>PVBE010825309.1_pt1 | contig 31047 bp, 25 predicted proteins | sample 1631181 | NCBI WGS metagenome assembly PVBE01 (sample SAMN08397723, study PRJNA350692) | Marine metagenome, whole genome shotgun sequencing project. | isolation source: water | place: Pacific Ocean | collected 2012-04
GGTCGCAAAGGTGAAGGCGGCGGCGCTGTTGAAGGTGTATTCGCGGGTCACGCCCAGGCCGCCGCGAAAGCGGCCCGGCCCCTCGCTGTCTGGAACGATCCCATAGCGGTCGACGAGCATGGGGAACGAGGCCTCGATGACCTCGCAGGGACAGTTCGCGGAATTGGTGCGGTGAGCCTGGATTGCGTCCTCGCCGTCCTGGCCGTTGGAGGCACCGTAACCACCGCCGTAGGTCTCCACGTTGGAGAAATAGTGGCCGGTGTCGGGATCGCGGCCACCCAACGAAAGGAAGTTCTGGCCCCCGACGGCGGCCGCGCAGACGCGGTCGGGGATGCACTTGTGGAGGGCGCCGATAATGGTGTCGATGATTCTTGGCCCGAGCACGTTGCCGCACATCCCGGTCGGCGCGGGAAAGGTCGCGTTGACCACCGTTCCCGGCGGCGCGATCAACTCGATCGGACGATAGGTGCCTTCGTTCGGGGGGATCGTCGGGTCGGTGATGCTTTTCACCACGTAGTAGATGCAACCCAGGATCAGTGCCTTCTGGCCATTGACCGAACCGCGAGCCTGGGGCGCCGTTCCGGTCCAGTCGAAAACCAGGCGATCACCCTTGGTGTGAATGGCGACTTTCAGCTTGATCGGGTCGTCGGTGAAGCCGTCGCTTTCCAGATAGTCTTCGAATTCAAAGGTCCCTTGAGGTAACTCCCCGAGCTCAGCCCGCATGCGCCGTTCGCAATAGGCGTCCAGTTCCTCGATGGCGCCGTGCACCAGGTCGGCCCCGTGGCGTTCGCACAGATCAAGGAACCGCCGCTCGCCGATCCGGTTGGCGCCGGCCTGGGCCTTGAGATCGCCCCGCACCTCGTCGGGCGTGCGTGAATTCGCCTGGATGATGGTGAGGACATTGGGATCGAACTCGCCACCGCGCATGGCCACGATCGGGGGAAGCCGCAGACCCTCGTGAAACACTTCGGTGGCGCGCGTTGAAATGCTGCCCGGCACACTACCGCCAACGTCGATGTGGTGGGCCATACTGGCGACGAAGGCCATCAGCTTGCCCCGATGAAACACCGGCGTGGTGAGAACAATGTCCGGCATGTGAGTGTTGCCGATATAGGGATCGTTGTAGAGGATGGCGTCGCCCGGCTTTAGGCTGTCGGGCGGAATGGCGGCCAGGGCGCTCTTGATGGTCGAAACCATGGCACCCATCATGGAGGGCAAATGAAGCCCCTGGGCGATCAGCCGCCCGTCGGGCGTATAGAGGGCGCAGGAATAGTCCTTGCGGTCCTTGACGTTGGTGGAATAGGCGGTGCGGACCAGGGCGATGCCCATTTCCTCGGTGACCGAGAAGAAGGCGTTCTTCATCACTTCCAGCATGACGGGATCGATGCCGATCACCCGTCGGTCCTCTTCATGACGATGTTGCCGATGTCGTCCACCCGGGCCTCGAAGCCGGGCTCGACGACGGTTGTCGCGCCGGCCTCCTGGACGACGGCCGGACCCTGGAAGTGGTCGCCGGCCAAGAGTTCCCGGCGCCGATAGACGTCGGTGGTCCGCCACGCGCCGTCGAAGAAGACTTCGCGCTTGGTCCCCCGCAAGGGGCCATCCGCCTGGGCGCGCGACGGCAAGGGGTGTAACTCAGGTGTCGGAATGCGGCCAATGACGGTCAGGCGGACATTGACTACCTCAACGGGGTCCGCCTCGGACGCGTATCCGTAAGCGCGCCGATGTTCGGCGTGAAAACGGTCCGTGATCGCCGCCATCTCGCCGTCGTCGCCCTCGATGTCGTGCACCGGGACCTGGAGGCGAAACGACTGGCGGACGTAGCGCAGTTCGGCCGACTTCACGAATGTGATGTCGCCCTTATCGTAGCGTTCGGCGGTCATCTGTCGCGCCGCCTCGTCGACGAGCGCTTCGTACGCCGCGCTCAATTCCGCGCTGGCGAGCCCATCCATTGGTTTCATCACCGTGGCAACGTAGTCGTAGCGGGTATCCGCAGTCAGCAGCCCGAAGGCAGAGAAATTGCCTGGTGCATTGGGGATCACGATGGTGTCGATGCCGAGCTCGCGGGCCAGGGCGCCGGCGTGCAGCGGCCCGGCACCACCGAAGGCCATCAGGGTGCAGCCGCGCGGATCGTGGCCGCGTTCCACCGTCACCTTGCGGATTCCGGCGGTCATGGCGGCATTGACAACGCGGACGATCCCCTCTGCGGCGGCGAAGGTATCCATGTTCAACGGGCCGGCCAAGGCGTCCTCGATCGCATGGAGGGCCGGCTCCCCTCCAAGCGTCATGTCGCCGCCGAGAAAATCCGTCGCATCAAGACGCCCGAGAACCAGGTTGGCGTCGCTGACGGTTGGAACACTGCCGCCTCGCCCATAGCACACCGGCCCCGGGTCGGCGCCCGAGCTTTGCGGTCCGACACGGAGCGCGCCGCCTTTGTCGATCCATGCCTGGCTTCCGCCGCCGGCGCCGATGGCGTGGATGTCGAGCATGGGAACGGCGATGGGCATGCCCTCGAATTCGCTATCGGCGGAGCGCACCGGAGAGCCGTCGAAAATGAGGGAGATGTCGGCGCTCGTCCCCCCCATGTCGATGGTGACCACGTCCCCGGCATTGATCGTCTTGGCGACAAAGGCGGATGCCAGGACACCTCCGGCGGGGCCCGACAGAATCGTGTGGACTGGGCGCGCGGTGGCCTGATCGGCCCGCATCAGGCCACCGCCCGACTGCATAATGTGGGGCGCGGTACGGACGCCTAGGTCCCCCAGCTTATTTACCAAGCGTGTCAGGTAGAGCCCCATCAGGGGGGTCAGGTAAGAGTTGATGGTGGTGGTGCTGGTTCGTTCGTATTCCTGGATCTCGGGCATGATCCTCGACGAGAGACCGACCGCGATCTCCGGATACTCCCGGGCAATAATTTCGCCGATGCGTTCTTCGTGCGCCGGGTTGCGATAGGAATTCAGCAAGCAGACCGCGATCGCGGTCACTCCGTGGCTGACAAGGGTGGCCAGCGCCTCGCCGAGCCGGGTTTCGTCCAACGACCGCAGGACCTCTCCCGACGCGGCGATGCGCTCCGGCACTTCGAGCCGTAGGTGCCGAGGTACGAGCGGCGGATGACGGCGCGCCTTGAGGTCGAACAGATGAGGCCGGGTGTGACGGCCGATCTGTAGGATGTCCCTAAAGCCTTCGGTCGTGATCAGGCCGGTTTTCGCGCCCGTGCGTTCGATCAGCGCGTTGGTGGCAACCGTGGTGCCGTGCACGAAGCGGCCGATGGCGGTAGCGTCGGTGCCCAGTCGCCGACCCGCCTTTTCGATCACCCTCATGATCCCAACGCTTTGATCGCCGGGCGTCGACGACTCCTTGAGGTAGCGGAGCTTTCCCTGGTCATCGAAAAGCACCAGGTCGGTGAACGTCCCCCCGACGTCGATGCCGACGCTCAGCTTCCGCGTCTCGTTCGCTTCCTTTGCCATCATCCTTGTTCCAATTGCCGACCTCCGCCGGCCGCCGCCCTGTGGATAGGCTCAGCGGCCCTTGAAATTCGGCGCTCTTTTTTCGGCAAAGGCGCGTTGGCCTTCCTTGTAATCTTCGCTGGCGTAACAGTCCTCGACCAGTTGCCGGCACAACGCGGCATTTTGATCATCGGGCGCCTTCATCAGTTCGTTGACCGTCAACTTGGCCGCCTTGACGGAAAGCGGCGCGTTGGCCGCCACTGAGCGCGCGAAATCCTCGACGAATGTCTCCAGGTCCGCCGCCGGTACGACGTGATTGACCCAGCCCATGGCCAGGGCATCGGCGGCATCGAACATGTTCCCGGTTGCCAAAACCTCCTTCGCCCGGTGGGCGCCGACGCGCCGCACAATGCGCTCGACATCGGGTGTCGAATAGCCCAATCCCAGGCGCGCCGGCGTGATGGCAAAACGGGCTCTGTCGGAGGCGATCATGACGTCGCAGTCCATGGCGACTTCGGCGCCGCCGCCGACGCACACACCGTCGATCATGGCGATGGTGAACTTGGGTAGGTTGGACAATCTTTCGAAGGCCCGGCGCATGGCCTGGTCATAGACCGCCCGGCCGTCGGGAGTCGAGCGCAGCGTCTTGAACTCCGAGATATCGGCACCGGCTGAAAAGGCTTTGTCGCCGGCTCCGCGCAAGACTACGACGCGCACTTTGGCGTCATCGGCAAGGGCTTCCAAGGCGTCGCCCAGACCCTGCCACATGGCTAGTCCGATGGCGTTGCGCTTTTCGGGCCGGTTGAGGACAAGCCGCGCGATGCCGCCCTGTTCCTCAATGATCAATCCGTCGTCACGTTCCGTCATGGTGCTTCCGTTCTGATTTCGGCTATAGGGCGCCGTCGGCCCGCAGGCGGGCGATTTCTTCGGCGGTGATCCCGAACTCACCCAAGACGGCGTCCGTGTGCTGGCCTCTGTCGGGCGCCGGGGTTCCCTTGCGGGTCTGGCTGCGGCTCATGCTTAGCGGGTTGGCGACAATATCGAAGTGCCCCAAGGTGGCGTGGTCGATGGGGTATCGCATGGCCAGGCTACGGACCTGCGGGTCGGCGAAGACGTCCGCCATGTCGTTAACCGGGCCGCTGGGAACCTCGGCTGCGTTCAGGATCTCCAGCCATTCGGCGGTCGTCTTGTCTCGGGTCGCGGCTTCGATGGCGGCGTTTACGGCGTCGCGGTTGAGCAAGCGCTGGGCGGCGTTGGTGAATTCGGGGCGTTCGGCCATGTCTGCGTCGCCCAGCGCCCGGCACAAGCGCCGCCACATAAGCTCAGAGTCGGCGGCAATGTTGATCTGCCCGTCCCGGGTCGCAAACAGGCCCGTCGGTATGCCGGTCGGGTGATCGTTCCCAACGCTTTCGGGCACCTCGTCCGTCACCAGATAGCGCGCCGCCTGCAAATCCATCATGGCGATCTGGGATTCGATCAGAGACGTCTTGACCCATTGGCCTTCGCCGCTCGCCTCGCGCTCGAGAAGGGCTATCAAAATGCCAATGGCGCCGAACAGTCCGGTGCTTAGATCGGCGATGGGAATGCCGGCGCGCACCGGGCCTTGTCCGACCAGGCCGGTGACCGACATCAGCCCGCTCATTCCTTGGATGATATGATCGAAGGCGGGGCGGTCGGCGTAGGGCCCTTCGTCGCCGTAACCCGACAGGCTGGCCAGGATGATCCTCGGGTTAACGGCACGGAGCGCCGCGTAGTCGATGCCGAGGCGGCGCTTCACGTCGGGGCGGAAATTCTCGACGACGACATCGGCCCGGGCAACGAGACGAAGGAAGACTTCAAGGCCCTGCTCATGCTTCAGGTTCAAGGTGATGCCGCGCTTGTTGCGGTGCGTGTTTTGGAAGTCCGGCCCGTGACGGTGGCCGCCCAGCCCGACGGAGGTATCTTGGTCCTCGGGAGCCTCGATCTTGATGACGTCGGCGCCCCAGTCAGCCAATTGGCGGACAGCGGTCGGTCCGGCCCGGACCCGCGAAAGATCAAGGACGACGAACCGGGACAAGGGCCCGGAACCTGTGGTTGCGTCGTTCGTCTCCATGCGTTTCCCGCCACCTGGCTTAATGCGAAGGTCGGTAATGTTTACTGTTTATACCGGACATTCAAGGATCAACACCCGGGCCGGACGGGAATGGCCCGCCCACGGGTTTCGGTGTAGCATGGCGCCCAGACCTTGAGCCGGGGAGAAAGCCGGTGAGCGATCCTATGTTCCGACCTGACGTTGACTCCTTGGTCGCTTCCATCCGCGACGGTGCCCGGTTGGCCGTGCCGAAGACGGAAGCGGGCGTTTCCATGGCGGCGACCCGGTCCCTGATCGGGCGCGGTGCCAAGGACCTGCATCTGGTCTGCGTTCCGACCAGCGGGCTCCAGGCGGACCTGTTGATCGGCGCTGGATGCGTCGGCGTCATCGAGTGCGCCGGCGTCACCATGGACGAGTACGGCGCCGCACCGGCTTTCGTTAGGGCCGTGAGTAAGGGCTCCATCGGTCTGGTCGATTCGACCTGCCCAGCGCTCTACGCCGGGTTGCAAGCGGCCGAGAAGGGGCTTCCGTTCATGCCCCTTCGCGGCCTCATCGGGTCCGACATCGTGGGTCGCCGGGACGACATGCCGGTCATCGACAACCCGTTTGCCGCCGACGATCCGATCATCGCCGTCAAGGCCATCCAACCCGACGTTGCGCTCTTCCATGCGCCCTTGGCCGACCGCGAAGGCAACGTGTGGATCGGGCGCCAGCGCATGCTCATGACCATGGCCCACGCGGCGCGCCAGACCCTGGTGACGGTCGAAGATATCCACGACCGCAACCTGTTGGACGACGAGAGATATGGGCCGGCGACCATCCCGTCGCTCTATATCTCGGCCATAACCCTGGCCGCCAAGGGCGCCTGGCCCCTTGGCCTGCCCGGGCGCTATGGCGAGGACGGCGGGCATTTGGCCGAATACTGCCGCCGGGCGGCGACGCCCGAGGGTTTCGCCGAATACCTGCGCCGGAATCTGGCCATTGAGCCCACCGCCGCCGAGTAACCCGTAAATGGACTTCAGCCACGAGGAGCACCTGATCGCCATCCTTGCGAGCCTGCTCAAGGGCGTCGGCCATGTGGCGGTCGGGGTGGCCTCGCCCATACCGGGTTCGGCGTCCCTGTTGGCCCGCGCGCTATCGGAAGGATCGATGCGCGTCTCCATCCTTGGCAGCCGCGCCGATCAGGCGTGGTCGGACACCGGGGTCGAGATGTTCGATTGCGCCGCCCAGGGCCGCATCGACGCCTTCTTCTTCGGCGGCGGTCAGATCGACGGCCAGGCCAACATCAACCTGGTCGGGGTCGGCGACTATCCGCACCAACGGGTGCGCTGGGCGGGGTCGTTCGGCTCGGCCTATCTCTATTTCCTGGTGCCGCGCATCATCTTGTTCCGCCCCGAACACACGCGCCGCGTCATGGTCCCCAAGGTCGACTTCATCAGCGCGCCGGGCACCAGCGCGCCCAACGTCCACCGCCCCGGCGGCCCCACCGCCCTGGTCACCGATTTGTGCCTTTTTTCCTTCGATGCCGGCCGCCGCCGCTTTCGCCTGGAAAGCATCCATCCGGGCCACAGCGTCGAGGAAGTGCGCGATAACACCGGCTTTGATTTCGACGTAGCCGAGCCCGTAACCGAGACCCCGGCGCCGACGCCCGATGCCCTTGAGGCGATCCGGGGCCCGGTCGCACAGTCCATCGCCCACACCTATCCCCTGTTCGCCAACCGGGTATTCGGGATCGGGGAGGAGGTAGCGCCTTAATCTTTCGCCGTGCTCTCCACCCCGTGCCGTTTCTCCAGGTGGGCGTGGTAGGCGGCGACTTCGCTTTCGATGCGCTCGGAGTCCCAACCCAGGACGTCGGCGACGGTTTCGGCGGCCTTTCGGGCTTCGTCGCGGCCCATGGTTGCGGTCCAGCCGACTCCGGTGCGCTGGAAGAGGAGATCGGCCAGGTTGGCCGGCTGCTCGTGCTCGGCCGAATAACGCAGATCGGCGAGCTTGACCGACGGATCGTCGGCCATCAGGGGTGGCGAGTTCTGGTTGTCGGGAAATAGTTTGGCGGCGTAGGAGAGTTTCTGGGGTTGGCCGCTGGGCGCCACGCGCTTGGCGATCTCAGCGCAAGCCTCCTCGCCGGCCGAGCGATGCGTCATGATCGGCCCGGCAGTCAGGGCCCACATGTTGGGCATGCCGTCGTCCGCCAAGTCATGCATAAGACGTGCCCGGGCCCCCTTGGGTTGGGTGGGATCGTAGGTCAGGGGCCTGACGCCGGCCCAGGTGAACAAGACGTCGGAGCGTTTGAAACTGGCGCCGGGCAGGAGGTGGTTGGCCTCGCTGAGCTGCCAAGCGATCTCGTCTTCAGTGGCGCGCAGGTCGTCGAGGTCGCCTTCAAAGAGGGTCTCGGTGGGGCCGATGTAATGCAGGCCGCGCCAGGGTGCGACGAAAATCGGTTCGTTGACGCGATTGAGGGTGAAGATGCCGAACGAGCGGCATTCGGGCGGCAGGCGGACCATGACATGGATGCCCTTGGTGCCGGTGATGCGCCGCCCCGCCTCGGGTTTGGCCAGGCGGTTGACCTGGTCGATCCAGGTGCCGGCCATGTTGAGAACGGTCTTGGCCTGGACCACCGCCTCGCCGGCTTCGTCCAGGCCGTCGCCCAGGGTGACGGTCCAGCTGTCGTCGGCGTTGCGTGCCAGGCCTACCGCCGGCGTGTGGTTGCGCACCACCGCGCCCATGCGCTCGGCGTCGAGGACGGTGTCCATGACGATGCGCTCCGGCCATTCGAAGCGGTATTCGCGGAAGCGCACGATGCCCTTGATCTTGTCGAAATCGCGCAGCCACCCGAGCAGCGGCATGGTGCGCGCCTCACCCAGGTCAACGCGGCCGTAATCGAGCGGCGTGCCCCGGGGCTCAAGGACCCTCAACATGGCGAAGGCGAGGTCAAGCTGCCACGGTTTGTAGGGAAGTTCCGGGTGGATGGGGAAGAAGAACGTGTTGCCCTCGATGCGTTCGGGCGTCTCGCGGGCGAACTGGCTGCGCGCTTCCATACCCTGCTTGGCCATGCTGAGTGCCGTCATCAGTTGGCCCGGATGGCGGACGAATTCCCACATATTTCTACCCGGGGCCAGATAGCGCAGGCCGCAGTGCAAAAGCCGGCTCGAGCGGCTGCTGGCGCCCGACGAAAAATCCCCGCGGTCGACGAGCAGCACCGAATAGCCGGCCGCCGCCAGGTGCTGGGCCGCGGCGCTGCCGTTGACGCCGGCGCCGATGACGGCGACGTCGAAGGTCTGGCCGGAGAGTTCGTTCAAGGGGATGCGCATGGATTATGTTCTCCCGTCGCCCTAGTGGATAGAATCTAACATATGGTACCCATACGACGGCTTCCCAAGCCCACCGGATGCGTTGCACGATGCTCGTGATGCGATGGCATCACAGCGCACCGTGCACCTGTCCGGGTGAACTTGGGAAGCCGTCGTATGGGTACCATATGTTAGATTCTATCCACTAGTCGTTCAGACGATATCGCTGACGATGACCCGTTTGTCTGTGATCAGGTCTTTATAGTCCTCGCGCACCTGGGGTAGGCGGGGCGAGCGGTTGTGGACCGCCAGGGCTTCGGCGTCGTGGTAGACTTCATAGACCATCATTTTTCCCAAGTCTTCGCGGGGGATGAGAACGTGAAAGATCTCGCACCCTTCTTCGTCCTTCAAAGTACCCTCGGCGTGGGCCCGGATGACCCGCTCGAAGTCTTCGCGGTATTCTTGCTTGACGTCATATTCGACAAAGATGGCTATGGCGCTCATCGTTCGTTCCTACTGATTTAAGGGACGGCTAGGGAATGAATCGGCTGGCGGCGCGCTTGGACGTGGCGCGCAGCCGAGTGACCAGAATCTCGGCGACCGAGTGATAGAAGCGGCCGGCAAATGACGGGTCATTATTCATTGCCTGTTTTATTGACGCGGCGTCGATGCGCAGGGCATCGACAGTGCCGACGGCGATGACGTTGGCGCTCACTGCCTGACCATCAAGGAAAGACATCTCGCCGAAATGGTGTTCGTGCCCAGACGTGCGATCTCGACATTGGTGTAGGAACTGTCTTCTCCGTCAGCCGAACGTTCAACCCGCACCTTGCCCTTATCGACGACGTACTTCGCACGCACCTTGAGCCGGCGTTCGATACGCACCTCGCCACTCTCAATAACGTAGATGGCTTTCTGGATCTTGCCCTGAACGATGAGACGCTCGCCGTTTTCGAACGTTTGTTTTTCGGCGTTGGCGAAAAGCGCCTCCCGTTCCTTCGCTCTCAACCTTCCAAACGGTGGGTCGTTCTCCATGACAGTGGCTTTCTCATGCTCTTACGAGTTCATATCATGCAACATTTTACCAATACACGCGAGCAAAAGCACGGCGCGTCTCGCCGCGCCGAAGGAGTATGGCGTTCTAGATACCCAGGGCGCAGCCGTCTTTGCGTGGATCCGAGGCGCCGGTCAGCACGCCTTTATCCCAGTCGATCCATATTGCCTGACCGCCGCCGATGGGTTTCGCGGGCGTTGTCGTTTCGTGGCCCAACCGCCGAAGCCCTTCGACGGTGGCATGGGGAACGCCGCTTTCGACCTCGACCGGTCCCTGCTGGGGCGCAAAGACGCGGGGCAGGTCGATGGCTTCTTGCAAATCAAGTCCATAGTCGATGACGTTGGTCAGAAAATGAGTGTGTCCCATGGCCTGGTAGTGGCCGCCCATGACGCCAAACGGCATTACGGTGCGCCCGTTCTTAGCTAACATGCCGGGAATGATAGTGTGCAAGGGCCGCTTATTGGGCGCGATGCAATTGGGATGGCCGGCCTCAAGGACGAAGCCGTAGCCCCTGTTTTGCAACAAGACGCCGCTTTCGGGACTGCTCAGGCCGGTGCCGAATCCATTGAACAGCGAGTTGATGAAGCTGACCGCATTGTTATCGCGATCGACGACGCACAGATAAATGGTATCGGCGTGGGCGGGAAGCAGCGACGGCGGAACTGTTTCCATGGTCGACTCAAAGCTGATACGCGAGCGCAACGCCGTGGCGTGGTCCTGTGACAACAGGTGATCGACGGGCACCGGGACTTGGGCCGGATCGGCGATCAGGGAGTCGCGGTCTCCATAGGCCAGCCGCTTGGCCTCGATCTCCAGGTGCAGGCGCTCGGCCGACAGCGGGTCCAACGCCGCCAGGTCGAAGCCGGCGAGGATGTTGAGCATTTCCAGTGCCGCAATTCCCTGGCCGTTGGGGGGGCACTCATGGACCGTGTAGCCGCCGTAATCGGTGTGAATGGGCTCCACGTACTCGCCCTTTGCGGCGGCGAAATCATCCATCGATTGCAGGCCGCCAAGGGTGTTCAGATGGGATACGATGTCCTCGGCAACGGGACCCGCATAGAAGCCGGCGCGGCCGTGTTCAGCGATGCGCTCCAGAGTCGCCGCCAGTGCCGGCAATCGGAGAACGCTTCCCACCGCCGGCGGGTGCCCGCCCGGCAGGTACTTGCCAGCCGTGCCCGGATCGTGACTCAGATGATCGACGTTGGCGACCCAGTCGTGGGCGACGCGCGATGAAATGGGGAATCCGTCGCGGGCAAAGGCGATGGCCGGGCGCAGAAGCGCGCCAAGGTTCATGGTGCCGTGGTCTTCGATCAGGCGTGCCCAGGCATCGACGGCGCCCGGCACCGTCACCGCATGGGGCGAGGTGCGCTCAATTTCCGTGATCCCCTTTTCAGCGTACCACTCGGGCGTTGCCAGGGCGGGTGCCCGGCCGGAGCCGTTGAAGGCGATAACGTTCCCGCCGGCCGGTGCGTAGAGGACGAAGCAATCGCCGCCGATACCGGTTGATGCGGGTTCGACCACGCATTGCACGGCGCAGGCGGCGACCGCCGCATCGATGGCGTTGCCGCCGCCCTGAAGCACGTTAATGGCGGCAAGGGTGGCCAGGGGGTGAGACGTCGCCGCCATGCCGTTCATCCCGTGCATTGGCGAGCGGCCGGGCAGTTCGAAGTTTCTCAAAGAGGTTTCCTCCTGGGTGGTGAGCCGCGGAGAATACCGCGACGCCGCGCCGCGCCGCAACCGGCCCGCGCAGGTTGCGGCCACTTGTTGGGGCTGCCGCCGCAGCCGATAATCCTCTCCCCGGCTATTATTTTTTTGAAAGGGAGCTCCGATGACCATCAAGCGCACCCAACCCAACACCCCCGGCCGTACGCGCCGGGTCGAGCACGGTGAGGTCGTCTATTGTGTGATGACCGCGGACGACAAGAGCGATACCATGAAGGGCCAGACCGAACAGGCGCTGGCGCAGATCGACGAACACCTGGCGGCGGCGGGTACCGACAAGTCGCGTATCCTGACCACCACCGTCTACATTTCCGACATGGACAAGAAGGACGAGATGGATGAGGCCTGGCTGGCCTGGGTCGATCCCCAAAATCCGCCGGCCCGCGCCTGTCTGGGTGTTACTCTGCACGGAACCACCCAGGTCGAGTTCGTCCTCAGCGCCGCCAAGTAAAGGCGTCGAGGCGGCGTCTGCAGCTAGGCCTTGTTATCGTTGGTGAGACCGCTTTCTTGGTTCTGACCATCATGACGGCTTCGTCGGGCTCTCATTCGTCTGATCCAGAGCCCTGGGGCAACTGATCGACATAGACCCGTACCGATTCTTCAAGGGTTCGACTGCGGTCCATGGTCTCGCGCGTCTCTTCGGCCAGAGGGGTGCGCGACAACAAGGTGAATACGTCGGCCGCGCCGAGGTGGAAATTGGGGGTGACGCCGACCGCGTCGAAGGACGCCGCAATTTCCTCCATCTCGCCGATCCAGCGCCCCGAATCCGCCGGCAGGCGCCCCACATTGGCCTGCATCTGGGCGTAAGTGTCCTTCTTGCTGTACAGGAACTCGTCGCGTAACTCATCGCTCAGGCCCATTGCCTGGGCAGCCATCAGGACGGCGGTGTGAAGGGTGTTCGTTCCCTTGCTGAGGCCGGCATAGCACATCTTGATGCCCGATGCCCGGCCAACCTCGCGGCCGAGCGGCTTGACCGCGATTCCTTTGCCGTCCAGCGTCTCCATGGGCGCGGTGTCGGCGCCCGAAACGTAGAAGCGGGTTGGCTGCCCCTTGCCCGGCGGCGGCCCGATGATGCCGGCGTCGATAAAAGGCGCGCCGGCGCCGGTGATGACGTCAGCGATGCGCCCCGCCGTAGCGGGAGAGAGCGCGTTGCAATCCGCATAGTGCGGCTTGGCGCCGCTCTGTTCCATGGCCGCCGCCACGCTCTTCGCCGTGGCCAGTCCCGCCGCCGGAGGAATGATGGACAAGATCAGGTCCGCCGCTTTGGTCAGGGTTTCCAGGTCGGCGACGTCGTTGAATCCGCCCTGGCCAGCGAGCGTCTTCGTGCGTTCGCTGCGCCCCGCCAGACAGGTGATGACGTCGTGTCCGTGTTCGCCAAGCGCCCGGCCGACGGCATGGCCCATGTCGCCGGGGCTAAGGATGGCGATGGTGTGGATGGCCATGGTTTTTGTTCCTCTTTGGTGATGGCGGGTGCCGCTGGTACGTCTCTAAGCGACACTATCCCATGCGTTGACAACGGGAAAGTCCGGTCGGCGGCCGCCACCCAGGACAATCAAGGTGAATGAAATTAACGGCCTATTATCAATGCACTACGAATATGTTTCTGGAGTCCGCCCGTTTGACTCGCCGTGGCGGAGCCTCTAGTGTTTTTCTCGCCGCGCTATAAAAAAAGACCACCGAGGCAACGTCATGACGCTCGATCCCGTGTTGCTCGAAATCTTGGCGACCAAGGTGGCCGCTGCCGCCGAGGAGATTTCGCTGGCGCTGAAGCGCTCCTCGCGTTCGATCTATGTGAAAGAGGCGGCCGACTTCGGCACCGGCCTTGTCGACCTCAACGGCAAGGTATTCGGATATCCCGCGGCGGCCAGCGTGCCCTTCTTCTTGGATGCCGATTGCCGCCCGACCATCGACGCGGTGCCGGACTTGGCGGACGGCGACGTCATGATCACCAACGATCCCTACCTGTCCGAAGGGTTGGCCACTCACGTTCCCGACCTGCATATGGTCCAGCCTTATTTCCACGGTGGTAGCATCGTCGCCTACGGCTGGTGTTTTATCCATTTTATGGATCTTGGCGGGCGGGTGCCGAGTTCGATCTCGCCTTCGAACCACGAAATTTTTCAAGAAGGGATGCGTGTTCCGCCGATGAAGGTGATGAAGCGGGGCCGGATCAATCGCGACTTTCTCGAATTCCTGCGCGCCAACACGCGTACGCCAGAGCAAAACGTGGCCGACGTGACGGCCATGTTGGGCGCCCTGGCGACCGGCGGGCAAAGGGTCGCCGACATGATCGAGCGCCACGGCGTCGAAGCCTTCCTCGCCGCCCAGTCGGAGCTCCAGGACTACACCGCCGCGAAGGCGCGCCAGGTCCTGTGCCGCGTTCCCGACGGAACATACGAATTCTGGGACTACCTTGACGACGATTATGTAAGCCGCATCCCGGTTCGCGTGCGGGTCAAGGTGACGTTGAAGAGTGGTCGCCTGCACTTCGATCTCACGGGCACCGATCCCCAAGTCGCCGCCGCCTACAACGTGGTCACCAACGGCCGCTGTCATGAGTGGCTAACCATGCGCCTCACCAGTTTCCTCCTCACCCATGACCCGACCATGGCGGCCAACGCCGGCCTCTATCGGCCGATCAGCGTTACCAACCCACCGGGCACCGTTCTCAACGCCGCGTTCCCGGACGCCGTGGGAATCCGCCACACAACGGCACGGCGCCTTAACGACGCCATGACCGGGGCACTCCTCAAGGCGGCGCCCGACATGATGGCGGCTCCCACCTGCGGTGCCAGCGCTCCGTTCGTCCTGGCCGAGTACGGCCCCGAAGGCGCGGGCCGCAATGTCACCGTTTTGGAGCCGATGCGCGGCGGTATGGGGGCGTTGATGGGCAAGGATGGCGTCGACGGGCGCGACGCAACGCTGTCGAACATGCAGAACCATCCTCTTGAGACGGTTGAAAGCGAAGCCGGCGTCATCATCCGCAAATACGATATCCGAACCGATTCAGGAGGTGCCGGCCAGTGGCGTGGCGGCACCGGGCAGATGATGACGGTCGAGTTCCTGCGCGACGGTGGCATTGTCCTGGCGCGCGGCATGGAACGCCTGCGCTTTCCCCCCTGGGGGGTGGCTGGGGCCAAGCCGGCAGCGGCCTTCCGCTGCCTGCTCAACCGCGGCCGCCGTGACGAGAGGGTGGTGACCAAGATCGATGAGCTGCACGTCAATGCCGGCGATACTTTGACCATCCTGATGCCCGGGGCCAGCGGTATCGGCGATCCCTGTCTTCGCCCGCCCGATAGCGTCCGCTCTGATGTCGAGCAGGGATTTGTCAGCCGCCAGGGCGCGGCGCGCGACTATGGCGTCGTCATTGCCGATGACGGCTCCGTCGATGGCGCGGCCACCGCCAAGCTGCGGTCCCGGCACCGGCGCGACAACCGGCGGGCTGATTTTGACTTCGGACGCGAGCGCGAGGCATGGGAGGAGGTTTTCGACGATGAAACCATGCTGGCGCTCAACCGCCGCTTGATGGAATTACCCAAGTCGGTGCGCTACGAAACCCGTCGCCGCATCGTGGAAGCGGCTGTGCCGAACCTGCCGATGGCCGGAACTGGATCGCTCGCCGAAGTGATCGACGACCCCGATGCTGCTCGGGCACGCCTTGCCGATGCATTGGCGCTGTCTGCTAAATAAAGGACTCGGTTAGGGAGATGCCATGAAATTCGATCCGGTTCTTTTGGAGATCCTCAACAATAAGATTGCGGCGGCGGCCGATGAGATGTGCGCGACGTTGCAGCGTGCCTCGCGGTCCAATTTCGTCAAGGAAGCGGCCGATTTCGGCGTCGGCATCGTGGACGTGCAAGGCCGCTGTTTTGGTTATCCACCATCCCACAGCATCCAGTTCCTGATGGCCAGCGATTGGGCGGCGACACTACGCCAGGTGCCGGACGTGGAGCCGGGCGATGTCATTCTCACCAACGATCCCTATCGGTCCGAGGGCCTGGTGACCCACCTGCCGGACCTCTACATGGCGCGGCCCTATTTCTGGAATGGCCGCATCGCGTGCTTTGGCTGGGCCATCATCCACTTCACCGACATCGGCGGGCGCGTGCCGTCATCCATATCACCGTCGAATCATGAGATATTTCAAGAAGGCATCATTTTTCCGCCGATGAAGATCGTCAGACGGGGTGTCTTGAGCCAGGAGTTCGTCGAGGTATTCACCACCAATTGCCGCTCGCCCGACGTCAACATGGGCGACATCAAGGCCATGCTGGGATCCCTCGACATTGGCCGCCAGCGCGTCGAGGCGATCATCGAACGCCACGGCTTCGACACCTTCATCGCCGTCCAGGAGGCGCTGAGCGCGTATTCGGCGGATAAGGCGCGCCAAGTGTTCCGGCTTCTGCCCGACGGCGATTACGATTTTTGGGATTACATGGATGACGACCTGATCACCGCCATCCCGATCCGCTTTCGCGTACGCATGACGGTCAAGGACGGCCGCGTCCACATGGACTTCACCGGCACCGACCCGGCGGTGGCGGCGGCCTACAACATACCGACGGCGGGGCAGCGCAACTGGTGGCTGACCATGCGGTTGACGTCCTTTCTTCTCAGCCACGACCCCAGCCTGGCACTCAACAGCGGCATGTACCGCTCGGTTAGCGTCACCAATCCGCCGGGCACCGTGCTGCACGCCGAGTTCCCGGACGCCGTCGGCATCCGTTCGGCGCCCGGGCGGCGCGTCAACGACGCCATCACCGGCGCCATTCTTAAGGCCGCCCCCGACAAGCTATCGGTGCCGAGCTGCGGCGCCGGCGCCACCGTCGTCCTGGTCGAGAACTCGGAGACGGGCAATGACCGCCAGGTGCTGGTAGTCGAACCGGTGCGCGGTGGCATGGGGGCGAGTGAGGGCCAGGACGGGGTTGACGGACGCGACAGCACCATGAGCAACATGCAGAACCATCCCGTAGAGATCATTGAGGCCGATGCCGCGCTGATCATTCAGGAATACGACCTACGCCTGGACTCAGGCGGTCCCGGTCGGTGGCGCGGCGGCCTTGGCCAGCTCATCACCATCAAGATTCTGCGCGACGGCGGCATCATCATGATCCGCGGCATGGAACGGCTGCGCTTCCCCGCCTGGGGCATCGCCGGGGGGCGGCCCGGCGTGCCCTTCGCCGCCGTCCTCAACCGGGGCCGCGCCGATGAGAGGTACCTGACCAAGATCGACCAACTGCACGTCGATGCCGGCGACACGGTTACGTTCCTCATGCCCGGCGCCGGCGGTTACGGCGATCCCTTTGAGCGCGATCCCGAGGCCGTGTTGCACGACGTTGAGCAAGGCTTCGTCAGCCGCCGGGCAGCGCGCAGCGATTATGGCGTCATGATTACCGATACGGGGCTCGACGGTGCCGCGACGCGGCGCTTGCGTGGCGGACGCAGGCGGGCGGGCAATGGTGTCGATTTCGACTTCGGACCCGAACGCCAGGCCTGGGAAGCCGTCTTCGACGACGCGACGCTATGCACGATCAACCGCCGCCTCATGGCTCTGCCCAAGGCGGCGCGCCAGGAGACACGGCGGCGCCTGTTCAACCACGCGCTCCCCCATATCCCAGTCGCCGGCGAAGCAACGGTTGCCTCGGTACTCAAGGACCCCAAGGCGGTGCGCCGGCGTCTCTCCGAGGCCATGGCGCGCGCCTTCGGTGACGGCAACCAGCGCCGGGTTTGACTCGCTTTCGGCAAGTCACTAGTGTTTTTTTCAAGGGGTGAAGGCGCGCCAACGCGCCCGATGACAAACAATTACCCCGTTTGAGGAAACGCCATGCACCTGGACTCCGTACTCCTGGAGATCATGCGCGCCAAGGTCGAGGCCGCGGCGGAGGAGATGTCGTCGACGCTGCAGCGCACGGCGCGGACCCTCTACGTCAAGGAAGCGGCGGATTTTGCCACCGCGCTGACGGACCTGAACGGGCGCTTCTTTGCCTATCCGCCGACCGCCGGCGTGACCATCTTCATCGACAACGACTGCGGCCCCACCATCCGCTCCATGCCCGATCTTGAGGAAGGAGACGTCATCGTCACCAACGACGTCTACCGCAGCCAGGGGCTTTCGACCCACCTTCCCGACATCCACATGATTCGACCGTATTTTTGGAAGGGAAAGCTGGTTTGCTATGGGTGGTGCTTCATTCACTCGACGGATGTCGGCGGCCGGGTGCCGAGTTCGATCTCGCCGTCGAATCACGAGATATTCCAAGAGGGCCTGATCATCCCGCCCATGAAGATCGTCAAGAAAAGCCGCATCAACGACGACTTCGTCAAGGTCTTTACCGCCAACTGCCGCACCCCTGATGCCAACATGGGTGACATCAAGGCCATGCTGGGTTCGCTGCACACGGGCCAGGAGCGGGTGAACGACATCATCGCGCGGCACGGCCTGGGCGTCTTCATGACGTGTCAGGAGGATCTGCAGACCTATTCCGAGGCCAAGGCGCGCGCCGTCATCAGCCGCGTCCCGGACGGCGATTATGAGTTCTGGGACTACATGGACGACGATCTGGTGAGTAACATTCCGGTCCGCATCCGAGTCAAGATGACCGTCAAACGGGGCGGTATTCACCTCGACTTCACCGGCACCGACCCGCAGGTCGCGGCGGCTTACAACATTCCTACCTTCGGCGTGCGCCATCACTGGCTGACCATGCGCTTTATCACCTTTATCTGCACCCACGACCGCTCCATGGCTATCAACGCCGGGCTTTATCGGCCGATCACCGTGACCAATCCGAAGGGAAGTGTTCTTAACGCCGAGTTTCCCGATGCCGTCGGTATTCGCCATTCCTCGGCGCGCCGGCTTTCGGACGCGCTCACCGGGAGCATCCTCAAGGCGGCACCGGACATGATGGCGGCACCGACTTGCGGCGCCACCTCGCCGACGGTGCTGGCCGAAAACGATCCCAAGACCGGCAAGCGCAACGTTTTGGTGGTTGAGCCCCTGCGCGGCGGCATGGGTGCGTGCAAGGGCCAGGACGGCGTCGATGCCCGCGACGCCACCATGTCGAATATGAAGAACCACCCCGTTGAGTTCGTCGAGGCCGACGCCGGCATCGTCATCCGTGAATATGATATTTGCGCCGATACGGGCGGTCCCGGCGAGTGGCGGGGCGGTACAAGCCAGATGCTCACATTCGAGGTGTTGAACGACGGCGGCGAGGTTTTGTCGCGCGGCATGGACCGCTTTCGTTTTCCGCCCTGGGGCGTTGCCGGCGGGACACCGGCGAAGACCTTTCATTGCATCCTCAACAAGGGCAAGGCGAACGAGAAGCGCCTCAGCCGCATCGACGTCCTCACGGTAAACAGGGGCGACACCGTGACCCTCATGTTGCCCGGCGCCTCGGGCTTCGGCGATCCTTTCGCCAGACCACCGGAAAAAGTGCTCGAAGACGTGGAGCAGGGCTTCGTTACGCGCCCGGCCGCGGCGAGCGACTACGGCGTCGTGATTACCAAGGATGGCGCCGTCGATGTGGAGAAGACAAAACGGCTGAGGCTATCGCGGGTGCGCGATAACCTGCGCGCCGACTTTGACTTCGGACCCGAGCGCGAGGCTTGGGAGGCGGTATTCGACGACGAGACGATGTGCGAGATCAACCGCCGGCTCTCCGCAATGCCCAAGTCAGTACGCCACGATCGACGACGGCGCATCTTTGAGAGCGCGGTTCCCAACATCCCGGCGGCGGGCCTTGGTTTGCTCACCGACGTGCTGCGTGATCCCGATACCGTCCGCGCCCGTCTCCGCCAGGCCATGGACGAACTTCTGATTTAGAAGACCAGACGCCACCACCACCGGAAGGATATCATCATGGCCCGCATCGCCTTCGGCGGCTTCCGCCACGAGACCAACACCTTCGCACCGGTCAAGGCGGATCTGGAGGACTATCAGATCGGCGGCTCCTATCCGCCCCTGACCCGCGGTCCGGCACTGTTCGACGCCATCGCCGACATGAACATCTCGGTCTCGGGCTACGTCGACGAGGCGCGCGCCCAGGGCCACGATCTGGTGCCGCTGACCTGGTGCGCCGCCGTTCCCTCGGCCCACACCACGGAGCGCGCCTTCGAGACCGTCTCGGCCTGGCTCCTCGAAGACATCGCCGCCGCCGGCAAGCTGGACGCAATCCATCTCGACCTCCACGGCGCCATGGTGGTCGAGCACTACGAAGACGGCGAGGGCGAGTTACTGCGCCGGGTGCGCGGCGTGGTGGGGCCTGATCTCCCCATCGTCTCGGCCCTCGATTATCACTCCAACACCACGCCGGCGATGATCGAGCTGGCCACCGGAATGGACGGCTACAACACCTATCCTCACGTCGACCGGGGCGATACCGGACGGCGCGCGGCGTGCTACCTGCACGGCGTGCTGCAAGGCAGCGGCGCAACCGCCAAGGCGTTCCGCCAGATCCCCTACATCATGCCCCTGGCCTGGCAGTGCACCGATGCCGAGCCGGCCAAGTCGATCATCCAGACCCTGGAGGATTTGCAAGGGGGTGACGTGGCGACGCTCTCGTTCACCGCCGGATTCCCCCTCGCCGACATTCATGACAGCGGACCAGCGGTCTTCGGCTACGGCCGCGACCAGGCGGCGGTCAATACTGCCGTCAACGCCCTGGCCGAGGAGGTGATGGGGTGCGAAAAGGAGTTCGCCGGCACCCTCTATGAACCCGACGAGGCCGTGGCCAGGGCCATGCGGACGGCAGCGGCGGCAAGCCGGCCGGTGGTCATCGCCGATACCCAGGACAACCCCGGCGCCGGCGGCACCTCGGACATGATCGGCATGCTCGACGCCCTGGTTCGCCTCGATGCCCGGGACGCGGTGATGGCCCTGGTCTACGACCCGGACGTAGCGGCCCAGGCCCATGATGCCGGCCAAGGTGCCGAGATCGACGTCGCGTTGGGCGGCAAGTCGGGCTTCCCCGGTGTTGCCCCCTACGCCGGGCGCTTCACGGTCGAGAGCCTGGGCGACGGCCGCTTCACCGGCACCGGACCGATGTTCAAGGGGGTGCGCTTTGAATTGGGCGCCATGGCGCTGCTCGGGATCGGCGGCGTCAGGGTCGCCGTTTCCAGCCGCAAGACCCAGGCCGCCGATCAGTCGATCCTGCGCCACCTGGGGGTCCAGCCGGCGCAAGAGAAAATCCTGGTGCTCAAGAGCTCTGTCCACTTCCGCGCCGATTTTGCGCCGATCGCCGAGGACATTCTGATTGCCGTCGCTCCCGGCCCCAACATCGCCGACACGCGCTTGCTTCCCTATCGCAAACTGCGTCCCGGGGTGCGCGTCTCGCCCTTGGGCGAAGCCTTCGTGCCGCCGGGCTGAGCCGCGCTATCGGGTCCGCCCGCCGTTGTGGTGGGATAAGGTGGCGCGGGTTGGTGACGTCTAAACGGATGGTCTTGGTAATCGGCGCCTCAGGCGTTTGAGCAACCTCCCGTCAATGGCGGCAAGCCCAAGCCCGATCAGCGCCATGCCCGCCAGATGCTCGGGCTCCAGCCGTTCGCCGAGAATTGACACGCCGAGCACGATGGCGCTGACCGGGACCAAAAAGGTTACCAAAAGCAGGTTCGTCGCCCCCGCCGCCGCCAGGATTCGAAAGTAGAGGACGTAGGCGGTGGCGGTGCAAAGAAGCGCAAGGGCGATGATCGCGGCCCAGGTGGTAAGGCTTGGCAGCGCCAAGGTCCACGGACGATCGATGATGAGGGCCATCGGCAGCATCAGCACCGTCGTCGCCGTCAACTGGCCGGCGGCGGTAACGTGGGGCGGCGTATCTCTGAAGCGGCGGCCGAAAAGTCCGGCGCAAGCGTAAGAAACCGCGGCTCCGAGGACGGCAATCTGGGCGACGGAGCCAAGTCCCGGTCCGGCCAAAAATTGGGCGCCAAACATTACCGTCACGCCGGCCAGCCCGATGAGCACGCCAATGAGGCGCATCGGCGTCATCTTTTCGTCATGCGTCAGAAAATGCGCGAGCACGACCGTGAAGAGCGGCGTGGTGGCGTTGAGGATCGCGGCCAGGCCGCTCGCGATATGGGTCTGGCCCCAAACGATCAGGCAAAAGGGGATCAGATTGTTGAGCGCCCCCATGATCGCGAAGGCGCCCCAGGCGCGCCGGTCGCGGGGCATGTGGTGGCCCAGGCACCGGACCATGAGGAGAAGGGCCGCGGCGGCGATGCCGACGCGGCCGAGCACGAGAGTCAGGGGTGGGAGATCGACCAAGGCGACTTCGACGAAAAAAAATAAGCCACCCCATAGGATGGACAGAACTATCAACAGGGCCCATTCCCGGGGTTTCATGACGATGTTGCCGTTGGTTGGCACGCTCATTACCTTTTCCCAGACGCTTCATTCGGCGAGGAATCTAAAGAATGGTCCGGACGGCTGCACTCCGTTTCATGCGCTTGAACTCAATTTCTCGAAGCCGGGGCTCGCTGTGATAGACTATTGGTTCTCGACGGCTACACGAGGACGGCCCGATGATTCGCGTCCTGCTCTACTTAATGACGTTTTTCCCGCTGGTTTTTGCCGCCGCGGCCCAGGACGTCGGCGCCGGCGACGCCTCCTCGGACGATCAATATCGCGAGACGCAAGAGCTCATCGAGCGCATGCAGGCCAAGGTCAAGGGTATCGATAGTGCCGCCGAGGCGCGCGACCTGGACATCGAATTCCTTAACAAAAAGATCGAGGAAGCAATCGGCATGATTTCCACAGGGCGGGAGACGAACGCCGGGTTGCGTGATGCCAACACGAATTTCCAGGCGAATTTGAAGGAGTTCTACCAAAAAGAGGGGGAATTGAGCGCCAGGCTCAACGAGGCTGCAACCGAACGGAAAATTTTTGAGTCCAAAATGGAATCGAGGATCGCCAGTCTCGTCGAACGCTTGGGCGAAGAGCAGCGTGCATCCGACAGCTTGCAAGGTGAAGTCCGCGCCTTGAAGGGAGAGATTGGAACCCTAAAAGAATTGCTGAATGTGTCGCGCCAGGGGAAGGCCGACCAAGAGGCTCGGTTGAGAGATTTGGAGCGCCGCCTCAAGGCCGCTCTGACGCAAAAAGTAGAAGCGCTGTCCGGATACCGTTCCGAGTTCTTCGGCCGTCTGCGCCAGGTCCTCGGCGGACACAAGGACATCCGAATGGAGGGCGACCGATTCGTCTTTCAATCCGAAGTCCTGTTCGCCTCGGGCAATGCCAGCATCGACCCCCGCGGCCGGGAGGCGCTCACCCAGTTGGCGCGCACCTTGAACGAAGTGGCGCGGAAAATTCCAGATGACCTCAACTGGATTCTGAGGGTCGACGGCCACACCGACCGCCTGCCTATCCGGACCGATCACTGGCGGTCAAATTGGGAGCTATCGACGGCACGTGCTCTGTCGGTAGTGCGGTTCCTCATTGAGGAGGGAATTCCGGCACGGAACTTGGCCGCCACCGGTTTTGGCAAGTTCCAGCCCCTCGATCTGCGCAACGACGAGATCGCCTATCGCCGTAACCGGCGCATCGAGTTTAAGCTGACCCAGCGCTAGCGACCTTTTTCACGACTCCTTGCTATTAGTTCGGAAAGGCCCTGATGAGCGGCTGGAATCCTTCTCTATATCTTAAGTACGCCGGACCGCGCCTGCGCCCGGCCATCGATCTGATCGAACGCATTGGGGCGGCCTTCGGCGCCGCGCCGGCACCCGGCGCGATCTTCGATCTGGGATGCGGTACAGGCAACACGACGCGTCTCCTTGCCGAACGCTGGCCGGCGGCCGATCTTGTCGGTGTCGATGGCTCCGCCGATATGCTGGCGCGCGCCCGTGAGAGCGATATCGGGGCGCGCTGGATGAAAGCCGAGCTTGCGGACTGGGCACCGCCGACTCCGCCCGACCTTCTCTATTCCAATGCCGCGCTGCACTGGCTGGACGGCCATGAGGTGCTGTTTCCGCACCTCATGGGATGTCTATCCGAGGGCGGTGTCCTCGCGGTGCAGATGCCGCGCAATCATGCCGAGCCATCCCATACCCTGATGGCCGACGCCGCCCGGGCCGGACCGTGGTGGCAACGGCTGAAGAGGGTGCGGGGCCTGCCGCCGGTGGCACCGCCGGAGACCTATTACGACATCCTGGCGCCCGTGGCACGCCGGCTGGAGATTTGGGAGAGCGTCTACCTGCACGTCCTCGAAGGCGACGATCCGGTGGTCGAATGGACCAGGGCGACCGGTTTTCGGCCCCTGCTCGAGGTTCTTGACGGCGCCGAGCGCGACGGCCTGCTGGAAGATTACCGGGCGCGTATCGCCAAGGCTTATCCCAAGCGCGCCGACGGTAAGACCTTGTTTCCCTTTCGCCGGCTGTTCATCGTCGCCGTCCGATAGCCTAGTCCAGGTGCAGAACGAGCGTTTTCAGGTAGGCCGATTCGGCGAGGAAGGGATGCACTGGGTGATCGGGGCCGGCACCCGCGGTTCGTATGACACGGCCTGTTCGCCCAGCGCTCCGCATGCCAGAGGCGACCTCCTTGGCGAATAGCGCCGCCTCGGCGTTGTATGAACACGACGCCATGAACAAAATCCCACCGGGCGCCACCAGGCGTGCGGCCATGCGCGCCAGTTTGCGATAGCCTCGCATGCCGGCCCTGAGGTCCTTCTTTGATTTGACGAAAGCGAGGGGATCGGCGACCACGACCTGGGAGCGTTCACCGGCGCCATCAAGTTCTTCCAAGTGGCGAAAGGCATCGCCGTGAAGGAACCGGCAACGATCCTCGACGCCGTTCAGGCGAGCCGCCTCGCGCCCCAATTCCAGCGCCCTTTCAGAGCTGTCGATACCAAGGACATCGGTGGCGCCGCGCCCGGCAGCGCCAACCCCAAAAGCGGCGCTGTGGCAAAAAACGTCGAGCATGCGCCCGCCACCGGCTAGGCCGGCGACGAAAGCCCGGTTGTCGCGCTGGTCGAAGAACCAACCGGTTTTCTGTCCCTCAAGCACATCGGCGGGGAAGGCCATGTCCGCTTCGTGTACCACCACCGGCGCTTCGATACGGCCCTTGGCGACGCTCACCGAACGGTCCAAATTTTCAAGTGCGCGAAATCCGCCATCGCCCCGCAGCACCACGGCGCTGGGAGCCAGGACGGCTTCGATGGCGGCCAGAAGGTGCTCTAACAGGGCCTCCATTCCCGCTGTGCCAAGCTGCAAAACCAACACGTCGCCGAAGCGGTCGGCGACCAGGCCGGGCAGCCCATCGGCCTCGCCGTGAATCAGCCGGTAATTGGGTTTCGTGTAAAGCCGCTGGCGCAACGCCAGGGCACGGCCCAGCCGGCGAGCGAGAAAGTCCTGATCGACCTCGGTCTTGGGATCGGCGGCGAAGAGACGAAAGGCGATCAAGGCGCGGGCATTGAACGTGCCGACGCCAAGGCGCTTGCCATCGACGCGGCGCAAGAGGACCACCGCACCCGGCGGCAGCGCTTTCGCCGCCGCGTCCATGCGGACCTCGTTTGAATAGACCCAAGGGTGCCCGGCGCGCAACCGGCGGTCCCTACCCGGCATCAAGAACACCGAAGGAAGCACGCTCTCGGTAGTCATGGTGTCTCCATATTTGGTGGGAATCAATCGCCGGCGGCGATGCCCTCGCGGCGCGAGTCGGCACCGCCGGTCAGTCCCTCGGGTGTTACCATGATGCCGTGCAGGCCACTGGTCAGCGAGCGCACATTCACCTTGTGTCCTAGGGCTTCCAACTTTGGCTTGAGGTCCGCCAGCGGCGTTCCCTTTTCCAAATCCGTAGAGCCGTTACGGTTGGTGAAGTGGGGCAAGTTGATGGCCTTCTGCACATCCAACTTCCAGTCGAGGACGGCGACAAGTGTCTTCGCTACATAGCCTATGATGCGCGAGCCGCCGGGCGAGCCGAGGGCCATTACCACCCGGCCGCTGCCGTCGAAGACCAAGGTGGGCGACATGGAACTGCGCGACCGCTTGCCCGCCTCCACTCGGTTGGCCACCGCTCGGCCGTCGATTTCGGGTTTGAACTCAAAATCGGTCAATTCGTTGTTGAGCATGAAACCGCGCACCATGAGGCGTGACCCGAAGGCGCTCTCGATGGTCGTCGTCATGGACAGGGCATTGCCTTTTTCGTCGATGACGCTGATGTGGCTCGTCGAAAGACCATGTCCGTCGCCACCCGGGGCCCAGCGCAAGGTCATCTTGCCGCCCGGCGTACCCGGTTTGGCCTTGCCCATGCTGCGGTCCGGCGAGATGGCTTCGCCGCGCTTCTTCAAATACCGGAGATCAAGAAGGCCGGCCAAGGGGATCTGAACGAAGTCGGGGTCGGCGATGTAGGAATTTCGATCGGCGTAGGCGAGGCGGCTGGCCTCGGTGATCAAGTGAACGGCGCTCGCCGTGCCCGGCTTCAGAGCGCCGAGGTCGAATTCCTGTAGGATGCCCAAAATCTGAAGCGTCGTGATGCCGCCCGAGGTTGGCGGCGGCATGCCGCAGACCAGCCAAAGACGGTAAGGCTGGCAAAGCGGGGCCCTTTTTTTCGCTTCGTAGGATGCGAGGTCGGCCAAGGTCATCCCCGACGGGTTGCGCCGGGCGCCGCGCACGGTCTCGACGATATCGCTGGCGATGGGACCGGTATAGAAGGCATCGGCCCCTTCACGGGCAATGGTTCTGAACGTTTCGGCCAGGGCCTTGTTGGTCAACGTTGTTCCCACCGCTGGGGCCTTGCCGTCATCGCCGTAATAGAATTCCCGGGCGGGGGCAAAGGTTTTCAAGTGCTTGTCGCGGGCAAGCATGCTGTTAAGGCGAGTCGAGACGGCAAAGCCCTTCTCGGCGAGAGCGATGGCCGGTTCGAACAGTTTCTCCCAAGGCAGACGGCCGTGATCGCGGTGGGCCAACTCAAGGGCGCGCAGCAGTCCCGGAACGCCGACCGAAAGGCCGCCGACCACGGCGTCCATGTGCTTCATCGGCTTGCCCGCCCGGTCAAGAAACATGTCGGCCGTCGCCGAGGCCGGCGCATTTTCCCGCCCGTCGTAGGTTTGGATATCACCCGTCTCGGCCGAGAAATGCATGAGAAACGCACCGCCGCCGATGCCCGACGACTGGGGTTCGACCAGGTTGAGGACCATCTGGGCGGCAATGGCGGCATCCAACGCGCTGCCACCGGCGCGCAGGATATCCAGCCCAGCCTCGGCGGCGAGCGGATTGGCGGCGGCGATCATGTGGCGGCTGGCGTGGGTAGCGACCTTGGCGGCGGCGGGGGGAACGGGCTCGGGTTTTGCTTGTTGCTTTGTTGCCGGGGCACAGGCACTGGCGAGCAGGGCCACTACCGCCAGAATGCGCAGGCGGCGGGCCAGTACCGTGCCTTGATCGTGATGAGTGTCGTGCACCTTTTCCATGGCTCTCATCCTACTCCGTCACAGCCAGGAAGTGGACCCATTAAGTCTGATAGCTCCTTGGTAAAGACGTTCACTTTCTCTACAGTAGCGACCTTCGCCTTCATCCGCTTTGGGGAGATGGGCATGGACCTCCAGTCGCTCTCGGAAACGGCGCGGACGGCCTGGGTTATCTGGTTGTTGGTTCTGTTTGGCGGCATTCTCTTCTGGGCCTTCCGCTCAAAGAACAAGAACCGGCCCCAAAACGACGGCAAGCTCCCCTTTGCCGACGACCAGGACCGAGACTGAACTCCGGAGGCTGGATTACAGATCGGCCACGGTCTCGGCGATCAGCATGTCGACCACGGCAACCAGGGCGGCTTGGCGGTCGGCACCGGCACTAATAGCCTCTTCATAGGTTTTCAGTTGGCGGTGGGCGCTGGTTCCGCGGCGGATGATGTTGCTGCACAATTCTACCTCTTCCAGGCATCCCAGGGCCTCGGCGTCTTCGCGGACCAGATCGAAGAGTTCGTCCAAAAGATCGGCGCAAGGCACCACCTCGCCCTTTCCGAAATCGACCAGACCCTCGTCGAAACCATAGCGTTGCGCCCGCCAGCGGTTCTCGTTGACCAGCATGGCGGCGTAATGGCGCCAACGCTGGTTGTCGCGGCGCAAGCGATAGAGCATGCGCACGATCGAGACAAATAGGGCGGCGATGCTTATGGCGTCTCCGAGGCGGGTGCAGATATCGGGGATGCGCATTTCGATGGTCGGGAAGCGGGCGCTGAGGCGCGCGTCCCACCACAGCATGGAAGCGTCGGTTATCAACCCGGCGCGGGTCAATACGTCGACGTGGCGCTGGTATTCCCCGTAGGACTCAAAGCGCTCCGGAAGGCCTGTGCGCGGCAGTTCGTTAAATACGCTGAGCCGATAGGATTTGAGCCCGGTGTCCTGGCCGCGCCAGAACGGCGATGACGTGCTGAGGGCCAGCATGTGAGGCAGGAAATACCCGACCTGATTCAACAGATCGATGCGTAGTTCATCATCGTCGATGCCGACGTGGACATGCATCCCGCAAATCAGGAGTCGCCGCGCCACGCCCTGCATGCTTTCGGCAAGGATGTTGTAGCGCTCCTTGTCGGTCTGCGCCTGCTCGTGCCACTTGGCGAAGGGGTGGGTGGAGGCGGCGATGGGGGCAAGGCCATAATTGGCGGCGACCTCGGCGACTGTCCGGCGCAGGTGGGCCAAGTTGGTGCGCGCCGCTTGCACGTCGGAGCAGACCTCGGTGCCGACTTCGATCTGAGAGCGCAGGAATTCCGGTCGGACCAGGTCGCCCAATCGGGATTCGCACTCGCGCAACACGGCGTCGGGCGGCTCGCTGGCGAGGTCCCGGGAATCGCTGTCGACCAGCAGGTACTCTTCCTCGATGCCAATGGTGAAAGGGGGTTCCGGCAGTGCCATTTAGGCTCCTAAAAACGTTCCACCCGGTGCACGGCTTCCATGGTCAGGATGTCTTCCAGCGCGTCGCCCAGGATTTCCGCCCAATGATCCGCGCTCTGGCGTGTTTCCAGATGGTCTTGGCGAATTTCAACCGCACAGTTGGCCAGACCCTGGGCTCCGGCGTGGAGGTCGATGGTGTGGGCCTTTTGGCGGCCCGAATACGGTTCGTTGTCGCCTACCTGGAGCGCGTCGCGCCGGCGCAGGGACTGGATCAAGGGCCGGGCCAGGCGTGGATCCCGGTTCCACAGAACACCAATGTCCCACTGACGGTCTTCACCATCGAGGGACGGCGTGAAACTATGAATTGAAAACATGGCAGGCGCCGGGCCGCGCTGCCACATTTGCGCCGTGACGGCGGAGATCGTGCGGTGATAGGGCCAGAAAAAGGTTTCGCCGCGCGCCGCCGCTTCCTCTTCGCCCAAGTCCCGATTGCCCGGAACGGACGTGCCGTCGCTGACCTCGGGGATGGATTCGGGGTCGCCGAGCGGGCGGTTCAGGTCGATGAGAAGGCGGGAATATCCGGCCAGTACCGCCGGCGCGTCCAGGCGCCGCGACAGTGACCGGGTAACGTCGGCGGCGCCGATATCGACGGCAACATGGCGGCCCAGCGCGTCGGCGGCGAGGCCAAGATCGTTCAATCCGGCGGGGATGGCCGGGCTGGCGTGGTCGCATATCAACACGACCGCCGCCCGGCCGTCCGGGTTGAGCACTTCATAGGGAGGGGGATCGCCGGGTCCGATCAAGGGGGACGTGAATTCGCCAATCGTAAGATCAAGTTCCGGCATCTAAAAATCCAGGTTTCCGTAATGCTTGGGTGGCGCCACGCCGGGGATGTGGTCGGCGAGCAGGGGCCGAAAGCTGGGCCGCGATTTAATGCGTGCGTACCAGTCCTTGGCACCCTCGTGCTCGTCCCATGGCACATCGCCCAGGTAGTCCACCGTTGAGAGGTGGGCGGCGGCTGCAAAATCGGCCAGCGACACCTGTTCGCCGGCCAGCCATTTGCGCCGCTCTATAAGATAGCCAATGTAATCGAGATGAGTGTGGATGTTCTTCAACCCGGCCCGGATGGCTCTTGATCGGGGCTCGCCGAGGCCGAGGAAGCGTTTCATCACCTTCTCTCCGACCAGATTTTCGGTGACCTCGTGGTTGAACTTGTGGTCGAACCAGGCGACCAGGCGGCGCACTTCGGCGCGCTCCAGTGCGTGGCGGGCGAATAGGGACGGATCGGGATGAATCTCTTCGAGGAATTCGCAGATGGCATTGCCGTCGGACAAGGCCGTGCCGTCGGGTTCGACAAGGACCGGCACCTCGCCGGCGGGGTTGAGCGCCAGAAACGGTTCGCGCCGCTCCCATACCTTCTCGACACGCAACTCAAACTCGATCTTCTTCTCCAGAAGAACGATGCGTACCTTCCGGCATTGAGGCGAAAGCCAAAGATGATACAGTGTCCGCATAGGACTTCTTTATACCGAAAACGCCGGCCGCGAAACAAGATCGCCCGTGCAACGGACTTCACGGCCTTGTTATTCGATCGTGAGTACCAAATTTGTTAGATGGGGATTGAATCCATGGTGCCTCCGTGAGCTCCCGGGGCGCCTAGACAGGGAACCGTGCCATGCACATCAGAATCAAGAAGGCTTCCGACGCCCCTTCTTCGGAGATCACGCCCAAGGCGCTTTACATGAGCCGCCGGCGTTTTATTGGAACGGCCGCCGCCGGGGCGGCGCTGGCACCTTTCTTGGCCAGCACCCCGGCCGCAGCGAGCGTTAGTTTGGAGGGTCTCGTAAAAAGCCCCTTCAGCACCGACGAGAAACCCACGCCCGCAGAAGATGCCACGTCGCACAACAATTTCTACGAGTTCGGCACCGGTAAGAGCGATCCCATCCGTAACTCCCGTTTCTTCAAGACCAAGCCGTGGTCAGTGGCGGTCGAGGGCGAGATTGACAAGCCGGGCACATATCATTTCGAAGATCTGGTCAAGCCCCATCAATTGGAGGAACGCATCTACCGGCTGCGCTGTGTGGAGCGTTGGTCCATGGTGGTGCCCTGGGTCGGCATTCCTCTGGCCGCCATGATCAAGCGCTTCGAACCTACGTCGAAGGCCAAGTATGTGGCCTTTGAGACGCCCCACGATTCAAAACGGATGCCGGGACAAAGTTACCCGGTTCTGGATTGGCCCTACGTCGAGGGACTACGCATGGACGAGGCCGTGAACCCGCTCGCTCTGATGGTGGTCGGCCTGTACGGCGAGGTGCTGCCCAACCAGAACGGCGCGCCGCTCCGTCTTATGGTGCCCTGGAAATATGGCTTTAAAAGCATCAAGTCGATCGTCGGCATGCGCTTTGTCGAAAAAGAGCCGCCGACGTCGTGGAACAAAAGCGCGCCTCGCGAATACGGCTTCTATGCCAACGTCAACCCAACCGTTCACCACCCCCGTTGGAGCCAGGCCCGCGAACGGCGCATCGGCGATTTCCTTAAGCGCGACACCTTGATGTTCAATGGCTATGGCGAAGAGGTAGCGAACCTCTATGCGGGCATGGATCTAGCCAAGAGCTATTAATTTGGGGCTGTCCCGGATAACTAGCCCAAATGCTTCCTAACC
>PVBE012315259.1_pt1 | contig 31026 bp, 19 predicted proteins | sample 1631181 | NCBI WGS metagenome assembly PVBE01 (sample SAMN08397723, study PRJNA350692) | Marine metagenome, whole genome shotgun sequencing project. | isolation source: water | place: Pacific Ocean | collected 2012-04
CCGACGGGTGCCCTGCCGACAAGTGCCGTGTCAGCCGGTGCCTTGCCGACAAGTGCCTTGCCGTCGCGTGCCTTTCCGATGGGCGCCTGGCCGACGGGCGTAGTGCCAGCGGACGTGGTGCCAGCGAGCGTTGTGCCAGCGGTCGTTGTGCCAGCGGTCGTTGTGCCAGCGGTCGTTGTGCCAGCGGTCGTTGTGCCGACGGGCGTGGCATGCACGATGACCGTGGCGGCCCGGGCCAGCTCCGGCGTGAAGAGCTCGCCCCGGCAGCCGAGTTCATCCGCCAGGGATTCCGCCTCCGCGGCGCGACGGGCGGCGACGGTGACGGAGACGCCGGCCCCCTTGAGGGCCAGACAGGCCGCCCGGGCAGCGCCGCCGGCGCCGATCACCAGGCCCGGCTGACCGGCGAGGGGCAGCTCCGCCCGGGCGGAGGCCTCGCTCAGGGTCTCGGCGATGGCCGCGATGTCCGTGTTCTCCGCGCGCCACCCGCTGCCTTCGCGCACCAGCGTGTTGGCGGCTCCGGCCGCCCGGCTGGCCTCGTCGCTGGAAACGGCGGCGGCCAGGGCGGCGGCCTTGTGGGGCGCGGTGACGGAAAAGCCGCGGAAGTTCTCGTCGTCCGCCAGCTCCAGAAAGGCGGGCAGGTCGCCGCACTCGAAGGCCAGGTAGAGCGCATCAAGATGCGCCGCCTTGAGGGCCATGCCCTGGACAAAGGGCGAGAGGGAATGGGCCAGGGGCTGGCCGAGGATGCCGTAGATGGCCGTGCCCGGGGTGGGTCCGCCCGGAGGCCACAGGCCGAGGAGCTGGTCGGCGGACAACTGCCCCGGAGCCGTGGCCTCGGACGCGGCCAGCCCCGGTGCGGCCAGCTCCGGCGCGGGCTTGCCCGGTACGGGCGCACAGGGCCAGGCGCTGGGCGCGGCGTAGGTGAAGGGCGAGCCGAAGATGGGTGCCAGGACGCGCGTGAACGCGCCGGCGTCGCCGGAGGCAAAGGAGATCAGGCCGCCCCCCCGTTCGCGCAGGAGGCGCAGGACGCGCAGGCCGTCTTCGGTGGTGGCCGCCTCGGGCACGAACTTCAGGGCGTCACCCTCGTGCAGCACCTCCTCCATCTCCGCCAGGCAGCGGCGCAGGAGATCGGCGTCGGAGGCCATGTGTGTGGCGGGGCCGCCACTCCCCTGGCTGCCCGCGCCGCGCGGTTCATCGGAGCCAGATCCATCGCCGCCAGATCTGTCAGAGCCGGCGGCGGCCCGCAGCGGCTCGTGGCGTGAGACAATGCGGTGACACTTGCCGGCACGGCCACCCAGGTGGCGCACCTCGCCCAGCTCCAGGGAATCCCGCCAGTCCACATCCACAAAAGCGGCCCCGGCCCGGGCGGCATCACGCAGGAGCTCCAGGCGCTCCTCGCGGCTACCGGTGAACTCGCCGCCGGTCTCCGGACCGTGCACGGTGACGATCACGGGCCGCGGACATTCTGCCATGAAGTGGTCCAGGGCCGCGCGCCCCGGATGCCCCACGCGGTCGAGGCGCAACTCCACCAGATCACAGCAGGCCGCCTGACGCAGGGCCTGGGCCGTGAGCGCGGCGAAGCCAGAGGCGATGCAGGAGACGACCAGGGCCATGGGCGCAGGATCGCACAATGCCCGGACAATTCCCAGCCGGTGCCCCGTCGAGGCCGGACCCATTCCACGTCTGGGTTTATGCGGCCTGCGAGCCTGGTTCGGGTCATGTCGGCGAGCCCGGGCACTCGGCCGGTCCAGCGCATGTGGATGTCGGGGAATGCACGCGGACTCACCCGCGCTCATCCCGGCCCCGGTGGTTTGTTGCTGACTCAGGCCTGGAGCATCTTCGCCAGGCGGCGCTTGAAGATAACGCCCACGACGCAGGCGATGCCCAGGTAGACGGCCAGGAGCCCGAAGGCCAAGGGTGAGAAGCCGGCCCAGGTTTTGATCTGTGCCTCGAAGTAATAGAACAGGAGCACCATCACGACCATGCCTATAGCCGTGCCGATAAAGGTGAAGGTCACGGGGGCGCCGTACACGATATGTCTGTTGGTGAAGAGGGTCATTGGGCGGTCATCGGGGGGGGCATAACTGCTGGGAGTCATCACTCTGGCGTGGGGACCTGCTGTTCTCGGGGTGTCTGGCCCCGGCCCCAGAGGGATGCAGGCGGCGGGACGCAGGTGCCGCCTGCGTGCCTGGCATCTCAGGACATTACGCAGTCGAGATCGAGGTCGTCGAAGGCGGCGGCCACATAGCCTTCTTCGCGCGAGCGGATCGTCTCGGTTTTAAATGCTTCGAGGATGGCCGAGTGGACCAGGTTCCGGGCCTGCTGGTGGATGGGGTGGCAGATGTCGGCGTAGAGCCGTGCGCGGCCGCGCTCGTCTGTTTCGCCCCGGGCTTCGTCGAGCTCGCCGCCGCAGTCGTTGCAACGGCTGGCCCGCAGGTGGTTCTTGCCGCCGCAACTCGGGCAGCGATCACAGATCTTGCGGCTCGGCATGGCCACGAACAGCCCGCGATTGCCTTCGATGATCTTGATGTCGCGCACGACGAGACAGTTTTCGATCGTCAGGCTGGCGAAGGCGCGCAGCTTGTCCGCCTGGTCTTCCAGGAGCTTGATCCGGATCTCTGTGATGTTCATCGAGGTGTATGTCGGAAGCAAACCGGAGGGGTTACGGGGCGTTGCCTGACGGCCGGCCGAGGCGCGCGGGCCAGGCCCGTGAGCGCCGACTGCGCGGGGCGTTCAGCTGCCAGCGAAGGGACGCGTGACAGCGTTGAAGCGCACCGCCAGACCGCGGGCGGCAGCCGCCTGTAGCAGTTCCGCCAAGTCCGAACGGGCCTGTGCTTCGGTGTCATAGAGTCCGAAGAAACTCGCCCCGCTGCCGGCCAGGCAAAAGTGAGCCAGGCCCAACTCATCCAGGCAGCGACGCCAGGCGCCGAGCCGCGGCGAAACCACAAGGGCCGCCTCCTCCAGTTGGTTGTAAAGATAGGCCCGCGCTTCGCCAACCGACGCACCGAGCCCGTGCAACGGGAAAGTATGTTGTCCCCCGACCTCACTCAAGGGGACGGAGAGCGCCCGATAGACGCTGGCGGTGCTCAGGTGCACATCCGGAGTGACGATCACCAGGTGCCAGGGGGGCGGCGCGACGGCCCACGGCGTGACCACTTCGCCACGCCCTTCGCAGAGCGCGACAGGGGAGTTGCGTGCCTCTGCAAAGAACGCGCAATCGGAACCACAGTCCGCCAGGGCAGCCCGCGCGGCGCTGCTCCGCGCCTCGCCGCCGAGGAGTTCGAGGGCCGCCAGAAAAGCCACCGCGCAGTCGGAACTTCCGCCGCCGAGGCCCGCTCCGCTCGGCAGGTTCTTCACCAGGTCCACGGCGAAGGCGCTGGATCCGGAGTCGGGTGCCGCCGCCCGGGCAGCCGCCCGGGCGCCGGCCAGGGCCAGGTTGCTGTCGTCCAGGGGAATGTCAGCCGAGGCCGCGGGGCCGGAAACGGCCAGCGTCGAGCCTCCGCCTCCGTCCCTGAGCGCCACGCCGACCTCGTCGCAGATGTCGAGGGCCAGCATGACCGTCCGCAGCTCGTGAAATCCGTCGCCGCGCAGGCCGCAGACCTCCAGGGAGAGGTTCACCTTGGCCGGTGCGCGCCTGGTGCGCGGCGTGTTTCCTCCGTTCGCTGACATGCCGGCGCGCCTTCAGGCCCGCCCCGCGTTCACGCCGGGGCTGGCACCCGTGGGAGCCGGCGCTTCCTCCCCCAGCAGCCGGTTGTCAATCAGACGCACGCCGTCGATGCGCGCCGCGATGAGGGCCACGGCGCGCCCGTCGAGGGAACCGGCCGGCGCCTCCGGGCACCAGTTGTCCGGATCGCGCAGCTCGGCGTACTCCAGCTCCTCGATGCAATCCGCCTGGCCCAGACGCTCACGCAACAGGGAGGTCAGGACCGCAGCCCGGCGCTCGCCGGCGCGCCAGGCCGCGTCGACTTCCGCCAGGGCCTGTGCCAGGCAAGCGGCCCGCGTCCGGGCCTCCCGCCCCAGGAGCTCATTGCGCGAGGAACGCGCCAGGCCGTGTGCCTCCCGGCAAATGGGGCAGACGCTGATGCGCGGTCCGCCCAGGCGGCGGGCCAAGTCACAGACCACCAGGGATTGCTGGAAGTCCTTCTGGCCGAAGTAGGCCGTGCGCGGCGCGACGAGCTCGAAGAGCCGACGTACGATGGTGGCCACGCCGGCGAAGTGTCCCGTCCGGTAGGCGCCCTCAAGGCCGCGGGCGGCGGGGCCGGGGTCCTCCAACTGGGCAGCTCCCAGCTCGCCCCGGGCATCGAGCTCAGCGGGGAAGAACTGCGCCAGGCTTCCGGTGAACACCAGGTCGGCGCCGGCTTCTTCCAGGAGCTGTGCATCCGCGTCGAAGTCCCGGGGATAGCGTTCCAGATCCGCCGCATCGTCGAACTGCAGCGGGTTCACGAAGACGGAGACGACGGTGAAGTCGTTCTCGTCAACGCTGCGGCGCACCAGTGAAAGGTGCCCGGCGTGCAGGGCACCCATGGTGGGAATGAAGCCGATGGATGCTCCAGCTGCTCTGACCGCTGCGCATCTTTCGCCGGCGGCGGCGGGGCTATGTGCGGTCTCCATCAGGTAAGCAGGTTGCCGGACACACCGGGGGAACCGGTCAGCGGGGCGCTCTGTCCCGGGCCGCGGCCGCGGCCGCTGCCGGTGAGCTGCACGCGCGCCGGCGCGCTGGGCGGCAGCAGCGCCAGGGTTGATGCCACGCTGGAGCGCCAGCCCGGGGGCACGAGTTCGGGCACCAGGCTCGCCAGGGGTTCGAGGACGAAGCGGCGGCGTCCCATGCGGGCATGGGGAAGGCGCAGGTCCGGCGTGGCCAGACGGGCTGCGCCGTGCACGAGCAGATCCAGGTCCAGGGTGCGCGCTCCGCCGGGGCCTTCCCGCTCCCGATCGCGACCGCGCCGCGCCTCGCAGCGTTGCAGGAGACGCAGGAAGCGCAGGGGCGAGAGCGTGGTCTCAAGGACGACGGCTCCATTCAGGAAGGGGCCCTGGCCCGGAGGGCCGCCCTCGGGGGCGGTTTCGATCCAGTCGCTGGTGCGCAGGGCGCGCACCTGCGGAGAGCTCTCCAACATGCTCAAAGCCGCCGCCAGGTGTTCGGCGCGGGGGCCCAGGTTGGAGCCCAGCGCCACGGCGGCGAAGGTCCAGGTGGTCGGGGGCAGGGCGGTCACGGGAGCGAGATGCTGGGGAATGCGGGCCGTGTTCGGTGGCGTGGGTGCGAGCTGCGTTCAGGGGCGTTTGCTCGCCGCTTTGAGGGTCGCGGGGGCGCCGCTTTGGTGGTCGCTGGCGCGGGGCTTTGATGGTCGCTGGCGCGGGGGTCAGGGGCGCGGGCGCGCGGGGCCCGGGGCGCGCTCGCCGCGCAGGCTGCGAATGATACCGGCGCACACAAAGGTGTAGCCACCGAAGAACAAAAAGGGCACCGGGGCCGAGTAGAGCAGGAAGGCCACAAAGACCAGGGCCACCAGGGTGAAGAAGTGCTTGCTGGTGCCGGTCAGGGCGCTGAACAGGTGCACATAGCGCACGCGGCTGACCATCAGCAGGCCGAGCAGCGGCAGGGCCGCGATGAGCAGGGGCAAAAGGGAGCCGGAGAGGCCAGTACGCAGGGCCTCGGGCAGGAGTTCGAGACCGCGTCCCACGGGGGTCGGGGTGCCGTCGGAGACCTCCACGCCTGGCATCAGGGAGAGGTACATCAGGATGGTGGCCGTCAGGGTGCCGGCGGCAGCCGGAGAGGGCAGGCCGCGAAACTCGTTGTGGGAGGCCGCGTCGTGGTCCGACTCCAGGTTGAAGCGCACCAGGCGCAGGATGGCCATCAGGGAGAAGGCGGCGCAGGCCACGAACAAGAGGCGCGGGTGGACGGCCATGCCCATCAGGGGTCCCTCGTGCTCGATCAGGAAGCGAGCCAGCAGGGCCGGGGCGATGCCGAAGGTGACCGCGTCCGCGAAGGAGTCGAGCTGGGCCCCGAAGTCGCTGAAGGACTTGGTCAGGCGCGCGATCTTGCCGTCCAGGGCATCGAAGATCATGGCCAGGAAGATCAGCCAGGCGGCGCTCTCCATCTTGCTGTAGAAAGTCGCCTCCTGGCCCGCGGGCAGGGAGAGGGCGTCGATCCCCTTGGAGATCGCCAGCAGTCCACACCAGCAGTTGGCCAGGGTGAGCAGATTGGGGAGGAGCGAGATGCGCTTCACGGTGTATCAGGATAGCCGCAGCGAGCGGCTTTGGGACAGGTGGCCTGGGGAGACGGGGTTTCTGACGGTCCTACTCCGGGTCCCGGGGGGGAAGTGGGGCAGATACGCGGGTGCTCTCTTCGATGGGCACCCGGGCGGGGTTAGGATTCCCCTGCCATGACTGAAATCATCGATATTAAAGGAAGGGAAATCCTCGACTCCCGCGGCAACCCCACCATCGAGGTGGACGTGGGTCTGGCCGGGGGAGCCTTCGGCCGGGCGGCGGTGCCCTCCGGCGCCAGCACCGGCATCTACGAGGCCCACGAGTTGCGCGACGGAGAGGGGCGCTACGGTGGCAAGGGCGTCCTCAAGGCCGTGGAGAGCGTCAACACCGAGATCCTGCACCGGCTGATGGGTACGGACGCCCTGGACCAGGGGGAACTGGACCGGGCCATGCTCGAACTCGACGGCACCGAGAACAAAAAGCGCCTGGGGGCCAACGCCATCCTGGGGGTCTCCATGGCCGCCGCCAAGGCCGCTGCCCAGGCCTCTGGCCTGCCCCTCTATCGCTATCTCGGCGGTGCCCTGGGAACGGTCCTGCCGGTGCCCATGATGAACATTCTGAACGGCGGCGAGCACGCGGACAACAACGTGGATCTGCAGGAGTTCATGATCATGCCCTTCGGGGCCACCACCTTCGGCGAGGCCCTGCGCATGGGCGTTGAGGTCTATCACGCCCTGAAGGGCGTCTGCCGCGAGCGCGGCCTGGCCACCTCCGTGGGCGACGAGGGCGGCTTCGCCCCCAACCTGAGCTCCAACGAGGAGGCCTGCGCCCTGATCATGACCGCCGTCGAGAAAACGGGCCTGCAGCCCGGCAAGGACATCAAGATTGCCCTGGACGCCGCCGCCAGCGAATTCTATCGGGATGGCAGCTATATCATCGAAGGCCGCTCACATACGAGCCAGGAAATGGTGGAGTATTACGCCGGACTGGCGGAGAAGTACCCGATCTTCAGCATTGAAGATGGCTTCGACCAAGATGACTGGGAGGGCTGGAAGGCCATGACCATCGCCCTCGGCGACAAGCTCCAGATCGTGGGCGACGACCTGTTCGTCACCAATGTAAAGCGCCTCAAGACCGGCATCGGCGACGGCGTGGGCAACTCGATTCTGATCAAAGTCAACCAGATCGGCACCTTGACCGAGACCCTGGACACCATCGCCACCGCCCATCGCCACGGCTACTCCTGCGTGGTCAGCCACCGCTCCGGCGAGACCGAGGACACCACCATCGCGGACATCGCCGTGGCCACCAACGCCGGCCAGATCAAGACCGGCGCCCCCTGCCGCAGCGACCGCGTGGCCAAGTACAACCGCCTGCTGCGCATCGAGGAGGAGCTCGGCGCCTCCGCCCGCTACGGCCCCCGGGTCCTCGACTGAGAGGGCGGAAAAAAGCAGGCTGAGACCATGACCGGCCCCCCCAGCACGATCCGCTCCAGCGCCACGGGAGCCGCGCGCGCCCTCCTGGGGCGGGTGCGCCGTCTGGGCCAGGCCCTGCGCCGACTGGCGGACCGCCTCACCCGCCCCGTGCCCGCCGCCGCCTTCTGGGCCCCGGTCTGGATCCCGCTCGTGATCTGGGCCCAGTTCGCCCTGCTCGGCCTGCGCCCGGCCCTCGCCGAGCACCAGCGCCTGGACCGGGAAGAGGCGCGCCTGGACCCGGTGCTGGCCGAGGAGCGCATGGAAAACGAGGATCTCCAGGCCACGCTCCGGGCCTGGGAAGACCCGGTCTACCGGGAACGCTGGCGCCGCCAGTTGCGCAACGCCCCGCGCTGATGGGCTGGCGCGAGGTGGCTCCCCTGCGCTGGAGTCGAGCCATGGAGAACGCCGACGCGAAGACAGGGAGACGGGCCGGGCTGTGGAAACGGGTGTGCGGGCCGCTGCTGGCGATCTCAATCCTGGCCGCCTACAGCGGGGCACCGGTGGCCCATGCGCGGCCTGGAGCAGCTGGAACGACGCTTCCCACCGCTCCGCCGGCCAGCAATGCGCCCCTGGCCCCGCCTGTCATCCGGCCCCGGGCGCCCCGCAGCGCCCGACCAGGCGAAGCGCATCGGGCCCCGTGGGCCGCCCCGTGGGCCGCCACACAGGAGGGCCCCCTCGCCAACGACACCTTCCTGCCCGTGGACGAGGCCGCGAGCGCCGCCTTCGCCCGGGGGGATGAGCACTACCTCACCCATGCCTCCGGCGGGGCGGGCGGAGCTTCCGCTGGCCAGCTGGAACGCGCCTTCGACGCCTGGCGTGACGCCGTGGCCGGCTCCCCCGTTGGAGCCGCCGTTCCCCCGCCCGGGGGCGCCCCCTGGGCCCCCGGCGTCGGCGGCATCAACGGGTCAAACGGGCCTCCCGGCGCCAAGGGCACCAACGGAGCTCCCGGCGCCACCGGGGCTCCCGGCGCCACCGGGGCTCCCGGCGCCACCGGGGCTCCCGGCGCCACCGGGGCTCCCGGCGCCAACGGCACTCCCGGCGCCAACGGGGCTCCCGGCGCCAACGGCACTCCCGGCGCCGCCGGGGCTCCAGGCGCCAACGGGGTTCCCGGGGCGAGCGATCTCCCGCCGCGCCACAGCCTGGGCGTGGAGGAGGCGCTCCTGCTCCGCCTGGAGGGCCTGCCGTCGGCGCAGCTGGCCCGCTTCGCTGAGCGCTTCTCCGGCCTGGCCAACGCCGCTCTGGAGGCCGCCCTGCGGCGGGAGCCGGCTCCCGCCGCCGGCGGCCAGGGCGGCTCGCACCGCTTCTCGGCTGCCGCGGACCTGGCCGCCCTGGAGCGCGCCTTCCCGGCCACGGAAGGGGCCGTGCGCGCCGCCCTGGCCCTGGCCGATGGAGCCCTGGAGAGGGCTCGCCGGTCCGCCGCCGACACCTGGCTGCGGCGCGCCGCCCGCAACCTCGCCCTGGCCTCCGCCGCCGGCCCCAGCCTCGCGCGGTTGACCGCCGCCATCGAACGCCGCCGCCGGCACCTGGAGGCGCTCAGCCCCCCCGCCCCACCGGAGGCCTGGACCCTGGTCGACGGCCTGCGTGCCGGCGGCTCGCTCTCCCTCACCAGCAGCCGCAGCCGGGGCCGCCAGCAGCTGCCGATCCGCGGCAACGTGCAGCCCGGCATGACCGCCCTGGCCGATGGCACGTTGGTGGTCCAGGTCCAGGAGCTGGCCTTCTTCTACCCCCCCGGGCGCCAGCCCTTCGCGGTCGCGCCGCGCCAGGGCCTGCACCGCCCGGACCATCCCCTGCCGCCGGAGAGCGGCACCGCCACCACCGGCCGCTGGCCCCTCTACCCCCTGGCCCTCTATCGCCCGGGCGAGCCCCTCCCTGACCGCCGCCAGGTAGTCCTGCTGGTCGCCGGGCGCTCAGCCAGCCGCGGCGACAACGCCCTCTTGGCCATGGAGCTGTCCGCCGAGATGCCCGTGGCCATGCCACGCTGGACCTTCTCCGGCTCCGGTGGCCAGCCCCGCGGAACCCGGGACCACTCCGCCGCCGAGGCCCTGGGCCCCGGGCGCTGGGAATGGGAGCCGGGCCCGCTGCTGCTGGACGATCTCGTGCTGGTCCAGGCCCGCCAGGCCAGCTCGGGCTCCGCCTCCGTGAAGAGCTGGCTGGTGGCCCTGGAGAGGGAGACCGGCGCCGTGGCCTGGAAGCTGTTTTTGGCCAAGGGTGCGCCCCTGCGCGGCAGCGGCCGCGGAGCGGCCGGCGTGCCCCGGCCCTGGAGCACGCCCATGCCCCCGGGCCAGCCCCTGGCCAGCGTGGCCGGCGCGGTTTTCTGCGGCTCGAATCTGGGCTCGGGCTCCCTGGTGGACGCCACCGACGGTCGCCTGCACTGGACCCTGAAGAACCGTCGCGCCTCGAGCCATGAAGCCTCCTGGAAGAACGCCGCGCCGCCGCCCATCGCGGGGCGCGGACCGGAGCGCCGCCCGGTCGTCATCTGGACACCCACGGACTCCGACCGGCTCTATGAGCTCTCGGGAACCCCCGGCCCGGGGCCGACCACCGATCCGGTAGGCGAGTCCGCCGGTCCCTTGGCCAGCGCCCGGTCGCTGCCCTTCTGCGCCCCCCCGCGCCCCCGGGGCGAGGCCGAGGAGCTCGTCGGCGCCGACGGGGAGCGCCTCCTGTTCCTGGGCCGCTCCGGTGCACGCCTGACGCTCTCCCTGTGGGAGTCGAATGGCCGCCGGGCGGACTCCCTCTACCTCGGCCGAGGCGAGGCCTTCACCGGGACGGCCCTGTCCTCGTCCCAGCGCACCATGTTCGCCACGGGCCGTGGCCTGTACCTCTTCGATACCAGCTCCGATCCCAGCCTGATCCAAATCGCCCCCTTGGACGACCTCGACGATCGCTCCCTGGCTCTCTCCGCCACCGGGGGCACCGTCTTCGCCCGCGGGCAGCGCGTCTGGGTGTTGGCACCCGGGCGCCTGGACGAGTTCCAGGTCATGAGCTCCCGGGACGAGTGAGCCGCGCCCCCGGGGGCCACGGCCTGGCGGCTCAGTTCGAAAAGGCCGGGCGCCGGGACCAGGTGCGCGGCGTGCCGCCGGCACGCTGGCGCAGCAGGAACCACCACAGGCAGAGGCCGCTCGTGAGCACGCGGGACAGGACCGGGAAGCCCGCGGGCAGGACCTCGCGCAGGTCGACCAGCATGCCGTCGCCGGGGAAGGGGCCGAAGCCGAAGAGGGCCGGCAGGCGGTAGTAGTAGTAGCAGGCGATGGCGGCGCAGGCGAAGAGGCGTGCAAGGAACTCGCCCCGCTGCGAGCCGGCGGAGGCGCCGGCTTCGTCCGGGCCTTGCTCCGGGTTCACGGCCAGCAGTCGGCCAGCCAAGAGGTAAACGGCCAGGGAAATAGCCAGGCACCCGAAGGGCCAGGCGTAGGCCTGGGGCGTGTGCTCCCAGCCGCTGGCGCCGGCGTAGTCCGGGACCTGGAACCAGCCCCAGATGTAGCCGGGGAAGCCCCCCACCAGCAGCGTGCCGAGGTACGGCCGCAGGCGCGCGCCGTTGTTCTTGAGGGGCGTCATGGCCTCCGTGGAATCCGGGCAGGGGTCGGAGCAGTGCTCGCAACTGGTGCAGTGGGCATTGTCCAGGACGAGGGCCGGGCGTGTGCCGTAGAGCTTTTCCACCGGGTGCACGGGACAGGCGCCGGAACACCAGCCGCTCTTCCATTCGAAGGTCAGGCCCAGGGATACGGCCAGGGCGGCCAGCAGCGCGATGGTGAGGGCAGTGGCCGGTCCGTTCAAGTCGAGCACTACATGGCGCAGGGGCACGATGAGGAGCAGGGCGGCGAGGCCAAAAAGGGCCAGGAGATCCTGGCCTCGTGAGGAGAGTTTGATGCGGCGCGAGAGACCCAGGTGGCGCGGAAGCAGGGCCGTGCTCGCCAGGGGGCAGATGTTGCGCCACAGGCCGGGAGCCACGGCCACCAGAGCCGGAGCCACGGGGATCAGCACATTCCAGAAGGCGTGCAGGCCGACTGGTGGCCGAAACATGAGGGCCAGCCAGATGGCCAGGCCAAGGGCCAGGACGGCCAGCTGGATCAGGCGCCAGGTGCGCCGCGCTGTGGGTGTAAGCTCCGTAAACATGGTGCTCAAACAGGCAGACTACTGGGTGGTTCTGGAACCAGCTATGCCCAGGGGAGTACCAGCCTGTGACGGCGCCATCGGCTCATACCGCGGCCCGCCCTGGGCCTCGGTCTCCCGGGGCCGCATTGGGCCCAGCCAACTGGGCGTGCTAGAAGCCGAGATTCAGGTCGATGCGCAGGCGCGAGCGATCCTGGGTGGAGTCTTCGAACTCCGAGGTGAGTGCCCAGATGCGCAGGTTCAGATCATCCGCTGGCCAGTAGTTGACCCCGGCGATCATGCCGTCCATGCCTCCGCCGGTGCCCGCAACGGGCGTGTCGTCCTGGGCCACGGGACCGAATACGGAGTTCTCCTCCATCTCATAGAGCGTGGCGAACACATTCCAGGCACCGTCCTGCCCGGATTCGCCGTACTTGAATCCGGCGGACCAGGCGGTGTCCTCGCCATCATCAGCCTCGGTGTTCTGGATGTACTGACCGGAGACGACAGCCTTCTCACTAACATCGACCGCTAGGATCGAATCCCAGATACTGTAGTCGGCGTTCATGTCCGAACCCTGCGCGGAGAAGTTGTTCCAGCCAGCCCCTCCATTCATGCTCGACCAACTGTAGACGCCAGAAGAAGCTCGCAGGCCGATGCCAGCCAGGCTCCCCTTCCAGTTGGCCTGGGCCGCGGCCACATTGGCGTCGGCTCCGCTTTGGAACTCGTCCACCACATAACCCGCCAGGCGCAGGTCCAGGCCGAGGCATTCCGGGCTGTACTTGTAGGACAGGCCCGCGGGTTGCACATCGCCGTCCCAGAGCAGTTCGCCGTAGACCGGGTTGGTGGCGAAGCCATGGCCGAAGCGCCCGACCTTGAAGGTGTAGACACCGTCGCAACTCCAGGACAGATTGATGCGGTCGAGGACCATGTCGGAGCCGTTGAAACCATCGCCCCCGGAGCCCATGTCCCAGTACGGGTTGTTGGCGTCGCCGGAGGTTGAAATGGCACGCACCTCGGCGCTCACATGCTCGGTCACCGCCAGCTTGGCACCCAGGCGGAAGCGCAGGCGCCCGCGGTGGCGATCGGGGCCGTTGCCGTCGGCGAAGTTACCCTCGGCGCGTACGCGCATGTCGCCATAGAAGTCGAGCCGATCGGCGAGGTCTCCAGGGTTGACGGTGGGAGCGGTGAGCGGGGCAATCAGGGTGAGGGCAGTGATGAGCATGGGATGCGTGGTCCTGGGGGCCGAAGAGTGGGCGGAGACGGGTTATCTGTCTAACGTTCTTCCCTGGCGCGACCAATGAGTTGCTCTACATAGTTGGCCACATCCCAGAACTCACCCATGTTTGCGGGGTCCTGGAGCTGGTCCAGGAAGCTGGCCTCAAGCTCATCGGTCCGCCCTACGCGGATCAGCACCTCACCCACGCCCTGGAGTGGCGTGCCTCCCTGGTCATGGATGACCTGAACGGCGATGGCGAACGCCTGCTCATCGCCGCCGGCCACGGGACCTCCGGCTCCGCCATCCACGCCTTCGCCGTCGACGGTCAGGAGCCAAGTGGCTGGCCCCACTTCCCGCAGACCGCCTCCCCCGTGGAGGCCGGCCGTCGTCGCGGAGGGTTCCCGACGAGCCCCGCCCGTCCCCGCGCATGCCTCGCGGCGGAGGCCCCGCCAGTCGCCGCGCGTGCCTCACGGTGGAGGCCGTCGTCGCGGAGGGTTCACGGCGGGCCCGCCCGTCCCCGCGCATGCCTCGCAGCGGCGGCCCCGCCAGTCGCCGCGCGTACCTCACGGTGGAGGCCGTCGTCGCGGAGGGTTCACGGAGGCCCCGCCCGTCCCCGCGCATGCCTCGCGGCGGAGGCCCCGCCCGTCCCCGCGCGTGCTTCGCGGCGGAGGACGGCGGCCGGGCGGGGCCACGTACCCTGCCGCTCCGGGCCCGTCCCTGGGCTTTCCCGGCCTCCATCCCGTAGGAGAGGGACACCGGAGCGGGTAGAGTCTTGCCACCCAACGCCCTTGCCCGACCCAAGTCCCCCTCGCCGAGGCCCCCATGTCCGACAATCCGTTCCCGACCCCAGCCACGCCGCCCCCCTCCTCAGGCGGTGCCCAGGGCCGCGTCCAGGAGGCCCACGGGCGCATGAAAACCGCCCTGCAGCGGGTCATCGTCGGCCAGGATCTGGTCATCGATCAACTCCTGATCGCCATCCTCTCCCGGGGCCACTGCCTGCTGGTGGGTGTGCCCGGCCTGGCCAAGACCCTGCTCATCTCCAGCCTCTCGGAGACCCTGGACCTCTCCTTTAATAGGATTCAGTTCACACCGGACCTGATGCCCTCGGACATCACCGGCACGGAGCTGCTGCAGATCGACCCCGAGAGCGGCGCGCGCAACTTCCAGTTCGCCCCGGGACCGCTGTTCGCCAATGTGATCCTGGCGGACGAGATCAACCGCACGCCACCCAAGACCCAGTCGGCCCTGCTGGAGGCCATGGTCGAACGCCAGGTGACCTCCGCCGGCCGTCGCCATGTCCTGCCGGAGCCCTTCTTCGTCCTGGCCACCCAGAATCCCATCGAACAGGAGGGCACCTATCCCCTGCCCGAAGCCCAACTCGACCGCTTCATGTTCCAGGTCAACGTGGACTACCCGAGCGCCGCCGAAGAGCGCGAGATCCTGCGTCGCACCACCGGCAACACGGAAGACTCCGTGGAGAGCGTCATCGCCGCCGCCGAGCTGGGCGAGCTCCAGGAGCTGGTGCGCGCCATGCCCGTGGCCGACCATGTCTTCGATCACATCCTCAGCCTGACCCGCGGCACGCGCGTTCGCTCCGGCGCCGCCCTGCCCTTCGCCGATGAGTGGATCACCTGGGGCGCCGGCCCCCGGGCCAGCCAGTATCTGGTGCTGGGCGCCAAGGCCCAGGCAGCCATCAGCGGCCGCGACCATGTGGCCATCGCCGATGTACACGCCGTGGCCCACCCGGTCCTGCGCCACCGCATCGTCACCAACTTCACAGCCTCCGCCGAGGGCATCACCTCCGACGCCATCGTCGACCGCCTGTTGGCCGAGGTGCAGCCCGGCGCCGGAGTGGCCGCCGGAGTTCCCGGCGTACCAGAGGCCCCCGGGGCCTAGGCCCAGGCCGCCCCCCGGCAAGTGTCTCCCACGCCCGAAAGGTCAGAGCAGGACTCCGGCGTCCTGGATCCCCAGGTCCTCGATCGCCTGGCGGGCCTCTCCCTCGTGGCGCGCCAGGTCGTGGAAGGCTTCATGGCCGGCCACCACCGCTCCCCCCACCGGGGCAGCTCCGTGGAGTTCGCCCAACACCGGCCCTATGTCCAGGGTGACGAGCTGCGCCATGTGGACTGGAAGGTCTTCGCCAAGTCCGACCGCCTGGTCGTCAAGGAGTTCGTAGAGGAGACCAACCTGGCCTGCCACCTGTTGCTCGATGCCTCGGAGTCCATGGCCTTCGGTTCCCTGTCCTGGACCAAGTTCGACTACGCCCGCTGGTGCGCCGCGGCCCTGGCCCACCTGCTCCTGGCCAGCCGCGACATGGCGGGGCTGGTGATCTTCGACGGCGAGGCCCGGCGCGTTTTGCCCCCGGCCGGCGGCGCCGCCCAACGCAAGGGCATCCTGGACGCCCTGACCGAGGCCCGTCCCAGCGGTCCGACGGCCATCGGCGCCGTGCTCCGGGGCACCGCCGGCCGCCTGGCCCGGCGCGGCGTAGTGGCCGTCTTCTCCGACTTCCTGGACGATGTGGATTCGATCACCGAGGGCCTGCGCCTGCTCGTGCACGGCGGCCACGAGCCCATCCTCTTCCGGATCCTCGATCCCCTGGAGCTGTCCTTCGAGCTCGAACGCCTGGTGCGCCTCGAAGGCCTGGAAAACACCGGCTCGCGCAAGATCGATCCCGCGGCCCTGCGCGCCGCCTACCTGGCCGAGCTGGAGGAGCACCGCACCAGCCTCGCCCGCCAGGCCCGCGCCCTCTCCATCGACCTGATCGAGATCGACAGCTCCGAGGGCCTCGACCAGGTGCTCTCGGCCTACCTGGCCCGCCGCGCCGGACGCACCCACGGGGGTTTCAGCTCATCGTGAACGCGCTCCCTTCAAGCCCCGGAAGGGTCCACCGCCGCCGGTGTTTTTCCATGGGACGCGGGTCGGAGTTCCCGGCCCCTTGCGCGGCCCACTGCCCGATCACATTCCCTGGCAGGCGTTCAAGCGAACGCCCCGCCGAGCGCCCCGGCGAACATCCCCTTGAACGCCCGGGGGAGGGCCGCGCCTGATGTTCCCTGGCTTCCTGAACCCGGCCCTCTTGGCGGGCCTCGGCCTGACCGCCGTACCGCTTCTGATCCACCTCCTGAACCGGCGTCGCTACCGGCCCATGCCCTGGGGCGCCATGCGCTTCGTCCAGGCCGCCTATCGCAAGACACGCCGCCGCGTACAGCTCGAAAACCTGCTGCTCTTGCTGCTGCGCATGGCCGGCATCGCCTGCCTGGCCCTGGCCGTGGCGCGCCCCTTCAGCGGCGCGGCCTCGCCCCTGGCTGCCCTGGGCGAGACGCGCCGCGAGTTGATCCTGGTCCTGGATGCCTCCGGCTCCACCGGCTACCGCGCAGGCCTGCACTCATCCTTTGACCGCATCCTGCTGCGCGCCCGGGAACTCCTGACCGAGCTCGACACAGCCCGGGGCGATCGCGTCCACCTGCTGCTGGCCGGAGCCCACACGCGGCGCCTCTCCCGGGGCGGCCCGGACGAGGCCATCTCCCTCTTGGCCACCCTCGACCAGCCGACGGACGAGCGCCTGGATCTGGCGGCGGCCCTGGCGGAGGTGCTCTCCATTCTGCGCGAGGACACCGGCCGCCTGGCCCTGGCCGGAGCCCCGGCACGCATCCGCCTGCTCACCGATCTACAGCGCAACGACTTCACCAGAGCGCTCGCAACCCCGACGCCGTCACCGGGGGCCGCCACCCCGGCCCCCGGGGGCGGGCAGGGCGCCGCCGGCGTGGAGCGACCCGGCACCACCAGCGGCGAGCTGCTCGACGAGTTGCGTGCAATCGGAGCCCGCGTGCTGGTCGAGGACCTCGGCCCGGCCCGCGCCGTGCCCCCCAACGTGGGCATCGCGGAGATAGCGGCCCTGGGCCCGGCGCCCCGGGCGGGCACCCGTGGCACGCTGGCCGTGCGCGTCATCAATCACGGGCTGGAAACGCAATCCTCTCTGCGCCTGACCCTGGAGGCGGACGCCGGACGCCTGCCGACCCAGACCCTCAACCTGGACGGCGGCGAAACGGCCGAGTCCATCTTCGAAGTGGGCTTTCCCCAGGCCGGCCAGATGCTCTTCGCCGCCCGCCTGGAGGGCGACGGACTGGCCCTCGACGACCAGCGCACGCGGATCATTCCCGTGGCCCCGCCCGCCCGCGTACTGCTCGTCAACGGCGCCGCGGCGGCGGACATCGACCGGGACGCGGTGGGTCTCCTGCGCGCGGTCCTGGAACCGACCCCCGTGGGCCTGACCAACGGCCCGCAGACCCTGGCCGCCCCGGCCTCTGACCAGCCGGGTCCCTTCCGGGTGCGCGTGGTACGCCCGGACGAGTTGACCGCCCTGGATCTCTCGGGTTGGGATGTGATCGTGCTCGCCAATGTGCCGCGCCCCATGGACGGTTGGATCCCGGCCCTGGAGGAACGCGTGGCCGCCGGCGGCGCCCTGTGGATCTCCTGCGGTGCGCGCCTGGATGTGCCCGCCTACAACCGCGCTTTCTACCGGCCCGACGGCAGCGGCCTGCTACCCGCCGAACTCGGCCCCTCACGCGCCGTCGCCGACCGGCGCAGCGACTGGTTCCGCGTGGCGGACTTCGACGAACTGCACCCGGCCCTGGCCTTCTTCGCCGACGAGATCTGGCGGCCGCTCCTGACCGAGATACCCATCTTCGAGTTCCAGAGCGCCCGCCCCCTGGCCGCCGCGCGCGTCCTGGCCAGCCTCGACGATGCGGACGCCAGCTCGCTGCTCATCGAGCGCAACTACGACCGCGGCCGCGTGGTCCTGTGGACCAGCACCCTCGACCCGTCCTGGACGCGCCTGCCGGAATCGCCGGCCTCCCTGGTGCCCCTGGCCCACGAACTATTGCGTCACCTGGCCCGGCGGCGGGAACCTGCGCGCAACGGCTTCCCGGGAGCCTCCATGGCCCTGGAGGTCCAGAGCTGGCCCCGCGCTCCCCTGTGGATCGGCCCGGACTCCGCCCGTCGCCCCCTGGAGGGCGAGACGCGCCAGACGCCCGCCGGCACCTGGCTACTGCCCACGTTGACCGGAGCCCAGACCGCCCGGGCCGGCGCCTACCGCATCATCCTCGACGGTGGCGCCAGCGAGTCCTTTGCCATCCAGGTTGAAGCTGACGAGGGAGACCTGGCCCGCCTGGCCCCCGAGGAACTGGCCGCCCTGCACGGGGCCCTTTCTCCGGTGGATGCCGAGAGCAGCGAGCAATCCGGTCAGGCGGCGGACGGGGCCCAGGGTGAGCTGTGGCGCTACCTGGCAGCTGCGGCCCTGTGCGCGGTGGCCCTGGAAACCCTCTGGGCCGCCTGGCTCGGTACACGGCGGAGGCTCGTGTGATGGGCGCCCTGCTCGGACTCCTGGGCAGCCAGTCGGCAGCCCCGACAAGCGGGGGCACTGCCCTGCGCCAGAGCTGGAGCCTGGTGGACCTGCCCCAGGCCTGGGTGATCGTGCTTCTGGTACTGCCCTGTGTACTGGGGCTCTCCTGGCTCGGCTATCGCCACCAGGGCATCCCGCCCCGCTGGCGCCTGATCCTGGGATCCCTGCGCGCCGCCGCCGTGCTGCTGCTGCTGGCCGTCCTGGCCCGCCCGGTCATCATCGAACAGCGGGAGGAGGTCGAGCAGCCCCAGGTCCTCCTGGCCCTCGACAACTCCGCCAGCATGGGCCGCCGCGACTCCTACCCGGAGGAAAGCCGCCGCCAGCTCGAGCGCCTGAGTCCGCGCCCGGCGGCGGAGCTGACCCGCCGGGAGCTGGCCCGGGCGGCCCTGTCCGGGGACTTCCTGCCGGCCCTGGAGGAGCGCGGCTACGCGCCGCGCACCTTCGCCTTCTCCTCGGGTCTGACGCCCCTGGCTGGCTTCTCCCCCGCCACGCAGGTAGGCGGCCCGGATTCACCGGGCGGCCTGGGGGATACCGGCGGCGCCGGCGGCACGCTGCCTGGCCTTCCCGCCCTGGGCAACGCCACGCACATCGGCGATGCCCTGGTCGGCTTGGCCCAGGTGCAACGCGGCGGCCATGTGACCGATGTGATCCTGGTCAGCGACGGACGCAATACCGGTGGCCGCGATGTACTGCGCGCCGCCGCCGCCCTGGGCGCCGCGGGCATCTCCCTCTCCACGGTGGTCGTCGGCGACATGCGCCGGGAGTTGAACACAGCCATCGAGCTGGTTGAGGCGCCGCCCCAGACCCTTGAGGGTGATGAGATCGCCGTCACCCTGCGCGTGCGCGGCAGCGGCCTTGAGAAAACAGCGGCGAACAACCCCGAACGCGGACGGGTGATCCTGGAAGAGCTGGGCGAGGGGTCTGCCGGGGATCCGGCGCTGCCCGTGGCCGAGAAGCGCGTGACCCTCTCCGAGGCCGGAGAACGGCTCCTCTTGGTGGCGCCCCCGGAATTGCCTGGAGACCGGGCCTCCGGCGCCTCGGAGGTCGGCGGTTACCTGCGCCACTTCCGCGCGCGCCTGGTGCCCGCCGACGGCGAGACCATGCTCGATGACAACAGCGTCGAGTTCTCCGTGCGCATTACGCCGGAGAAGGTGCGCGTGCTCTATGTGGACGGCTACCCCCGTTGGGAATACCGCTACCTGAAGAACCTCCTGCTGCGTTCGGATGCGCGTCTCGACTGCCAGTGCTTCCTGCTCTCGGCCACGGTGGATTTCATTCAGGAGAGCAGCGGTGACCTGCCGCCCCTGACCAGGGTGCCCACGGAACGGCGCGAACTGCTCGACAACTACGACGTCATCATCCTGGGGGATCTGAACCCCTACGCCATCTCGCCGGACCCGGCACGCGGCGAGGCCTTCGTCGCCTCCCTGACCGAGTTCGTCGAAGGCGGCGGCGGCCTCTTGGTCATCGCCGGGGAGTACGACATGCCGCGGGCGATTTCCGGCAGTGGCTTTGCCGGTCTGCTGCCGGTGGACCTCGACAGCACCGGCGCCCTGTCATTCGAGGGCGACACGCGGGTCGAGTTTCGGCCCCTGCTCGAGAATCCCGCCGCGCCCCATTCCATCGTGCGCCTGCACCAGGATGCGGCCACCAACCAGCGCCTGTGGGAGAGCGCCGGCGGCCTGCGCGGCTTCTACTGGTACGCGCCGGTCGTGCGGGCCCGGCCCGGCGCCGAGGTGCTCCTGCGCCACCCGACGCATGCCGGCAGCTACGGCCGCCGCCCGCTCTTGGTGGCCGGCTACCACCCGGCCGGGCGCACGCTGTTCCTGGCCGTGGACTCCACCTGGCGCTGGCGCTACCGCTTCGTCGACCGCTACCACGATCGCTTCTGGCGCAATGCCATTCGCTGGCTGGCCCTGGGCCGCTTGCGCGGGGGCGACCGTCGCTATCAGCTGGAGTCCCTGCGCAGCACCTGGGAGCTGGGTGGACGCATGACCCTCGAAGCCCGCGTGCTCGACGAGGACTACCGTCCCTCCACACGCCAGGCCGTGGCCGCGCGTGTCAGCGCGCCGGATGGGAAAACGCGCCAGGAGAGCCTGGAGCTCCAGGCCGGCCGGCCGGGCCTCTACCGCCTGGGCCTGGCCGCGGACATCCCCGGCACCTGGTCCGCCACCATCGAGGATGGTGGCCAGAGCCGCTCACGCACGGAGTTCACCGTGGAGCTGCCCTCCCGCGAAACCGCCGACCCCACGCCTGATCCTGAACTCCTGGCCGCCGCCGCCGCCCTGGCCGGTGGACGCTCGGTCCCGCTGGCCGAACTGCACGAGCTCCTGGAGGATTTCCCCGGCGGTGAGGAGCTCCGCCAGCCAATCTCCGCTCGCATCCATGACGCCTGGGACCGCTGGGCCACGCTGCTCGCCTGTATCGCGCTGTTGGCCGCAGAATGGATCCTGCGCAAACGCCTGGAGTTGGTCTAGGTATACCCATGCCCAGCTCCCACGCATGCCGGAAACACGCTGAGCTACGCCTCGGTAGCCGCGCAACTCTGCTGCGCTGCGGCCTCCTCTCCGCACTCCTCGCATCGACCGCGACGCGTCCCGCCGCCGGACAAGATGAGGTGCGCAGCTACTCCATCCACGACACGCGCTCCGCCGCCGCCATCTGGAACGCCGCCGAGGACCACATTGCCGCCGCCCGTTGGGGCGAGGCCATCGACGGCTTGCAGACCTTGATCGAAGAGCACCAGAGCGCCGTGCTGGCGGACAGCGCTGACGGGACCTCCAAGTCCGGGGCGGCGACCCACTTCCGTGGGGCAACGCGCCGCGCAGCCGCCCGGCTCTCCTCCCTGCCGGGCCTCGCCCGAACCCTCTACGAGGATCGCTACGGGCCCCGCGCCCGGCGCACCCTCGACGCCGCCCGGGAGAGCGGCGCCCGCGGAGCCCTGGCCGAGGTGGCCCGCCGCTGGCCGATCAGCAGCGCGGCGGAGGACGCCCTGTGGTCCCTGGGTGACCTGGAGTGGGAGCAGGGCAATCTCACCGCAGCCCGCCTGGCCTGGGGCCGGGCCCTGGTGCGCGCCACCGGTGGCACGCCGGGGGCGGTTCCCGGCTCCGCCCCCGACCGGGCCACGGGCAGTTCGAGCGATCCCTGGCAGGTGGCACTCAGCATCTACGAAGCCCGCTCGCCGGAACGCGCCGCCGGAGCCCGCCGCCGCCTGGAGCTGACCCGGGCGGCCGCGGCCTCCTCCGACGAATCCGGTGGCGGCGACCCCCAAACCGACGGCAGCTCCCGCTCCGATGGCAGCTTCCGCTCCGGGGGTAGCTTCCGCCTGGCCGGCTCCTCCGCCGGCGTTGCCGAGGGCGCCGACCCGGCCCCGGGCCGGGATTCAGGCGGCTGGAGCGAGCCCTTTGTCCTGCCCGCCCACCCCTTCAAAAACACCGGCGGCGGACAGCTCTACCCGGTACTCGCGGGGGATACGCTGCTGGTCTCCACTTCCCTTCAACTGATTGCCATCGACGCTCTCACCGGACGCCGGCGCTGGGACAGCGGGCTGGCGCCAGGCTGGGATGCCCTCTCCGGCGACCGCCTCAAGGAGTTCTTCGATGGCATCGACCAGGGGTCCGCCCTGATCGCCCCGGCCACCGGCTCCGGCGTGGCCGTCGCCGCCCTGCAGATTCCCGTCTCCGCCGTACGCAAGAGCACCTACGGGGACTCCGACATCGTGCGCGTCCTCCCGGACCGGCGCCTGTTCGCCTATGACCTGGAGAGCGGGCGGGCGCTCTGGAACCACCGCCCGCCACCCCTCTGGGACGGCGAAGGCGGCAGCTTCACCGAGCGCATGCGTGCCTGCGGTTCGCCGGTCATCGCCGCCGACCGCGTGCTGGTGCCCATGTGCCGCTACCAGGGCCGCATCGACTTCCACCTGGCCTGCTTCGATCTCAGGAGCGGCGCGCGCCTGTGGTCCGTGCCCCTGATCACCGGTCAGCGGGAACTGAATATGTTTGGCCGCCCGACCCAGGAGTTCTCCGCGCCACCCGTGCGCGTGGACGGGGACCTGGTTTGCGTGGCGACCCAACTGGGTTCCCTGGCCGCCGTCGACCTGTTCAGCGGCGAGCTCCTGTGGGAGTTCCTCTACGACCAGATCCCCCTGCCCCAGACCCACGGCTGGACTCCCGTCTGGCGCCGGGAAGTCTGGCTGAACGCGCCCCCGGTGAGCTCCGCGGGCGTCCTCCTGGCCACGCCTGCGGATAGCCGGAAGCTGGTGGCCGTGGAACTGCTGAGTGGCCGCCATCTGTGGTCGTTGGATCACAAGAATCTGGAGTCCATGTTGGTGGCCGGGAGCAACTCCCGCAGCCGCTTGCAGGCCCTGGATGTGCTCCTGGGCGCGGACCGGGACACGGTCTACCTCGGCGGCCGCATGGTGGCTGCCCTGGCGACATCCCCACAGGGCGAGCCCGGTGGCCTGGCGGACGGACCGCCCACGGAGGCGCGCTGGGTAATTGAGGAGAACGACGACAACCACAAGCGCCCGCGGGCTCTCCTGGCCCGGGAGACAGTCCTGATCCCCTCCTACGACCGGCGCCTGGAGGTGGACCGCCAGACCGGCCTGCGCCGGGACCACCCCATCACCTGGGGGACTGCCCCCGGCGGCAACGTGCTGCTCTCCGGCGGGGCCCTCTATCACCTGACCCCCAAGCAGCTCTCGGCCAGCTTCGAGTGGCGCACTCTCCTGACCCGGGCCGAGGCCGCCACCCACGCCGCCCCGGAGTCCCAGGACGCCGCCCGGGACCTGGCCACCCTGCAACTGGAGCGGGGCCGGACCCTGTGGCGCGCCGACAAGCCCCAGGCGGCCGAACCATGGTTGGAGCGCGCCAGGAACACACTGTCGCCCCTGGCCAGGGGCGAGGATCACGTGGCTGATGTGGCCCTGCTGGCCGACCTCCAGCGCATCCTGCGCGTCTCCGCCCGCCTGCGTTCGGAGCTCGGCGACGGCGGCGCGGCCCAGGCCCTGCTCACCCAGGCCCGGGCGCTGGCCGCCGAACCGCGCCTGTTCGCCGAACAACCTGAGCTCTTGCGGGACACTCTGGTGGAGCTCCTATTCACTGGAAGCGGGGCCCCCGTCACCGGCCTCGGCACAGACCACGCCCCGCGCCTGGCCCTGCTCGATGAGTTGGAGCGCGCCACGCCACACCTGCCCCTGCCCTGCCGGTTCCCTTCCGTCGCCGTGGACCTCGGCGGCACAGGCGCTCCGGCGGCCCCGTCCGGGGCGCCGGCAGCACCCTGGGATCTGCGCCCCCGCCTGGCGGACCTGGAGGGAGCCTCCGCGACCGCTGACGGCAGGAACCCGCTGGCTGCCCCACCGGTCGAGTTGGAGACCGCCGCCTGGGTGCGCCTGGCCCGCGCCCGCCTGGCGGCCCAGGCCGCGGATTGGGATCAGCTGCTGGCGGATCTCCACGGCCTGCTGCGGGACTACTCCGACGCCATCCCCGGCCCCCGGGGCACAGCTCCCCTCGGCGATTGGGCCGGCGCCCGTATCGGCCAGGCGATCTCCTCCGGGGCCCCGGGTGCCGAGGCCGCCCACGCCCCCTACCAGCAGCAAGCCGCCGCGGCCCTGGAAGCGGCCCGCACCAGCCGCCGGCGCAGCGCCCTCAGCGACCTGCGGCGCTTCTACCCACACACGACGGCGGCCGAGGAAGCCCAGCGTGAACTCCTGAACTGGGCCTTGGAGTCCGGTGATCTGCAGCAAGCCGTCGCTGTGATTCTGGGCGCTCTGCCGCCGGACTACTCCCCGGCCACCCCCAGCCCCCTCCAACGCGAACAGTTCCAGGCCCTGGCCGAGTTGCTCGGCGACACCGGCAACGGCCCCCTGAGGTCTGCCTGGCTGGCTTCCCTGGACGGGGAGAAGCTCAGCGCCGCTGAGACTTCACCCCCATCGCACGCCGGAGTCCTCGACCAGCAACCCGCTGTTCAGGAGAGCCAGCGGGGGTCCTGGGAGGACCTCGGACACCTGCCCGGCTCGGCGCAGAGCGGCGCACGCCTCCTGGCCAGTAACCAGGAGCTGGTCCTTTGGGACAGCTCCGGCCAGCGGGCCTGGTCTCTGGATTTCGGCATCAGCGAGCGACCCCCGAGCTGGCGTGGCCGCCTGTCATTCGGTGCGGGCCGCTTGCACCTGGCCACCACCAAGCGCCTGCTGACGATCACCGCAGCCACCGGCGAGCTGCTGTGGTCCGAACAGTTCGAGAGCTACATCACGGGCCTCTCCCTGGCCTCCGGTGTCCTGGTCTGCGGCCTGCGCGGGGGTGACCGCGCCACGCGCTTCGCCGCCTTCGACGCCCACGGCGGCCTGCCCCTCTGGGAACGCACGCTACCCGCCAGCGGGTTTGCCAACGAGCCCCTCAGCGGTCCGCGCCAGGTTCTGATTCTGCCGCGCAACCCGGGCCAGTTGGCCCTGAGTCTGGACCTGTTCACCGGTGGAACCTCGGCGGAAATCCACACAGGCCCGGTACTCGGCTCCTCCCGGGCCGCCGCCTGGATCGAAGGGCAACGCCTGTTCCTGCCGAACTTCCTGGAGGGCAATCGCCCGGAGCGTAACAACATCCGGGCCTTCGACCTGAAGACGGGAGAGCAGGCCTGGGAAAAGCGCTTCGGCGATGACGGCGACGGCCGCGAGTTGCACGCCATCCTCAGCCAGGGGAGCGCGCACTTCCTCCTGCTGCGCAGCCGCGGCCAGCGGCCGGCCCAAACCAGCAGCAGACGCCCGACTTCCGGCGACGCCGACGCCGGGCAACAGACCGCCCCGGGCATCCTGCTCCAACTGGACACGGGAATCGGCGCCACGGCCCGTGTGGGTCGCCTGGAGATCCAAGACGACGAGCAACCCGTCGGCGTGGGCAAGGGCCGACACATCCAACTGGAGGCTCCCTATCTGTTCCTGCGCAGTTCGCCCCCCGGCCGCGCGGAGCTCAGCCTGCGCGCCGTGCACCTGCCCTATGGCGTGCGCTGGACGGCCCGCGTGCCACTACGCCTGGGTGAGCTGTACACTCGTTCCATGCCCGAACCTGTCATCTTCGACAACGCCGTGGCCCTGTGCTGGACCGAGTGGCCGCGCCAGACCCTGCGGCCCCGGGCACATACTTTCCTGGCCGTGCTGGAGCGCTCCACCGGCCGCGGCCTGTGGCAACTGGAGCTGGACTCGGACCTGGGTACGTCAGAGTACCTGGACCTGATCGGCAACAACGGAACCCTGCTGCTGAGCGGCCGCGACTCCCTGGAGGTCATGCGCTAGTGCTGCCCCTCGGCCTGATCTTCTGCGGGCTTTCCGCCCTGCCCGCTCACTCCGTTCCTGGCGCGGCCTCGCAGGCCGCGACGAACCAGTCCAAGAGCGGCGTCCAGGTCACAGCTGCCCAGGCCGAGGCCGTGGAGCGCGGCCTGGAGTGGCTCGCCAACCACCAGAGCCCGAGCGGTGGCTGGGCCTCGAAAATCGGTTTCAAACTGAACAACGATTATCGCTACACGGTGGCCAACCGGGACCATGTGGGCGTGACCGCCCTGGCGGGCATGGCCTTCCTGGCCGGCGGCCACCTGCCCGGACGGGGCGAGTACGGCGAGGCCGTGGAAAGCTGCCTCGACTTCGTTTTGACCTGCGTGCAAGACGACGGCTACATCACGAGCTCGGGCACGCGCATGTACAGCCACGCCTTTGCCACGCTCTTCCTGGCGGAGATCTACGGCATGACACATCGGGAGGATGTGCGCCTGAAGCTGCAAAGCGCCGTGGACTTCATCGTGAAGTCTCAGAACGCAGAAGGCGGCTGGCGCTACGCTCCCTTGGCGGCGGAGTCGGACATGTCCATCGTCGTCTGCCAGGTGCTGGCCCTGCGCGCCGCCCGCAACATCGGCATCCGCGTGCCGCGCTCCTGCGTCGACCGTGCGGCGCGCTATGTGGTCGACTCGGCGGTAATGGGAACCCCGGGCGCGGGACTGCGCCGCTCGCATCAGAGCGAAGTGGGCACCTTCCACTACCAGAAGGACTCACACTCGCGCACGTCTTTCGCCCTGACCTCCGCCGGCGTCACGGCCCTGCACGGCCTGGGCATCTACTCCGATGAACTGATCCGCCTGGGCGTGGACTATCTGACGCGCAACCTGGACAGCTTCATCGCCAGCCACAAGCGCTCCGGCCACTACTTCTTCTGGTACGGCCATTACTACGGTGTCCAGGCCATGTACACCCAGGGCGGTAGCGCCTGGCGGCACTACTTCACGCGCCTGCGGGAAACCCTGCTCGAAATGCAGGAGGCCTCCGGGAGTTGGCCAAACCAGGTGGGCCCGGGCACGGCCTACGGCACGGCCACGGCCGTCCTGATCCTCGAAATACCCTACGGCTTCCTACCCATCTTCCAGCGCTGAGATGGCCTCTCCGACTCCGCAACTCGACCACCTCTTGGTGCGCCTGTCCCGGCGTCTGACCGGCCTGATCTGGTTGCACGGTCTGGCCACAGCGCTCTGCGCCCTGGCCCTCTGGACGCTCTTCTGCTTCTGTGCCGACTGGTTCCTGCATGTGCCCGCCCCCGTGCGTTGGCTGCACCTTCTGGTCTGGCTCGGAGCGCCGCTCTGGCTGTTCTACCGCGAACTCCTGCGTCCCCTGCGGCGGCGGCCGGACCCCGCCGGCCTGGCAGTCCTGGTCGAACGCGCCCATGGCGAGCTGGACCAGCTGCTGGTCAGCGCCGTCGAACTCGACTGCGGGGGAAGGGAGGCCCGCGGCCGCGAACTCGTCTACCGCGTACGCGCAAAGGCGGAGGCGCGCGTGGCCGAGCTGAACCTGACCGGCGTACTGGACACCCGGGGACCGTGCCGACGCCTGGGCGCCGCGGCCCTCGCGCTCATGGCCGTGGGCGCCCTCTTCTCCAGCTATCCAAACCTGGCCGCCATCTTCGCCAGCCGCCTCTTCGGCGCCGCCACCCCCTGGCCCCAACGCACGCACCTGACGGTGGAAGTGCCCCTGATGTACAGCGACGAGCTCCCGCCCATGGCTACGTCCGGGGCTTCCGCTGAAGACGGACGGGAGCGCCTGGAACTGCGTGTCAGCCGCGGCACCGATGTCCCCGTGCACATCAGCGCTCGGGGACAGGTCCCCGCAGAGGTGCTGCTGGTATTTGGCAGCGGCGAGCACCTGACCCTGGGTTCCGGTGGAGCCGAGCGCTTCTCCACGGTGCTGCGTTCGGTCCAGCAGGACATCAGCTTCCGCGCCTACGGCGGTGACGATCAGGACGGCGAGCCCCTGGTCTCGATCACCGTGCTCAGCCCGCCGGATGTCTCGGATCTGGCCCTTGTGGTCGAGCCGCCGGCCTACAGCGGACTACCGACGGAGTTGCTCTTCCGGGGCGACGCGGAGGTCCTGGCCGGCTCGCGCCTCACCGTGCACGCCCGGCTCACGCCCCCGGGCAGCAGCGGTCACCTGCGCCTCCTGCCAGCCGACAGCCGCTCGGAGCTCGTGCCCGCCGCCTTCCCCCCCCGGCCGCAGGCGGCGAAGCCGGCCAACGCACCTGCCGCGGCGGTGGAGCACACCTCGTCCGCTGGCCAGCCCAGACCGGGGGAGACTGCTGTGTCCGCCGAGTTCCTGGCACTCTCCGCCCTGCGCTACCGCTTTGAGCTCAGCGCCCCGGACGGCATGCGCGACCCGGATCCGGGTCTCTTCGCCGTGGAGGTGATTGAAGATCGCGCCCCGGAGCTCGCTCTCCTGCTCCCGGGCCGCGCCGAAGTGGATCTGGTTCCCGGAGGCCGCCTGCCGCTCTTCGTGCGCGCCACGGACGACTTCGGCCTGGCGCGGATGAGCTGGACGGCAAGCGTTGGCAATGCCGTGGACGGGGAACGGGGCGGACTGGAACTGGTCGCCACCCCTCTCGCCGGCGAGACCCGCGCCTGGGGCGGCGGAGCCTTGCTCAGCGCCGTTGATCTGGCCGCTGCTGCCGGGGGCGAGGGTGAGGGCCACGACGATGCCACTCCCCAGGAAGGCCAGATCTTCCTGCTGACGGCGCGGGCCACGGATAACCGTGAGCCCGAGCCCGGGATCGGGACAAGTGCGCACCTGCGGGTGCGCATCACCGGCCCGGACGAGTTCCTGCGCCGCGTCCAGGATCGCCTGGCCCGGGCACGCCTGACGACCACGGGTCTGGTGCGCCTTTGGAGTGAGAAGCTGACCCAGTTGCGCGCCCTGGAGAGTGTCCTGGACGCGGGCTCGGACGTTGCGGACGGGGATGCCGCTCAGGCCGCCGACTGGGCCGAGCCCTTGGCCGGGGCCCTGACCGGCGGCCGGCGCCTGGCCACCGACGCCCGCTCCTTGACGAGGGACCTGGCGGCCATCGCCCAGGATGTGCTCTACGCGGGCATCGACGAGCGAGCCGCGCCCCTGATGGAAGCCTGGCATCGGGCCGGCGGAAGACCCGCCGACCGGGCCTTCCACGCCCAGCCCTGGCGAGAGTTGGCGCGGGGCCTGGCGGCCGGGAGATTCGGCGCCCCGGAGTTCGCCGGTCAGCTCGTCGAGTTGACCGAGCTGGCCCTCTTGGTCAGCGAAGAGGCCGCACCGGCCGGCCTGGCGGCCCTGGAGGATGCCGCGGCCCATGCCGGGGCCGACCGACGCAGGCGCGCCACCACCCTGGCGGCGGCAGTTGAAGCCCAGGAAGAGGGCTTGGTCGCCCTGGAGCGCCTGGGCGCCCGTCTGGCCGAATGGGACAACTTCCAATCAGTCCTTTCCCTGACGCGCGACATACTGAACCGCCAGCGCAACCTGATCGAACACACGCGGGTCTTCGCCCGCGATCGCTGACATGCAAGGCACCTCCATGGAACGCGAACGCGGTCTCCGGGCCATCCCCATGCTCCTTTTCTGCTGCGCGCTGACGGGCTCGGCACCGGCCGCGGCCCAGGACACCGGCCTGACCCGCGAGCAGGCTGCCCTGGCCGAGGAGCAGGAGCTCCTGCGCCGCCAGCTGCGCCAACTCACCCAAACCATGGAGGCCCTGGCCAGCCGCTTTCAGGCCGAAGGACGCAGCCACGCGGCCCAACTCCTGCGCGGGGCTCTGGAGCACCTCACCGCCCGCAGCAATGCGGGGGGCTCCCTGACCCTCGACGAACTCATGGGAGCCTCTGGCTCGGACCTCACCGGCGGCCGGGCCGGCCGGGCCTTGGAAGAACAGGAGCTCATCCTGGCTTCCCTCGATCGCCTGCTGGCGATCCTGCTCGACCGCCAGGACCTTGACTCCCTGGAGGAATCCCTGGAGGAGCTCCAGGACATCAAGCGACGCCTGGGGGAGCTGGCTGCGGATGAGGCGCGCCTGGAAGACCAGACCGCGGCCCTGGAACAGGATGCACGCAATAGGGAGCTGGCTGATCTCACGGCTGGCATCAACCGCGTGGCGGCGCAGCAGCGCGAGTTGCTGGCCAGGAATGAAACACGCGGGCGCGCGGATGGCACGCTTGGTCTCGACCGGGCCCGGGAGGAGCTGGCGGCGCTCCTGGCCCGCCAGGAACAGCATGCGGAGCTCTTCGAGGCCTGGGATCCAGCGGCCGCCGCCGGCCTGGCTGAGCTGGAAGAGGGCCTCTCCCATGCGCGGCGGGAGACCAGCCGGGCGGCGCGCCTCGCCCGGGCCGCAGAGGATCTCGAACAGGCCGCCCGCGGGGCCCGCGAGGCCGATGGCGATGAAACAAGCGGCCGTGCCGCCTCCGATGACCTGGCCTCCGCAGCCCAGCGGGCGGCCCGCGAAGCGCGCGTTTCCGAGGATCCGGCAGCCCGCCTGGCCGCCCGGGAGCTGGAGGCCGGGGCGGCCGAGCTGGCGGCGGCCACGGACGGTCCAACCCGCCGCGCAGCCGCCGAGGCCCTGGAGGAGCGGGCCCGCGACTTGAGGGCAGCGGTCGGGCAGGCCGCCCAGCGCGCGGGGCAGGCCACCGCTGCCGTGCGCGCCGCCGCCGAGGCCGGCGCCGAACAGCAGAACTCAGCGGGCCTGACGGCGGCCGAGGTGGCCGAGGCTCTCGCCGGAGCCGGGGCCACGAGTGACCCCAATGCCCGGGCCGAGGCCCGGGCCTCGGCCTCGGAAATGGCGGCCCGGGCTGAGGCGGCCCAGCGGGCCCTGGAGCGCGGCCTGCGGGAGAACGAGCTGCTCGGACCGGCCCTGGCGGCCGCCGAGCGGGAAGCCGCGGGACGCGCCCGGGAGCTGGCCCGGGAGCTGGCCGGCCTCGACGCCCTGCCGGCACTCCTGCGTTCCGGCGCCCGGGACGCTGCCGAGGAGCTGGAGCGTGCTGCTGAAACCCTGGGCGAAGCCTCCGAACAGGCCGCCGCCGGCCAGGCATCCGAGGGACGGGCCAGCGCCCGGAAAGCCGCCCGTTCATTGGCGGCAGCCCTGGCCGCCCTGGGCCAGGGGCAGACTGGAGCTTCGCGGGACGGGCAGGGTCAAGCCGGGAAAGCACAGTCCGGAAAGCCGCAGTCCGGCCAGGGGCAATCAGGTGAGTCACAATCCGGCGAGTCGCAGTCCGGCCAGGGGCAATCAGGGGAATCGCAGTCCGGCGAGTCGCAGTCCGGCCAGGGGCAATCAGGGGAATCGCAGTCCGGCGAGTCGCAGTCTGGCCAGGGGCAATCAGGGGAATCGCAGTCCGGCGAG
>PVBE010980299.1_pt1 | contig 31025 bp, 23 predicted proteins | sample 1631181 | NCBI WGS metagenome assembly PVBE01 (sample SAMN08397723, study PRJNA350692) | Marine metagenome, whole genome shotgun sequencing project. | isolation source: water | place: Pacific Ocean | collected 2012-04
ATGAACTGAGTGTAGAGCTCATAGAAGTCCTCCCCGGTCCGATCGACCGCGTCGGGCATCCACAGGCAGTACTGGCAGCTGGTCGTACGCGACACCTCCCAGGTGTCTCGAACCAGCTCATTTCCACCTACGTGCTGGTCCAGGAACATGCCCCAGATGCCCATCGCGTAGGTGTGGTAGAAGAGGTACTCGTCGCCACCGCCGCCGGTTCTCGATGCGTTCATGCCCATGTAGGGGACCAGGCTGTAGACATAGATGGCGTTCATCCAGTCGTTCAGGTCCGGATAGACCAGATCCTCTACCCAGGTTGCGCTGGCCTCCCAGTACCAGAACTCATGGGAGTAGCCGTAGCCGAACTGTATGGCATGGTGAAGCTCGTGGCAGGCCATCGTCTTGTACCAGCTGCCCGCAGAAAAGGAGCCGGATGAGGCCACGATATAAGGCAGCGTCTGACCACCGCAGTAATCCACGGTCGTGTACGCTCCGCCACCTCCACCCATGTTCTCGATCATGGCGAGGATCTTGTAGGTTGGGAGACCCTCCGGCTCTCGCCACTCGAGCTCATCTATCTCGACCCCGTAGGAGTACTCCAGTGACTCTGCAAAGTCCTCAGCATCGGACTCAGAGACGGTGCCATCATCCCACTGCACGCTGAAGTGCTCGGTCTCGATGGTGTTGTCCTTTTGATCACCCCAGCAGCTTCCAGGTGGTGGCGGCCCGCCCGCACCCATCGCAGCCAGACCTGCAGGTACAAGTGGATCGAGTAGATCCGCCTTGAACGGGGCAAGGCTCCTGGTGATCTCCGCCCGCTCAGATGCGGTGAAGAGGTGCCAGCTCTCCTTGAAGTCCTTGACCATCCCGGTCAGGCAGGTGCCACGTTCGTGGGCATGGGAGTCGAGGTGTGTGGCGGAATCTGCTCGTTCAGGGTGGAAGTGGGTGTTGAATGCCGCCAGCAGACCGTCCCTGCGCTGGACCTCATCCGCGCTGATCTCGATTCCATCCACCGCACGGGCAGAGACTGTTGAAGAAAATAAAACTGCCGCAAGCACCAATTGAACTGCCATGAACCACCTCGTGCGCCCAAGGGTAGACGGGACACATACAGACCGTCGACCCCTACCCGTCAGCAACCTGTCAAGCTCCATTGTACATCCCAGGGCCAGCACAGGTCTCTGAGGTTAGAGAATCCAACCATGCGGCCACTTTTCATCGCTATCGAGGGAATTGACGGATCAGGGGGAACGACCCAGACCCGTCTCCTCGCCGACTGGTTCAAGGACCGGGGCCACCCAGAGGTGATCACCACCGCCGAGCCATCGACTGGCCCCGTGGGTCTATTCATCCGCCAGACCCTCGACCCGACGCAGCCGGAGTCCTGCATCGGGGATGCCGTGCTGCCCTACTTGTTTGCCGCCGATCGACGGGACCATATCGATCGGGAGATAGTCCCAGCACTGCAGCGCGGAGCCGTGGTGATCACCGATCGCTACTACCACTCCTCTCTGGCCTACCAGTCCCTGGCCATCGGACTGCCCGAGGTCGCGGCCTTGAACCAGCGGTTTCAGATGCCGGATCTCACCTTGTTCCTGCACCTCGACCCCGAGACCAGTCTGGATCGGATCCAGCAGCGTGGTGCCACGCTCGAGCGATTCGAGGCCCTCGACCGGCTCCGCCAGATCAGCGATGCCTATGAAGGTGTCATCGTTCATTGCCGCACTCAGGGGGAGAGGATCGAGCGAGTGCAAGCACACAAGAACCCCTCTGAGGTCCATCAGGTGATCTGTGACCATGTGCTTGCCCTGCTCGAGACCAGGAATTGAGACGACTCGATCTGGGACGCACCCCGTATCCAGTGGCCATCGATCGCATGCAAGCCGTCCTGGACGACCGTATCCATGCTCGATGCACAGACACCCTCATCACCACAGAGCACGATCCCGTCTTCACTCTGGGACGGCAGCGTCAGAGCGCATCCAATGTGCTCACCCCCGGTGAGGTACCCATCGTCGAGGTCCATCGGGGTGGAGATGTCACCTTCCACGGACCCGGCCAGCTCGTCGGCTACCCCATCCTGGCCCTTCCCTCTCACCGCCACGACCTCCACGGATACCTCCGTGGGCTCGAGCAGGTACTGATCGACACCCTGGCGGATCTCGGCATCGCTGCGGGTCGCGATCCCAGGAACACGGGCGTGTGGGTCAGCGGAAAGAAGATCGCCGCCATCGGAATCGCCTGCCGAAAGTGGGTCACCTGGCACGGCTTTGCGCTGAACCTGACCACGGATCTGATGTACTACCAGCGGATCAACCCCTGCGGACTCGACAGCGCTCTTGTGACCCGACTCGCAGATCACCTCGACCCTTGCCCCAGCATGGACGAGATCGCAGATCGCGTGGCGGTCAGGCTCGCAGAGTGGTGGGGAGCCTGGACCGCGCCGAGCGATTAGGTCCCGCCCCTGGAGGCGACATGCTCGATCCCCGCTTCATCGTTGAGAACCCGGACACCGTGCGCGAGAGCCTCACGCGCCGAAATGCCGATGAGACGACACTTGCCTCCCTGGAGAGGATCATCGAGATCGATGGACTCCGTCGCTCCCTGATCACTCAGACCGATGAGCTCAGGGCCACCCGGAACCAGCTGACCAAGCAGATAGGCCCGCTGATGAAGGAAGGCCGCAGGGAGGAAGCTGAGCCACTGCGAGCCGAGGTGACAGCCACCGCCGAGACCCTCTCTGGCTTGGATGAGCAGCTCGACGCCATCGCCACAGAGCAGACGGACTTGCTCCTGCGCTTGCCCAATGTGGTCGACGAGCGCGTGCCCCCGGGCAGCTCAGATGAGGACAATGTGGAGATCCGCACCTTTGGCGAGCCCCGGGAGATGGACTTTGAGCCAAAGGACCACCACGACCTCGGGACCGATCTCGGCATCCTCGACTTCCCTGCCGCTGCTCGCATGTCTGGAGCCCGCTTCACAGTGCTCCGGGGTGCCGGGGCAAGACTCGAGCGAGCCCTCATCAACTTCTTCGTCGATCGGGGTGTGGCCAAGGGCTACACCGAGGTCATGGTGCCCTACATCGTGGGACGACAGGCCATGACGGGGACCGGCCAGCTGCCCAAGTTCGAGGAGGATGCCTTCAAGGTCTCCCACGATGTCCGCGGCGAGGATGCCTTCCTGATCGGTACCGCTGAGATCCCGGTGACCAACCTCCACCGAGAGGAGATCGTCGCCGAGGCGGATCTTCCCTATCGATACGTCTGCTTCACGCCCTGCTTCCGCGCAGAGGCCGGCAGCTACGGCAAGGACACGCGCGGCTACATCCGGCAGCATCAGTTCCACAAGGTCGAGCTGGTGAAGATCACTACACCAGAGCAGGCCCAGGAGGAGCATGAGGCCCTGACTCGGGATGCGGAAGATCTGCTTCAGGCACTTGAGTTGCCGTATCGGGTGGTAAATCTCTGCGGCGGCGATGTCAGTGCGAGCGCACGAATCTGCTACGACATCGAGGTCTGGCTGCCCGGACAAGCGGCCTACCGAGAAATCTCCAGTGCATCTCACTTTGGCGATTACCAGGCTCGCCGCATGAAGCTTCGCTACCGTCCAGAGGGCGGAGGCAAGCCTCGATTCGCCCACACTATCAACGGCTCCGGGCTTGCCGTTGGCCGCACTCTGGTCGCCATCCTGGAGAACCATCAGCAAGCAGATGGCTCCGTAGTCGTCCCCGAGGTGCTCCGTCCGTACATGGGGGGTCTTGACCACATCGCGCCGGGCGAATAGTCAAGCGCCTGCCTGCGGGAGGCGTGGCCGAGTGGTCGAAGGCGGCGGTTTTGAAAACCGCAGTCCTGCAAGGGACCGGGGGTTCGAATCCCTCCGCCTCCGCCCAAATATTCACAATTTTACACACAACACTGGAGACGTGACCGAGAGGCCGAAGGTGCGCGATTGCTAATCGCGTGAGGGGTCAAAAGCTCCTCCGAGGGTTCGAATCCCTCCGTCTCCGCCACTGTTATGACATCTACAAGCGCCCTTAGCTCAGCTGGATAGAGCGTCTGGCTACGGACCAGAAGGTCAGGGGTTCGAATCCCTTAGGGCGTGCCATAAAGCCCCGTCATCGCAAGATGGCGGGGCTTCCTCTTCTTAGATCACGCCCATCTGCCGGCCCACCTCGGAAAAGGCCGCCACAGCCTGGTCGATATGCGCATCTGTGTGGCCTGCCGATAGCTGCACGCGAATCCTCGCCTGGCCCTTGGGCACCACCGGGTAGGAAAAACCAATGACGTAGATGCCGCGCTTGAGCAGTGCATCGGCCATCCCGCCCGCGAGCCTGGCCTCGCCAAGCATGATGGGCACGATCGGGTGCACACCCGGTCGGATGGCAAAGCCCGCAGCCGTCATGGCCTCACGGAAGCGCATGGTGTTGTGCTCCAGGCGGTCCCGGCGCTCGGTGTTTGCAGAGAGCATCTGGAAGGCCCGGATGGCTGCTCCCACGATGGCGGGCGCCACCGTGTTGGAGAACAGGTAGGGCCGAGACCGCTGGCGCAGGATCTCCACGATCTCCTTTCGGGCACTGGTGAATCCACCAGAGGCACCGCCGAGCGCCTTGCCAAGGGTCGAGGTCACCACATCCACCCGACCCATGACACCGCAGTGCTCAATGGAGCCACGTCCGGTCTTGCCGGTAAAGCCCGTGGCATGAGAGTCATCCACCATCACGAGCGCACCATAGCTATCCGCGAGGTCGCAGATCTCTGAGAGCGGCGCGATGTCTCCGTCCATGGAGAAGACCCCATCGGTAGCAATCATCTTGACCTTGCAGCCCGCCGCATCCGCTTCCTTCAGCTTGGCCTCGAGGTCTCCCATGTCCATGTGCGCGAACCGGAAGCGCTTCGCCTTGCACAGGCGGACTCCGTCGATGATGCTCGCGTGGTTCAGCGCGTCGGAGATGATGGCATCATCGGGGCCCAGCACCGTCTCGAAGAGTCCGGCATTCGCATCAAAGCAGCTGGTGTAGAGGATGGTGTCATCGGTGCCCAAAAACCGGCTGATGGATGCCTCGAGCGCCTTGTGCTGGTCCTGTGTGCCACAGATGAAGCGAACACTGGAGAGGCCAAAGCCATACCGGTCCATCGCCTGCTTGGCCGCCTCGATAAGCTCCGGGTTGTCGGAGAGACCCAGGTAATTGTTGGCGCAGAAGTTGATGACCTCTTCGCCTGTGGAGACCTGGATATTTGCCGACTGTCGGGAGGTGATGACCCGCTCGGATTTGTACAGCCCTGCGTCTCGAATACCAGCCAGCTCCTGGTTCAGCTTGTCCTTGACCTCACCGTACATACTGACTCCTTCAGCCTGAGAACCGGATCACGACCTTGGGATGGCTGCGGATTCGCTCCTCGAACCGCTCCTTTTCCCAGTCTTCAATGCCCACCACAGTGTCATCACCTTGGTTGAGGATCACATCCCAGATGGCCTGCTGAATGCCATTGTTCTGATTCTCCAGCAGGTTTCGGGTCATCTCCCAGGTGCTGAAGATCCGCCGTCCGATGACGCCGTGCATCGAGATTCCGTCCATCACCACCCGGTGTGCATCCTCGATCACCGCATCACCATTCCTGACACCAAAGAGCACCACGTCTCCACCTCGACGGGTCATCTTGATGGCATTGTTGAGCGCAGAGTTGAACCCTGCCATCTCCATGGACACGTCCACGCCGATACCATCGGTGAACTCGAGGACCCGCTCCCGGAGCTCTGGATCCGACCGGTGGGAAGCATCGGGAGGAGGGAGATCAGGGGTGAGCACCGCATCACAGCCGAGTCGACGAGCCAGCTCTGCGTGGTGCGGATCCGGCTCGACCCCGATGATGCGACTCGCACCCATGCCGCGGGCGATGAGGATGGCAAACAGTCCAATGGTCCCGCAGCCGACAATGGCCACGCTCTTACCCCGAAGCTCGGTGACCTGGCAGGCGTGCACCGCGTTGCCGAAGGGCTCCTGGATGGCCGCTACTTCGGGTCGGATGAGGTCCAGATTGGTGGGCCAGAGCGCCTTGGCAGGAAGCTTCACATACTCGGCAAAGCACCCGTCCATGGAGATCCCGATGATCTTGTCCCGGGCACATACATGTGAGTCGCCCACCCGGCACTGAAAGCAGGTGCCGCAGACGATGTGGCTCTCAGTCGAGACCACATCCCCGGACTTGTAGCCGTACTTGGGCCCCACGCGTTTACCTACCTCCACCACCTCTCCGAGGAGCTCGTGGCCCACAACGCGCTTGTTGCTTCCCTCTGCATCCAGCGAGCCCAGGATCATGTCGCCGAAGGCCTTTCTCCACCAGATGCCCCTATCGGAGCCACAAAAGCCCGCGTACTTGACCCGGAGGATCACATTGGACCGGTCCGCACCGTCCGGCTCATCAAGGGTCGGCACGGCGACTTGTTCCTTGACCAGCCCCGTGGAGCTGGCCCACTCCTCCCGGGACCGATCAAAGGTCAGGGCCCACATCTCACTATCCATTCCCGCCCCCGCGGATGCGCGTCAGAGTCTACAGATAGTAGTTGAAGTCACCGATCACAGCGCCGAAGTGGTGTCTCCAGTAGTTGATGGCGTACGGCACGGTGGCCCCCACGCCTCCACCCATGTAGCCACCCGTACCCGGGTTCTTCTTGCCCATGAAGCGGATGCCGAAGACGATCTGGTTGAACCGGAAGGAGTTGCCCTCCTCCCATCCAAGATCCTTCATGTAGGTGTGGGTCTCGATGAAGGCCTCCACGGTGTCGCTCGGCGAGACCGTGAGGTTGAGTCCGCCGGCAAGACGAGGAGAGAACTCTGCGGAGTAGAGCATCAGGTCTGGTCCGACCTGCGCCTGCAGATCAATGTGGCCCTCACCCACATTGAAGCGCTTTCCGGTGGCTATCTGTGGCCGGAATCCCGGTGCGATGGGGTTCACATTGAGATGCAGATCACCGATAGCGGTCAGCATGAAATTGGTGCGGGTGTCCTTGATGATGGCGTACCGAACGCCCGTCTCGAGGTTCCAGCCCCCAGCCCGCCGCTGGATACCGCCATGGACCCCCATGTTCCGCTGGAGCTGATGCTCATAGTTCAGCAGCAGGTTGATCCAGTTGGGAAAGCCCCAGGTGAATCCGGCCCGGAAGCGACTGCGGGGATCGATAGGCTCGAGGAGGAGGCCCTGGGCAAAGTTGAGCTCCGCCTTTCCTGCATCCTTCTTGCCTTGATTTCCTCCTGAGTACAGCTGCTGATCAAGTGTCTTCTGGCGCTCCTCGATCACCTTGCGGAAGACACTCTGGGGGTACTTGGCCAGATACTCCGTCCAGGCCATGCCCTCTTCATCCGGACTCATGCCCTCGACCTCTGTGAGCTTGGCCCGATACAGCGTGTGGTTGTCCTCTCCGGGCTTGAGCTGGCCGATGGGAGTGTTGTCCTCCTCCTCATCGTCGTCATCGAGGTCGAGCAAGCCACTTGGGTTGTCCGGGTTGACGACCTGGGGCTTGTCTTGCGGCGGATCCTCCTTTGGGTCCTCCTTGGGATCCTCCGGTGGATTCTCGACCTTCTCCTGCTTGGGTCGCTCTAGCTTCGGATCTTCTTCGTCATCATCGAGATCGAAGATGATGTCACCATCATCTTCGTCATCGGCGAACGCATCTACCGGGTACAGGCCGACCAAGCCGACAAGGATGAGAGTCAACCAGAGACGTGACGCCATGCGACAACTCCGTGCACGAGGACCGCGGGATAATAAGTCCGCCTCCCGACCATGCGCAAGGAAAGCAGGACATGCAAGGCCAAGGAAATCCACACACAGACCTCGCCAGGCTCGAGAAAGATGCCGAGACGGTGCGTGCCTACCTGGTGGAACTTCGGGGCGGTGCGCCGTTCCTGAGCGGGGCCGACAGCCGCTTGCTCGTCCGCTGGCTGGAGGAAGATATCAGTGTGGCGATCATTCTTTCTGCACTCGATGCAGCTGCACAGCGACGCCGCAAGCGCCGGGGCAAAGGCAAGCCCGCCCGAAGTCGCCTCACGCTGAGCGCATGTCGCTCTGCCATCGAGAAACAGGCAGCGGCCCCGGTAGTGACTCAGAGTGCCGGCCTGGATGAATGGCTGAGCGAGCTGCGGCATATGGAGGCCAGCCCTGCCCTCAGCGCAGCCAAGGACAGACTCCTGGGCGCAGTTGGCGCCATCCCCAGCGGGGACCCGGACATGGTGGCTCGTGCCGCCATCGATGCCTGCCGAGGCTTCCAGGCAGCTGCCTGGGACGCGGCTGAGCCCGAGATCACCGAGCTCCAGGACGAAGCACGCGCACAGATTCAGGCACTGGAGAAGGTCTTGGACCCACGGGCCTTTCAGGCAGCTGTGGAGGAAGTGGCCCGAGACATGGTCCACGCCCGCTTTCCGCTGGTGTCGGCCAAGGTGGTCTGGGATAGGCTCACCCGAGGAGAGCACCCGTGAACGACGCTACTGACCTGACAAACGTGACCCAGCTGCCTGTGGAAAATGCAGACCACCCGGCCTGGTCCGATGCGGCCTACCGCATCATCTCCAGCGGAGAAGTAGCCACCGCAGAGCTGGATGACCGGCCGGATTGCCCCCTGTGCGCCGGCTCGGGTCGCGCGCGGGTGGAGAGCGAAGGAGTGATCACCATGGGCTGGTGTCGCTGCCAACGCCTGCCCGACCGCATCCAGATCTTCAACCGGGCGGGGGTGCCAGCTCGCTTTTCCGAGGCCACCTTCGTCTCCTTTGCACAGGAGCCTGATGGGCAGCTCAAGGACCTCGCCCCCAGCGGGATCCGGGCCCTCGGGGAGTGCTCTCAGTGGGTCGAGGGCTTTGACCCCAGCCGGGAAAACCGCGGCCTGGTGCTCCACGGGCCCGTAGGTCGTGGCAAGACCCACCTGATGGTGGGCCTCCTCCGAGAGCTCATCTTCCGCCACGGAGTGGAGGTTCGCTTCATCGAGTTCTCCCGACTGCTCAGCATGCTTCGAGAGGGCTACAGCTCTGGGCGCTCGGATGCGGGCGTCCTCTCCGAGCTGGCTGCGGTACCGGTACTGGCCATCGATGAGCTGGGCAAGGGTCGCCTCACGGACTGGGAGCTGGCCGTCATCGACGAGGTCATCTCTCGCCGCTACAACGCTATGGGCTGCACCCTGGCCACCACCAATTATGCGCCCGGAGAGGCCACAGGCTTTGAAACCGCCAACCTCTCCACTGCCACGCGCGCCTCTCAGACACTCACCGATCGAGTCGGCGAGCGCGTCTACTCCCGCCTCTGTCAGGTCGTGGACTTCATCGAGGTGGCCGGCAAGGACCACCGGCAGCACGGCTGAGCGCCGAGCCTACCCGCGCCTCTTCTTCTTCCGGCTTGGCCGGATGATGTTCAGGCGCAGATCGCGCACATCCTCGGCCTTCCGCCGGGTGTGGCTGAGCCTCGGGTCCAGCGCCATGGCCGCAGAGAATGCATCATAGGCAGCCTCCACATCCCCCTCTGCCCAGCGTGCATCGCCCTCTTCGTCCAGCAGCGCAGCAAGAGGGCGCGCCCGCGTAATCACAGCTACATCCTTATGGTCCCAGCGGCGGGCATGGATGAGGTCTGAAACCTGCCCACCTCGATCCTCTGCCTCATCTGATCGGGTGGCATAGCAACGCGCCAGAGCAGTTCGGACCACAGGCTCCTTGGCATCGTGCCACTTCTCTTGGAAGTGCAAATGACGCTTGGCGTTCTTCCACAGCGGCCAGACAGCCTCACACTCCCCCCGCCCCGCTGCCTCGAAGGAGGCATCGAGGTCCTCTTTGGCCGCAGCACGCACCTCCTTGGAGCCCACGATCTCGACCGTGGCCTGAGTGTTGTAGCCACCTGCCAGGTAGGTGTTGGGCGGCACTCCCTCCGGCACCTGTGCTGCGAGCACCGCACCGGTAGTCTCATCCATCACCACAAGACTGACTGTGTAGGTACCGTAGGGCAGGTCACGCGGGATGAGCACCCTGTACTTCCCATCCACGGTCTCGGTCTGCTTCCAGTCCGCTGGCGGATACCAATCGTAGCCAGGAGGCAGGGCGGAGACGGTGCGGTGACCATTGCCGTCATCGATCACTGCGAGAACCCGGAAGCCCGTCTTTCGGAGCCGCGCCCGCCATGTAGTTGTAATGAAGACCTTTCCGCCCGGCTGCACCTCGGGAGATGGCACAGATATGTCCACGAGGTCGATATTCCCCTCGAAGGTCACGAGCGCCTCACGAGAGTCGTCCCGGTTCACAAACAAGCCCTTTCGGATGTGATTTCCGACATGCAGCTTTCGCTTTCCGATGGGGTAGCCAGGAACCTCGATGTAGTTCGCCTTCCACTCCGGCTTCTTGTCGATCTTGGAGCTGCGTGCCCAGCCAGCGTGCACATGGGCAAAGTCTGGCTTGCGCTCCTTGAAGATGTACTCGCGGATGAACTTGCCATTGAAGTCCGAGTGTCGGGCCATGGGCACATCGACCAGGCCAGCGATGTCCACGATGTCCCAGCCCGAGAAGATCATGTGCGCACCCATGTCCACATCCAGCAGAGTGATGTGGTCCACATCCAGGCGCTTCTGGACCCAACTCATGTACCGAACCCGGCGGTTGATGTCCCGCACTGAGGTCTCGGGGTTCCGGGCAAATTTCTGCGTGAGTCGAATCTCGTTCCCCGTCCAGCCCAGGGCGAGCAGGATGATCACCACCAGGCCCCAGGCCCGCCGGCTCTTGAATGACCCGAAGAGTGCCCGGATTCCCGGCCCAGAGGGTCGCACCCGGCCCCCGACGGCCATCGCTATCACAGCAAAGCTCATGGCCAGCAGAGAGACGAGCGGCACGCTGAAGAGATTGAACCAGCGGTGGGCCTTCATCCAGTCCCCGCCCACGTACAGCACAAAGAACACCCCGGCTACGGTGTGGAGGTAGAGCACCCCACGGGCCCTCCACTGCGGCCGCCCGAACGTCATGCAGCCGATGAGTGGCACCACTGCCGCGATGCTCCAGACGCGAATCTTGACCCAATTGCGCTGGATGGGCCGGAAGAAGTCCGGCACATCGGTGAGGCCGGTCCGGGCATTCCAGGCACACAGTACACCCAGGGGTATCAGCAGCAGCAAGGGCACCAACCACCGCTTGCGCTTGTAGCCAGACATGGCGAGCATCACGAACGGGATGGCCCCCACGGTGCCGTGGATGAGCAGCCAGCCCTTGATGTAGCGCCAGCCCTTGCGGTCCCAGGCCCAAGGCTTGAAGGCCCGACCCGTCCCCAGCTTGGCGTAGTAGGTGTTGGGGAATTCCCAGGCGAAGTAGCTGTAGCGCCAGTACTGGTACAGGGCGAGCGGGACCAGCACGATGGCGGCCCAGCCAGCCACCAGCCCCAGGCGACGCACCAGGCTGCGATCCGCATCCTCTCCCACAGGGAAGAAGATGAAGAGCAGCCGACACATGCCAGCCAGGCCCGCGTACATGATGCCCTCAGGGCGCGAGATACAGAGGAAGAAGAAGAAGACCGCCGACCAGGGGCGTCCACCCTCCTCGGACTCTCGCATCAGTCGATACAGTCCTCCTGCCAACAGAAAGCAGAACAGGCTGTTCTCGAGGCCAGAGGAGTTCCACACGACGAAGTTCAGGTTCAGCGCCAGCATGAACGGTGCGAGCATCGCCAGGCTTCCCGGGCGGATGGCCGCATCCTGGGGCATCGCTCGCCGGGTGAGACCCCAGACCATCGGCAGCGTCAGAACACCGAACAGCCAGCCCAGTACCTTTGAGGCCGTCCACATCGGAATGCCCACCGCATACAGGCCCGCGATGAGGAAGGTCCAGCTTGGGTTCGAGTAGCCCTCCACTCGCTCGCCGCCCGGGTAGGTGACCAGTCCCTCGCCCTCCACGAGGTGCTGGGCATAGGCGAATGAGATGCCCGCATCCTCGATGTAGAAGGGCTGTGGGATGCAGTAGACCAGGTAGTGGGCGGTATAGACCAACCCAACCAACGCCAGCATGTAGACGTGCAGTCGTCCTTGCGTGTCCAGGCCACGCCACCAACCTGCCAATCGCTCAGGCACCTGCTCCATCCAGTGTCCGTCTCTCAGAGGCCCCGCTGCTCAGCAACAGGTGACCGCTCAGATGGTCTTCTTCACGCCGTCGGCTGCGGCCTTCTTGGCTGCAAGCTGCTTCTTCATCTCGTCAAGCTGAGCACGGGCGGAGGCATCCTGGGCCTTCTCCTTGATGTCAGCCAGCTTGGAGTCCAGGGAATCATCCTGGATCTCGGCACCAACCTGGGCCTCAGCCACGGACTTGTGGATGCTCTCGCGAACATTCTCGAGTGCTCGGATGTCGGCATCCGTGCTGAGTCCGTCGAGAGTCTCCTGGATCTGGATGCGGGCATCCGCATTGGCCTTCTTGGCCAGCATCTCGTGCTTCTCCCGCTTGAGCTCCTCAATCTCCCCCTGGAAGGCCACCAGGCCCTTCTTGGCATCCTCGGCCTGGGCACTGACCCGGGTGAGCTCAAGCTGGATATTGGCGATGGAGGCCGTGAGCTCGTCCTTCTTCTGGATGAGCACCAATGCCGCCTCGTCTTCACCCTCCTCAATGGCCACAGGAATCTGGACCTGAATCTCGGCGAGAGCCTTCTGCTTTGTCGTGAGCTCCGAATCCAGCTTGTTGCGCAGGTAGACGATGCCGCTGACAGCCTTCTTCAGCTCCCGGTGCTTCTGAATGCGGGCCTCAATGGCGGACTCGTAGACCGCTTCTGGATTCTTCTTCTCCAGGTCTGAGACAAAAAGACCCAAAAGGCCGCTGAACCAATTGCCAATTCGACTGAAGAAACCCATTACCGCTCCCGGACGACGTTCCTGCCCAATGCTCCGACCCTACTCAGCCACCGGGGTGGATGCAACCGGCGCAGCACCCGAAACCACTCTCAGAAGCGTGATCGCCAGGCGCGTGACCGGCGTGTGCCTTGCCCAAGTCCACGGTACAGAGCCGCTCGAAAAAGCATCCAGGGGTGCAAGAATAGACCGGCGGCAATCAAGAGATCCCATCGTGCCTGGGCCCAGACCAGCGGGAAGAGCACCAGACCTGTCAAGATGAGATTCGGTAGCCACTCCGGGCCGTTGGTGCTCATCCAGCGGAAGGACCTCGCCAGGATGTCCATGCTGCCCACGCTTCGCTCCTGGTGGATAATCTCGGGACCGGGGTTGAAGAGAATGGCGGTCCCGAGAATCACCGCGTAGACCACCTCTTCCCCGATCTGACCATTGCTCAGCGCCATGCCCAGCGCCAGCTGCAGGATCCAGAAGACAAAGAGCAAGCCCATGACCTCCCGCATGTTCTGGCCCAGGCTATCGCGGATGTCCGATACGGTGAGTGGCTTGCGCCGGGAGAAGGACTCACTGACCAGGTACAGATAGGCCCCCCACATCCAGCTCTCGAGCACAAAATGGAGAAGTCCAGCCAGGATGCCCAGGCCGACCACCCCGAGCAGCGAGAGGGGAATCCACACCAGTCGCAGCGTCACCAGGATGACCAGCGGCAGCAGCCAGACCATCGTGCTGCGAGAGAAGGCACGCCCCGCTTCCTTGAGTGCGTCCCGGTACAGGACCAGGGTGACTGAGATCATCGGTCGACTACAGGTCGACGATCAGGCAGGTGTTCGCTGCGCCAGGCGTACCTGAATTGGACTGCAGCCCGCCAGCCGAGTCCATGTCCGTGCTGCCCGTGTACACATCTGTACTGTTGCTGCACCACTTGAGGTCGTCGCCATTGTCACTCACTCCGCTGCCGCCGGTCACGTACTCTGTGGCCAGCTCAAGCGACTCCCCTTCCGTCTCCGTGAAGGCCGTAAAGTCCACGGAATCGATCTCCACGAAGTCACCCGAGGACGCGGTGGTGCAGTCTGTGTCATACAGGCCGTACTGGATCTCGAAATTCGTGTTGTTCGTCAGGCTGAAGCTGGTGTGGACAGGCTCCCCACAGCGCGACTCCGTGGAGTAGTAGCTGCTCTGAGCGTAGTAGTAGTCGCAGATGCCGCTGAGACCCACGGCGGTCCCGTTGCGAGCGCAGAACACCAGATAGTCGCCTGGTGCCACGCTCAGGCCCGGGCCTGGCGAGATGTACAAGGTGTTGGTCGCACTACTTCCTGAGGTCCGCACGCGAGTGAAGGTCCAGCCATCCAGATACAGCGTCAGGCTGCTGGCGTTGTAGACCTCGAACCACTCGTTGCCCGGCTCGCCTCCGTACGGGTTGATCTGGATCTCGGAGATGCTCAGGATGTCGGCTAAGGGATCGCTGGCGATCAGATCGAAGATCTCGTCTTCATCAATGTACTCGTCACAGTCTTCGTCCACGCCATCCGCGTAGTCGTCCATGCCGGGGTTGATGTCCCCATCGTCATCGTCGCAGTCCGTGTCGTCCGAGACGTAGCCAGAAGGTGGATCGCAGGCCTCTGTGCTGAAGCTGGCATCTCCGTAGCCATCATCATCATCATCCAGGTAGAAGATGCTCTCCACACCCTCGTCGATGAGCAAGTCGCAGTCGTTGTCCTCCTCGTCGCAGACCTCACTGGCACCTGGGTTGATGTCCTCATCGTCATCGTCGCAGTCCGAGTCGTCTGAGACGTAGCCAGAAGGTGGGTCACAAGCGTCTGTGCTGAAGCTGGCGTCTCCGTAGCCGTCCTCGTCATCATCCAGGTAGAAGGTGCTCTCCACACCCTCATCGATGAGCGTGTCGCAGTCATTGTCCTCCTCATCGCAGACCTCAGTGGCACCCGGGTTGATGTCCCCGTCGCCATCATCACAGTCCGTGTCGTCCGAGACGAAGCCAGAAGGCGCATCGCAGGCCTCGGTGGTCACGGATGAGTCTCCATAATCATCGCCGTCCAAGTCCCGGTAGAAGGTGCTCTCCACACCCTCGTCGATGAGCGTGTCGCAGTCCTGGTCGATACCGTCACAGACCTCGGAAGCACCTGGATAGATGGTCTCCTCTGTGTCATCGCAGTCGGTATCAGAGGACGATGTGTAGACCCCGGTGGTCGAGCAATAGCAGCGTTCATCACCGTCCACTCCGAAGCCATCGTCATCTCGGTCTGCGTTGTAGACAGTGCAGCCAGAGGAGTCCTCGTCATTGGTGTTGCCGTCGCAGTCGGAGTCCACGGAGTCACAGGTCTCTGGCGCCCCTGGATACACCGAGGCATCCGAGTCCAGGCAGTCCGACCCTGCAGTGATGCCACCACCCGGAATCGAGTCCGCGTAGCCGTCCTCATCCGAGTCCTTGGTACACGAGAGGGTAAACTCGTACTCTGCGGCACCCGGGTAGATGTGGTCATTCCCGTCATCGCAGTCGGTGTCATCCGTAGTGCTAAACGAGCCCGAGGTCTCGCAGTAGCAGCGAGAGATGGTCAGGTGACCAAAGCCATCGCCGTCTGAGTCCCGATGGTAGTCGGTGCAGCCAGAGCTATCTTCATCGTTGAGGTTGCCATCACAATCGGAGTCCACGGAGTCACAGGTCTCTGGCGCACTCGGGTATGTGCTCCCCACATCGTCATCACAGTCGCTACCCGCGTCCCACGGTTCACCGGAGCTATCGTCGCCGTAGCCATCGCCGTCTGAGTCCTTGGCACAAAGCCCTGACTCCAGGGCGGCCGCACCCGGGTAGGTATCGCTTCTGGAGTCATCGCAGTCGGTTGAGTCCTCCGTGTCGTACTCACCCTGGGCCAGACAGGTGCACTGGGTATCGCTGCGCTCACCAAACCCATCGCGGTCGTCGTCCATGTACCAGTCGGTGCAGTCCTCGGCGTCCTCGAGGTCGAGTTCCCCGTCACAGTCGTCGTCGACAGTCGGCGTTCCACAGTCCTCGTTCACGCCCGGATTCACAGATGAGTTGGTGTCATTGCAGTCATTGCCCGGCAGCGCATCCAGATCACTCCAGGGGTAGGTGTCTTTATCCTCGTCCCCGTCGCGAACATAGCCATCAGCGTCCTGATCGTAGTCATCGTTGTGCTCACAGTCCGAGTCATCACCGTCGTACCAGGTATCGGGAGCCGCTGGGTACATGTCATCCCGGGTGTCCTCGCAGTCCCCGCCCGGTAGACCACCGGATGTAGAGACTGGATGGGTGTCTTCATCCACGTCTCCGTCCCGGACGTACCCGTCCCCGTCCTGGTCAAAGTCATCGTTGCCACTGCAGTCCGAGTCATCGCCGTCGTACCAGTCGTCGGGCTCAGACGGGTTCATGTCCGCCCGGGTGTCATCGCAGTCCCCACCCGGGAGGTCACCGAGATCCGTCCAGGGGTAGGTGTCTTTATCCACGTCCCCGTCGCGAACATAGCCATCAGCGTCCTGATCGTAGTCATCGAGGTGATCGCAGTTGGAGTCCACGCCGTCGTACCAGATGTCCACCGCGCCATAGTGGATGTCCGCCCGCTCGTCATCGCAGTCCCCACCCGGGAGGTCACCGAGATCCGTCCAGGGGTAGGTGGCCTCGCCTACATCCGCATCGCGAACATAGCCGTCTTCATCGGCGTCATAGTCGTCGCGTTCGTCACAGTCGGAGTCCACACCGTCGTACCAGTCATCATCCGCACCTGGATGAATGTCATCGCCATGGAAGGTCACACCTCCAAAGACGTCGGAGTAGTCCTCACCATCCTCACAGTCCCCGCCGGGAAGGAGGGCGAGATCATCCATGTCTGGAAGATCTTCCTCGTCCGTGTCCCACGGGTGGGTGATCTCACCAACGTATTCATCCGGCACATAGCCATCATCATCGGCGTCGTAGTCGACATTTCCAGCACAGTCCGAGTCGATTCCGTCGTACCAGGTGTCCGGTGCACCGTGGTAGATGGTGTCATCCCTATCGTCACAGTCGAGGCCAGGCAGACTGCCGGAGCCATCTACCGGGTAGGTCGTCTCGCCTGCATAGATGCCGTAGACGTAGCCATCATCGTCCTGATCGAAGTCATCATTGTCCTCGCAGCCCGCGTCGATCCCGTCGTACTCGATGTCGAAGGCGAGCGGATGGACGTTGTCAGCACCAAAGTCCCCCAAAGCCGGATCATCCGGATCATCCACGCAGTCCCCCGCCTTTCCTTCGGGGATCTCCATGGGCTCGATAGGACCCTCATCGGGGTAGGCAGCGGCATATGCTGCGACCTGGTCCTCGTAGTCCCAGGCCCACCAGCCATCGCCATCGAGGTCGCCGTCACCATCGGCGTGGTCGCAGTTGTCATCCTTTCCATTGAACTGGACCTCTGGCTCCGACGGGTCGGGCTTGAGTTCGAAGTCCTCATCATCGCAGTCAACGGGCTCTCCATCGGCAGGACAGCACGGCCGGAGCGCTATCTCTCCATCCGGCACCACGCAGTCTGCGGAATCCGGCCCAGGTGAGCGGTAGGTATCCTTGTCCGCGTCGCAGTCATCGTCTTGCTCACAGTCCGAGTCCACACCGTCGTACCAGTCATCCTCCGCCGTTGGATGAATGGCTTCAGGGGCCACAAGGTCCGGGTCATTCTCGGTCAGGAACGCGACGTAGTCTGCAGACAGCCAGTCATCGGCCGTGAGGTCAGCAACCTGGTCGACGCAGTCCTTTCCAGCGATGCTTCCGGACTGGTCGGGGAAGTGCGCGGTGGGGAACCCATCACCATCTTGATCAAAGTCATCCGCCTCATCGCAGTTTTGATCGACGCCGTCGTACCAGGTGTCCTTGGCCACACCCGGATTGACCTGCTTGGCCTTTGGCTGTGCCCAGTCGACTGTATCGCCAGAGGAGGTCTCTCCCGTGGCAACCATCATGGCCGCAGGCAGGGTCTCAGGATCATCCCAGCAGTCCCCACCCGGCAGGGACCCGCTGCCGGGAATGCCTACCGTGGCCTCCCCCACGAACTTCTTCTCTACGTAGCCATCCTGGTCGGCATCGAAGTCATCCTTCTTTCCATCGCAGTCCTGATCGACGCCGTCATACCAGGTATCTGTGGCCTCCGGAGAGATCTCAGAGCCACCGTACTCGACCCCTTCTGGGCCATCAGGCTCATCCCAGCAATCGCCTCCGGGCAAGAGCCCAGTCTCCGGCAAGCCCTGGGTCTCCAGGCCGAGATACTCCTCGGGGACAAAGCCATCCTTGTCCGCATCGAAGTCATCATCCTTGGCGCAGTTCTGGTCGATACCGTCGTACCAGGTCTCTGTGGCGCCTGGATGGATGTCATCGCCGGAGAGTCCGGAACCTTCAGGTCCGTCTGACTGATCCCAGCAGTCACCTTCGGCCGCAGAGATGCCATCGCCATCTTGATCCTGGAACTCCCACTTGCTTCCGCAACCAAGTCCCAGGGCGCACAGCACCACCCAGCCCGCATTCATCCGCATCCAGACTTCTCCCTATCGCCCACGCAGATTAGCCGCGGTTCGAGTCCGGTACAACCGCCGATGTCTCACCTTGACGGCACACGGCGTTGGAATAAGTCCCTGGGCCCCGGGTCCATCCAGTTCACAGGAGTGCCGATAATGGCCCAGAGCCCCGATACAACCAAGGCCCAGGACGCGCCCCAGGCGTCTCCACCCATGATTCAGGTGGATGGTCTGACCAAACGATATGGCGCGGTTCGGGCGATAGAAGGGGTGAATTTCAGTGTGGCGCGCGGAGAGGTCGTGGGCTTCCTCGGACCCAATGGTGCGGGCAAGACCACAACAATGCGCATCCTCTGTGGAAGCCTGGGTGCCACAGCCGGTACTGCCCGCGTAGACGGAATGGACGTCTTCAACCATCCGACTCAGGTAAAGACACGCATTGGCTATCTTCCGGAGAGTCCACCCCTGTACAAGGAAATGGTGGTCCGCGACTACCTCCGGTTTGCGGCGACCATCAAGGGAATCGAGCATCCCGGTGATGCTGCGGACCGTGTGCTCGAGCAGGTCGGCCTGCACCAGAAGGTCGGCGGCATGCCTGCGGCCAATCGGATCATCGGACATCTATCCAAGGGATTCCAGCAGCGGGTCGGCCTGGCACAGGCCCTCATCCACAACCCCGATGTACTGGTCCTCGATGAGCCGACCAGCGGACTCGACCCCGCCCAGCGCAAGGAGATCCGGGACCTGCTCTTAGACCTGGCCCGGGAGTCGAGTCGAACGGTCATCCTCTCCACACATGTGCTCGCTGACGTCGAGGCCATCTGCGGGCGGGTGATGATAATCGACCGGGGCACGATCGTGGCCCAGGACTCCATCGAGGCACTCCGCGGGCAAGCGGACCGGGTCCAGGTCATCGTGGCCACCCCGGGGCCGGAGGCCGCCGCCGCACTCGAGGCAGCCGCAGGCGTGCTCAAGGTCATGACGGACACACAGGGCACCTATGTGCTCAGCGTAGATAGGGACTGCCGCGCCGAGATCGCGGCGGCTGCGGTACCCTTCGGGCTCCTCGAACTCAGGCGCGATCAGAGCCTGGAGGACATCTACCTTCGCCTGACAGGAGCGGAGGCATGAAGAAGGTCATGGCCATCGCATGGCGGGAGCTGCGGGCGTACTTCGCCACCCCGGTAGGCTGGCTCTGCCTCACGGGATTCGTGGGCGTGACCGGGATCTTCTTCGCGCTGATGACCACCGAGTTCGCCGCCCAGGCAGCACGAGACCAGTTCAATCCCTATGCTCCCTCCCAGCTCAACCTGACGGACTGGCTGATCCAGCCCTTCTTTGCCAACACCGCCGTCATCCTGCTGATGCTCTGCCCAGCTTTGAGCATGCGTCTGTTCGCCGAAGACCGCCGCAGCGGAGCCCTGGAGCTTCTCCTTGCCTCTCCTGTCTCGAGTACCCAGATCGTCTTGGGCAAGTACCTCGGAGGTCTGGGCTTCGTGACCGCCATGCTGGCCACCACGCTGCCCATGACCGGCATGCTGTACTGGCTGGGCACCCCAGATAGCGGTGTGGTCTGCAGCGCCTACCTGGCCACCTTCCTCCTGGCAGCGAGCTTCATGGCCGTGGGCATGCTGACCAGTGCATTCACCACCAGCCAGGTGGTCTCCCTGGTCCTGAGCTTTGGCCTCCTCTTGATGCTCTGGGTCCTCTCATGGACCTCGGGGCTCGGTGACCTGGGCGAGGCGGTGGCCGCCGTCTCGATGCTCTCCCACCTCGAGCAGCTGACCAAGGGGCTGCTGCATCTGAAGGATGTGGTCTACTTCCTGAGCTTCATCGGCTTCTTTGTGTTTGCGACCACCCAGCGAGTGGAGGCGTACCGATGGCGCTGAAGCGATGGGCATGGGTGGGGGGTGCCATGGGCCTGATGGCGCTGGCAGCCTTCGGCGTCTACGCCTGGCGGGCTCAGCAGGCGGAGATCGAGCCGACATGGATGGGCGTGGGTGGGGCAGGTCTGGTGCTCCTCCTCGGATGGCTCTGGGTGGACAGGCTGCGCCTCTCCGAAGTGCTGCGATCCCGTGCAGCACAGCACTCGGGAACGGCACTTCTGCTGACCCTTGTGGCTGCTGGCATCGCAGTGGCTGCCAACATGCTGGCAGCCAAGCACGACCACCGCTGGGATCTGACCTCGACGGGCCGCTACGCTCTCTCTGAGCAGACCATCTCCGTCGCAGCATCACTGAGCCAGCCCATTGAGGTGCGGACCTTCTTCGTGGGGGAAAACCCCGATCTCAGCACCTTCAAGGACCTGATCGAGGGCATTTCCAACCACACCGACCAGCTTCAGGTGACCCACCACGATCCCATCCTCTCCCCGATGCTCGCGGAGCAGTACGAGATCACCAGCCCGAACGGAACGGTGATCCTCCAGTCTGGAGAGAGCCGGCAGCGCCTCGAGGGAGACTTTGACGAAGAGGCAATGGTCAACGCATTGATTCGCCTCACCTCTCCCAGCGAGCACCGGATCTGCACAGCCACCGGACACGGAGAGCTCGACCCGGACGGAGAGCGTCTCTCCGGGGTGGTCATTCAGCTCGAGCGGCAGAACTACAGTTTCACTCCGACCACACTCATCTCAGAGGGTGGCGTGCCTGCTGGCTGTGAGGTGCTGGTGGTGCCCGACCCGGAGCACGACTGGCTGGCACCCGAGCGAGAGATGCTAGCGGCCTACGTGGCCGAGGGCGGACAGGTCATCGTCCTGCTCAACCCCGAGCGCGCCCCGGAGCTCTCCGGGGATCTGGCCCGCTACGGTGTGGAGGTAGGCCGGGACATCGTCCTGGAGGCCAACCCCAATTTCCGGGTCATGGGTGGAGATGCATCCCACATCGTGCTGCCGGCCCAGACCATGGCAGACCATCCGATCACCCGACCGATCCGAACCATGGCGGTCATGCGCATGGTGCGCTCGGTGGGGAAGACAGCGACTGCCATCGAGGGCCTCGAGAGCCAGGAATTGCTCCACACCAGCGAGTATGCCTGGGCGGAGACCAACCTGGAGACAACCACAGCGCCCAAGCCTGACCCTGGCGAGGACCGGATCGGGAAGATCCCCGTGGCCACCCTGGTCACCGTCAAGGATCCGGGTGCTGTGACTGTAGGACCGCGTACCCTGGCCAGCGAGGGCGCCGTAGAGCCCGCCATCAAGCGGGCTGAGGGCGGGCGAGTGCTGGTGTTCGGGGATGCGGACTTCACGACCAATGAGATGCTGGGGCTGGGCAGCAACCTCGACCTGCTGCAAAACGCCATCGCCTGGATGGTGGGCGAGGACAAACAGGTCAGCATCCGGCCGAACGAGGCCGCACGCGCCACACTCAGCATGAATGAAATCCAGGGCCTGCTGCTGTGGTTCACCACGCTGCTCGTGCTGCCAGGCCTGTGCATCGGCGGGGCGATCGCTACCTGGCTCTTGCGGCGCCGGCTCTAGAACAAGAACGCCCCGGCCGCGGGCCGAGGCAGTCTCTCGTCCGAGGGCTCAGCCCAGGATCTTCTGCAGCTTGGTCGCAAGCCCAATGTTCGAAGCCTTCAGCTTTCCGAGCATAAACATCTGCATGGCGCTCTTGGGATTGTCGAGGATGCTCTCCCAGGTGGCCTTATCCGAGGTGATGATGCAGCCTGCCGTATCGCTCGGTCCCTCGGTGATGACACCTTCACCCGTCATATCGAGGGTCCAGGTACCCGCTCCTGCGATGTCGAACTGAAAGACCGCGTTGACCTCTGCCACAAGAGAAGGGTCATTCTTGATCTTGGCGGGAAGGTACTCGTTGAAGAACGCGTTGCAGTCGGCCATCTTGGGTCCTCGAGAAGAAATTGGGTAGAAGAGCCTAAGGAGTGTCTACCGCGCCTGCAAGCGGTCCAGAATCGATGTTCAATCTGGCTGCCGTGGGTCCGAGAACCCGCCACGGTACGCGAAAGGACCCAAGCTTCCTCGGGCCGGTTCCGTGCCAGTCACTGCCGCCAGTGACAGCCATTCCATGACGAAGTGCGAGACGATGGAGCACATCCCGACGATGGACGCCGACCGCAGACCGCCAGGCTTCCAGCGCATCCAGACCGGCTGCTGCAAGGCTCGGTGCCCACTCGACAGCCTGTGCGAGGTTCGGATGAGCCCAGGAGGTCCAGCCACCGGCCTCCTTGGCCAACGCAAGAGCGTCTAGTAGTCCGAGGTTGAGTGGAGGAATCCGGCCGGCATCGGATCCGACCAGCTCGCGAAATGCCACCGTCATGCTGGGCACCACACCTGCGTCCACCAGCGCACGGGCGAGGTGTACCCGAGTGAGGCAGCGACGCCCGCTGCGGGCATCATCATCCGCCCGAGCCAGCTCAGACCAGCCGAGGGCATCCAGGGAGGCGTCGTACCACTGAGCCCGCCAGACAGCCCGCTGGGTGCACCAGGCGGAGAAGCCAGCAGGCATCTTTCCTGGAAAGTAGACCAACAGGTGCTGTTCGGTGCCCTGGTGCATGGTGGAGATCTCCACCGCTGCGATTACCCGGATGCATCGACCACGGACCTGGTGCACACCGGCCCTCAGCGCAGGCGCCAGGTCGTGGTCGGTCAGTGCGATGACATCCAGGCTTCCTGCCACCGCAGCCTCCAGGAGCGCCTCGGGAGAGAGCTTCCCATCGGAGCGGTCCGAGTGCATGTGGAGATCGACTCGAGGCTCAGCCGCTCGACGGGCGTGCCGCTCGCTGCGCCGGGTCACCGGGCGGCGGGGACCTCCTGCTCAAGATCCTCGAGCAGGCGGCCATGGGTTTCCAGGATGGCCCGAAGCTCCGCCATGAGGTGGGCGCGCTGGCCGCGTATCCGGACGATCTCGGCCTGAATCTCTCGCCGCTCATCGGTGGCAGCCATCATGATGCGCTCACTCTCGAGGCGAGCCTCTCCCACCATCACATCCACCTCACGGCGGGCGGTGCGCTCCATGTCCTCGCGCACCCGGCGAGCGATGAGCAAGGTCTCCTTGACCTCGTGCTCGCTCTCCCGAAGCTCGGCGATCTCTGCGTCCCGGCGAGCGATCTGCTCCCGGAGCCGCTGGTTTTCCTTGAGCAGGTCTTCCATCGTCTCGCGAATCTCTTCAAGAAATCCGCGAACCTCATCCGGATCGTAGCCACGACGGTTGGCTGGAAATTGCTTCTGGATGATGTCGAGGGGCGTGACGCGCATACGGGACTCCCGGGAGCTCAGCGTGCGGCTGGAGACGGGAGCGCCCCCGGAGCCGCAGGCTCCAACTCATTGATTATCGCGGGAGACACCACAAAGTCCACCGTTGGATGCGCAGTCCGGACCCAGACCTCCAGTGCGGACATGGGTACAGGCTGTGCGCGCGCCTGATCGACAAGGCCTGGAAGCTCGGGAATACCATCCCTGCTGGCGATGAGTGCCACCTCGGTGCCAGGCGCCACCAGCTGGAAGTCTCCATCCCCTGTGGCCCATCGTCCCTTCTCGGACCGAGCACCTGCATGCAGCAGGGTCAGAGAGCCTTGAACCACTCCCACCACGTCCACCACGGCGAGGTCCTCGGTATCGAATCGAATCACCCAGCCCGTACTCTTGCGCTGGAATTCCACAGCGATGGGCGTAGAGGGCGGCGGGGCCTCCGGCTGGAACACAGGGATGGCTACCAGACCCGCAGCCACTGCAGCCAGGCCTGCACCCAGCCACCAGCGGGTGGCGCGAGGAGCCGGCGGGCGGGGAGTCGGCAGCTCTCCAAGCTGGTCAACTTCCGACCACGGACGCGAGCGGGCTGTATCCATGGCGCGGATTGCCACGGGTCCGAGCAGCAACTTCCCCGACCAACGCCCCGGGCCTGTGACGATGGCCCCACGGAGGTGGTGGCGCGGCGGTCGGCTCTCCTCCGCCAGCGCCCGTAGGGCGGGACCAACCCGGGCCAGATCATCCGGATCCAGCAGCCATCCATCCAGCCCCACTCGGATGGCTGCATCTCCAAGCGCACGCACCACCCGACGCCGATGCTTGCGGGCATCGGGGTGGAGCAGGATGGCCGCCAGGGACATCATATTTGTCTGTGGCTCACCACCAGGCGCTACGAGATCGAGGGGAGCGAGGAGACCGCCGCGGATCAGGCGGACGGCACGGCTGCATCGGGGGCAGGCATCCACATGGTCCCGCTGGGCCTCACTGAGGAGGTGGGTGGGCTCGGGGCATCCGGGCGCCGGGACACCGACGATCCGGCAGATCAGTTCGTCCACACGAGCCTCGGACCAGCCGCCAGCCCCGTGGGTATCGACAATGGACCGAGTCGTCTCCCGTATGCCCTCTCGGGCCGCAGAGATGACTCCACCATCAATGGCCGCAGTCCGCTCTACCTCTGAGATGGGCATGCCATCCCCGTAGTGCAGGCGCAGCACCGCATCGCCGACGGGGTCCATCGCCTCGAAGAGCTGATCACGCCAGCCGCGATGGATGGTCAGATCCATGTCGGGAATCTCAGCCGTTCGCTCGTAGCGGGCCTCCTTGGCCCGGATGATGAAGTCGCGCGTAGCGGCACCAGCGAGCACCTCTGCCTCATCTGGTCCCACGCCGGTCGGCAGACATGCAAGCGCGTGATCTCGCGCATCACAGAGCACGGAAGGACGAACCCGGACGCCGCCGAGCATGAGTTCCCAGGCCACACGAACGGTGACCGAGAACCACACGGTGGACCCGGTAGAGGAGCTGCGCGGAAGGTAGAGCCCAGACGGCATGAAACAGGGAGCGGGAGGATGGGGAGGCAGCAGGCACAGGAGAGTGCCTGGCGGTGGTCCTCATCCTAACACCTCAAGGGCCATGCGCGGGTGCGCCGGCCCCAGGTCTCAGGCGGCTGCAATCTCCTGGTCCGGGCGATTGCCCGTGAGGATCATCTCGTTGACCAGGGCTGCAGCGATCACGCTGGCGAGCTCCTCGTCCTTGTACTCAGCCACGAGCTCCTCATAGAAGACGTGGATCAAGTCACCGAGGGTGGGTCCGTTCCGGTCCATGTTGTTCTCCTGTACGCCCGCAGGCGGAGCGCCGATGCCAGCACGATACTTCTGCACAATCCGTGCCATTGCAAGTACCAGACCCCCCACTGCATCCAGTTGTTTCATTATCGTCACCAGTAAAGAATTCTATACACATGTATCAAGATTTCTTTACATCCTCCCAGGGCCGCACGACCAGCGCCAGTGCTCCCACCCAGGACGCGCCCGAAGCCCGCAACGCCGCAGCACAGGCGCTGAGAGTGGCACCCGTTGTCAGGACATCATCGACGACAAGCACCCGGTCGGGGACCGGCCCCTCCACACGGAAGCTCCCGCGAACATGCATCCTCCGCTCAGCTCGATCCCGACCGACCTGTGAGCCGCGATCCACCCGAGTGAGGTGCTTGACCAGTGGCACCCCCAGAGCGCGAGCCACCGGTATTGTCAAACGAAGCGGCAGGTCCTGCCCACGACGCAGCACTCGCCACCAGTGCGTCCGAACCGGCACCACGCAGTCCACCGGCGGCAGCCCACCCACAGCACCCGCCAGCCAGGTCCCGAGTGCATCTGCCAGGGCCAGATCCCCGGAGAACTTCGTTCGACGAACCAATGCGCCCAGCGGCCCGCCATACAAGCCCAGCGCCCAGGCCCGGTTCAATGGCAGGGGGAGGTGCACGCGCTGTAGCCGGTGCCCGCACACCTCGCGGCAGGTCCGGCACAACCCTGCCCCCTCTTCACCATCCTCCCGCCCGCATGCAGGACAAGGTCGAGGCAAGATCACAGAGAGAGCCGCTTCCATCCACGCCATGACCCAACCATGACGCGCGCAAAGACCACTCACCACTGCCGGCTGGCCGACAGGGTGCTAGCGACGAACCCGACTGCCCAGCTGCATAGAGAGCTCGTCGAGCTGCCGCTGCACCTCATCGGTGTCCATGGATCGGAACCGGTCAGGCAGCATCCGCCGCGAGGATGACTCAAAGACAGCGAGCATCTCCATGAAGGCCAGCATCCGGGTGTCCCTGCTCGGGATCACATCCCCCACAGCACCCACCAGGTGCTCGGTCGTGATGTCGCGCCCGTCGTCCGCCGCCAGTCCGGAGGATGCCAAAAGCACCGCCTCCAGCTCAGCACCCGAGTACCCCTCGGTCGCTGCCACTACCGGACCCAGGTCCACCTCGGCGTCCAGCACCAGCTTGTTCTTCCGGACCAGTGCCTCGAGCACCGCACGGCGCTCCACCTCCCCCTCCGGGAAGAAGAAGGGAATCTTGAGGTCGAAGCGCCCAGGCCGCTTGAGATCCACGTCGAGCTTGTCTGGCCGGTTGGTCATCATCAGCATGACCACTCGGCCACGGTGGCTGGTATCGCTCATGAACTCCTTGAGCCTGGCGATCACCCGACTCGAGGTGCCCGAGTCTCTGTCTGGATTCGCCCCCATGGAACGATCCGCCTCATCGATGATCAGCAGGACGTAGCCCAGTGCCTCGACCACCCCGAGGATCTTCTCCAGGTTGCCCTCGGTCGAGCCCACCCACTTCTCGCGGAAGTTCTTGAACTTGAGGCACGTCAGACCACTCTCCGCCGCAAAGGCCTCTGCTACAAAGGTCTTCCCGGTACCCATGGGCCCCACAAACATGATTCCCATCGGTACGCGCTGGGTCTGCCCTTTCTTGATCGCCGTGGCCACCCGCATGAGATCGCCCTTGAGCCGCTCGAGGCCGCCCACATGGGAGAAGTCATGGTCCGGGTCCACGAATTCGACCAGACCATGGCACTCCTGCTCGATGATGGCCTTCTTGCGCCGACTGACCGCGCGGAAGCTGATCGGCTCACTGGACTGCCGAGCATGACGGAGCAGGCTTCGCACCTGGATGATTGAGAGACCCGCTGTGACGCGTGCCAGGGAGGCATCATCCATCTCGGCATCTCCCTCTGTCCGCTCCGCAGCCGTCAGAAAGGCCTGACGATCACCTTCATCCGGCAGGGGGATCTGCAGGCTCGCCAGCTGCGCGCTGGACGAGAGCCTGCGGTGTACATCCGAGAGGCTCTCCGTCACCAGGATCACCAGATTATCGCTGGCAGAGAGTGCTGGATCCGTCGCCCATCGCTGAAGCGCCACCAGGTTGGACTTGTCGGAATCCGCCATGAAGGAGATGTCACCCATGGGCACGATCATCTCGACATAGTCGACCACCACAGCCGCACGCTGCCCCGAATCAGTCACCAGGGACTCGATGAGCGGCAGCACCTCGCCCGAGCTGTGCGGAATCCCGGCGATCGGCCCCTGTCCCTGAAGCGCCCGTCGGGCGTTCGCGGCAGCAAGGAATCGCCCTCGCATCGCAGGAGCCGCAAAGGACACACCCTCGCTGAGGTTGTAGGCCAGGACGATCTCCTTGGATCGACTGAGGAACCGCTGGAGGAAGGCTCGTAGTCCCAGGTACTCGATGGACCCCTGGTCATCGGTCCAGGGGTAGAGGTCTCGCGTGTTCCCGTGGATGAGGAACATGCTGGCCTCCCCGGCCAGATAGCGACGGCGAAGCTCCTCCGCCCAGGTGGGAAGAGCTGCAGGACCGGCCACTTCTCAGCCCCTGCCGAGCAGCACGAGGATAATCCCCTGTCCCTTGGCCAGGGGAGCGAGCGCCTTGCCAAGGAGCGCGCCTGGCGGCGGCGGTGCGTCCGGATCGACCCGGCGCGCATGCCCCACCGTACGGCTGGCCATCAATAGATCCCCTGCCTGGATGGGGTGGGCATCTGCCTCCACCCGGCATGGAACCGCCCCCTGCAGGGCCACTGCCACCGTACCGGAGCGTCTCGGCCCGCCGAGGAGCACGCCTGGACAATCCGTCACCACGCCGATCACCCGGGTGTCCGCTGCCTTGCGCACCCGCTGAACCTTGGTTCCGTCATCGTTGACCCGAACCACATCCGCAGCCTGAAGGTCGCCAGAGGAGGAGAAGATCTGGGCCAGGCTATTGCCCCCGGCCGAGTCCACGCGATCGGTGCTGACCGTGCCGTGCACCTGCATCCCCCGAGCCGACGACTCCGTTCCCACCACCACCTCACCACCACTCCGGCCGTTGAGGTGAAGCGCCCCATCTCGGCGGGCCGATCCCTGCCGACCCTCGACATAGCGAACCTGGACCAGCCGCTTGGCGCTGTCCACCGTCAGGTCTCCCCTGAGCTCAATGGTATCCACAATGGCCTTGGGGGCCTTCAGCAGGTTGGAGACGTCCAGCGACGTCACGCTAGCACCCCGACAGATCACTCCACCGGAGAGCACCTGGAGTCCTCCCCGGTTGATGGTCAGCCCGCCGGTCATGACATCACCACCGCGGCGAATAGCCCCGATCTCCTCAGGGGTCGTTGTACCAGCGCCTCCCTTCTCCAGGGCGTCTTCCATCGCGACAAGGTTGAACTCCAGACTGCTGGTCCGCGCGCGAACCTTGTCCACCACACCGAGCACTTCCTCAATCCGTCGCTGCTGAGGAGCGTTGCGCTCCCGCTCCTTGATGGCCGAGATGAGATCCGGAGCCCGACCTTCCACACGATCCATTCTGTCGTTGAGGTCCACCACGTCCCCGTCTGGTCCCACGAGGTCCTCCATCTCCAGCTCCAGCCGGTCCAGGCGACCTTCCTCGCAGTCGACCTCGTCCAGACGGCCAGTCAGTGCCTCAATACGCCGGATCAAGGCGTCGATTGTGGCTGGGTCCTCGACATCGCTGATGCGATCCTCCAGCGCACTCACCGCCTCGATGATCCGGCGGATCTTGGTGTGGAAGCTCTCCACCTTGGTCGAGGACGCCGCCATCTGCTGGAGGTTGGCCTCCAGCTTCTCCAGGCGAGTGGTCGTCCGTGCGAGCTCGTTGCGAAGCGAAAGTTCATGCCCCAGAACCGGAACCCGCGCGCCGTTCTCCTGGTCCAGGGTTCCGCTCCGGATCACCTGTACGCTCATCCACCGGGGACCGGGGGCAAAGACCTTGGCCGGCAGAGGCTCACCCCGTCCGAGCACGACCCGATAGAAGCCTCCCGGAGAGACCTGCACTCCCTCCAGGGTCTCCTGCCAGTAGACCTTGTCTCTCTTGGATCCCTCACGGGCATGCCCATGGAGCTGAAACAGGAGACTATACGCCCCTGGATTCGCCGGTCGCTTGTCCGACCGTGACAACCGCCCGTGAAATTCGAGCAGTCCTTCCATCCCGTACCCCTTTTACGAGGCCCTCCCCCGGACCTCGGAAGGATTGAGCGTACCGATCGCATCAGGCGCCTGTCAAAGACGCCTCCCCGAATCCGCTGTTGAAGCGAGGACCGTGGAGCTATTGCCCGTTCTTGGGCCATGCGGCTGCACCGCATTCACGCGGTGCATCGTAAGCCGCCCCGTCAGCGAACCGTCGCCCGTCTGGCCTCCATCTCCTGCAACAATTCAACCACGCGGGCATCCTCAGGCGCGAAGATCGCTGCCTCTCGAAGAGCACTCCAGGCCCGGTCCAGATCGCCACGACCGCTGAGCGCCTTCTTCGCACCCCGTACCGCAGCAAGGCGCTTGCCCTTCTTGATCTCCGGATCAAGGGTTCTCAGCACCAGGCCATGGTGCAACGTCTGGACCATGAGAAGCTCGCAGGCGGTGTAGCCGCCTCGCTCGGCCTCTGCGTGCCCGGGAACAAGCTTGAGCACCGAGTAGTACTGGGCGGCAGCATCGAGGTAGCGGCCAGCATCGAAGTGGACCGAGCCCCGCTCCATCAGCTGATCGACACGAGCCTGAACACCTGGCTCGAGCTCTGGACCCTCTCTGGGGGGAGGCTCGTTGCTCACCATGGGCCAGTCTCCGAACGGCTCATCGAGAACCTGAAGAGCGATGGCAACCCCAAGCAGCATCATCACCACCACCATGAATCCGCCAAGACCTGCGATCAGCGCCAATCGAATCGGCCCATGAGAGGGTGGCGGCACAGGTTGCCGGCGGCCCCCTCGGGGTGGGGCTGGTACCCGTTGGTCCATGCCCCGCACTCGAGTCTCTTGCTCCCGTACCCAGCCAGCCGCAGCGGCTGGAGTATGGATCTCGAAGCGGAACTCCGTCCCTCCAATTCGCACCCGATCGCCGTCGCGGAGGCACTGCTCTCGAACCCGGCTGGAGTTGACGAAGGTGCCATTGGCGCTGCCGTCATCTCGCAGCCAGAAGTGTCCGCTCATGTACTCGATCGCCGCATGGTTCCGACTGGCCGCCGGATCAAAGAGGATGACATCCCGCGCCTCCGACCGTCCCATGGTGAGCGCGCCCTCGATGGTGTACAGCTCCTGGAGACGCTGACCGACCAGGGTCACGAGCTGTCCGAGAGGGGCAGCCATGGCCGGGCGCTCCTCGGTTTCCTGGGCAGGCGACGACCTCAGTGCGACCCGCACCGTATCGTCATCGTCCACATCCTCAAGCTCGGCGGTGATCCCATCATTGTCAGTCGCCGTCTCGTGCATGCGGAAGCTGAGGATGAACGGGTCGACCAGGATCTCATCACCATCCTGCAGGGCCTGACGCTGAACCCGCTGCCCGTCGAAGAAGGTGCCATTACCGCTGCCCATGTCCTCAATGATCGCTCCCCGGGGCTGCACCACGATCCGGGCATGCCGCCGGGAGACCCCGATGTCTGTAAGCACAAGGTCATTGTCCTCAGCCCGCC
>PVBE011469657.1_pt1 | contig 31020 bp, 15 predicted proteins | sample 1631181 | NCBI WGS metagenome assembly PVBE01 (sample SAMN08397723, study PRJNA350692) | Marine metagenome, whole genome shotgun sequencing project. | isolation source: water | place: Pacific Ocean | collected 2012-04
AGCGTTGTTAGTAGCATCTGGGACGTAAGTGAAATACTTCTCAGATTCTGTAGTTGTGGTTTCGTCATAACCGAAGAAACCTAGTTTGGAAGAAGTGCCATCCAGATACTTGAATTGGATACCACGATCCATGTTATCATCAGATGCTTGACTGATAGTCAGTTTTGCTTCTGCATCAATTCCAGCGGTAATTGTGTTGGAAAGTGTAATCGTAGTGGCGTTGAATACCTTAGTATTTACTTTGGTAATCGATGCAAGTTGTGCAGCAGTTGGGGTGCCAGCATTAACACTAGACAGTGAATTACCATTGTAGAAGTCATCACCACGAGTAGAGATGTTAGAAGCAAGATCTAATGTTACTTCAGATGCAGTCTGAGAAACGAAAGTACCGATTTCAGCAAAACTTTCTCCATTATAGAAGTACAGAGTTGCACCAGAAGAAGGAGCAGAACTGAAGTTCTGGGAAACATTGAACGAAATTCTAACATTAGAAATCGTTGTACTGTTTGGAATTGATGTTCCAGTAATTGCCGCACCCTCTACAATAGAAGATGGATTGTCGATAACAAGATCAGAAGCACCAGAAGATGCTGCACTCATCACAGTTTTTTCGGATACAGTATCACCAATAGTGAAGACTGGATCATTAACTGACATCTCAGTCGAGTTAACAGTTGTAGTAGTACCAGCAACTTGTAAGTTACCACGGATGATAACATTACCACCTGCATCACCTGCATCGGGGAATGGATCAAGAACCAGATCCTGTGCATTCAGGTTATCTGTGGAAATCTCATTACCTTGGATACGGATATGACCCAGATCCAACATGGTACTTGCAGTACCAAGATTTACAGTAGTCGCAGCACCGAATGCATTGACTGTAGTTGCAGTTGTATCTAAAAGATTGAATGTAGTTTGATTAGTTGTGATGTCTGCACCATCAACATTGAGATCACCATCAACATCAAGATTGTTATTGATACTTGTAGTACCAGTAGCAGCACCAATATCAATTGCAGTTGCAGCACCAAAAGCGTTTACACTAGTTGCAACTGTATTGTAGAGATCTTGAGTTGTCTGAGTACCAACAACAGTCGGATTACCGATTGTCATTGTACCAGTGTTTGCACCTACATTTAATCCAGTTGCAGCACCAAAGGCGTTAACTGTAGTAGCAGTAGTATTAAAAACGTTCTGTGTGGTTTCAGTACCATTAACAGTGTTATTGCCAAAAGTAGTTTCACCAGTACCAGATGCACCGATGTTAATATCAGTACCAGCACCAAATGCATTTACTGTAGTAGCAGTTGCATTGAATACATTCTGAGTTGTTTCAGTACCAACTAAGGTTGAAGAACCTAAAGTTGTAGTATGATTACCAGAAGCACCTAGATTGATTGCAGTTGCAGCACCAAATGCATTGATCGTAGTCGCAGTTGTATTTAAAAGATTAAATGTTGCTTGATTAGTAGTTAGATCACCACCATCGATATTGACATCGTTGTCGAAGTCAACATTAGCAGTACTAAATGTAATCAGTTCAGCATTGTTTGTAGTGTCAAGAGCAATATACTCAGCAGTACCTTCTTTTACTAAGAATGCATTAGCTACATTATCTTCTACAAGTACATTTACACTTGTTAACTCATTACCTACTGTAGTTAGTTCAGAACCATTGGTAGTATCAATTGCGATATATTGATTACTACCTTCTTTAACCTCAAAGGCATTTGCAGTATCATCAGGAATAGTGGTCGAACTAGTACCTGTTGTTACTAAGTTACCAGTGATAGTAACATTAGTTGTATAAGTCCAACTAGCACCTGTTACTTGAATTTGGTCTGTATTATTCTCGTCATACTCGATCTTTGCGTCTTTGTCCGAACCAAACGAGAGAAATGTATCATCAACAATATTAATTTCACCAGACCCAGCAGGATCTAGGATGATGTCACCATTCGAGTTAGTCGAAGAAATGGTGTTTGCATCAAATCTAAGATTATCAACATTAAAAATGTCAATTTTTGAATCTTGATCAATGACCAATGCAGAGTTTGCAGTCAAAGTACCATGTTGATGATCCAACAGGTCAGTGAAGTACTTACCACCGATTATATCGATGTTCGCGGCATTACCACTTCCGTCCTCGGTGCCTTGACCGACGAACAATTTACCACCTGCAGCAACTGAAGAACCGCCACCAGCTTGTACCTTATCAGGATATGTACCAGCACCATAACTGTATGCGGGTTCACCATTTCTCAGGTTTCCTGGAGTTGATGTTGGAGAGGTACTAGACCTCTTTAGTTTTAAAAACGTGCTCATTGTTGTATCCTAGTAGAAAGAATTAATAGTATCCTGCGTTGATCGTAAGACCGTCATTTTCAAGAATATTTCTCGCTACCCATGTTTGAGTTGCAAGATCATACTGCAATACTGCTCCATCACCAGAACTGTTGAGATTGACATCAGTTAATGATGATAATCTACCAGAACCAATGCCTGCAGCAACAGTAATCACTTTGGGTGTATTTGAAACGGTGACCTTCGTATTCATGTAGTTACTCCTGGATTAACAGTAACGACGCCCTCGATCACTCTCGTTTTAGTTCCTCCTGCGGAGGTTACAACAACATCGTACAGATACCTTCCGGCTTCCAACGTTGATGTTGTAGACGCAAGTAGCGTAAGTACCATGGTTCCAGCTGTAGTGCTAGAGACTGTCGCAACAAAACTAGTCGATGTAGAACTGGAAAAGGACTTCTTGAGTTTTGCTTCGGCACTATAGCCGGTCAAATCCCAAGCAGCATTGTTGTCATCATAGACACCAACCTGAACGGTGAAGTCCGCACCTTGATCTACATTTAGATTATGTACTGCTGCCATTGAGGTTTTACCACTTACCTTTATTTATAAAGAGAGTTTATCTCTCAAGTATTTATATTGTTCAGTACTTGCTTGAGTAAATCTTTGAGTTCGCCGATTTCTTCTTCAATTTTATCGAGACGATCTTCCTTCTCGATTCTTTTTTTATATGCTTGCATGTATTGTTCATAAGTATGGGCATTGGAATTTACAATAGCACCAGACTTAGAATCTCTTTCTAAGTCTGGATATCCGTCTACAATAATCTTCTTCATACTGCAAGTGCGAGTGTCCTGAAACTTCTGATTTTAGGTGCAATATTTTGTTTATCAGAGATCATTACCACCTTGACTGCAAATTCTTTGAATTTTTCAAGTCCAGTAATTTCATAATCAAATGACTTAAATCCTTCATTATCTGCAGAGACTGGATAACCAGCTGCGGTGACTGGAACCTCTACATATTCAATGAGGTTGAATGCATCAATCTCATCATCACTCTTGGTTCTGACAAAGACCTTAATGTCAGCACCCTGTCTTCTGATTGCATCAAACATTACTCTAACTGATGTTGCAGATGTTTCCAGAGTAACTTTCTTGGTAATATAAACAGCATCATGTAAAGAACCTGATGGTTGCAGTTCACTAGTAAGATTAATCTCACCATTAGCATCAGTTACCTTATTAATTCGGTTCATAGCAGTGATAACAGAAGAACCAGAAATTTGCATTAAAGGACTTACATTATCGAATGAAGATGTCATGGATGTACTCAGAGTAAAACTTTGAGCACTACCATATTGATCTTGATTTGCTTTAGACAGAATAACTCTGGAAGAATCTAATTCGTTAACTTCTAGATTTTCAAGGACAACTTTCGGGGTGGTACTAAATGTACCAGTTCCTTTCTCAGAAACAGATGAACCAGCAACAGCTTCCATAGTTACATTCAGATTTGTTCCTGGTAAAATCAATTGATTAAATCTAGGTGTAATGCTTTCAAACTGTAAATTTCTAGATGCATTAATATTTTTACCACCAGACTGCAAAGTTTCATTTGCTTTTGCGGTTGTATTAATTCTATATCTATCCATGTCAATAACATCAGATAACTGATGTCTCTTATTAATTTCAGTTAGTGGAATACCATTGAGGGAATAGAATTCAACAGTTTTACCAGTATTATGGGCAATAATTAAACTATTAGATAATCCTCTACCACCTGCAGGAACAGTTAGTGTGTTTCCTGAAATAGATTTGTATGCAATGACTTCATCATCAATGAGAATAAATCCTAGATTTGTAGCACTAATTGCAGCATTATTAATTTGAGTTGGTGCAAAGGTAGCATCAGTAAGTGTGATAACAGTATCAACAGTGAACTGTTGATTTGTCATATTTGTTTGTAGTTTGACTGCTGGAATATCAGATACAACACCAGAAATATCAACATAGTTCTGAAGAGTATTCATACAATGGTTTGGATGCAGTACACTTACAGAAGCAACGTTATCAGTAAAGAATAAAGAATCTGGTGGAAGTTTTACTTCTGGAATAATATTATTCCTGATAGAAGAGGAAACTGTACTGCCAGTAATAAACTTACATCTGTTGATAGTGTATTTAATGTCTTCATATTGATCTGTAGTCCAAATACTCATGTTCTGAGATTTGAACAAACTACCGACTGCTGGTTGTTTGTCAATAATTTGATTTGTAGATACATCACTCTCATTTAATCTAGATACCCAAACTTTATAGTACTGAGATCTGGTTCTAAGAACGAAGCAGTAGTCATTATCTTCAGTAAGATATACTGGAGTTTTAAATACAAATCTAGTTGGAGTTGTTGCATTAGAAGAAACAGAAACATCAGAAGATTCCAAACTCACTTTACTTAAAGGTACAATTTCTTCAGTTGGGAAACCATTCTTAATAGTTCTGATATCTAGGTGTACTGGAATGATAGGATCCTTTGATTGGAAGAAAACATCAATAGAACTAATGAACGCACCACCTTCTGTTGTAATAAAGAAAGATTGAGCAAGTGGATCACCACGACGAGGTGGTCTTGGAGGTGGATCTGGAATAAATCTAGTTCTCGATTCACTAATTGGTGTGGAAGTGATTTCAGGAATCTTGAAATCAATACTAAGACTTGTCAACTCAAGTAATGTTCCATCAGAATCATAATTAGCAACTGCATTGGTATCAGAAATACCAGCAAGTGTTGTATTATCTTTTTGGTCAGTTAAAACAAATCTGGATTGACCAGTCTCAACTTGTTCTGGTGGAATAATAACAAATGCACGTACCTCACCCGAATCATTCGACTTCACTCTAGGAGTGGTAAGTTTTACTTCTGCAACTGCGCCAGATGATTGACCAACAAAAGTAATATTATTACCAAGAGCAATTGGATTAATTAAAGTTCCATCATTAACGGTTACATCCTTAATTGCTAAGACTGTAGATGATGCACTATATGATGCTTCCAATTTAGAGTCGTAGTCAACTGGTGAAACTACAATAGCTTCTAAATCTCTTGGTGATTTTCCAACTTGAGGTATGAAATTGGAGATGGTTACTTTTTCACCTACAACGAAAGCAGTACTGTTAACGGTTCTAGTTACACTACTAAACAATCTTGGGAAAATAGAACCATTTGAATCTTCTCCGTCGATGAAGAAATACATCTCAGAATTTGGTTTTAGTCTATTAGCAAATGCATCGATGACAATAGATCTTGCATATCTAATTGACTCAAGTGATTCGATTCTATCACCAACTTCTATATTTTGTGTCGTAGTGCTAAATTCATTTTTTACACCAGATCTAGAATCAGTAACATTTGTACCGCCATTTCCTCTGCTGGATCCAGTTCTATTCCAAGATCCCCACTGATTACCATCTGCACCACTTTGATCATACAAGAACTTGATAGGACCAGATAAATCAATCTCTGGTACATTATCAGGAGCAGTTCTTACAGTGTCATACCAAATATCTCTAGATGGATTGATTTGGAAGTCACCAATCCATGTAATAGTATTGAAAGGATTTAGATTTGCAACCCTACTTGCATATGGATTAGATTGTAGGTGAACTTCTGTAAATGGTAGTGTGAGGAAATCTCCAGACTTCTGAAGATTACCACCGAATTCGGTTGTTAAAACTTCAGGGAAGTTTAATCCAATATTGTTTATATATGGATATGGTCTGATTAGAGATTCATCTGTATCTAAAGACATCTTAAAATCAATGTCGTTAGTTGCTGCAAAATTTGTTGATTGAAAATTATCAACTAAGAATCCATTCTTAAATCTATTATTTCCGTTACCATCCAGAACGAGCATATTGTTCGTATCTGTTTCTAACAAACTTAAAGAGGTATAATACTCAACATTGTCAAGTCTTGACTCAAGACCACCAATGTCTTTCATGGTGTATCTTTTATTGTTCTCTAAACTAATTTTAACAGTTTTTACATCCCTTAAAAATGCTGGAAGTATTAGAGTGCCGAGACGTAGAGCATTTGAAATATCTTCTGGTGGTGCTGGATTTGCAGCACCCGCTCCAGTTGCAACTCTAAACTCACCAGACTTGTCTACATATACTCTATCGATCCTGTTTGTGTAATAGTTATAGTCATAACTAATAAACTCTGTAGGATATGGGAAAACTTGTGTAGATTTTGTAGTTCCAAAAATATCAAATACAGAAACTGCATTAGAACAAACAAATGGTGCAGATGCTACACCAGTACCAGTAGAGGTTGCTGTTGTAAAAGTAGTTCTGAAATCAAATACATCGCTATATGAAGATCCATCAAAGTTGTATGGCAGTTCTTCATACTTAATATCATTTACAAGATCATAAGAAGCGACAGAGAAGAAATCATTATTTGTTTGACTATGTTCAAAATAATCAAATACTACTGTAATTTTATTTCTTGGAGTTGGTCTATTTCCCAATCTAGTTAATTTAGAGATTCTATAAGTATCCTCTGTATCATTTTTAGTCAATGCAAAGTTATTAGTGATATCAACATAGTTGCCATAGACAACTTCTGTTAAGAATCTACCAGTCAAATCTGGATTTGTAAATACAACAATTTGAGATGTAAGGTTAGTTCCTTCAGTAAACTTCTCTTCTTGTAAGAATTTTACATATACAGTGACACCATCAATATTAATTACTTTTGCAAGAATATTATTCTGTTTTAGAATATCTCCAGTTACTAGTCCAGCAGTAGTGTTCATAAGAACACGGTCAAACATATCTACATCTGCAACTCCAGAAACAGCTGCTTCATGAATAGCATGTACCTTATAAACATCTGGGAACTTTAGATTGATTTCTTTATCATCAAATCTATTTCCATATACAGTAAAATTAGATCCTTTAGCATTTTTTGTACTGAGGAAATTATATTTCTTAGATTCTTTTTCCTTGATTGAGGTATTGTTTACTCTGAGTTTATAGTAAACAGTAACAGTAGCTGGTGATCCACTAATACTAGACAGAACAAGAGTTTGTCCACTGATGGTTGCAGTAGCTGTATGGGTTCCAGAAGATGAAGTAATTAAGAATCCAGTTGGTAATGGAGTGAAGTTATTTGGTACAGAGATGGAAACTTCACTAGAAGCAACAGTTTTAGTTACTTTTTCTAATTTAGTATATGAAAAATCACTTACAGATTTTGTTGGTAGGTCTGCCGAAGCTACAAAGAACTTTTTGCTGATGGATTTAAGTCCTTCACTGGAAGTAATAGTAGCGGTGAACGAGTTACCGTTATTGACAATATTATTGATGTTGCTAATAGAATAAACTTGTATGTTAGTAATTGTAAAAGTTGTGGTATTTCTACTATTACTGAATACATCACCATTTGCAAATTTACCACTAATTTGTCTTACTTGGATAGTAGAGTTTGAACCAGAAACAGTAACGCTGTTTACTACAGCTCTTGTTCCTTTTGAAGTTGTGATAAAATCACCTTCTACCAAACTAGTTGAATTATTTGCAACGGTAATATTAGTGTAAGTGCTTAAATCTTGTAAGTATAGTTTTCCAGTTGCCAGAGCAATTGCTCTTGCTTGACCAATATTGACATTACTAGCATTTCTTACTGAAAGGATTTCACCAGCAGTAACACTACCAGTGGTAGCAGATGTTGTCAGGTACTGACCAAAGTCAATATTGGTTGCTTTGTTATTTACATCAAAACTGGATCTTGGTTTTTCTACAAGTACATATTTTTTAGAAACTGTGGAGATTTCAAAACCTCTCACATATGCTTTACCAGGACCAATTTCTACAGTGTAAAAATTATTTCCGTTAATAGAATTTTCTGGATCTGTTGAAAGTGGATCTCTTGAAAGAATAGTTCTACCATCTCCAATTACTTCATTAGGATTGAAGACACCTTCATTTGTACCATTATTTAAAGTCTCTCTAACTCTAATGGTAAAGTCATTGATTGTGTAATCACCAGATTCATCAAATGTTCTTCTGGCTAGATTTTTTTCAAGTTCGTTGTAGAAAGAACGATCTACAATTTCATCAATTTCACCCAAACTTAGTCTGAGCAATTCAATAAAATCACCATTATCAGAGAATGATGTAAGTTCTTTAGTTAATGTAGGTACAATTTTTAATCTATCTGCACCAGGAGCTGCAAAGTTTGTAGATCCATTTGCGTTATCAAATAACGTAGGATCATCATCACTAGAAATTTTAGATTCTACAATAGACAGACCAACTTTATAAGATGGTTTGTTTGAATATTGATCAAGAATTAAAGTTTGATCAGCAACTTCGACAAAATATCCACGAATATAATAGATACCACTTGTAATATAAGCAACACTACCAGTGTATTCAGTTGCATTTTGTAGATATGTTACAGCAACAGCAACGTTTGCAGTTACGTCAATAAGGTTTTCATTATTAGCAAATCTAGACTGTTGTACACCAGAAGAATTTACACCAGATTTTGTGTACTTAACATACAAAGTAAGGGCATTCTTTTCCGAAGTTGCTACAGAGACAGTATTTACAACAACTGCTTCAACTTCAGAGTTTTGTCCTCGTAGAGTAGTGCCAACCAAAGCTTCTCTATAAGACTCAACTTCAATACCAGTAACAAGGTTTTGCACCAAAACAGCATGATATTCCAAGTCGTATCCGACTTGTCCAGGAATAACAACCGAACCATCTTTAAAAGTGTGGTTCGCAAACTTCTCGATCTGATTCTGCAACTGAGTTTGCAGTTGAGTTAGTTCCCGAGTTTGGACTGGTCGGCCAGGTTTAAATAGAATTTTTTGATAATTCTTAGAACTATCAAAGTCATCAAAATATGGCGCCAGTTTTAGGTTGGTCTTCTGCATTGCCTACAAGGAGTCCTTTTCTTTTATTTATAGGTGTATCAGAACTCGATAACGAGTTTGATGTCTTCTGTTTGATCGTCTGATCTAATAATGGTTTTTCTGTTCTCAATGTACAGAATAGAACCACTAAACTTCTGTACTTCAGAAGCTGCATAACCAGTGGTAAAACTAATACCAGCAATCGTTACGGTTCCTGTTGCTGCAGTGTCTGGTGTCAAAACAGTCTGTGATGTAGCACCAGTAATTGGATTTGCACCACTAAAGTCAACTAGTTCATATTGTTGGTTACCAGTTTGTGTAGCAGAAACATACTCATTTTGATAGTATCTCAAAATTTTGTTAACAGAATCCCAATGAACAACAACACCTTTAGCATTAGTGTCACCCTGCGAGATTGTTTCACCAATACTATAATTTACATTTGTTACAGTTGGAAACTTCATTGCTTTACAAACTGCAGCAGTACTAGATACTAAATCTTGACCACCAGGAGTTTTAGGATCCGAAATCAATCCGAATCTTCTAAATTCCATGTTAACAGGAACATCACCACCACCATCAAGGAATTCAACTGCTTTGTTGATCATAACTCTATATGCACCCATTTCTCTAACAATGTTAGATCCATGACCATCTGGTGGTGGGATAATTGCGTCAATTACTGCAGATCCACCACTCAAATCAATTGGAGTTGCTGTTCTTGCTTGTGCTGCGGCGAGTGTAGTATAACATTCTGCTAAATCAATTGTTCCATATGTATATCCAGTTCCAGCAACCGACATTGCAACCGTAGAGGGATTAATCTCTCCAGCTGTAGGAGCAGTAGAAGAAACAGTAAAGGTAACAACAGCACCAGTACCATCACCAATTACAGGACAGAAATATATATTAGCGGTAATACCAGAACCAACGTTTCTTACAAGAGCTTGGTCAATTGTACCATCAACAGCTGCAGTCTGTACAGTAGTGTTTGTTTTGACTGGCATAAAGTCACTGGACACAAACTTAACGAAATCATTAATTCCGAGAGTGTATAGATACTTCCACCTGTAAGTATCAGATGTAGTAAAGATAGATGTGGCCTGACCTGTTGGTTCTACAGTAGAAATTGCACCGTTTGGATTTGATGGAGTTTCACCATTGTAGATACACTTATAAACGTCAAAGTTACTATTCATGACGTAAAACTGTGAGTCATACAGTTTATTTGCACCAGTGGCTGAAGGATAAGCAACAGAATAATTGTGCTTATACATGTCATAAAGAGTATTAACCTTCCAAGTTCTCTTTCTAATAACTTGATTGACATCACCACGGGTGATTCGCTTCATAGCGATCATGTCATCATAAATCTCACTGAGTTCATCAAAAGAATCTGTGGGAGAAGGAATTTGATCAATGTCATTGAAACCTAGACCAGAATATCTTTCCGAGTTCCATGTTTGAGAACGGCCGATAAACACATAGATCTTACTTCTATCTCTAAGCGCTTCCGTGGAAGAATCATCAAGAGCATTTCCAGCAGCGTCAAGTGGTTCCTCAAGGGATTCCATGAACTGTTCTGCAGCAAATACTCTAAAATTGTCAGCAACTAATGATGCCATTATACGCCCCGATAACTTGTTGTTTAATGTTATTTATACTGTATTAATTAGCGAAATATACTTTATCGTCGGTAACACCAGTTTGTGCGGTGGTTCCCGCAACACCTCTAGTTACACCGTTCAATAAACTGCTAGTTTTAGTTGTATATTCAATACACTCATTACCGATGAATGCACGATAAGAGTCATAACCAACACCTTCATTCACAACAGCAATACTAGTTATAGTACCAGCTGCATCCAATGTAGGTTCTAGAACAGCACCAGTACCACCACCATTATTTACCGACAAACTAAGTGCAGGGTCTAAAGCATTTTGATATCCAGTTCCACCATTTACAACTTCTACTTTAGTCAGTTTACCGTCAACCACATATGGTTGGAAAACTGCACTACTACCACTATCAGAAACAGTTGTGATAGTAATATTACTTTCCGATGCCATGGAAGTTCCAGCAACTCCAATTGATTCTGTGGTAGTTGTAATATTACCACTCAATTTAGTACCGAAAGTGACTTGGTTGGAATCTAGAAGTGTACTTCTTACAACTGCAGCTTCATATGTTGGTTTAATTACAAAACCATTTGGTGAGACATTAGTAAGATTGGGAATATTCCATCCCTCTTGATCTAGTTTTGTTGAATTAATAACGTTTCCTTTGATTGGATCGATAGTAACATTGAAGAATGCACTAGTTCCAATTCCATAACTCTTAAACTTAGTATTTCTAGGATACCCAAGTCCACCATTAGTAACAGTTAAACCAGTCACAGAACCGTTAGAAGCGGTTGCAATACCACTAAAACCAGAAGGACCAGTCAAACCATTAGGACTTGTTACTTCCATCACAGAAGGAGAATGTACTGCTGTAACCTCCCTTGTCATAGATTCACCAGGAATGTGAATAGTATCACCAACAGAAACTTGAGAACTGTAAGATTCTGCTTTAACGTCTAATTTTTCACCATAGTAGTCACGAATTCTAATAGCATCACCAGAAGAAATTACATTACCTCTAAAGTTAATTGTATCACCCAAAATGTAATAATCTTTAATTGGATCTAAAATACCACCATCACATGCAACTAATAATTGATTTTCCAATTCTTTTGGTCTACCAATCAAAGCATCTGGATAATATGCATTAGAATCTTTGGTCAAGTTATATGTAGTTGCAGATGTTGCGGTAATATTATCTAAAGTATCCATGAGACCATATGTACTAATAAAGATATTATCACCTGCGGCTGGTGCAGTAGTAAAATTAACTCTGGATTTGATAGTACCATCTAAAGTGTAATCAGATACATGGTTAAGAACAACATTATTTTTAACAACAATAATATTTTCTGGATGAGGTTCAGTGCCACCATATTGTTCTGCTGGAACAAAATTTTCATCATCCAAGAACATATTGAAAGATCTTTTCGTACTATTGTATGGTGTGTTGATATAATCCATCACAGTTCCAGATTTTGTTAGGATACCAAATAGAGTACCAGTGGTTGGTACATTCAACTGAATCTGATTATTACTGAGGAAGGAATATCCCTTACCTTCAGCAAGTCTGACCTGATCATTTTGAATAATGATTAGACCTTCATCTTCATAACCAGCAAGATTCCTACTCAAATTGTAGATAGTATTTGATCCACCATCAGATGTTAGAGTAATTACCTCATTTTCATGCATCATGATAGTGAAAATTTCATCATCAGCAACAGGTGCTACTGTAAAGTCAATACAACCCTTTGCACTATCTGTTGCATGTCCACCAACCTCTGTGAGATGATAATCAACATCTGGTTGTAGAACAACATTATTTTTTGAAACAATTAAATCTTCATGGCCGGTATAAGTATTGTCCTTAACACCATCTAGGGTAACTCTGAATCTAGTTCTAGTTCCATCATATGCCTGATTGATCTCGCTAGTCATATACTGTCTAGTATTACCAGGAGCAAACTGAACAATATCAATTGCAGCAAGATATCTAACTCCCATAGGAATTGTCATATTATCATATGTGTTACCATTTCCAATACCAGAATTTGCAGCAGTTGCAGTTCCAGCGTGATCATATGCAATTCCAGGTTCTTGGATTACACCACCAAATGCAACAAAGGTATTTGCTGGATCATCATGCATCACACTTGCATTTAGGTTTAGAAGTGTAATTAAGTAGAACTGAGATGCAATTGTTAATGTACCAGATCTTTGTGGTACGTTAACTACATTAGTACCACTGATAGTAGTGGAACCAGTTCTCTGATTTACTGTAAATGTGTTATTGACAGTTGAAATCTGTACAGTATTTGCATTTCTTTGTAGGACTAATAACCAAGCATTTATAATATCTCCAAATACATGTGCTGGACGTAAGTCACCAGTCTTGGCATGGAATTCTAATTGATCAGTCGCAACAGTTGGTAGATTTGTACCACTAAATGTTAGTGTATTTGCAGCACCATCCCAAGTGTAGGAATTTTGATCTTGATACACACCATCAATATACATGAAAGGAACTTTCGATGCATGATTAGCAATTGCGGTTGAATAAGAAAGAACAGTAGATGATGTTTGTGTTAACTCATCTGTTCTATCTGCAAAATTTGCTGCAACAAATTCATGGAAAAGAATGAATACATCTTCAGTTGCAAGAGGTGCTGTTGGAGTTGTAAATACGATTCTATGAGTAGATGCACCATTATTAATATCTTGTGTATCTGGTTCAAGAATTAAGTTATAATCAGTTGTGGGTTTTTGATATACTCCATTTCTAACTACAACCAAAGACTCTTCACTTGGTTCCTCATCTCTAAGTTCCTCACATTTCAAACCCCCTGTATTTGTGTTGTCATGAAGCAGTGTAAATTCTCTTCTTACTCCATCAAATATTTCATTTCTATCATAGACCCAGTTTCTGTGATCACTTGGAAGTAGATATCTATTGAAAGATATCATATGAATATTATCCGCCAATACAGGAGGAGTAGTAAACGTAATTTTATTGTTACTAACTGTTTGCAGTTGAATATTACTTCTAGCTTCATCAGCGTTTAAATGAATATCTGGTCTTACCAGAACACCATTCTTAATATGGAATATGTCTGTGTTGTTGGTTGCCGTAGAAGGAACACCAAAATCAGAAGTATTAAACTGAGTTCTCGTACCATTAAATACGTTGAACTGATCAAGTTCAGCACCTTTCTTTGTACTATCATTTGCTACATAAGAACTCTTGAAATCTCTTATACTAGCTTGAAGTCCTGTCAACGGAGCAATAATAAAAGTAATCTGACTACCAGAAACACTATAACCAGCTTTTGGTACATAAATGTTACTAATTTCAACCATGAGAGAGTCTTCACCGTCCCATGGTGTGTAATCATCATCCTGATTAATCTTCAAATCAAATGTAGTTTTAGTGCCATCAAATTGTGAACTAATATCATTCATTACCTCTACATGACTAGAGGAGAACTCAGGATTTGAATACTTAAATCTACTGTTAAGACCATAAGCAGTTGTACCATCTACGAATAAAGTACCATCTAATGATTCTTTGTTTAATTCAAAAAATCCTTTTGGTTTTTTGACACTATTAGATTCAATTTTTAAAGTTACATTCTTCTCTTGATTACAAATTAATTTCTTACCATCAGCAAGATGTTGATTTAGACCAGTAATTGTTAGTTTTTCACAATTTACAGTTTCATCAATATACCAACCAAAGATTTCCGATGGTTGAACAGTTTGAGGGAAAGTAATTGTAGAACCACTAACAGTATAATCAGTTGTTAAATGAGTTTGAGATACACCAACAAAGAAGATCAATAACTGACAATTTGAAGATGGTGTTACACCAAGATCAAATGCAGTACCAGCAGAACCAGTAATCGTTAGTGGTTGTAAATTTGGTTGTTCAAGAATAAATGTTGTTGTTCCTTGAATTACTGTATTAGCACCAGTAAATCTAACCGTAGTGCCACCATTAATTAATTCATAATCAACAGGATTCTGAATAACACCGTTAATAGAAAGCAGTATATTATTAACATTAGAAGCTGTGTATTGAAGACCACCTCTAGAAATATTAATAAGATTATTATTGTTAACACCAGAACCCTGAAGAATTTCAAAATCATTCGTTAAGAACAATGTTTTCAGTTCATCATTAGGATAGATTGGGAACTTTGGCAGAATATTATCTGCAGATACATCATAAGAAATACTAGGAGACTGTAAGATACCATTTACAGACAGAAGTGTTTTACTGGTTACCGAATCAAAAGATGTAGCAATATTTCTAAGTAAATTAATTACATATTCATTAATAATAATTTCATCATCACGTAGAAGCACTACAATATAACCATCACCTACTTCAATGACTCTACTAATATGTTCAGTTTGTGAACCAAATACAAGATCGTGAACTTTATATGGATTTGGAGATGGTAAATTACTAAACCAAATTATTTGCTTGTTGCATCTTGGTGTCTCTACACTCAGATCCAACAAACTCTGGATACTAGTCTTAAATGTAACGGCACTTCTAACCAGATTTTGTGATCTGCCAATTAATGACTTTCTACTATGAATTCTATGCTTACCGAATAACTTAAATCCTGAAGGGTGAGTATTCTCATTTACTTCAGGTCTCCATTCAACAGTATTCCTTTCATTAGTTAATGAATAAGAGAAATCTTGATAGTAAATACTATCTTCTAGTTTTTGGAAGTCATCACTAATAAATCCAACAGATCCTAAGAAAGATTCAGGAATATTACCGAAAGAATTGGATTTAGCATATGCACGGGCAGTATTAACTTCTACAATTGTTCCATATTCTCTTCCATCGGAAGAAAGAATAACATCATTTACTTCAAACTTACCAGAAGTAACTAGGAGTTCGATAGTAGAAGATCTTGCATCACAAGATAAAATAGTTGCAGTTGCAGACTTATTTTGAATAGAAACGCTATCCTTAAATGATAACGATCTTCTACGCATTGTAGGAACGATAACGGCACCGCTTCCTCCATTTTGACTGAATACTTCAATCTTAGGAGGTACAGAGAAACCACTACCACCATTAATAACTTCTAGGTCAACAATTTGTCCAGAACTATATCTAGCATTATACAATGCTAAAGTTTCAGAACCATTTGTTTTAATAGTTGGATTTAAGAGATAATTTTGACCACCATCCTTAATATTAACAGATTCAATCTCAAAGTTACCTTTCACTCTGACAGTAATTGGTAGATCTAAGTAGTTCCTTACTGTTCTAGAACCATAGAAACTATCACCAAATGTGACATACTTAATTTTATTTAATTTACCAATAGATTTAGAACCAGCGAGTAAAACTGCTCCACTACCAGACTCACTAGTTACATCAACAATACCTGGTAAAATTTGATATCCTTCACCACCTCTAACAACATTAATAGTTTTGATAGGTCCAGTTGCACCTTTAGATCTAATAGAAAAATCAATTTGAGGAATATCAATTACGGTAGCAGAACTTCTAATTTTAAATTTAGTAGGTTCTGATTCAATAACTTCATATCTACCAATAATTTCCGCTCTTTCTATTCTTAATTCATAGATAGACGTTGATGTATGAATGTAAATGATGCTAGGAATTTTTTCTGGATCAATACTAATAGAAGTATTGGTAATAACAGAATCTCTTTGGAAGAATGGGTTAAAGTTTAAAATATCAAAAGATAGATTAAAATCTGTCACACCAGCAAATTGTAAGTCATAAAGTTTATGACTTTCTAAAGTTACTGGGAATATTTGTCTGTTATTAATAACTGTAGGAATAGTTCCAATTGCACTTAAATTAATTATTGTTGGAGTTGTATTCTTCTTGTATTCAATTTCTACAATATCAGCATCAGATAACAGATGATTACCTACAAATGTAAATTGAATTTGTTTTTTCGTTGAATCAACAGTATAACTTAAAACTGAAGGAGTATCTAGAGAACTTACATATGCAATTGCACCAGAACCAGCGGTGTCATCATTATCAAAGACAACATTGTCACCAACTTTATAATCATCTCCAGGTCTTTCAATAAATACCGATTCTACCCCACCAACAGATGATTTCTCTGTCGTTAAAATAGTTTTGATGATATTTCTTACTTCTTCTGGATATTGCTCATTATCAGCATCATTGACTCTAGCAAAAGCTGAAGGAATAACATCATTGTCTCTGTTTGGACATGTATTGTAAACATCTGGGTCAGAGAAATATTTAATTCCAATTACGTGTGGAAACTCATCAACCATAAAGTAGCAATATGCACCATCTGGAAATTCTGGAGTTACACAGAATCTACCATTAAATTCATCTAGAGTTCCAAGACCTTTTACATATTCATAATCTTCAATAAACGATCCCAGAGGGTAATCTGTAACTGAAGGACCATTAGTACGGAGTCCAATAAGTCTATATGAAGAGGTTTGTTCTGCAATCGAAGAGCTCTTATCTAAAGGAGTTGAATGACCATATTTACAATAAATTGGATGACCATCATAAGACCAACCAACAACCTTGGAATGAGCAGAACTGGTAATATTATAATACGTCTCAAATTTAGACGTATTAGTCATTTGGAGATATTGATATTTAAGTCTGGATGGAGGGAAGTTTGAAGGTAGTACTTCAGAAACTTTTAAAGTACCTCTAACTCTATCATCACCTTGAGTAAACATCACTAAAGCGTTGTTAAGTGTACTATTAGTGATTTGATTTAAACCACCCTTAGAAAGAGATACAACTTTTGTAGTGGTATTAATACTAGCAACAAAAGTGGCAATAGGAAGTTCTGGATGAGTTGCTTCCATACCAACAACAATGTCGGAAACATCATCCATTGTTAGAGTATCACTTGTGAAAGATGTTACTCTTCTATTGTAACCTACCTGTTCGTCAAATACATATCCACCGAATTCATCAATACCAGTGATAAATCTACTTGAAATATTAAATGTCCATCTATTAATAGTAGATTCAACCAAACCTGTTGAGTCGGTAACATTAACTGTTAAAACTGGTGGAATTGTAAATCCATCACCAGAATTGATAATATCAACACTAACAATAGAACCATTTGAAATAATTGGTCTCAGTACAGCATCTTTACCCATGCCGCTAACAACAATCGATGGTTCGTTAAAATAATTTTGACCACCATTTACGATCTGAACAGTTACAATTTTACCGTTTGAAACCACTGCCTGAATTTTTGCACCAGAACCAGTGTCAATTTTTACAGTAGGATCATATGCAAATTTTGTACCTAATTGAGTGTCAAGAGTAATCTTGGATGATGCACTCTTTGAAGAAATTAGTGGACCACTCATCTTAACAATAGTATTATCCTTACCACCAACACTAGCGAATTGTGATGAAACTAAAGGAATATCATATGAGGTTAGTTTACCACCACCAATGACTCTAACAGTTGGTGATTCTGTATATCCATAACCTTTTTCCACAACAACAAAACTGGTAATATTACCACTTTTGAATTCTACATCAATTAAAGCTTCTTTAAACCCATCTGGATTTTTTTGAACATTATTTACTACTGGATTATTGTTAATAATCTGAATTTTTGGTTTTGTGGAAAAACCTTGGAGATTTGGTAACTGTGCAACATCAAAGTTATTAATTTCAATTTTTTCAATACCAGATGCAATCTCAAAAATTGATTCGGTGATATTAATATCACTAGATTCCATTCCATTTTTCAGGAGCGTTAATTTTGGATAACCAGTTTTATCAAACGCGGCCAAATCTGTATAAGGAACAGCATATGTACCACCATTTGCAATGGTAACACTATTTACAGCACCATATGATACAGTATTACCTCTGAAAGTTTGATATTGAATTCCATCTACAGTAATACCTATTGACTTGGTAGTAGTAGATGGAGAAAGTGATTTAGAAGTTCTGAGAATATTTTTATTCAGAATACTTGCAGGATATGGAATTCTCTTAAGCAGTTTCTGAAGTTGATAATTATTTCTATCTTGATTGATACCAGCAAGAGTTGTAATAGTACCAGAAATTACTGCATTACCGCAATCAATAACTGTAATGTTTCTTCCAGCATTTACTTCACTGAATGTCAGTGTAGATCCAGAAACAGTATAAGATACTGTTGGTTGTTGAACGACACCATTAATTGCCACAAATACACTATCAGTAGTTGCAGCATTATAATTATTACCACCATCTTGTAATGTATATGTTAAAGATGTTGTGGACGTAATGGAATCAAGTTGTTGTGCTTGCTGTACCCAGAAGACCATAATGTCATCTGTAGATGACACCGCTTGACTGAATTCAAATGTTTTGGTTGCATCAATGTAAACATAACCACCAACCTGAAGAACACCGTTCAAGAAAACAAACAGGTGATCTGTTGAAAGATCAATTACAGATGCTGTAGTTAAAATAATATTACTTGTATCGTTAGGATCAAAAGTAAATGCAAGTTTGGTTGCTTGAGTTGGAGTATTAAAATACCTCAGATAAATTGACTCTTGAGTCCTTGGTACATTAGTAAAACTAATGACATTATTGACAATATCGTAATCAGTTGCAGAATCTTGTAAAACTGCATTTCTGAAAACATAAAGATCATCTTCATCAATAGATGTACCAATATTATTCAGTGTAAATGCATTTGTATATCCATCAAATATATTTGAAAGAACTCTGTTTTTAGCATTTGTACTTCCATCAAACTGATACCCTGGAATACCAGAAGATGCTGCATAAACATGATTTAGTGCATCATTTCTATATGCATACTTTCCAGCAACACCAACATAGTCGTTATCTGTATCTAAAGTATGGTCACTATTTACATTCCAAGAAGAATATTCAATTCCTTCATAGTCTTCATATGTTTTACCATCAAATTCATATTTCTGTTTGCTGAACAAAGCACCAGAAGTTTCAACTTCTACTTCATCAACTAGTCCAACAATTCTACCTCTTGCTCTAGAGAAGTTTACAGAACCAGAGACTAAAGATGTATTTGGTAAAGATAGTGTAACAATCTTACCTGCGATACTTATAATTCTTGCACCTTCAGCAATACCACCACCAACAGCGAGTTGACCAATACTTAATTTTTTAGCACTACCAACAGTAATTTCAAGTTCACCTTGCTCACCAGTTGCATCGATTTCTGGATCACCTACAATACAATCAATAAAATAATCTAATTTGCTACTTCCAATAAACTCCCACTCAATTTTACCAATTTTTTTAACACCAAAATTATGAAGTGGGAATCCAGTAGATGGTGTTACACCTTCTGTGTTAGATTTATATAAATTATCACCAGCATACCTTTCCTGACCGATTTCTACAACTTCATTTACTTCATATTCTCTCCTAGTTCTATATCTACCATAAGAAATTACTTCAGTATTAACAATTTTGCTACCAGTCGCGCTAGTAGTACAACCGATAAATTGATTAACAGTTCTCTCTTTGTATTCTACAATAATACCATCAATATAGATTTGGCCGTTGGTAACTGGAAATCCAGTAGCATCATCAACCGTAACTACAGTATCTGTATTAGTATATGCGTGTGTTAGTTGTGTGGATGCTGGTAAATAAATTCTATTGAAGTCTTCATTGATTTCAATATCAACTTCATACGTTGGTACTCCAACATTATCAATTTTTACGATTTCTCCAGACTCAATCTGTACAGATTTTACACCAAAAACTGTATCATCATCTTGAATGATACTCAAAAGTTTTGGTGGAGAAATAATACCATTAATATCTTCTTCTAAAGATCCTTCAACAATTTCAAGTCGAGCTAATTTTTTACCTCTGAAATTGGATTCAGAAGGTCTAAAGAGATAATCTTTAGGAAACTCAATTTCTGGATCTTGGTCAATAATTTCAAATGATTTAATCGAACCGTTTGCTTTTTCTCCACTATGAGATGTCAATTCTTCATTGTTGGTAAAAAATCCAAAAGTATTGATTAAAGTTAATTCACCTGTATTAAAATCCCAACTTTCTACAACTCCGCTTCCATTTGCAGATACTACAATTTCTTCTTCACCATAGTCTGCTTCCCTAATTACACCTCTGATAGGACCAACGTAATTAGAACCAGCATCAGTGATAGTGATACCAGTATAGGAAGTATCGATAGTAGATCCCAATGGAATTCCACCGTTAACGATAGAAGTTACATCAAGTACTGCTGTTTTATTTGCAATTTGTTGTCCCTGTCCACTACCAAAAATTTCTATGATCGGTGGGTGAAGGAGATTATTATTTGCATCTACTTTATCGTTATAATCACTTCCAGTTGCGGTAATTTGAGCATTACCAATAGAACCGTCGAAGTTAATAATTTTTACAATAGCACCAGTTCCTCTTGGTTTTAACTTAAATCTATATTTCTTATCATTGAACAAAATTCTGAATAAAATTTTGTTTGAATTCAAACTACCCTTAGATCCATAAAAAGACTTAATTCTAGACAAAAAACTAGAGATGTCTAATTCATCTACAAGGTTTTCTGGAATACCGATGGCAATTTCGCTTTTAACTCTACGCAAAAACTCATTAGTATATCCAAATGCAATATTTTCTACTACATCATCTTCAAAATGTGTATCTGCAATACTAGATTCTAATAGAACCTCAGATAAAGGAATACTCGAAAGAACAAGTGCTGAAGTTCCTCTAACACAATCTACAAACTTAGTATCAGTTTTAGATCTATAATAAATGATTTCATTATTAATTTTAATATATCCTCTTTCAGGAAACCCAGTAGTATCACTTACATCAAACTCATTATGGACTGTATTATTAATATCACTTGTTAATTTTGTACTTTCAATCAGCTCATGTTTTCTAAATTGAGAAACATTATAATAGTTAATTAAATTTTTTGCAATATCAAGTGGTTGGTTTTTTAATTCCAGGGACTCATAATATGATGTAATAAATTTAATAAAGCCTGAAGCATCCTCCCTAACAAATTGTGGGAATTGATTTTCTATTAAAACCGATAGATCTACAGTTTTATCCCTTAAATTTTTCATGAGCACCTATTAGGATCTTGTTCCGGCGTAAAGTCGTCGATTGTAATAATGTTGTTTGGATCATCAATATCTCCAATGATACCATCATCATCACTTGCTCCAGGTATTGTTGGATCACCTGGGACATCACCTTTATCTGGTGTTGGTAGATCATCTTCTGGTGATAGATCATCTCCTGGATCACCGCCGTCATTTGGATCAAATACAATGACATCTTCAATGACAATATCTGGGTATGTTTCATTATCCAAATCTAAATTTGGATCATCCGGCACCGCACAAATATTTATTGGTTCTTCAGAACACGCTGCTACGGAGAAACTAAATTCACCTGTATCATAATCAATAGATCCAACAATACCTAAGAGATTACCATTAATATCGATTAGATATAAATTAGTATCAACTTCACATGAATTTTCACCATAAGAAGGAGTACCAACAATAACTGGATCTGGTTGACCAGGGGTACAGAAGAAGTCACTTACAACAGCATACTTACTTTCTAGTTTACTCCTAATAGATGTAAAGAAAGAACCAGTATATTTTGTTTCGAGACGATTATTAATTTCTAAATCAATCTCTACACAAACTTTAGTTTTAATATTTACAGATATAATTGAATTGTCAATATTTTGAATGTCAGCAACAATAGATGAGTTGGAATATCTTCCGCCAAAATTCTTGAATAGGTCTGTAGTCTCATATTTTACAATAATATCTCTAACAAGTTTTTTGATTGTAGATTGACTCTTTCTTGTTTTGTTTTTATTATAAGTGAGTTGTGGTTTAACTTTAATACCAATTTTTCTAGGATCTCTAATTACAGGCGTGACAGATCCTACAATAAAATCTCTAAGTTCTCTTACAATTCTACCTTTTTCAGTATCACTAACAACATCTCCTACTTTTGGTTTAATTGTAATAAAAACTTTACCGTATTCTGGTGGATTTAATTTTTCTCCACCAACAACTTTTACAAGATCAGCATTACCATAGATTTGCATGATCAATGATTCATAGTCACTAATCGTTACTGCTCTTTCTTGTGCTGCAAAATATCTAGGTGCTCTAAACTTGATAGATGCAATATCTTCAAAATTAGAACCACCAAAAGAAGACTCTGTATTAAGAGTAAAATTAATATTACTAAGAGCTACAGTACCAGCAACATTATTTGAATCAACGTATTCAACTGTACCAATAAATTTTAAAGCATTCTGTTTAACATTATTAAGTTCACCACCAGCAGTAATAACGTACTGTACATTTACAATTTCACCATTTTGTAATTTTCTACCAATTACGTCATCACCAAAAACAACTTCATACTGTTGATCTTGAATTTCTTCTACGAAGAATACTGTATCAGAAGGACTAACGTTTACAATTGTATTCTTTCTAGCATAAGTTGTAGATGTACTAGAAGTTGAGTCAGCTTTTACAGATACCTTTACACTATCAGAATCGATGTAATTATTAGGAATAATAAATCTTTGATTCTCGTTAGAAGTATCTACAGTATATCTGATATTAAAAACTGTACCTTCATATAGTTCAACATCTCTAAAAGTTGCCGTATCACCAGTGACTGTTAGATTTAGTGGATCTCTTGCTACAAAAGTGTAATTTTTACCTTGGTTTGCAGTTGATAAAACTGGACCTGACTTTAAACCAATTCTATTGACTTGCAGTGCAGTTAATCCAGATACTACAATATCAATTTGTACCTTAGATGAAGTATATGAATTTGGATTATAACCTAATCGTTTCGCATGTGATACAATATTGTCACGAAGAACTGCCGTATCGAGATTTAACTCGTTAGAAGCCATGTTCAGGTTGTAATTCGTGTACAAAGTATTGTACGCAAGAATATCAACCAACATCGAAAGGTTGGAACCTTCAAAATCATAATCTGTAAAATCAGACTTGGTTTTGATGTAATTTTTAATCGACGCTCTTAATTGATCGAATTCTAAAGCGGCAACTGATGGTAATTCCATTTAACTTTCCCTTATAAGGATAAAATCTACGGTTTGCAGTGCTTCAGGAATACCAACAATTAAATATTCGATAAAACATTCAAAAGAGTTGAGATCATCTTCAGCGTTAACTGTAACGCTAGTTAGATTGATTCTTGGTTCATTGTTTTGCAATACCTCTTCAATTTCTTGAAGTAAAGCATTCTCTGCAAAACTAGTAGATAATTCAAATAAGTATGATGTAGTGTTGGTTCCCAAAAAAGGATTAAAAAATCTCTCACCGACTTGCGTAAGAACTAGGTTCTTTACGGACTGTTTAATAGCCTCTTCATTTTTCAAGACAACAAGATCCTTCGTGACAGGGTTTTTAGTAAAGGACATACTAATATCCTTAAACCCTCTGGATGTCTTACCCAGATACGTGTCTACTATTTGTGTCGGGGCTGTTGATCTTGAAACGCTGTACGACAAGGCACTAATCAGTATCTATCATACTATATATGCTAGCTTTTAGGTTCTTTCTTCCCTTTGATATTTTTTTTTTCCACTTTTTTCAAATATTTGTCTGAATCTTGTTGTGTAATCAGCGTCATTCCTGACTTAATAAATTCTTGACCTTTGTCTGTTGGTGAAATACCCATGTTTTTCTCCTTGGTTTTTGTTAAAATGCATTAATACCGTAGTGCTTTCTCTAGACCCCATGTAAGGTCATTTACGCCTTCAGCCATGTATCTATACCCAGCTCCAACATAAATCTGTCCTAGGACCACAGAGAGTGTGCAGATACCCCAAAAATAGTAGTAGAACCTAGATTTCACTTGTTTTGTCAATTTGGTTTTCATCGTGTAAATACTCCGTGTCTAATATATATTCAACTGTGGTTGCAACATCATTCATAGCATCCCTTAAGTCTGGCCTTTGTCCAGATTCTTGGATATTCTTGTGTTTATCATCAGTTAGAGACCATCTCCATTGTCTCATATCTTTTGAATACCACAGTTGTATGTTCATTACTTACCTTGTCCCCTATAACGTTTTTTTGCATTATTTCGAGAGGTTGAAGCATATTTAGTGTGTTGACCACAACCTTGACGGGTTTTCTTGGGTTTGAATTCAATGTGAGTGTCACCACTCAGACCTGATTTAGCTCTTGCCATAAGTAATTCTCGTTTACCCTAGAATTATACCACAGGCTTGACAGACTGTCAAAATATCTCTATAATAACTCTGTCAGGGTTCAGAGAAATTAAGCATATAAGATTTTAGGTGTAGGAGTTGCTACATTAAGTCTTGGAACTGATGGTGGGTTTGGATCTCCAATATGTGATGACATACGACCACAAATAAACACTTTACTGACTCCCAGAGCGACTCTAGGACACACACAAGGACTACAACCATCACCACAACAGTTAATACCTAGAGCAGGTACTAGAACCTGTCCTGTGGTCAATTCAGGTAGTCCACATAGAAGTTCTTTTTGTACTACTGGTGTAACTACAAAAGGAAAACATTTACAACATCCTAACACAGATGGTCCATCACCACCACCTAATGATTGTACTGGTCTTACCATTATTATTCCTCTTTAGGTTGGTAGGGCCAATACTGTTGAACAGAATAACCCTTTTGATAGCTATTTACCACGCCACCATTTTTTGCGAAGGGTTCTGGTGAAGTTTCAAAGAGATAACTTGAATTAAACTGTGATCTTTCAATACCATCAAAAGATGTTGATGTTTTTGAAGCATAATAGATAATTTCTTCACCATCGTAATAATAGTGATTTCTATCATTAGTCATTTTATTAACTCCATCTACACCAAGTTCCAAATAATTCTCTGTTTTACGAATCCACTTAGGAACTAACAAATATCCAGAGGTTAGGAACAATGACGTATCATCAACCTGAATACTACTTGCATTTGGTTTCAACTTTTTAGTCATTACTGCAGTTGTGGGTCTTGCTTGAATTGGATTACCCTCATTAAAGGACGATTTAGCAATATTATGGGAAGTAGTGATGAGATTGAAATCATATTCTTTAATAAAGTCACCTTGATACTCAAAGTTTTTACCTTTCCAGACTGTTGTTGGATAAATTTCACCTGTTGCAGCAACATCAATAGTATCAACATATTGAACTCCACCATCTGTCAAATAGTTTACTGTTTGTGTAACACCAAAAACACCAAAGGAAACTCCAGTCATTCCTTGTGGTGATGAACCTAAACTAATCTTACTCGTAATCGTAGCACCCAAACCACTCCTAGGAGTACCAAAACCATAATACTGAACAGTATAGAGATAGAATTTTTCGTTTGAAATCTTTGCTGCTTTATAAGAAACACCTGTAGATATTCCTGATGGTGTTGTTGATCCGAAAGTTACTGTAAAGTTTGCGGGATATGCAGATAAATCCGCATTGTTTACCTTCAAAATACCATCGCCCGCATCAACAACATCAACAGTGACTCCAGCTGGTTGAACAACAGTGTTATAATTGGAACCTGCATTATTTACATCTACAATGTAAGTAGGAGATCCCGCAGCATTTTCACCTTTTAGTACATTAAAGGTTGCTCCACTACCAAGAGACGTATTACTTCCTCCATTTGCATAAGAAGCTGATACATTAGTGAACAGTGTTAAAGGTGCTCCCGTACTTCCCGCCAAAGTAAAATCAACTAGTCCACCTTGAAGATTTACTTGAGTTACAGTGGCAATCAGATTATTTGTCGCAGTACCACTTAAACTAGTACCAGCAATAGTAATAGTGTCGTTTGGTCTGTAACCTAAACCAGAATTATTATTATTAACTGTAGGAATATAAAAATCATCAGTTGCTAAATTAGTATTATTCCACTCAATATCAACATCAAGTTTCGCTGTAGTGATGGGTTGAGACATATTGTTGAATGTTGTGGCACCAGTAGAAGTTCCAGACACGGTAAATGTGTCAATTTGACCCCCACCAGTCAAAGCAGTGATAAAAATAGAACAATCGTTAGTATTATTCGCACCACCTAACTGAGAACCGTTGATTTTGATCAAACTGTTGACAGCATAACCAGTTGTGTTAGTATTAATTACTGCCGTATATGAACCACCAGATGATGTGATATTAAAAGATGCTCTAGTTCCTACCATAGTATTAGTAGGTGTGAGGTTTGTGTATTTCATCTGTGGTACAGAACCACCAAAAGTCTGGAACCTTGTAATAGCACCAGAGTTGTTTACGTTAGTTACTAGGACATATAGATCATTAGTTGTACCAGTAACACCACCAATAGACCCACCATCAATTTTTAATTCCGCTTCTTCCGCAATTTCATCACCAACAACCTGTGCTCCTAACAACCAACGCGGACATACTTCCATATTAACGGTAGTTCGGAGTGAATTTTTACCATAATCTAAGTATGATTGGTCATCATTGAGTGAAATATCCTCGGCAATGAACTGAACACCGTCTTGAGTCGCGGGAAGATCGCGATATGCGTTTTTTACGAGGATATAATCGGATTCATTGCTACCATCGATGACTTGTGTGACTCTAGAAACCCCTTCTGGGATCAAAGTACCCAAATCATCGGGAATTTCTTTAATTTTACCCAAAATATCGGTGATCAACTTGTTTGTTGAGTTATCTTGAGAAATTGTAGTGTTGGCATTACCTCCAAATTTCGCAAATTTCTTTACTGCATTGTCTTTTTTCTTATCTGCTTTGTTAATTTTTCGTAAATTACCCTTAAGAATGTCCAAAGTCTCTTGATTTACCTCTGGATCGGCACTTTTTTCCTTTACAACCTTTTCAATCGCTTCTACTAGTTCATCAATGTCAGCAGTTGAGGAAATTTCTTCGATTTTTGCATCAATTGCTTCCTCAAGTTCTATAGAAACTGAAGAATTGAGTACAGTATCGTTATCTGCATTACCAATAGAGATTGGATAGTCGATTGCAGGGGTTAAAAATGGGTCACAATTGGTTTCAGTAATAGGAGCTCCAATACCAGCCTCCCTAAAATCTTGTATAGTACTCAAACCAGGGAAATTATTCTTGAGATCATTCATCTCAGGTGTGATAACATCACGATCAATCTTAAAGATTGGGGTGTACATCACATCTTTTCTCTTACTAATGAAGATTCCGACCGCTGCAGCGCGATCAATGATGCCATAACCTGCCCTAACACGAATATTTGCTAAACTTTGTGATGCAACATAAGAAGCATCTTTGACAAAATTGTTACCAGATGCGGCAGTTTGATTAGGTGCAGTGCCTGTTACCTTAAAGTGAATCGTTGCTTTGCCTCTACCACCATCAAGTTTTGTCTGAAATGCAGTACCGATATCAGGCAAAGTACCAGTAAATGACTGAATATACCATTTGGAGTCATATTCACCACTATCATCGACAGGTTCTGCCTTTAATACGAGTTCTCCACCATCAAATTTGACAGTTTTAGTTCTTGTAGAACCACTATTGAAGATTGCATTACCACCTTCATTATCAATTTTAGTACCAGAGAATGAACCACTAGAGGTTGTAGTAGTTACAAAGTCCATATAGTGAATACCTGGACCTTCTACTTTGAATGAAAGGTTCTTAACACCTACATTAGTGGTAGATCCTAACTTAGCCCAACAGTAATTTGTATTTGGAACTTGATTCTGATTTGCATCCTGAATTAAAATTGTTCTAATCTTATTATTTTGAGTGCTGTTTAAACCAGCATATCCTACAGGGAAACTTAATTTGATTGTATTATTATTTGTATCGACAGATTCAATAGTCGTACCGTCAGGAATTACAGTGCTAGCATATCCAATAACATTATCGCCAACAGAAATATCTTTAGTATTATTCAGTTTGAGTTTTTTATCACCTAATACACGGTGAACAATCTTACGATCCGCTCTAGTATCTAAGAAGTTAACAACATCAGTTACTGTATGACCATTGATAATATCACCAACTTTAACTACATTACGAGTATCATTTATATAATCAAAAATAATTTCAACGCTATCAGTTCCTACAAGTTGTATGAATGATGCATCATCACCTGATGGTAAACCAGTTAGATTGACAGCAACCTTTCCTAAAGTAAAATTATTGGTTACATTCACCTTACGAACACATGCACCTGCAGAGGCTGCCAGTGACGCAGCAGTCGCTGCTGTTGGATTGTTTGTAGGTAATCCTGTAGCGTCTTCATAGACGGGTGTGTACTTGATTAGAACTTCTCTGGTGGATGTATGGTTTGTAGGAAACTCCCATAGATGTTGGAAGTATCCTTCATCTATACCAGCATCAGATCTACAATAATTCTCAAAAATAGGTTGACCAGTATCTACATTGTATTGTTGGAATCTAGGATCATTAGTATTATCCCACTTTTCCCTAATGACTCCATTAGTTAGAGTTAAACCAGTAATCTCGTTATAAACTGTTTCAATATATGTGTACTCTTGTTCGTCATACCTTAAGCTATATCCACTCGATCTGGAATTATTAACTGCAGTTGGACATTCAAAAGTTACAGAGTCTTCGACTTCCTGATATACGGGTGAACAACTTAACCCTGAATTTGCATTTGCCATACTATTTGAAAAACGCTACGATGATTACACCTGAGTAATACTGAGAAATATTTTAAAAGTTCTGAGAAATTACCCTCAGTCTTCTCCTACCTTATGTAGGCGAAGGCCTGGAAGGCCATTATAATCGTGATACTCCCATTCCAGTACATCGCCCTCTTTCCAATCTAACTCCTCAAGAATATGCTCTGGAATTGTTACCATGTATTCTTCGTCTACTTCATCATAGATTACTTCTGTGGATGTTTCAAAATTTGACATTAAATTGTGACTGTGTTATTTTTTATATATGTCTAAGAAAATCTCAACGGGGCCTTGGTGGGGCCTTGGTGGTTTTCTATGGCGAAAAATTTTTTGATACCTCGGAATATCACTCTCGCGAATTGGGTACGTTATAGATTAGGGTAGTTAGACGTTTTCGCTACGGGAACTGGCCTCTAAGGGCCCTCCCGTTAACTCTCTTCTAGGTTCTCGATAGGCCAGTCTGGTCCCAGATCTACAGCAAGGTTTGGCAGTTTCGGAGCACCTGCCCTCTCTGCTTCCAGCTCTTGAATGGCAATAGCATCGGTGGGCGTCTCTGTCCAGGCGAAGGGTTCATTACTGCCCCAGCGGGTGACAGTGTAGCAGTTGAGGTCGGAAACGTAGCGGATTGACATAGCATCAGCAGGTGGTAGAATGGATGAGTGGTAGAATGGATGAGCGTTTGAATTAGCCGGAGGTTTTGAAGTATGATCCAACGTTGCCAGCAATGACTGAGCGAGTTGCTCTGACTGCAGCTGGTGATGTCTGTCCTCGGCGGTTGGTATTGGAACGACTGCCCTTTGTCATGCTCATGGGCGTCTCTCCTTTACGTGGTCCACGAGTCTTGAGCACTGTGATCTTAGGCGTGACACCTGAAGCGATGAGAGCGGCAGTGATGTCGAGCAGGTTCTGGGTGGCAGTGGTCATGTCGTTTGTTTTGTATGTGGCTATTGTACCATAAGGGGCGGAGGCGTCAACCCAATAAAAAAGGGGGGTTGACCCCTTAGAGTTCGGCAAGCATTTCGTCCATCTCGTCTTGGTCGATGGCGGGGTCCATCCACTGGACACCATCGCCTGTAGCATACTCGCCGAACTCATCCTGAAAACGTTTTGCCCATTGGCGGTAACCAAGATGCTTGTTCTGGCGAGCGTGGCGATAGATGGTCTCGTCGTTGCCGATCCATAGTGAAGCGTTCCAGGTCTCATAGTTTGCCCAACCGTTATAGGTCGTGTCGGTCATGGTGGAAGCGGTCAAAGTGGTCTCGTCTTGTGTACCCCTGTATTATACCAACAAAAAAAGCACCCTACAGGATGCTTGTGTCACTTTATCAACTGATCAATCACCGGGACAGGCGGAGAAGTCAATCTCATCGCCCAGTCTCCAGTTCACTGTATCCATGACCCCTATGTCAAAAA
>PVBE012641297.1_pt1 | contig 31020 bp, 23 predicted proteins | sample 1631181 | NCBI WGS metagenome assembly PVBE01 (sample SAMN08397723, study PRJNA350692) | Marine metagenome, whole genome shotgun sequencing project. | isolation source: water | place: Pacific Ocean | collected 2012-04
CAATGCATCTGCCATGTAATCTCGGCGACGATTTTGGAACCGTTTGAAATCTGGAACTTAGCCCACAAAATGCGCGTTTGCAGCAGTCGTTTGCAAAAGTAACCGAAGACTTGTAGAGATTGGATGTTCACGCAATCCTGCTTGTGCTGAACTTAACACCTTGCTGAATCGTCCAAGTCCATCATATCCACCCGCAAGTCGGTTGAACGACCTCGCTCTTTCCTCACTGGTCTTCGCAACACGCAGCGAAGTTTGCGAAGTTTCAATCATTTTCTTGTATTCTCCACTTCTATGGAATTGCTTTGATTTTTCATCAAGTTTTTCAAAAGAAGTTCTTGGATGCTTTTTCACGACTTTTTCTTCACCTTCACAAAGCCATTTTGCAACTTCGTCAACCGTCCAATCGAGCATCTCTGCAATAAACATAACAAGTTCGATTTTTGGTGAACCACTTGCTGGCACAAGTTTTGTCGGGTCACGTCCTAACAGTTGTGCAAGTTCACGGCGTGTTTTTCCGCGATAAGTTTGCGCTAATTCAAGCAGCTGTTCGAGCCGACTCTTCCGTAATTTGATTCCGATTTCTGTCATTGTTCTCTCCTGATCTTCTCTTTGATCAAGTTTCGATTGGGCTGATTTTGTCATCCGCGATGACTATTGCACTCAAAGTGCAGTCCACCACCAACCCCAGCAATTGAGAACGCTACACGAAGATTTTCCCATTCCGCCGAAAAATTGCCTTTTTTCTTGAAAGTTTTTTTTGGCGTTGCTACGCCAAAAGGCGTTGATCAGAATTGTGGTAACTATTTGCAGTGTTGGTCAATTTGTGGGTTACAAAACCGACATGCAAGCCGGTGGTCGGCTTGTGGTGGCAGTGTAAGTTGTGACTTAAAAAAGAGTTACAACATAATGTGCATGTTGCACAAATGAAGGAATCGATTATGTTTGCATGGAAAAGCATGGTAATGGGCTTGTGTCTGATGACCTCAGTGTGTGTTCTCCCAGCTTGTCAGAACGGGGGAACAATTCATGGCGTTTTTGAAAATCCATTGATGAGAATCACGATTGATGTGCAATTATACCCAATCGGAGTACCAGAAAATCTTGATCTCGATGTGCTGAAACCAAAAGGGTTTGTATTTGATGGAAAGCAATACAATTATTACCCAAGTTTTGGTGGAGTAGTTGATCCAGAATCTGGCCAACTATATCAACTTGACGATCCTAGTTGGGAAAAATTTGAACGACTATTTAAAACGAATAACAACGGTGGTCTAGATGGTAATCGGATGAGTTCAATAATTGAAACAAAAGGTACAGGGCACATTACACCAATGTTGGATGAAGTAATTGATCCTTCAATGGCAGAAATATCAATTTCTCTGTCAGGTACTGGAGATATGGTTTTGCCATTTTGGGATATTGAACGGTGGCCATCGCTTCATAGAAATTTGTTTATCTTTCCTGACGGTATTGAAGGTTCAGCAGACCTCATTAATCTAGAAGTCTCTGGTGATGCTTGTGATGTTTTTGGTTACCTCGTTGAATTCGGATTACTTGAGATGAATACAGCAATGAATGAATCTCACTGGGTTGCTGTTGTAGATGAGTCAAATGAATTCGTTGATTTCTTTGTTGAAGACATTCTATTGACAACGATTGAACTACCGCATTAAGGGTTCCAACGAATGATTGATCAACAATCTTTAGTCCTCCTCTTCTTTGTTGCGGCTATGTTTTTGGTCGCAGGCTCCCCTTGCTTCGCAATGACATTTGCGAGGCACGGGGAGTTTAGAAGCAGGGTGAGAAACAAACAAACAATAATGAATGACAACATGAGTATGATTAAAATGAAAATAGAAAAAACAACACACGATCTATTTCCAATTTGTGCTAGTGCAGGAGTTTCAAAAAATGAAGAACCAGAAGGTGAAATTTCTGGATCAGTGGCAATTACAAGTGATGGCACAGTTTGGTTGACAGTATTCCTTGAAGACATCGCGATATTGGCTCGAGTACTTTTATATGACAAGGACAACGGAGAATTGGCGTATAGGCTTATCGTTGAAGAATTAGAGCGAGCTGAAGGAACACATGGTTCAGTTTCATCAGACACTTTCGTTGTGCTTGACGAAAAAGCAAGAATGGCAGAGTTTTCAACGAAAGACGATGCGACATTGGAACTCCTGCAGTTGATAGATGCGCTAGGTCTTGACATTCAATCTGGAACTCGAAAAGCCGTCCCAATTGCAATCGGATGTGGTTGGCGTTCTCCAGAGACGACAAAGACGATGGTTGCAGAAGCCATAGCCGTGAAAAAAACTTCTGAAGGCGCATAGAAATGACTACCTATAGGGGCACGCAGCGATCGACTCAGTAGGCAGTTCGTTTGCGTGTCCCTCAGGGGCGAAATCATGATTGCGGGTATCTTATAAAGTGATATGAGCGAGCCATCACCAGAATCAATTGCATTCTCCAAACTTACTATCGGTATCCATTCTCTCGCATTCAATAAGGATAAGAAAATGGGTGAGTGGCTTACTGGGTCAGTTACAGAAAACGGATCAACAATTTTTGGTGTATCAAGTGAAGATTTGTGCACACAAAGAGATTTGTGGATTGGCCGAATTCATCCAAATGATATTGACGCGGTTATTGCGGCTTTATCAGAAAAAGATGAATCTACAGAGCGAACAATTTATTATCGATTTCGTGATGCAAAAGAAAGATACAGATGGATTGAATTCCGTTTTTCAAAAATAGCGGCACATGAAGTTGTTGGTTTTATCAGTGATGGAACACAAGCACGAGCAAACGAATATTTTTCACGATTACATATTGCAGGTCGATCAAGTCTTGCAAGTTTGTTAGAAAGCGGAGATATCAACGCAAATATTAATTCGTTCTTAAAAACATTAGGTTCTGCGCTTGTTGTAGATAGATCGAGGCTTGTTCGGTTTCGTAAAGATGGGCGAGCATTTGTTACACACGAATGGGTACGTCGAGATAATAATGAAACTCCAGAACTTCCAACGCAAGTTCCTGAGGAAGCAGTTGCGTGGTGGAAAGATAAACTCGAAAAAGAAGGTGCTATTACAATTGAGTCGAGTGATCGATCAGATTTGCCACAAGGTGTTGCTGAGGCTATTGCAGAGTGCTCAGTGAACGCAATTCTTGCAGTACCTGCAATAGTTAACGGTGTTGTTGAGGCATTTGCATGTTTTGAAATTATGCAAGGTGTTCGGCATTGGCTTCCAAACGAGATTCTAGAAGCAACGATTGTTCTCAATGGATACGCAAGATCGATTGAACGTCGAATTGAAGATCGGAAACAAGCAGCGGAAGAATTTAAACTTCGTTCTAGTGAAGAACGATATCGTTTGATTACAAGCCACTCGCCCGTTGTTTTGTTTGGAATTGACACAGAGGGAATATTTACTTTGAGCGAGGGGCTTGGTCTTGGGAGTATGGGTGCCCAAGCAGGCGATGTTGTTGGGAGAAGTATGTATGAACTCTATCGCAATTATCCTGAAGTACTTGAACATGCGAGCTATGCGCTCGCTGGAGAAGAGTCACATACGAAGATTAAAATTGGAGATCATATTTTTGAAACTTGGTTCACCCCAGTCAAAGATGAGGATGAAGTAATCGTTGGAGTTTCTGGAGTTTCTGTTGATATTACAAGAAGGCATGAACTTGAAGAGCAGCAATTGATCATGATGCGTGAACTCGACCATAGGGTGAAGAACAACATTGCCTCGGTGATGTCCCTTGTTGAATTGTCAAAACAAGGTGCAACATCTGTCCAGGAATATGCAAAAACACTCGATGGTCGATTGCATGCCCTTGCGGTAGCCCATTCTACGCTTGCAAAATCTCAGTGGAGCGGGGCATGGCTTCGGGATATTCTGCAATTGACATTACAGCCATATATGGTTGGACCAAGAAGCCAAATCCAGTTTAAAGGTCCTGATGTCGAATTGTTTGGTGTATTAGCTAGACCGATGTGTATGGTGATTCACGAACTTGCAACAAATGCAATGAAACACGGGGCCCTAAAGATTGATGCAGGAAATGTATTGGTTTCCACGAAAATCCTTCCCGATAATCAAGTACAACTTTCATGGATAGAAACAGATGGTCCACCAGTGCCAAATGAGCGAATTACAAGTACCGGAACATCCTTACTTGAAGGTCTAGTGGGTCATGAAATGAATGGAAAAATCACATTAGATTTCAATAAAAATGGTTTACATTGTGTGATTGAAGTTCCATTGAATGAACTTCAGTAACCGTTACAATGCTGAGATGTCAAATCCCTGTCCTGATCAATGTAATGTGTTACTTATAGGTGGTGGTGGTCGCGAACACGCGATTGCGTGGAAATTATCTCAATCACCAAAACTTGGAAAGTTATACGCAACGGATTGCTCCAACGGAGGCATTGCTTCGCTTGCTGAACCATGCGAAGAAACGTGGGATAAAGACAGGATTTTCTTTCTCAATCGTTGGTGTGATAAACACGAAATTGATTTGATTGTCGTGGGCCCAGAAGTGCCACTTGCAGAAGGAATAGTAGATGAACTTTCTACGGATAAACGCCTTGTCTTTGGTCCAACAAAAGATGGTGCAAAAATAGAATCAGATAAATCTTATGCGAAAGAACTGATGCGTCAGGCATCGATTCCTACTGCCGATGCTCGATCTTTCCAGGATGCTGCATCTGCAAGGCAATATGTTTTGCGAGGAATTGATAGGGAGTTCACAAACGACCGCATGCCTGAATTATCCCGTGAAGTGTTGGGCATTCTTGATAACCTTTCTAGCAATCCACGCTGGATATTTCAAATGTCTGATGAATTACATAAAATTTTTGAAACTCGCGTTGATCCATGCGTAGTAAAAGCAAGTGGTCTTGCTGCGGGCAAAGGGGTAATCGTTTGTAATACAGTTGCAGAAACACTTGATGCAATCCATCTCATCATGGACGACCATGCGTTTGGCGAAGCAGGTGAAACAATTCTTATTGAAGAGTTTATGGAAGGGCAGGAAGTGAGTGTTTTGGCACTCGTGGATGGTCGTACGATTTGGGTGCTAGACTTGTGTCAAGATCATAAACAAGTTGGCGAGGACGATGTTGGAGCAAATACTGGTGGCATGGGTGCATATAGCCCCGCCCCATTACTTGATAATGAAGCAATGGAATTTGTTGAGCGGGAAATTCTTGTACCTGCAGTTGATGGTATGCGTCGAGATGGCATAGAGTTTCGCGGCGTTCTTTATGCTGGAATAATGCTTACACCTGCGGGTCCAAAAGTGTTGGAATTTAATTGCCGATTCGGTGATCCAGAAACGCAACCGCTTATGGTTAGACTTCAAGGAGATCTTGTAGATATTTTATGGCGCACCGCTTCGGGCGAACTTGCAGATGCAGAAATTTCATTTGATGAGAGAGTTGCATGCTGTGTCGTGATGTGCAGTGAGGGATATCCAAGTGCATATGAGAAGGGTAAAGTAATCACGGGTATTGAAAATGCTGAATCTGAAAACCTATTTGTTTTTCACGCAGGGACAAACCTCTCTGAGAATACACTAACTACTTCAGGTGGTAGGGTGCTTGGAGTGACAGGCCTTGCTGATGAATTAGAAATTTCAAAAAATCTTGCGAACGCTGCATGCGAACAAATTTCATTCGACGGTGCCTTTTGGCGACGTGATATCGGATGCCGCGTTTTAAACAAGAAACCAGTGAACGCAAAATGAGAAAAAGAAGCTAAGTGCTTTAATTACAAAGTGATTTAATTTTATCACGCAGTGTTGCTGCTTTTTCAAAATCTAAATTATCTGCTGCGTCGAGCATTTCCTTTTCAAGTAATTCAATCCGTTCTTCAATATTGAAATCTTTATCTGTTCCATGTTCATGGAATGCTTCGCGTGCAGTTTGCCTTGCAGATAGCTCATTTTCAATGCCTTTTCGGATTGCTTTTTGGATTGAAGTAGGCGTGATATTATTTTCTTCGTTGTATGCAAGTTGCATAGTTCTACGCCTACTTGTTTCATCCATCGCACCTTGCATTTGTGGTGTGATTTTATCTCCATAGAGGATAACTTTTGCTTTGACATGGCGTGCAGCACGCCCCATCGTTTGCACCAAGCTTGTTTCGCTTCGAAGAAAACCTGCTTTGTCAGCATCTAGGATACAAACGAGCGAAACTTCAGGTAAATCTAAACCCTCACGAAGTAGGTTTACACCGATGAGAACATCAAACTTTCCTTCACGCAAAGCTCTTAAAATTTCGAGGCGTTCAAGGGTCTCAACACCACTGTGCAAATATCTACATTGCAATTCGGTCTTGTCGAGATATTCGGACAAATCCTCTGCAAGTTTTTTTGTTAGAACCGTAACAAGCACTCGCTCACCACTTTTTACACATTCTCTTGCAGCTTCATATAAGTCGGGTACTTGTGTGGAAGCGGGGCGTACTTCAACGATCGGATCAAGCAATCCTGTTGGACGAATGATTTGCTGCGCAACTTCACCATGTGATCGTTTGAGTTCATATTCATTTGGTGTTGCAGAAACATAAAGAGTTTGAGGAGTTATGTTTTCAAATTCTTCAAATGTGAGTGGTCGGTTATCGAGGGCACTTGGAAGTCTGAATCCATGCTCTATAAGTGTACGTTTTCTTGCTTGATCCCCGTTATACATTGCACGAACTTGCGGAAGAGTAACATGTGATTCGTCGATGAACATGAGCCAATCATTAGGGTCACGATTTGGAACGTGACGAAAATAATCAAGTAAACAAAAAGGTCGACTTCCTTTTGGCCTGTTTTCGAGATGTCTTGCATAATTTTCGATTCCGCCGCAATATCCGATTTCTCGAATCATATCTAGGTCGTATCGCGTTCTTGCGGTGATTCGCTGTGCTTCAAGGAGTTTGCCTTGGCTTTTAAACTCTTCCACACGTTCCTTAAGTTCCTCCCGAATAGATTTTGTTGCTCGAAGAAGCCCTTCCTCTGGCATGACGTAATGAACAGCTGGAAAGATAAACACATCTGTTTCTTCGGCAAGTGTTTCGCCAGAAATTGGATGGATCAATTCAATGCGTTCGATTTCATCTCCAAAAAACTCAACGCGTACTGCGAACTGTTCGTATGCAGGATAAATTTCGAGAATGTCTCCACGTACTCGAAATGTGCCTCTCGTAAATTCGATGTCATTTCGAGAATATTGCATTTCAGTAAGCTCGAGTAGGAGTTCGCGGCGTTGGATAGTTTTCCCTCGTGATAATCCAACAATCCGGTTGTGGTATGAATCGGGAGACCCAAGACCGTAGATACAACTGACTGATGAAACAATGATGACATCGTCTCGAGTCATTAAGCTACTCGTTGCTTTGAGGCGTAGCCGATCTAGATCGTCGTTTCTTGCTGCGTCTTTTTCAATATAAATATCTCTTTGAGGTATGTATGCTTCAGGCTGGTAATAATCGTAATAACTGACGAAATATGACACAGAATTGTGAGGAAAAAGCGCTTGCATTTCCTCAAACAATTGTGCTGCGAGTGTTTTGTTGTGGCTTAGAATGAGCGTCGGTTTATTTACTTTTTCAATGACATTCGCCATCGTAAAAGTTTTTCCGGTCCCTGTTGCGCCAAGAAGAGTATTGTGTTTTTCGCCAGATTTAATCCAATTGGAAAGTTGATCAATAGCCTCTGGTTGATCTCCCCTTGGTGAATACTCACTGACGAGTTGAAACATTTACACAGAGTACTTGCTGTCGTACGTTGATTGATCCATTAAATTCTCTGCACTTGCATTTACGACTTTTATTTTGCAAAGCCAACCAGTTCCATACGGATCACTGTTTAGAAGCGAGGGGTCAACAACAACGGCGGGGTTTGATTCGACAATTTCTCCAACAAATGCAGAACTGACATCACTCGTTGTTTTGACAGATTCAACTTCGCCTAGCGATTCGCCTTTGTCAATTGAAGTGCCATCATCTTGCATTTCGACGTATGTAATGTCAGTGAGTTCGTTGGCAGCGAATTGGGTAATTCCAACAGTAACGATATCGCCTTCAATTCGATACCATTCGTGGGATTCAGAAAAATGACAATCAGTTGGAGTGGTCATGAGTAAGATCCTTGAGGTGGGCATTCTTTAACAGTGCCTCTTTGGCATAAACGAGTATAGTACCGCCTTAACCCCTACTTTCGGGCATCTTATAGGGCTGGATTTTATGACTTTACTTCTCACATTAGCGATCGAATCTCTGAACCCACTCATTGAAAAGGGTGAGTATGATGTTATTGATTCTCCTCAGATTTCTTCAGATCAATTGGGACTACGAGGTGTGATGGTTGATGCGAATCATCTTTCAGGTTGGGAGCATGATCAATACGTCGCCTTTCGCAATGCTGCTGACAAAGCACACTGTCCGTGTTTGCTTCTTCGAGGCAGCCGTCAACTTGATCTTATTGGTGATAGGGAAGCCTCAAGGGAACGAATACAAAGATTGGCTGTTGCAGCAAACCGCTTAGGATGTAATGCAGTAGCAATTACGCCTAAAGTTCCAAGTGACGAGCACGCTGTTGATTTAATTGTTGATGAACTTCGTGATGCAATGGCAGATGTAGAACGATTAGATCTTAATCTACTGCTTCAACCCTGCGAAGGTCATACAGCTGATCCAGATGAATTGATTGAGGTGATCAAAAAAATAGGTGGATTTAGAATTGGTGCTCTGCCAACATTTTCTGCAGCATCTATAACTTCCGACCCTATTGAAACCTTACGAAAATTAGCTCCTTACGCGGGAGGGGTAGTCGCAGATTTTCCATGCGGCAAGGGCAAGAAAAAAGTAGATCCAGTTGAAGGGCTAGTTGCGGTTCGTGAAGTTGGTTATTCAAATTCGATTGCATTAAGTTATGTCGGTTCGAAACACCCATTGAAAGAGATTGAAAAAATCGCAAAGCAAATGAAAACCACTCTTGAGGAAATGAAGTAATCATGCCACAAGATCATCGCTTAGTTGTAACGATTGACGGTGCAGCAGGGACGGGTAAAACTTCAGTTGCAAGAGAATTGGCTCGCCGTCTTGGGACAGATTGTTTAGACACTGGGGCTATGTACCGCGCGGTTGCTGTCATCGCTGTAGATCAGGGTATTGATCCAAGTGATGGACAGACGCTCGCAAGATTAGTGACCGAGCAGGGTATTCGGTTTGATTGGTCTCAATCTCCTCCACCAATATTACTTGCAGGCAAGGATATTTCAGTTCGCATTCGTGATCTTGATGTCAGTTCTGTTGTTTCGATTGTTGCAGAACAATCTGAAATCCGAAAAGTGCTTGTTGAACAACAGAGAAAAATAAGTCAAGATCATCCCACACTTGTAACAGAAGGCAGAGATCAAGGATCGGTAGTTTTTCCAGATGCGGCAGCTCAGTTTTATCTTGAAGCCGCTATGGAAGAAAGAACGAAACGCCGGTTACTGCAATTGCAGGAATCTGGCACGAATATAGATGCCGAAACAGTTGCTCTCGATATCACATCTAGGGATAAAATCGACTCCTCACGAGAGGATAGCCCGCTCACTTGTCCAAGTAGTGCAATAGTGATTGATACTTCTGACAAAACAATGCTTGAAGTTGTTGACATCATGGAGCAAGTTGTTCGGGAGCATCTCGCTGCTTTAGATCACGCATGATAGGTATGTTCCAAATTCAACGGCGAGCGCCTGGAAGTAGTATTTGGCGGGTTTTGTTTTGGTGGTCAGTAGTAGTTCGTCTTTTGAGTTGGGGATTGGTTATTGTCTATAGACTTCGTCACCACGGTGCTGAGCATATCCCAAAGACTGGGCCTATTTTATTTGTTGCAAATCATCAGTCAAACTTAGATCCCCCAATTATTGGAGGTCTTGCAATCGACCGACCATTTAAATCAATTGCAAAGGACACGCTTTTTTCTTCTGGAATTTTGGCATTTTTGATGCGAGGTTTTGGAGTGATTTCAATTCGTCGTGGTGAAAGCGATACTGCAGCAATTCGCAGTGCGATTGCAGAACTCAAAGCGGGTGGCTCGGTGATGTTATTTCCAGAAGGCATGAGAACACAGGATGGCACAATTGGAGAATTTCAAAGAGGAGTTTGGATGCTGATTCGTCGTGGAGACGCAATGGTAGTTCCAATAGGGATTGAAGGCGCGTTTGATGTTTGGCCAACAGGAAGTAGGCCCAAGTTTCGTGGCTGGATTGAAACAGCAGCTGGGAAACCTATACCATCAAAACAACTTGTCGATCTTGGAGAGAAAGAAGGTCTGGAGCTTTTGAAATCTAAAATAGAATCCTTGCGTCTGATGTGCAGAGAAAATATTGATCGACGATCAAGCAAGTAGTACGCTTGCAGATGAGTAGAACATTTTAAATGCTGCCCATGCGACAAGAAGTGCAAAAACAACTCTTATTGCTTTGATTGGCATCCTAGTAGAAAGTTTTGCACCAATCCATCCACCCAACAACGCACCGGGTATAAGCCAAAGTGCACCGATGACGGCGTAGCCTGCGTGCATATCTGAATCCGATTTTGTAATGATTTCAGAAAGCGAAATATCTTTTACTGTTGCACCTATTAAGGCTGTAAAAAACATGATTGCAGAAGATGAACCGATCGCTTTTCGGAGCGGAAGTTTGCAAACTCTATTGAGAAGTGGAACCTGAACAAGCCCTCCGCCGATTCCAAGAAGCCCCGCAGTGGTTCCAGTGATGCCGCCGGTAACACTTGCTCTTGACCAGGTTGTATTGGTTTCTTCTGGATTATGATTTTCTTGGTTAGCATTTTTAGGGCGAAGGGCTGCAAGTTGATCCCACAAAACCCAAAGTAGGAAAAGACCAAAACTTCCTTCTAGATAGGCGGCTTGAATTTGGTTGCTTAACCACGCAGCAATAGAAATACAGATGATCGAAATGGGGAGCACTTTTTTCACGGTTCGCATTGAGACGTTCATCCCCTTTCGATGCCGAAGGGCAGCAGTGAGGGACACTGCTGGATTAACCGTCATTGCTGCCGCTTGAGCTAAGTGAAATGGCCAACCCAGGATAAAACCAAGAACAGGAATCATGATCACAGAGCCACCAATTCCTAGTAGCCCTCCAAAAATCCCTGCTCCAAGCCCCAAAAACAGTAACACCACAACATGAATCGGTTCCATCACACCTATTGTACACCTGACACAGCCCTAGGCATTGTGTACCCGATGTTGTACTCGGTCCTGTACTAGGTACTCTTATTGGGCAAATAATGCAGGTGTTGTGTATATCATGCGGTAATGGAGTTTTGGTCCATAGTTGGTGATATTACGATTCTGCTAGGAGCTGCAGCATTGTTGGGAATTTTGGCTGAGAAGGCGGGGCTCAGCGGAGTTGTGGGGTACCTCATCGCAGGCATGATGGTTGGTCCCGGTTTGCTTAATTGGATTTCCTCAGGCGAGGATGTGATTAGAGATATGGCTGAAATCGGAGTCGCTTTGCTCCTTTTTACATTAGGACTAGAAATTGATGGGCAGAAACTGAAACAACTTTTTGGGCGTGGCATTTTTCTCGGTTTGGGTCAGGTACTAGGCACAGGAATTTTAGCTTGGGCAATTTCGCAATTGTTCCATGTTGATTTAAATACTTCAATAATTATTGGCGCGATGGCTGCACTCAGTTCAACAGCAGTTGTTGCAAGAGTCTTGCAGAACCGTGCAGAATTGGATGCACCGCACGGAAGAGTAACAATCACAGTTTTGGTTCTACAAGACATTGCAATTGTACCCCTCATGATTCTTGTAGGTGTCCTTGGCGCAAAGCATGGTGATGCCTCTGTAGCTACGTTAGTCGGTGGCGCAGCAGCAAAACTTGCAGTATTACTCATCATCATTTTCCTTGTAGGTGTTCTTGTATTACCAAGAGTATTTGGGGCAGCTCTTATTCGACGCAGTGCAGAGTTGCCAATTGTTGTTGGTATTGTGACTTGTTTATCAGCTATGTGGTTAGCATTTCAACTTGGAGCTTCTCCTGCGCTGGGCGCATTTGTTGCAGGAATGATTTTGGCTGGTTCACCATTTGCTGCGCAGGTGCGAGGCGATGTTGCTCCTTTCCGCAGCATTTTCCTTACTCTTTTCTTTGTTACAACAGGTATGCTTGCAGACCTGCCATGGCTAACACATGGATATCATTTTCTTTGGGTCATTGGAATATCAATTGGAATTGTTGTTGGAAAAACAATTATTGTGTGGATTGTAGGAATTACATGTAATATTCCTCGCAGAGTTTCCATTGCAAGCGGATTGTGTCTTGCCCAAATTGGCGAATTCAGTTTTGTATTAGGTTCTGCTTCACTTGCAGCAGGGATTCTTGCTGATGACGTATTCCAACTCATGATCAGTGCGTCGTTGGTAACGCTTCTCCTCGCACCCTTATTGATTGGCAGGTCAAGACAGGTAGCTACTTGGATAGACAAGAGCCTTGGAAGAACCCCAGTTGATGAAAGTGATGATGCCATTGCATCGATGCGGAACCATGTCATCGTATTGGGATATGGAGTTGCTGGTAAATCTGTAACCAACTCTTTGCTGGAATCAGGAAATCAAGTATTGGTTATTGATATGGGACCGATGGGTGTTTTACAGGCAAGAAAGGATGGCGCTTCTTCGCTTATAGGAAATGTACAAAGAAGGGATGTTCTTGAACACGCTGGCATTAGTTCAGCAAAATTGCTTGTGACAACGTTGCCAGATTATCGATCAACTGTTGAAACAATCGATCAAGTCCGTTCGCTTTCGTCTTCTATTCCTATCGTGGCAAGAGCAAGGTATTCTCGACATGCAACGTTGTTAAGTTCTTCAGGTGCAGATATTGTTGTTGATGAAGAAGTGTGCGTAGGACGAACGCTCGGTGAACAAGTAATGCAACAGTTAGGATTGTAATTACAGCCCAGGTGCAAAACCGCGGCGCATCGTGTTTTCACAAATTGCTCGTGGTTCAACAAATTGCAATAGATAATCCTTGCCACCAGCCTTTGATCCTACGCCAGACATGCCGAATCCACCAAATGGCATTCTCGCGACAAGCGCACCAGTACATCCTCTGTTGAGGTATAGATTGCCAACTCTAAATTCACGTCTTGCTCTTTCAAGGTGCGCAGGTTTGCGACTATAGACACCGCCGGTGAGTTTGTATTCGGATGAATTTGCAACTTTCAAGGCTTCATCGAAATCTTTGACACGCATGACAGCTAGGACTGGTCCGAATATTTCTTCTTTAGCGATTCGGTGATGTGGTTCAATGCCAGAAAAAATGTGCGGACCAATATGATCTCGTCCTGTTTTTTCATCAAGCCCGTCAGGAACATGTCCCGCAAGTTCTAAGTTGCCTTCAGTTTTTCCGATTTCAATATAGGAACGAATTTCGTCAGCAGCTTTCGAATCGATAACTGGTCCCATGTCAGAACTCGGATCTAATACATCACCGACAACCAATGTTCGTGTTGATTCAACTAGCCGTTCAAGAAAAATATCGTGCGCCGAATCAACAACAATCGCTCTGCTGCATGCAGAACATTTTTGCCCTTGATATCCAAATGCACTTTGCCTCACACCGAGAACCGCTTCGTCAAGATCTGCAGAAGCATCGATGATCACAGCGTTTTTGCCTCCCATTTCGCAGACAACTTTTTTGACGAATGGTTGGTCTTCAGGTGTATTCCCAGCAGATTTAAGGATGTCGAGTCCAACTGCTTTGGAACCAGTGAACGCAATGATAGAAATTCGTGGATCACGGACAAGTGCTGCTCCAACAATAGCACCTGGACCTGCGGCATAATGAAGGACATCACGTGGTGCACCTGCTTCCCACAACATTTCGCAAATATACTTTGCAATACCTACCGTTTGGCCTGCAGGTTTTACGATCACAGAGTTCCCTGTGACAAGTGCTGCCACAGTCATTCCACAACAGATTGCCATAGGAAAATTCCATGGACTAATTACTGCTGCAACGCCACGCGGTTGGTAAAACTGTTGGTCGAGTTCGCCAATGAATTCTCCAATTCGATCTCGTTCAAAAAGTTCTGGTGCCATACGTGCGTAATATTCGCAAAAATCAATTGCTTCACACACTTCGCCGTCTGCTTCCCGCCATGTTTTTCCAGCTTCTTTCATCACAACACCGCACATTTCGTCGCGACGGTCTCGCATGATTGCTGCGGCTTTTACCAATACTTGTGATCGAACAAATGGATCAGTGTCACGCCAACTAGGGAATGCAGCCTCAGCAAGCGCTACAATTTTAGACATTTCTTCTACAGTTTCAACGCGAGATATTTTTGGAATTGTGGAAGAATGAACTGCGAGCGCAAAATCATCTCGTGTTTTTGCAATTGCAAAATCTCTGTATGACTCTGTAAAGAATGGTCTATTATCACCAACACCCTCAACGGCAGGGGAAAGGTGATGTCTCTCTGGTGCGTCTTCAATGCGAGCAATACCGGGATCAATTCCTTGGTGTTGCATGTGTGGTGAAGCGAGTAGAACCGTTGCATCAGCATCATCAACAAAACTGCTGCGTAACCAAGATTCATTTGAAGTATTTTCTAAGAGTCGCCGGACTAAATATGCCATGCCTGGAATCATTTCGCCAACAGGAACGTATTCCCTGAGACGCAATCCTTCACTAAGAACGCCTCCTTTGAGTTGATCAGCCATGCCTCGTAACATTTGTAGTTCTAGCGCGGCAGGGGGAAGCCCACGTTTTTCGAGTAATGCCATTGCTGTTGCAATGGAACGAATGTTGTGTGAACCAAGTGCGAGCTTTACACCACCTTGTCCGTTTTCTGCAGGTGTTGATTCGATAAACAGCGCTGCCATTCGTTCAAAGCACGCATCGGTATCGACTTTACGGCTCCAAACCGGTACTGGCCAGCCCATTTCTTCAGCATGAATTGTTTCGTAATCCCAGTATGCCCCTTTGACAAGTCGGACTGTGATACATCGACCAGTTCGCGTTGACCATTCTATGATTCGTTTTGCATCCTCATCTCCACTGCGAAGGTACGCTTGCATTGCTAAACCAGCAGGGAAATCAATTTCATCGCAACATCGCATAAAGAGATCAAGAGTCAAATCCTTATATTCAAACTGTTCCATATCAAAGTTGATGAGTGTGCCGTTACGCTGCGCTTCTTCAAGAATTGGTCGAAGCGCTTCGAACAAACCATCAATGGAAACATCATTTGCAATTGGGTCGGTGTTTGCAAAAAGAGAACTAATTTTGATAGAGATATTCGTTCTTGGAATAGGTCCTAAGTGATCATTTTCTAATACATGCTGTGTTTTCCAAGAAGAAACTGTTTTTGGTAAATTTGTGAGTAAGTCTAAATATCGTTGACGATATTCCACTGCTTCTGCATCACTTACACACGCTTCACCGAGTAGATCAACTGAAAATGCGACACCTTCATTCCAAATTTTTTCTAGCGAAGGCAGGGCAGAGGCTGCATCAGTACCGGCAATAAATCGTTCTGCCATTTTTGTAATTTGGCTCGTGACAGTTTTTGTCATTGTGCCCTGCATTATGCCGCCAGCCTTTAGACCCATCCCCAAGCCGGGAGGAAGTTTTACATCCGGCTGCGTGAGGTAATCCATAAGATGTTCGTGTACTTGTTCTGGGGTAACGAGCATTGGAAACGTATCAACAAAACGGAAGAGCTGAATTTTGAACGCTTCGTCTTGCATTGCCCAATCCATGAGTTTGTCAGACCAGAATGCAGTTGAAAGCCAACTTTGCTTCTTCGATCGAGCTTGGTCGAGAAGCAAGCTGCCGATCGCTAAGATTCGTTGTTCTGTCCCTGCATCGAACACACTCTTTGTGTTTCGTTCACTTGGGTCAATGGTTGGAGCAGCCGCTTTTGATTGTCGTTTGAAGAATGCCATAGGTGCGACATTCTATCACTACACCCGCCGAATTGCCCTTAGAAAACGGTCGTCACCAAAAGCATCTCGAATGATTTTTATGTCCACTAAATCAGATTCTTGTTTGGCAAGAGCAAGTGCTTGGTCTCTCGTTGAAGAAGCGATTTCAATGATGAGAAGCCCGTTAGGTTTAAGGTTTTTTGGAGCATTGGCGATGATATTTGAGATAACCCGTAACCCGTCTTTTCCGCCTGAAAGTGCCAATTCTGGTTCCCAATCAAGAACATTTGCATCAAGTTTAGCGAGTTCATTGTCTGGAATATAAGGTGGGTTGGAGCAGATGGCATCGAATGGATCAAGATCGATAATTGGGTCAACTCCATCGCCTTGCATGAATGAAATTTGGGAGTCAACTTGTTGAATTACCGCATTGGTTTTGGCTAATTCAATCGCATCATTTGAGATGTCAGTTGCAACAATGGATGCCTTCTTCATATTGTTTGCAAGAGTGATTGCAATGCAACCAGTACCAGTTCCAATATCAGCAATGTTGCATGTTGGTTCAGTAGATAGTTTGCAATGAGCAATCACTTGTTCAACGATGCGTTCAGTACAAGTTCGGGGAATCAGTGTCGTATTATTGACTTGAAACTCGATTCCAAAAAACCAAGCAGTTCCAACAATGTATTGCACTGGCTCGTGCTTCATTGCTCGTTGCACAAATTCACGCAACGTTTTTCGTTCTGCATCAGTTGCAATTCGATCTGCATGTGCGTAGAGATCAATTCGTTCTCCACCGAGTACATGTGTGAGGAGCATCTCGGCAATCAAACGTGGATTATCGATTTTTTTGGTCTTAAATTGCCCGTACATCCAATCAAGGAGTAGGCGTGTCGTCCATTTGGTTATTTGTGTTTCGCTCACGTAGAGATTGTACGTGCGAATTGAGTCAAATCTTTAATTGCCGACCTTTTTTCGGCAAGCTTTTTGCACAATTTCGATCAACTGATCGGTTCTAAATGGTTTGAACAACACCGTGTGCATGCCCTCTTGGCTTGCTCGCATGATGGAGTGGTGGGGGTCGTATCCAAAGCCAGTCATCAGCACAACAATTTGATCCGGCCAAAATTCTGTAGCAGCATGAAAAACTTCATATCCATTGAGACCTGGCATACGAATATCAGAAATAATCAGATCAAATTGTGTTCCAGCAGCCTTTGAATCCTTCAGTACTTCATAAGTTTCAGTGCCATCTACACAAACTGTTACTTCAAACCCAAGTTTTGCCATGACATCTCGCACGCCCAATCGGACGGCTTCTTCGTCATCAGCAACGAGGACTCTCTTACCTTGAAGCGTTGGATCGGCCTGGATAAAACCTGCACGGTCAGCGTCTAAAATTGTTTGTGGTCCACCGGTACACGCTTTTAATCGTTGTTCGACTGTTTCTGATGCTGCTACAAGTTTCTTTGCAGTATCTACATCACTTCCACTTAGAAGTAATTTGTTTGAAAGGTCAGCTATAAGTTTCAAGGGTTCTTCAAGTTCTGTAAGAATATTCTTTGAGACTTCTTCATTTGTAGTGTAACGCTCAACAACTAAGAGATCTAACGTATGCATTGCGCCTGCGATGTACCGACCGAATATTTCAGCCATGCGTCGATCATTCTCATCAAATGCATTTTTTGTTTTTGATTCTGCGTTAAATACACCAATGATTTTGTCGTTCATCCAAAGTGGGACTGTGAGTGAAGAGGCGGCACTGTCAAGACCCGTTTTATAGAGTGGTTCTGCTTCAACATCGCCGCAGATATAACTTGTCCCCGTTGAAGCAACAAGACCACAAATACCATTTTCAGTCTCTTTTGCAAAAATAACCTCGCCAATTTTTAGGGGCGAAAGATTTTCTGCAATGACCAACTCAAGTGCACCAGTGCGTTGGTCAAGCAAACGTATCTCAAAGTTATCCATATCAAGAAGGTCGTGTACGTATAGAATGACTTTTTCTTCCATTAACCGAAGTCGCTGCGCGACATTAAGTGATCGAACGGTCGAAGCGTCAAACTGAGTAAGTTCCATTCCAGCATCGCAAATGGCGTTAATTTTTGCTTGGATTGCCCCACCGCCAGAAAGGATCAATTCACTCTCTTGGTCAGGGGCTACGATTTCAAAATGTGAGGATAGCAACTCTGCGATCTTTGGGTCGATCGTAGCGTCGAACGCAATTTGTAATCGTTGGCGTTTTTCTGCCATTGCTGTTGCCATTACCTTACTTATTCCTAGCCTACACCCATTTTTAGAAGATGCAATCGAAATGCCATCGGAGTATTGACCCCTTTTGCTTGATAAACTGCGGTACATTCAGTGAAACTTATGGGCTTCTTTGCCCTAAAATCCACACCTTCCTCATGATGATCCTTCAGACTTCCAACCTGACCCGTAATTTTGCAACTATTCACGCGCTGAAGAGTGTTGATTTATCTCTCCAAAAAGGGCAGATACGAGGTCTTTTAGGCCCAAATGGTGCAGGAAAATCAACGGCACTTCGCATGATTTGCGGGGTGCTTACTCCCAGCATGGGAACCATATTGATTAATGGCATTGATATTTCGCGAGACCCAGTACTTGCTAAACGTCTCATTGGGTATTTGCCAGAAGGTGCACCATTACCAAGTGAACTTCGTGCTATCGACTATCTTTTATATGTAAGCCGCGTGTATGGACTTGACCGAACCACTCGCAGTCAGGCCATAGAAAAATGGTCTCAACGGTGTGATATTACACATGTTCTCAATCAACCAATTGGAACCTTATCCCGTGGATACCGACAGCGCGTTGGACTTGCCGCGGCATTACTGCATGAACCAAAACTTGTTGTGCTCGATGAACCCTCGACTGGTCTTGATCCGGAACAGAGTGTTTCCTTTCGCGAGATTGTGAAGGATGTTGCTTCTGATGCAGCAGTTCTTTATTCATCGCATAATCTTGCAGAGGTTGAAGCTACATGTGACGTTGTATCTATTTTGTGCCATGGGCAAATAGTCGCTGACGGAACGTTTGAATCGCTCAGCTCTTGTGGTTCTTCTGTTTCTGTTGAAATATCTCCTCATTCCATTGCATCGAAACTTCCAACATCAACTTGTGCTGTGATTGATGAAAATTGGACACGTTGCATTTGTGAAGATATTTCAGGTGAACAGATTGCAAAGATCGTCTCCCAAGAAGGTGGTTTGATTCGCTTGATTCAACCAGTTGGAGAATCGATCGAAATGACATATCTTCGTCTCATTCAAGAATCGCAGGTGCACGCATGAAAAGTGGATTTGCTCTATTTAGACGGGATTTACGTTTGCTCTTTTGCGTTGCAACAGGACCGATTGTCGCTGCTTTATTTTCTTGTTTATGCGCCGTTGCGTTTGTTTCGGGTGTGTTTGATCAAGGTGGCATAGCGACGATGCGGCCAGTGTTCGATTTTTCTGCTTGGTTACTTATTTTGCTTTGCCCAGCAATCACGATGCGGTTGATTGCCGAAGAGAGACGAGTTGGAACGTGGGATCTTTTGCTTGCGTCTCCGATCTCATCTTTCCAAATTGCGAAAGGTAAGTTTGTCGCTGCATGGTGTTTTCTCCTCTTCGTGTTGTTGACGACAACGCCGCTCGTGATCGTGTTGGAACTCTACGCACAACCCGACTATGGGGCAATATTAAGTGGCTACTTAGGGCTGCTTCTTTTAGGTGGGGCAGTTGTTGCAACTGGTATTGTTATTTCAGCGCTTACAACATCACAAACCGTTGCGTATCTAGTTACTACATTTTTCTGGTTAACATTGTCACTTGGAACAAAAGTAATACCAACTCTCATTCCCTCTCGATTCGCAGATATTGTGTTCGCCTTTGACCCAGATCTTCGCACGAGCGCCTTTTCGATAGGGCTTCTAGACAGTTCAGGTGTTGTCTATTTTCTTTCAATTATTATTGTGATGACCTTGCTTGCATCGTTCACAGTAGACCGAACACGACGATCTTCATTGCAATTGACAAAAGTAATTGTTTGCGGAGTTTCATTGATTGCTTCGCTTGTTGCAATAAATGAACTTGCCTTACAAGAACAATTTCGAACTAGGATAGATGCCACTGGTTCTAGACGCTATACACTGAGTGATCAAACAACTACATTTTTAAGTGCACTCAATGAACCATGGCGAATTGTTGTTCTCATGGATGAAACATTGTCTGGAAGATCTGCAACAAAACAAGTGGATGAAGTACTTCGCAGGTACGAAGATGCATCAGAAATGATGTCTGTTACTCGTATTGATCCAGCAAATCCATCTTCGATGGATGCGTATGAAGTACTGCTGCAAGATTTAATGACAATTTACAGCGATGAGCTGCAGGGCGCAGAGGAAACAATCGATAATGGGATCAAAATATTCCAAGAACTCATGACCTTTGCTTCAAGTGAATCTGCATGGTCTGAACTTGTTTCTCAACTTGCCGTGACTCCAAAAGAATTTGAAACATTGCAAACGTTGACAACATCTCTGGCAATGCTTGGTCGTGACGGGACGCTGATTCTCGATGAAGTTGATAAGGCGATGTACGTTGATGTTTCAAAACCATTGCCAAGGCTTGCTGTTGCTCGTGATATTCTTGCAGCCGCAAACGGTCGGTGGTCCCGTGAACTTTCAGAGGTTGCGTGGTGGTTAGGAGAAAATAGAAGCGCTGAATTCGCACTTGTTGCAAGTGAAGAAGCGCCAGCGTTTGAAACGATGGCAACGAAATTGGCAGAATCTGATGATGCGCTTCGAAGACTTGGTAGATTAGAATTTGGTGAACTAGCCATGCAACTGACGGAAGGGCAGGGTGCAATTTTGATGTCACCAACTCGGGCAATGATGATATCTGCATCTTTACTATTTCCTGCCAGAAGGTCAACAAGTGGGATTTCGCAAGATCAACGATTCCGCGGTGAACAAATTATCTCATCAGCATTGCGATCCCTTGATTCCCCAGTGATTCCACAAGTTGTGTTCGTGCATGCAGAAGAAGAATCTTTAGTAACAAAACATAAAGATGGAGTTGATATTTCAGCAGTGCGAGGATTATTAGAATCGAGCCGGTTTAGAGTTTTAGAATGGATTCCTGCAGACAATGCGAGACCCTCCCTAGAAGATGGACCAGTTGTGTATGTAGTTATTCCCCCCTCAAGCAGAGCTGGTTTAGAAATATCACAACGTGAACAAACTTTACTTGATGCAGTAAGTGGGTTACTTGCAGGGAACGAATCGATCATGGTGAACGTGCAACCAAGTTTGTTGCCAAGATACGGACAAGTTGATCCATGGGCGAAGTTGCTCATGCAATTGGGTGTAAAAGCAAACACATCGAAGGTTGTTCTGCAACAAGTTGCAACTGGTCCACAACAACTTTACATACAACGTGCCCAATTGATCGATCATACAGTTGGTGATCATGTAATTGCTAGAGCGGTCGATTCGCGGCGAATGTATATGCCGTTGCCATTAGAACTTGACGGCGGGGAATCTCTGCTAGCAATTATGCCCGATGAAGATCGTTGGCTAGATGAAAATTGGGCTGCTGAAACGGATGCGACAGGAAAGGCTAGGCTTCAAAGTGAAGTATCAATTGCAAATGCAGTTGTGTACAACGATGAAGCGAGGGCAATCGTTGTTGGTTCTGGTGGCTGGTTGCTTTCATGGGCATCGGATAGAGCTTCCCAATTAGGCGATGGTCAAGTAACGATGGCAAATCCGGGTAACAGTGAATTTTTATTGTCATCAGTAGAGTGGCTTGCAGGTTTAGATGATTGGATTGCTGCAAGTCCCATCGGGAAGCAGTCAAGTAGAATCGAAGGACTATCACACACTGCGTATGTGGTTTGGATGGTTGTATTAGTACTTGGAATACCCGCTTTAATTCTGACCATTTCTGGAGTTGCATCGATAAAGAGGAAAGCCGCATGATTCGCACAGTACATGTTTGGTTTTTGGTTCTCTTAGCACTATTGCTTTCTGGCTTTTCGATGTGGCAACGTTCTGTAGAAACCATTGATCAACGAGACGAAATTTCTTTGTTGTTACCACAAGGTTTAGTGGAACAAAGTGATGTTAAAAAGATCACATTGCACAAGGGAAACGAAGAACTTCTTTTTGAACGGAGAGATGGAGTTTGGTGGCAAACGAATCCATTCACATGCAGAATGGATACAAATTCGATACTGCACTTAATCGATCGAGCATTAAGTGTGCTACAACTCGGTGTTGTAGAAGGAAATGTTACAAAAGAAACGCTAGGTCTTGGTGAAGAATCAAATAGCCTCACACTTGCTACTGACGATGAATCAATCAAGGTTACATTTGGTCGTATGACTCTTGGTGGTAAAGCGTACGCTGCAGTTGATGGTGGGGACCCAGTGACAGTTACTCAATCGTTACACCGCCTTGCTCTTGACACCGACCATAGGTATTGGCGAGATATACGTTTATTCCCAGAACTTGCAGTTGATGCAGAAAGCATTGAGAGACAAATCGATGACGACGTGCTTTCACTGAGCCGTTTGAGTGGGGAGTGGATGATTCAAGAACCAGTTTCTGCTAGAGTCCATAATGATGTACTCACAGAGTGGATTGGACGTTTGGCGTCTGTGAAACTTGGCTCATTTGTGGCCGATGAACCTGAAGACCTTGCGTTGTTTTCTCTTCTTTCTCCACGAGCATCACTTGCAATTACAAATTCAAATGGCGATACGCAAACAATTCTTATTGGAGGTCGAGTTTCGGCTGGTTCTCAGAATCGATATGTCAAATTAGAAAACACGCCAATGGTTTTTAGCATGCATTGGGATGATTTATCACAATTATTTCCATCTGCTGAAATAATTGCTGCACCAACAGGTAGTGGTGTATCTCCTTTTGATATAAAAAGAATTCGCATTGCGTCCAAGGATAAGGACACAATCTTACGCCGAGAATTAGAAACTTGGGTTGATGAAACACGCGGCGATAAAGTTATTGAACAAGAGGATGTGCGAGCATTACTTTTATGGATTCTCGAATCGCATCCAGTATCAGTTGCAATTGGTCCATACCCTCGAAAGTTACAAGTAGCAACAATCACCTTAGAAGGCTACGATCGTATGCCAATGGACACGGTACGTGTTGCAAAGCAGGAAGACGGTTCGTGGATTTTAGACAACGGCGAAAATGTATTGCGCCTTCATCCTGCAGATGCTGGCGAAGTGCTTGTTCCGTTTACACAAATAAACTGACGCGCGGTCAATTTATTTCACGTGGTATCGACAAACCAAATCGTTCCCGCAAGGTTGCTTGTTTTCAAGGATGCAATCCCATGCGTTAAACAGTTGCGTCATGTTTTTAAGGTTCTCATTGCCAATTGTTCTTTGTGAGGTAAAGATCCAGAGCTCGTTGGCAAGTTGCTGATTGAAGATATGCTCAAACAATGTTTTACCGCCTTCAACGATGACATTTGTTGCATCATATTTATTGACCAAATGTGTTAGAAGAGGGCGAAGGTCGAGAGATCCATCTACTTCGGGCAACTCTAAAAAAGAAACGGGATAGTTTGTAAACGCTGTTTTGTCCACATTTTTCCCATGTGCTATGAGTGTTGGAACTTCTCCGTCAAGTACAGTTGAATTGTGCGGTAGCCTAAGTGTGGGATCAACGATGACTCGGAGAGGTGTCCGATGTGCTTCTGCATTTCGTACTGTAAGACTAGGGTTATCTGCAACAACTGTTCCAATACCAACAATAATTGCATCAACTCGGCCCCGTTCTTCGTGCACCAACTGTTGACTTCCTTCGCAACTGATCCAAGGGTCTTCTCCTTCGGGGGTTTCGATGTACCCATCAGCAGTTTGTGCCCATTTACAGATGACCCATGGAAATCCAGTCCTTATTCTATGAAGGAACGGTGCAAGTATTGTTTTACACAGTTCATCATCTATATAAACGACTTCGACGCCGTTGGTTGCAAGGTATGTCCCGCCACCAGATGCTTCTAGGTTTGGATCTGCACAACCGATCACAACTTTAGAAATTCCTGCATCAATAAGTGCTTGGGCACATGGACCAGTTTTGCCTTGATGGTTGCATGGTTCAAGCGTGACGTACGCGGTTGCACCTTTTGCAAGTGGGCCTGCTGCGTTTAGTGCGTTGATTTCTGCGTGTGCTTCACCACACTTTTCGTGATATCCAGTACCAACTATTTTATTTTGGTCGTTTACAAGGACGCAACCAACCATTGGGTTGGGCTCAACGAAACCATGCCCGCGAACAGCAAGTTCACGGGCATGGAGCATAAAATCTGAAATTATTTTAGGCATGTGCCTAGATATAGTACGCTACTTTGAGCGTTACGAAGCCAAAACTTCCTTTTTGAGACCTTCTGGCATGAGTTTATATTCGGATGGTTCCATTGTGGAGGAAGCGCGACCTTGCGTCATACCACGCAAGACGGTTGTGTAACCAAACATTTCTGAAAGTGGAACTTCAGCATTGATGATTCGAACGACACCGCGAACTTCAGAGTCGTTGATCTGACCACGTCTACTAGCAAGGTCGCCACTGACTGAGCCAAAGAATTCATCTGGAGTCGTAATTATTACTTTCATAATTGGTTCAAGAAGCGCAATTTTTGCTTGCGTGCATGCTTGACGGCAACCCAGAGCACCAGCTTGTTCAAAAGCAACTTGACTTGAGTCAACCTCATGATACGAACCATCGATCAGTTCAATACAAACATTCACAAGTGGGTACCCACCAAGAATGCCAGAAGCAGTTGCTGCCCGGACACCTGCTTCAACCGAAGAAATGTATTCACGTGGAATTGAACCATGGCTGATCTTGTCAACAAAGACGACACCATTTTTCATGTTGAGTTCTTGTTCTTTTGCTTCTGCTTCTGTCATTGGGCGTGCGTTGAGAACAACGTCACCAAATTGACCGCGGCCACCAGATTGTTTGACAAATCTGCCGCGAACATTTTCAGCAACAGTAGTAATTGTTTCTCGATAACTTACACGGGGTGTACCAACGTTCACACCGATTTTGAGATCACGTGTAAGTTTGTTTTTCACGATTTCTAAGTGAAGTTCACCCATGCCGGAAATAATAGTTTCGCCAGTTTCATCGTTATATCGTGCACGGAAAGAAGGGTCTTCGCGTGTGATAGTAGTGAGCGCTTCGCCAAGCTTTTTCTTGTCGTCATTTGTAATTGGCTCAATTGACATTGAAATCACTGGGTCAGGAAAGTGCATTCGTTCAAGCACAATTGGATTGTTAACGTCACAAAGTGTGTCACCAGTGCCAGAGTTTTTCAGACCAATAACAGCAACAATTGTTCCTGCAGGAGCAAAGTCAAGTGCTTGGCGATCTTTCGCGTGCATTTCGTAAATTCGCGAAACATTTTCTTTTCGACCATTCACTGGATTCAGCACACGACTACCTTTTTCAAGACGGCCAGAATAAACACGAACATAAGTGAGGTCACCATGTGAATCGTTGACTACTTTGAATACAAGACCTGAGAAAGGAGCGTCATCGTTATGTGAACGAGTTAGTTTTTCACTTTCATCTTTTGGATTTGTACCCTGAACATCTGGAACTTCAGTTGGATCTGGAAGATATTCAATGACGCCATTGAGAACGCGTTGCACACCAATATTTTTGAGTGCTGAGCCACAGAATGTTGGGAAAGCTCGCATTTCAAGGGTTGCACGACGGAGTGCAGCCTTGAGTTGATCAGGTGTGATTGCCGCTTCATCTTCAATGTAGAGTTCGGTGAGTTCATCATCAAGTTCAGCGATTCTTTCAACGATGTCATGCTTCCAGAGTTCAGCCATTTCTCGCATGTCGTCTGGAATTTCTCGTTGTTCTACAACTGCACCCATTTCACTACTGTCAAAGTAGTAGGCTTTCATTTCAATGAGGTCAATGATGCCCTCGAATGTATCGCCAGCACCGATTGGAAGTTGTACAGCGACGGCATTTGCGCCTAGGCGTTCACGGACAGTGTTGTAGCTGAATTCAAAGTCAGCACCAATTTTATCCATCTTGTTGATGAGGCATAGGCGGGGGACGTTGTAGCGATCTGCTTGGCGCCAAACCGTTTCGGATTGTGCTTCAACGCCTTCTTTTGCATCGAAGACTGCAACTGCACCGTCAAGGACACGCATTGATCGTTCAACTTCAATAGTGAAATCTACGTGGCCGGGAGTATCGATCAGATTGATTGTGTAGGTGTCGCCATCAAATTCCCATGGACAAGTTGTCGCAGCAGATTGAATAGTGATGCCACGTTCTTGTTCTTCCTCAAGGAAGTCCATTGTTGCGGTACCTTCATGTACTTCACCGATTTTGTAACTTTTGCCTGTGTAATACAACACGCGTTCGGTTACTGTTGTCTTGCCAGCATCGATGTGGGCACAAATGCCGATATTTCTTACTTTGTTTAGATCTAAAGCCATGGTAATTCACCTTTTTGCTACAACAATGAACGGTAGCGTTTCTTTTCAATAACAATGATCGCCTACCAAAGGCGACTTGATTTCTGTTTTTTAATTTCTTCACCAATCGAATGATTGGCTGCACTAAATATTCACATTTGACCCGACTCACATTCGGGTTACTTCCCATTTGGGAAAGCCGTTAATGCAGCCGGGCGTCTTCTTCGTCATCTTCTTGCAACGGTAAATCTCCTTTTCCGCTGAAACGCCCAATTGAGCCAACTTAAAATTGACGCCGATCGTCAAAAACAGTGGCAAGCCCCACATTGTATCAATACAAAACCCTTCGTCAACATCTTTTTTGCATTTTTACTTCAAACGTCCATATTTAGCCAAAAAGCGTACCTAGTACGCAAAAAGGTGATGGTTGCTGAGGTGTAGTAAAACTCGTTATTTCTTGGTGGATCGGTGTTACGAATTGCGGATGAGTGATTTGCGAGCGAGGTTGTTTTCTGCGAGGATTGGTTCGATTTCTTTGAGAAATCGACGGCCATCTTGGACATATCCCGCTGTTGGCTTGATATCAGGGACAAGCGTAGCGAAATATTTATTGAATCGAAGCATGTGGAGTTCGCGGGTGAATTTCGCAACCATAGAGGCAAGGGCGACTGGCATATGTTTTTCATCACTCTTGGAAGCAAATGTCATGGTGACTTTTCGTCCATCGATATCAAGCCGGTAGCGGCTCATCTCATTATTTTCAACAAGTATTTGAATTTTTGCTTCTGGCCACGCTTGCTGTAAATCTTGACGGTAGCGAATGCGACCACCGTGGCGGTCGATCATGATTCGAGGGTGTTCAGTTGGAAATTTTGTTGCAATCGATTCTACAAGTTGCATGGCAGTCGCAAAATTAAGTGTAGCTTTAGATGCTAAATTGGTGCGAGAATTGTAATCCTCTACATCAATTGCTTTGCACAATAACAAATCACAACGAACATTTGATTTTAGTAAATCACGTGCAAGGCAAGCAATGTCTATTAGCAACGAATCGGGGTCTACTGCAAGGGGCAAATTTGTTTGTAATGTTGTCCAAGGATTTTGTTTAAGTGTGCCATGAATGGCGTCAAAAAATTCACTATCTACCTTTGGAGTTGCTTGGCCTGTGGTACTTAAAAAAGACAAAACGCCTCGTTCTAAATGCTTTAATCCTTTCGGAGTTGAACTGGATTTGAGTTTTTTTGAATCATTGACCGCAATTCGTTTGCGACGGTCACTTCTTTTTTTGCAAATTGCATCGCCCAGAATTTCCCAAAGGTCAGGTTCACCTTGAGAGGGGTCGTAATTTTCCAGAACCATTACTGATGCGCCAACGCAAAGTGGGCCGAACATCGGACCATATCCCGCTTCATCAATACCTGCATACACCAACATATCGTGAATGATAGCGGTACAAAGCAATTTAAGGCTAAAATACTAAAATGGCAAAAGTTCTGATGGCAATGTCTGGTGGGGTAGACTCTTCAGTTGCAGCAGCACTCCTGCAGCAGGAGGGGCACGAAGTTGTTGGGTGCTTTATGCGATTGGGAAATGTTGGAGAAGAACTCTCTTCGGATCAAGAGCAACAACTTGAAATAAAACACAAAGGGTGTTGTTCTATCAATGATGCGCATGATGCACGACATGTTTGCGCGAAACTTGGCGCAACATTTTACGCCCTTGATTTCAAAGATGATTTTGGACGCATCATTGATTATTTTGTTGATGAATACAATGCTGGAAGAACACCAAATCCTTGTGTTCGATGTAATGACTGGCTGAAATTTGGTCGACTGCATCAGTACGCAAAAACTATTGGTGCTGAGTTTGTTGCCTCTGGACATCACGCACAAGTGTTACATACGACTACAGGGGCGGAATTACACAGAGGTGCAGATGATTCAAAAGATCAAAGTTACGTTTTATTTGGTGCAACTCGAGAACGGCTAGCAGAAATGCTATTGCCAATTGGGCATCTTCAAAAAGATGATGTACGCAAGCTTGCATTAGAATTTGACTTGCCTGTTGCAAACAAACCAGATTCTCAAGACATTTGTTTTGTTCCTGATGATAATTATGCAAACATAATTGCAAAACGAACTCCAGGAAGTATGCAATGTGGAGAAGTGTTTGATACTGAAGGAAATGTTGTAGGAACGCACAAAGGTCACCAAAAATATACAATTGGTCAGAGGCGTGGGCTAGGCATTGCAATGAGCAAACCAGTCTATGTTGTTGCAAAAGATCCAGATCTCAACACTGTGACAATTGGTGGTGAGGAACAACTCAATTGCAATGTTGTGTATGCAAAAGATGCGAATTGGCTTATTGAGAAGCCAACAGATTGGATGCGCTGTACCGCTCAAATTCGTTACAACTCTAAAGATGCCGCAGCAAAAGTCAGAGTGACTGATATGAGAATCGAAGTAGTATTTGACGCACCACAACGTGGAGGTGCTCCAGGGCAAGCCGTTGTCTGTTACCAAGGAAGTAAAGTAATTGTCGGCGGATGGATTGAAAAAGTTTTATGAGTTTTGATTGGTCATTACCTTATCCTTCTCGCAGAGAAGCAGTCATTGCAAACAATGTAGTTGCAACTTCACAGCCACTCGCTGCGCAGGCTGGGCTAGAAATGCTACGCCGAGGCGGTAACGCGGTTGACGCAGCGATTGCTGGTGCAATTGCATTAACTGTGGTTGAACCATGTGCAAATGGAATTGGATCAGATGCTTTTGCGATTGTTGGTGATCAAAATGGCTTGCATGGATTGAATGCTTCTGGAAAATCACCAGCCTTGTGTAACGGTGGAGAAATTACATCCACAGGATGGTCCCCAGTTACAACTCCTGGGGCAGTTTCTGGATGGGTTGCACTTTCTGAAAAATTCGGTGCCCTTGACTTCAAAACACTTTTTGAACCCGCTTTGAAATACGCAAACGATGGATTTCATGTTTCAAGGCAAACGGCGGCAGGGTGGGCAAGGGGTGTTACGAGATACAAAGGTTTTACTTCGTGGCAAGAAACTTTTACAACCGACGGTGTTCCTCCCTCTGTTGGTGATCTAGTCACGCTTCCTGATCATGGACAGACCTTGCAGGAAATTGCTGACACACGCGGAGAATCCTTTTACTGCGGTCGATTAGCGAAGTGCATGCACGATGCCGCATTGCATGAAGGAGGTTTTCTTCGTTCTGACGATCTCGCCTCACACAACTGTGAATGGGTTGATCCAATTGGAGTACATTGTGGTGAACACACACTCTACGAACTCCCTCCAAATGGGCAAGGAATTGCTGCGTTAATTGCTATTGGGATATTGCAGTTGTTAGACAAAGACCTTTCTTGTGATACTTCTGACACACTACATCTACAAATTGAATCGATGAAACGCGCCTTTGCAGATGCTCATGCGTTTGTCGCTGATCCTGAGATCTCTGGAACTTGCGAAGATTTATTAGAAGTTGAGAGGCTTAAACAGCATGCTGCTACTATTTCTGAAACTGCAAGTGATTGTGATCAAACAACACTACCTCGATATAGTTCAACGGTATATTTAGCTGCAGGGGATGCAAGCGGCAGGCTTGTTTCATTTATTCAAAGTAACTTTGAAGGTTTTGGAAGTGGAATCGTGGTTCCAAACACTGGCATCGCTTTGCAAAATAGAGGTCTTGGTTTTTCAAGTAATCCAAATCACCCAAATTGCGCCGGTCCGTCAAAGCGTCCATTTCATACAATTATTCCAGCGATGCTTTGTGACAACGACGGACCTCGAATGGCTTTTGGTGTCATGGGTGGTCCAATGCAGCCACAAGGCCACTTGCAAGTGACATGTCGAATACTTTTTGCAAATCAAAATCCACAAGCTGCATTAGATGCACCGAGATGGAAATTGCTCGGGGGCAGGAAAGTTGCGATTGAGCAAGGTTTTCCTGAAGAAGTGTACGTAGGTTTACGAGAGCGAGGGCATGTACTTGAAATTGCTAAGGAACACACCGTTACATTTGGTGGTGGTCAAACGGTATATCGATTACGAGATGGTTTAGTAGGAGCAAGTGACCAACGTCGAGATGGTCAAGCAGTTGGATTCTGATTTACCAAACTTGAATGAAAGTGAGTAAATCGTTTATATCTACTTCACCGTTTTGGTCAAAATCAGCTGCGCAACTGTTTGAACATGGTCCCCAAGAGGAAATTAAAAGCAACAAATCTTCAATGTCACGATCGTTGTCAAAATCTAAATCGCCAAACATGACAATGGAATCGTAGATATATACTTTCCCAGAGTGAAGTTCAGTATGGCTAAATGCTAAAGAACTGACGAAAATAGAATCGTTGGCAATATGACATCTACGCCCAAAGTAACCATCAGCGATGCCATCAAAGGGTAACAATTGAAATACCAAATTTAGTGTTTGTTTCACCTATAGGGTTTGAGATTGATTCTAGCGCTGACCACGTTCCCTCTTCGATAATCCACGGATGAAGCACTCCTGTTCCGAAACCATTTATTTGCCCAACAACTGCGAGGCCAGAGTTTGA
>PVBE010820153.1_pt1 | contig 31010 bp, 30 predicted proteins | sample 1631181 | NCBI WGS metagenome assembly PVBE01 (sample SAMN08397723, study PRJNA350692) | Marine metagenome, whole genome shotgun sequencing project. | isolation source: water | place: Pacific Ocean | collected 2012-04
GATCATAGGTGCACGGTTTTCCATGGTTGACGGGACTTTTTCGTGCACTATTATACCTGAAATATCATATATTCCATAATAATATCAATGGCTTATAGTTTATGAGCAGACTCTATGTATCTGTTCTGCTGGGAGAGCGACTTCGGGTTGCTAAAAGCGGCTCACGGGATGGAGATTCCCTTCGCTTTCAATAATGTGCATCGGTCGCCCATGACCGGTAGTCGCCAGGACCGCTTCGAGTTGGCTCGAACCATGAGTCAGACCTGGATCGCCTTTGCCAGAAGCGGCAATCCAAACCACGAGGGCCTACCCGATTGGAAACCCTACGACCCGGTCAATCGGGCCACCATGATCTTCGATCAGCCCTGCAAGCTGGAGAACGACCCCCGCAGTGAGGAGCGAAAAGCCTGGCACGGTCTGCAGGTTCCGTTGCCCTGGGAAGGGCGTGCTTTTGCCGGCTCCGGCATCTAGTATGCTGTCCCACAATTGAGTGGTCGGTCACACCTGCTTGCGCTTCCAACGACCGTGCTTGAAGTAGATGGCATAGATAAGTGCCCGCATCACGATTGCAATCACGATTCCCCAGCGTACCCCATAGACGCCAAGATCCGTGACGATGGGTAGTATCCAGGCCAACGGTAACTGTATCAGCCACATGGTGACCAGGGTGGTCAGCATGGGAATCACGGTGTCGCCGACGCCGTTCAGGCAATTCATCAAGACGACCACCAGACCAAATACCAGATAACTGACGATGTCTATGCGCAGGAATGTAGCCGTAATCTCAACCAGTTCCGGCTCACTGTTGAATATAAGCACCAATTCCTCCGCCCAGAACCAGATGCCCACCGAGGCAACAGCCATGACTGCTGTGAAGAGAGCTGCCGCAGTCCAGCCGGTTTTTTCCGCTCTGTCAGGTTGCCCTGCCCCCATGTTTTGCCCTGCCAGCACCCCGGATCCCTGACCCAGCCCCTGGGCGGGCATGTGCACGAACATATCGATCCGTTGTGCCAGGGCGTGGGCCGCCACTGCCGCCGTGCCGAACGGAACGATAAACATCATCAGGAAAAAGTTGGCAAAGCTTCTTTCCATGCCGGTGATGGATGCGGGCAGGCCGATCTTGACGATACGCCAGATCATGGCGCCGTCGAATCTGAAGTTCTTCAATGTCAGTTGCAGTCTGCTGCGTCCGGTGAACAGGATCCACAGCATGATCGCCCCACCGATTCCCTGCGAGATCACATTGGTCAACGCCGCTCCGCTGACACCCAAAGCGGGAAATATCCCCCAGCCAAAGACCAGAAAGGGACATAGGATGACGTGAAATATTCTGATGCCGACGTCTATCTTCATCGGCGTCATGGCATCCCCAGATGCGTGCATGATGCCCTGCGCCATCATGCCGAAAGCCATGGCGACCGAACCAACGAACATGATGCGCATGTAGTCCGTGCCCTCCCTGACGACATCCGGGGCCAGTCCCAACAGCGTCAGGATGGGTTCGGCCAGAAGTATGCCGATCGTGGCAGTACAGAGCGAGAATGCGATGCAGATAACGATCGCCTGCTGGGCGACGTGATTGGCCGCCTGCTCATCCTTGCCGCCTATGGCGCGGGCCAGGATGGCTCTGGTACCCGTATTGAGCCCCATCTTCGCCGAGTTGATCATCTGCACGGCGATGCCCGCCACCCCGACGCCGGCAAGTGCCGCCGTGCCGAGGGCGCCAACCCATATCATGTCGATGGTCGGTCCCATCATCCTGATGGAACTGCTGATGCTGATGGGTCAGGAGAGGGACCAGAGGTTGCCGATTATGCTGCCTTTGGTCCAGTCCCGATGGATTGTTGCCCTCCTCCCCCCGATCCGCTGGGGTTCACCGGCCTCTCGTTCCAATTCTGTCTCGTCTATTTCGGTCATAGAAACTCACATCTCAGGAAGCCACCATCAGCGTAGTCCTTCCGATCAGCCAGTACGCTGATATGGCACCAATCCCCCATACAGGCACTCTGGGCAGCCAACGAGGCAACTCTGCCGGCTGCGTTCGCAGCAGGAAGACAAGGGAGAGTCCCGCAAAGACGACCATTAACTGGCCTATCTCGACACCGATGTTAAAGAGCAGCAACGCCCACAGCATCGCATCTGACGGTAGCCCAATGTCGCGCAGGGCGCCGGCAAAACCGAAACCGTGCAGCAATCCGAAAATGAAGGCGATCAACCAGGGCTGGCGAAACAAAATGGATGAACGATCGCCCTTGGCAAGTTCCACCGCCAGAAACAAAATACTGAGTGCGATCACCACCTCGACGGGAGTCTGCGACAGTCTCACCACATCCAGTGCGGACAGGCCCAGAGTGACGCTGTGCGCCACGGTAAACGACGTGACGATTCTCACCAGTTCCCATGTGCTGCGGCCCAGGAACAGCAGCCCGATCACGAACAGCACATGGTCGAAACCCGTCAACAGATGCTCGATGCCGAAGCGCAAGTACTCCGCCAGTCCTGACGGACTGTCCCGGGCGATTGTCACGCCTGGCTGATCAGGTTTCAAAATGTGATTGAAGTTGCGTCCATTCTGCCAACGCATCCGCACCAGTATGTCGGTCATGGTGCCGGACAGCCCCTCGACGGTCACGGAATGTCCGCTCAGCCCCTCTGTCGAGCAGTCCAGCATCAGTCGACTGATCCAGGCGGAGTCCGTCACTTGATCCAGACCCAGTTGCTCGGCTGTACAGTGATCGGGGAAACGCAGGTCCAGTTTCAGAGACCTTCCGGTTACCTGCGGTCGCTTCCAGAGTACTTCGAAGCGGTGCTGTTCGACTTCCTTGATCTCGAGATAGGCCGGTCGCATTTCATGAGCGCTAACGGTCATAACGGTCCAGCCGAGCATCAGGATTAGCCAGCGCATCGGAATTTTCATGAATCGGCGGGTCCCGGTAACGTGACCTGGTAGCGTTCTCGCAGTTCCAGGTAGATCGCTTCATTCGACTTGCGGCGCTGCTCGGCCTGGTAGTCTGCCCGCACCTTGTCCAGCACATCCTCAAGGTCCGGCAGCATCGGGTCGCGCCTGTCTTGCACGAGCACCAGGTGGGATCCGTAGGAGGAACTGATCGGTCCCTGCCATATTTCGTTAGGTGAAAGTGACCCCAGAACTGCAGCAAACTCACTCCCAAAGAGCCGCGCAATCTCGTCCAGGGACCGTGCTGCATAGCTTCGACTTAGCATAAAGGGGTCGCCCAGATCGCTTGGTTCAGCGCCCGCCACAATCTGTCTGAGGGCCTCCTCTGCTCGCGCCACCGTATCCTGACCGGCACCACTAAAATAGATATGGGTGAATGTTACCAGCAGAGGGATGGCGTATTTCTGCGGCTGCCGGGAAAAGTGTTCAGCTAACGTTGTCCGGCTTGCTTCCTCGGGCGTCAGGGTATCTTCAATGAGAAATGACATCTTCTGAGCCAACCGGCGCCGAATGATGGTGTCTTCCCTGTCCAGTCCCAATTCGATCGCTTCGCGATAGAGCACTTCCTCCCGCACACGGTCCTTTATCAGAGAGCTGAGTTCCTGCTCCGTTGGCAACCTGCCCATCTGCATCTGCCACTTGTCCTGCAGGCTCTGTACTTGCCCTCGGGAAATCTCAATTAGCCTGGACCGGTCCTGTGATCCGGACAACCACTGGTCAATCAGAAAGAGCAGCGCTCCCACCAGCAAGAACCAGGCTAATGGCTCGTGCCGTAGAGAAAAAAAGGGTCGGAGGAAAATTCGCGAAGCGAATGTGCCTCCGACCCCTTTCTTAACCATGCCCTTGCTCCACACTGAGTACCCAGTCTAGCAAACAGAATAGCAGAGATCCCTGTCAGGCGACAGATGCTCTGGCGCCAACTACCCAGGTAAGGCGAACAAGCCATCGCGACAATGCCAGGCCCAATCATGTGCTAACGGAGACTGCAAAGATGGCGGCCCTCTGCTAAGATTGCTACCGAGTCATCGGATGGGAACGCTGTAACTCCCGGCAAGAAAACTAATAAGGATCCGACTCCCACGATCATGCCAAACTTCCTTGCCGTAATGCGGAAACTTCCTTGCCGTAAAGACGGTCTCTTCGAGTATCCAAGGCTGATGGAAGAACGCGCGTGAGCACCCAGAATGATTTCCCAAGGTTTGACAGGGCACTGCCCGCACTGGCAGCCTTCATTCGTGATCTAACCGCGAGTATCCAAACACGGGAAATCGATACAGAGGGCAAAGCGGAACGGGCGATCAAGGAATTCTTTACCCAGCAACAGTTGAATAACCTTGCACAAGTTGCGCCTGCATGGAACGACCTGCTTGAGTACGAGGGAGCGCGGACCCTTTGCCACGTAGTGACTGCGCTGGCATCTCTGCCCTATTATCCGGAATACAACGAAGCCAGTCAGGTGCAGCAGACCATCATCGCCTGGGCACTGCTCTACCACGATATCGCCAAACGGTCCAAACATGCCAAAGACCACGGCCACGCTTTTCGATCTGCAGTGGCGGCGGCAAGAAGTCTGCCGTTAATCGGAGTCGACTTGCCGGAAAGCTACCACAGCGGCATAGATGGCTGGTCAGAACTGACGCTGGCAGCAATAGGGGACGGAACAACAGACGGAAACCATGTTGACAATCGAACGCTGCCTCACATCCTGGAGCAACTGGACGCAATGCTGGCACAGGATTCAGCTTCGAGTCGGATCGTTAAAATCATCCTGTTTCACCACTCCATTACCACAGTGACGGACTGGCCCCAGCCCAACCCGCTGTCAGACACTGAAATCCTGCAGTATTTCGACAGTGAACTACTGCATCTCATGCGCATCATGCTGCTGGCTGACAGTGACGGCTGGGAACTGTTCCATGCCAGTACGTGTCACGCCTACCGACTCGAAACCCGGGGAGTATTCGACCGCCTCAGGCAGGCGATCGCGCCATGAACGTCGCAGAATCCACTCGATTCTGCTGAACTCGAGCCCTGTAGTCAAAATGGCGACCGTCGAATCCAAGTTTGAGGTGACAGCCGAGAAGGGAACGGTCTCCTCGATCCTGATGCGCCCTCCCGCTGCAAAGCAGTTGATTGTCATCGGCCACGGCGCCGGCGCCAATATGCGACACGCAAACCTGGAACGCATTGCAACTGAACTCTACCAGGCAGGCATCGCCAGTTTCCGCTACCAGTTTCCCTATATGGAGCGCGGCGGAAAGGGCAGAGATTCGCAGTCCACCAGTCTGGCTACGGTGAGACAGGCAGTCCTGAAAGCGAAAGAGATGGAACCAAAGCTCAGGTTGTTCGCAGGCGGACACTCGTTCGGTGGGCGCATGACCTCAATGGCTGAATCGGAATCGCCACTGCCTGTGGACGGATTGGTGTTTTTCTCCTTTCCGCTCCACCCGGCGGGCAAGCCTGCCCTTGACCGCGCTGAACACCTCTACGGGATTGACAAGCGGATGCTGTTCCTGACGGGGAGCAGAGACAAACTAGCCGATCCCGATCTACGCGATCAGGTGATATCCAAGTTGGGAAAACGCGCCACTCTGCATCTGTTGGATACTGCAGATCACGGCTACAAGATACTCAAACGCAGTCGGGAAAGTGACGAAGATGTCTTCGTGGAGATGATTCGGGTTGTCTGTGACTGGCTTTGAAGAACTGTTAGATATGCGTCACGAAGGATCACATCTCCTGTCAGATCAATCCATTAGAAATACCATCTCCATCACGCTCCAGTTGTCCCCGTCTCTGCGGTCCGGCAACTGGATCTGACAGGGGTCTGTTTCCAGCCACCAGCGACGCGTTTCCGGATCTTCAGCCATTTTCTCCATATCGGCCTCGTAGTCGTCACCGGTATATTCAAAGTAGCTGAACAGGTAGCGTTTCCCGGCAAGCTCCGTTGCGTAGATGGAAAAGTTCTGCACGTTGGATCTCTGCAATTGCTCCAGCACTTGCGGCCATGTATTGGCGTGCAGTTGCCGGTAATACTGCTCCTTTTCCGGTTTCAGCCCGATCACCGACCCGAAGCGCTGCATGGGTTTTCGTGCAGCCTCCCGGTCACTCGGATTGGTGAGACCGTAAACCGGCTGGATCTTATCTGTAGTCATCCTCGCTGTCCCATTCAGATTCTCGCTGTCCCACGCAGATTCTCGCTGTCCCACGCAGATTGTGAATGGGACGATACTGTCGCAACGGCGCGAGAGAACAACTTGCTTTGGACTAATTCAGGACCCGATAGCCGCGACCGCGCAGGCAGTTGCGAACTACTCTCTTCTGCTCATGTTCAGCTTTGGATAAACCACGGGAAGCACCGTGCGCTGCACCGGCGCCTCCTACTCTGCCCGCCGTATTGGAATTGCCTATGGCTGCCCCGATCACGCCACCGACAACGGCGCCACGTGCCGCACCTTCGGCGACCTCTTCACCGACGCTGACCTCTTCGGCATATTGCCGGCACTCGACCAGGTCCTTTTCATACTGCGCCATGTTCACGCCTTTCCGATCGACAATGACCTTGTTGCTGGCGCAACTGCAGACTAACAGCAGCGTTACTATCGTTATGCAATGTTTCACTGTTCTATCCTCTCTGGCCCAGCCAGTTTATCCACAGGGGGTACAGCAATCAATATAGCGGAGCAATACTGAATTCAAGCTGAATATCGCAATGCACAAATCGGCCGAAGGATCATAACTTACTGTTTCTTAAGATATTTATGTAGAGCTTGCTATTCTTCAACCCAGCCCTATAATTGGTCAGACCAAATTGGTAAGACCACTGCGGTCAGTCCTTCCTGGAAACAACTAATGACAATCAATAATGTCTCCCGGGCAGCCGAGATTACTGGCGTGCTGCGCGACGAAATCCTTCGCGGTCAATACAGATCGGGGGAGCGCCTGCCCTCGGAAAGAGACCTTGCGGCGCGATTTCTCGCCAACAGAGGCGCCGTCCGTGAGGCACTAAAGAAACTGGAGCAGTTGGGCATCGCTGCCATTCATCCTGGTGGGGTCAGGGTCGTACCGATCGAGGATTCCACCCTCGAGGTGTTGGGACATATCCTCGATCTGGAAGAACTGCCCAACGCGGTCCTGGTGGACCAGCTGTTTACCGTCATTGGCGCTCTGATCGCCATGTCAGCCCGAACGGCAATCGAGACTGCTGACGATAGTCAACTGGACGCTGCACGTGACATCGTAGCAAGGATACGGGCGGCCAAGGATGCCGTTTCACGACAGGCTTCCTGGCATGAACTGGGCGACTACTTCAACCAGATCAACAAGAATCTGGTATTACGCCTGATCGGCAATGGTCTGAAAACCCAATTCATGGGTCGCATGGAGGGTATCGGAGTAGAGGTACAGTTGGATGACGCGACCACGCTGAAGATAGTAAACGAACTGGATGCGGCGATTGCTGCACGAGATGCCGGCGGCGTCGCCTCGGCCGCTCAGCAGCACTTCAATCTGGTGAGAGAGAAATTTCTAGAAGCACTGCAATCGTTAGCTGACACTAGCACTCACAAGGTAGGTAATAATCCATGATTCGCAAAACGGTAATTCCCATATTGGTCATATGTGGCGCCCTGATCACGTCCTATTTCCTCTATGCAACCACGCCGACGCTGCAACCGGTTGAACCGGAAGCGGTGGCAACTGCCATTCGGGTCATTACAGTGAATCCGGAAAGGGTGAGATTGACCGTTCGATCTCAAGGCAACGTGGTGCCCCAGATGGTCAGTGAACTGATTCCGGAAGTCTCCGGGCGGGTCAATTGGATCTCTCCGGCCCTCATCTCCGGTGGCTACTTCGAGCAGGATGAATCCCTGTTGCGTATAGACGATCGCGATTACCGTTCCAAGGTGGAGCGCGGTCAGGCTGCCGTTACCAGAGCGAAAGCGGAAGATGAGCACGCGCGTTTTGAGTTGCAGAGAATTCGGGAGATGGCCAAAAACAAGCTCACCAGCCAATCGCAGCTGGAAGCGACCCTGCGAGCACAACGCATCGCGGAAGCTGGGCTTACGGACGCAGAAATTGCGCTGGTACAAGCCAAGCGGGATCTGTGGCGAACGGAAATCAAAGCCCCCTTCGCAGGACTGGTGCGAAGCGAGAAAGTCGACAAGGGACAGTTTGTCAGCCGCGGTCAGTCGGTTGCCTCCATCTATGCCAGCGACTCGGTAGAGGTGCGGCTGCCGGTAGCGGACAGTCAACTGGCCTACCTGGACTTGCCGCTCGGACACAGGGGCGAACTGCCCGATGAGCTTTCTCCACGGGTCGTCCTATCGACCCATTACGGCGGACGGGAATATCAGTGGCATGGCCGTCTGGTGAGAACGGAAGCGGAAATTGATGCCAAAACTCGCATGGTTCACGCAATTGTCAGGGTCGACAACAGGATTAACGAGGGGCAACCACCTCTGCCGGTAGGTCTGTTCGTGAAAGCTGAAATCGAAGGTCGCTGGGTAGAAGACATCATTTCGCTGCCGCGTGCCGCTATGCGTAACGGTGATCAAGTGCTGGTGGTGGATAAGGAGTCGAGACTGCGCTACCGGCACGTGGATCTATTGCGCCTGGACAGGGACCAGGTATTGATACGGGCGGGATTGCAGGCCGGTGAAATGATCTGTGTCTCACCTATCCAGACGGTCATCGATGGCATGCGGGTCAAACCGGTCACCGACAACAAGGAACCCAATGGTCGCGACGAACAGCGGGAACCTGACCATGCGTAGAATAATCGCCTGGTTTGTCGGCAACTCGGTAGCTGCCAATCTGATGATGACGATTTTCATCGTTGGTGGCTTCATGTCTCTGCTCCAACTACACCAGGAGGAGTTTCCCGATATCGAGCTGGATATCGTACAGATTACGGTGCCTTACCTCGGCGCGACGCCGGAGGAGGTGGAACAGGCCGTCTGCGTTCGCATTGAGGAGGCCATCGAAGGAATCCAGGGCATAAACAGGACCTCCAGCGTAGCCGGCGAGGGTGCCTGCATGGTAATGGTTGACTTGGAAATGGAGGGCGACAGCACCCGCGCTCTGAACGAGATCAAGGGCAGGGTGGATGCCATCAGTACCTTCCCACGGGAGACGGAGAAACCCATCGTCTCCATGATGGCGATGAAGGGAGGCGTGATCCAGGTGGTGTTGTCGGGTGACACAGACGAACTCACGCTCAAACTGCTGGCTGAAGACATGCGGGATGATATCGCCGATATGGATGGTATTTCCCAGGTGGGGGTCACCTTCGTACGTCCCTATGAGATCTCCATCGAGGTCTCCGAGAACACGCTCAGGCAATACAACCTGACCATGGACAAGATCACCAGTGCCATCCGCAGATCGTCCCTGGACATGCCGGGCGGGTCCATCAAGTCCGCCGGTGGTGAAATACTGCTGCGCAGCAAGGGTCAGGTCTACCGCGGTGTGGAATATGAAGACATCGTGATTCTAACCCGTCCAGACGGCACCAACCTGACCCTGGGAGAGATCGCCAACGTCAGGGATGAGTTCCAGGAAGGCTTTCTCAGAGCGAAGTTCGACGGTGAACGAGCAGTCATCGTGCAGGTATACCGGGTCGGCGAGGAGGATATCATCGGTGCTGCGGAAAAGGTCAAAGCATACGTCAATGAAGCCAGACTGCGGCTGCCCGATGGCATCACGTTGACCATCTGGCTCGATCAGGCGGTGGAACTGGAGGAGCGTGTCGGTACCCTCACAAGAAACGCCTATACGGGACTCGCTTTGGTACTGTTGGTGCTCACCCTCTTTCTGCGATTCAAGTTGGCTGTCTGGGTGGCGGCAGGGATCCCCATCGCCGTGCTCGGCGCCATCTGGATCTTCCCCTATGCAGGCATCTCCATCAGTTCCCTGACCGTGATGGCGTTTATTCTGGTGCTGGGCATCGTGGTGGACGATGCGATCGTGGTGGGTGAGCGAATTCATGCCCATGAACAAAGCGGCGAAGGAAAGAGCAAGGCGGCTGTGGCGGGCGCGTACGAGGTGTGTGTGCCGGTCATCTTCGGCGTCTTTACAACCATCGCTGCATTCCTGCCTATACTGCTGGTGGAAGGTCGCATGGGGGCTTTCTTCCAGGTAATCGGTTGGGTGGTCATCGTCTGTCTAGCCTTCAGTCTGCTGGAATCCCAACTGGTACTTCCGGCTCATCTGGCCCATCGCAAAACCAGCCAGTATATTTTCGAGAACACAGCCTTCGTCAAGGGGTGGATAACGTTTCAGGGCAAGATTGCATCGGCATTGGAATACGCAGCCCATCAGATCTACCGGCCGTTACTGATCAGATCGATGCACTGGCGCTACATAACCTGGTCCATCGGCACGGCGGTGTTGATTCTGGCCTTCGGTCTCATCATCAGCGGCAGGGTGGTATTCCAGTTCTTTCCCGCTGTGGAAGGGAACCGGATCTTTGCCACCCTGATCATGCCGGAAGGGATATCGGTGGAGCTGACCGAGCAAGGGATTTCTCAGATGGAACAAGCTGCCCGGGAACTGGGTGAACAATTGGACCAGGAAGCCGGAATCACAGACGGCCACGTGATCGAACATATGCTTTCCATCATCGGCACCCAAGCCGCCAGAGGCCATGGACCCAGCAGACCGACGCCGGGCGGCAGCCATCTGGCGGAAATCGTGCTGGAACTTGCGCCCATAGATGAACGCGGCGGCGTCGGATCGGTCGAGATTTCAGACCGTTGGCGAGAGTTGGCCGGACCCATTCCGGATGCCGTCGAACTCACGTTCAGCTCCAACTCCTTCAGCGCCGGAGACGCGCTGCGCATCCAATTGGCGGGGCGCGATGTAGAAGAGTTGCGTGAGGCGGCGGCGAAGCTGCGAGGAGAACTGGGTCGGTATCCGGGCGTACTGGATCTGACGGACTCCTTCAGGGCTGGCAAACAGGAGATCAAACTGGACATACTGCCGGAAGCGAAACCCCTCGGCCTGACGCTGAACGATCTGGCCAGGCAGGTTCGCCAGGCGTTCTACGGCGACGAAGCACAACGCATACAACGTGGCACGGACGATGTCCGGGTGATGGTCCGCTACCCGGAGTACGAAAGACAATCCATCGGCAACCTGGAGGATATGCGAATCCGAACCGACGATGGTACTGAGGTGCCGTTTGCCAGCGTGGCAGGTGTATCCCTCGGCAACGGTTACTCGTCAATCAGCAGAGAAGACCAGAAGAGAGTCGTTGCCGTGGTGGGTGATGTGGATCGGAGTATCACCACACCGGAAGAGGTCATCGCTGCGATCGCCAAGCAGATCTGTCACAGGGAGGGGAATCAGGAGAGTGCCGTGATGGTGTCTTTTCCCTGCCGCGGCCAAGCGTATCAAGGTGTCACCTACTCCTTGAGTGGTGAGGCAGAGGAGAGAGGCAAGGCCATGGGCAGCATCGCGTCCAACGCCGTCATCGCCCTGATGGTGATCTTCGCTCTGCTGGCAATCCCGCTACGTTCCTATACCCAGCCGTTAGTGATCATGAGCGTCATTCCATTCGGTGCTGTAGGTGCCATCATCGGCCACTACATCATGAGGTGGGACCTGGTGTTCTTTTCCATCCTCGGCATTATCGCCCTCTCCGGGGTGGTCGTTAATGCCAGCCTGGTGCTGGTGGACTACATCAACCGACAACGCAGAAGAGGGGTCGACCTGTTCGAAGCGGTGACCATGGCCGGGGTGGTGCGCTTCAGGCCCATTCTGCTTACCTCCATCACCACCTTCGTTGGACTGGTGCCGCTGATGGCGACGGCAAGTCAGGCTACCTTTTTCATCATTCCCATGGCGATCTCGCTGGCATTCGGTGTCCTGTTTGCCACCGTGATCACCCTGTTACTGATTCCCAGTCTCTACATGATTCTGGAGGACTGGCTGAATTACTGGGGCGTAAATAACAGGAACTATGAACTTGAATTGGCAGTTCTGGACGATGACACAGCGCCGGTTGCTGATGGTCAGAGAGCTGGGTGAATAGCAGACCTCTCGGTGCTCTGATGACCGTTCCCAATGAAGGAAGGTTCCGTAACAAGGAGATAGGAAACGGTGAGACTCATCATCATCGCAACCGTTATTCTACTGGCCGGATCGCCAACGTACGCACAAGAGACGCCACCGGCGATGGTCAGCCCTTATGATGCGCTGGCCGATGCCATTTTCGGCGTCAAACGTGCCGAACACGACTTCGTGAAATCGCTGCTCGATCATCATCGCCGAGCCGCATTGGCGCATGTCGATGTGGTATGGTCGTACGGATAAACCCGGCCTCGGTCGTGGCGTCCCGCGATTGCGATAGAGCCGATTGCGCGCTGACGTCGACGAACCGATCCGCCCGCTGCTCGAGCAACTGATTCCTCGCTTTCACTTCGGTGTCGGCTGGCCCGATCGCGTCGACTCATTACGCGTGCGCTGGTCCGGTGGTCGCGAAAAGACATTGACTGATGTCGCGACCAATCGGGTACTGCGTATCGAGCCACCCCGCAACTGCGTATCGAGCCACTCCGCAACTGATAACCATTCAGGTACTATTTCCTGCAGCGACCCCCTGGTGCGTCGTCATGCCGGTTGGTGGTATGATCGACCGCTTTGTGGCACAGGTCCATGGCAGTCAGGAATCGAGACAAGAAACAAAGGTAGAGAGTGTCGTATGGTCAGTGAACGCATCAGTGAGTGGAAGGTCTCCGGTTATTCGGCCATGTATCTACCCGTATCCGTCGCGCTGTTGCCGGTAGGTGTCTATGTGCAGCCGCACTACGCGGAACTCGGCATCAGCCTGATCGCCATGGCGGGCATCATCCTCGCCGCGCGCCTGTCCGACGTCGTAACCGATCCGCTCGTCGGCGTTCTGTCCGACCGGATGAAAACACCCATCGGCAGGCGCAAGCCCTGGATCATCGTCGGTACGCCGTTTCTACTGTATGCGATGTACAAGCTGTTTTTGCCTCCCGAGCAACCGACAATATGATATTTCGGCCTCTGGGTGGTGATGATCTACCTTGCCTTCACCATCGTGCAATTGCCTTATATGGCCTGGGGCGCGGAGCTTTCCACCGGCTATAACGACCGCACCCGCATCACCGGCCGACGCGAGCAGTTCCACTATTTCGGTGTCGTGGTGGCGACGGCGTTGCCTCTGGTGGCGGGAACGTTGATCTACTTGAGTTCGAGCGGCAACACGCTGGGTGATCTGCTGGCCAATGTCTCCGAGGAACTCGGTGCCGTCATGGCAGCTCGTGCCGGCAACCCGGGCCCGATTCTCGAGTGGATGTTTATCTTCGTAGCGGTGATTCTGCCAACGACGGTGTTTATCGCTGTGGTCTTCGTACACGAGCCGGATCAACTCGTCATCCCGCGGCGCAAACCGAGTTTCCTTGCCAGCCTAAAGGTGATCCGACGCAACGGCCCATTCGTGCGCCTGATCGTCTGCTATACCGTTAGCGCGATTGGCGGCGCCATGACCGGCGCACTGTCGTTTTTTTTCGTGAAGCACTGCATCAATGCCGGCGAGTGGTACTCGGTGTACCTGCTGGTCTATTACGTGGCATCGGTTGTCGGCCTGTTCTTCTGGATGTGGCTGGCGACCCGCATAGGCAAACACCGTACGTTCATCGTGCTGGTAATCTGGTATAGCGTTTGGGCTTCGTTCATTCCGTTCATTCCGGAAGGATGGTTCGGCGTGTTCCTGTTCATCATGGTCAACAAGGGTTGCACAGAAGGCGCCATGCTGGCATTACCGGCGTCCATGGCAGCGGACGCGGTTGACATCGATTCCGCCCGCACCGGCGAGCAACGCGCCGGTCTTTACTTCTCCGTCTGGGGCATGTTGCTTAAAGGGGGCGTTGCACTGGGTGGCGCCATCGCCCTGTTCGTCGTTGGCATATTCGGTTTCGATCCAACCGCCGATCCCAATCTAGCGAGGACGCCCGATGGCAACTCTGCGACTTCACTGATGGTGGTGGCCATCAGCTATTCGATCATCCCGGCTTGTTTCAAGTTTATCGCGTTACCGTTCATCTGGAATTACCCGCTAACGGAGGAACGTCAGGTGCGTATTCGCAAGCGGCTTGAGCAACGTGGTGTGCGGGTATCAGCTAGTAGTAGTACTGCACCTGGTGGGTAGTCGCTGCAAACGCCGGCTATAGATGGCTGCCAAAGGTCTTTTCAAGAATCTCAAACCCTTCCTCAGCACACCACTTTTCGATATTGTCAATGTCTACAATCTCCATGTAGAACTTAACTTCGACGAAGTGGGACCGCGTTTCTTCGTCAAACCCTTTGACGATTTCACTACCGACTCCGGCATCTTCGGGATTTGTCTGAAGACTCCGCGCCAGTTCAATTTCGTTTGTCTCTCTGACAAATTCCTCTGCAGATCCTTCCGTCATATATTTCAAACAGGCTATTGTTATTTCGTCACCGCCGTGCACGTTGCATCATCCTCTGGCTAAGTTTGATATTGATTGTAATGGATCGTCGTAGAGGGATAAAGATGCGCGCCGGACCACACGGCATCACGTCCGCCTGCGGGTTCGATCTTTACCCGCGCTAATGTTAGGCTTCGGACAGCAATCAGCTCAATCCGTTAGCGGGCCAAACAAGAACAAGCAGGAGTGCCCCATGCCCATACCAGTCGCGCCGCTGAAGCAGGCGGAACTACCCGTACGCGAAAAGCCGCTCCTCAAGATGATGGGTCCCGGCATCGTCATGGCCGGGCTGGCCATCGGATCGGGCGAGTTGATCATGTGGCCGTGGATCACGTCCGTCGTCGGTTCCCAGCTTCTATGGGCCGCCGCTATCGGCATCTTCCTGCAACTTTGGATCAATATCGAGGTCGGTCGCTGGGCGATAGTTACTGGAGAGAGCCCCTTCACGGGCATGGTTCGGGTCATCAAGCTGCTCGTCTATGTATTCGTATTCATGATCATTGTGGGCAAGTTTCTGCCGGGTTGGGCTCGGGAAACGGGCGTTGCGCTACGCGACCTCATCTTCGGCCCAAATCACACCAGTCCTGAGTGGCTGTGGACGGCCGTGGTTTTCGCGATTATCGCCGTGATCTTATTCGGTCCGAAGGTGATCTACACCGCTGTCGAGCGTTGCATCATGGTCCTGATCGTCATTATCGTGCTGGGCCTTATCTACGTCGTCTGGGAGATCGGATCGAAAGAACTCTTCCTGGAAATGTGGCGGGGCGTTAGCAACGTTTTCCAGTTCCCCAAATTCCCGGTAGATATCCTGGCCGATGACGGTTCGGTTCGAGATCAGCTTACCTTCAGCCGCTTCTTTGGTGCCGTCGTATTTGCTGGGGCGGGGGGTCTCGGAAACCTGTATTACGCCTATTACCTGCGTGAGAAGCGCATCGGCATGGGCGCGCGCATGCCGACCCTTATGAGCGCTGTGCACAAGCACGAAGTCAAGGAAATGGATACCGGCTATGTGTATCCGGATACCGAGGAGAATCATCGGCACTTCCGCGACTGGTTTCGATTCGTCGTCATCGATCAGGTTCTGTTCTTTTGGATACTGGGTAGTTTCACCATGTTCTTGTTCATATTCGGTGCGTTGGCGGTGTTGCATCCCATCGGCCTGGTGCCGGATAAAAGCAGTCTGGTATGGGATCTGGCATCCATACTGGAGGCAAGCATGGGCACATCCGGGCGTTACATCTTCCTCATCGTCGGTATGTCGGCATTGTTCAGCACCCAGTTGGGGGGCGTGGATGGCGGCAGCCGCATATTTGCCGATCTGCTACACACCAACTTCAAGTTCGGCCGCTGGTTCAAACTCGAGCAGTGGTATCTGATCCTGGTCAGTACCACCATGATCGTCGGCACATTCAGCGTCTGGTTCTTTGAGAAATATGACGTCGCCGGCTTGGATTTTCTGTTCATTTCAGCCCTTATTGGCGGCTTCGCCATGGCCGTCTATGTGCCCTTGCTCCTTTACATGAACCTGACCTATCTACCCAAGTCGGCCCGGCCCGGTTGGATTAATATCTTCTTCATGGTGATCGCCTCCGCCATGTACATCAGTTTTGCGGTCTACACGATCTACAACAAAGTGTCGCAGATGCTCACCGGTTAGACGAACTGCACGGCCGGCATGGATTAGCCATTGCCCTGAATCGCCGAGGCATCTCTGCCCCAAACCCCTGAAATTGCATGCTTTGAATAGTTCAATCGCTACGCTAATATGGCCAAGAATAACAAGGATGAAGGCATGGAGAGACCATTCCCAGCCTACCAGGGCAATGCACCTTACTTCTTCGTCAGCTATGCCCATGACGACGATGAACTTGTGTATCCGGAAATGGCATGGCTGCATGAAGTGGGATTCAACCTTTGGTACGACGACGGTATTCAAGTCGGGTCCGTATGGCGTAAAGCGATTGCTGACGCGGTGTCTGGTGCAAGTGCCTTGATCTTCTTTGCGACATCGCGGTCAGTGAAATCCAGAAATTGCAGTAAGGAAATCAGCTTTATTCTCGATGACGATAAGCCGGTTTTTGTAGTGCAACTCGATGACGCTACATTACCAAGCGAGTTACGTCTGTCACTGAGCGATCGCCAGGCGATGATTCGCTCAGCATTCAATGAAGCGACCTATCGTTCCCGGCTAACGAGCGCCCTGGGTTCGGTAGTCGAACATGTTCCGGTCACTCTCACTCCCAAGGCAGCGCCGGAAAGCAGCGTCGCGGACAATGAATGGGAATCCCAGCGTTTCCAACACGGGAAGATTCGCTTTGCGACCTCTGCAGACGGAGTGCGATTTGCCTATGCACTGACCGGAGAAGGGCCGCCGCTTGTCAAAGCCGCACACTGGCTCACCAACCTTGATCTGGACTGGCAAAGCGTAATCTGGCGCCACTGGCTGGGCAGCCTGGCGGATGGTCACCAACTGCTTCGCTATGACCAACGAGGATGCGGGCTGTCCGATCGTAATCCGGAAGACCTTAGCCTGGAAGCGATGGTGAGTGACCTTGAGACTGTTGTTGACGAGGCAGGCTTTCGGAAATTTGCACTACTCGGTGCCTCAAAGGGCGGACCCGTTACCATCAATTACACGGTAAAGCACCCTGACAGAGTGAGCGCACTCATTCTATACGGTTCGTACGCACAAGGTTGGGCTCGGCGCGGCAATCCAGCAGAGGCCGAAAGCGGGCGCGCCATGATGGAGCTTGTCCGCTTCGGCTGGGGCCAGGACAACCCGGCGTTTAGGCAGATGTTTGGTTCCCTGTTCATGCCTGATGCCAACGAGGAGCAGAGAGAGGCTTTCGATGTCATGCAACGTGAGAGTGCGACGCCTGAACTAGCTGCACGATTGATGGAGGCACTCGGTGAGGTCGATGTATCCGATTTGCTGCCACAGCTATCAGTGCCGGTTCTGGTGCTGCACGCCCGTGGCGATTCGCGCATTCCGCACGAGCTTGGGCGCTCTCTTGCATCTGGAATTCCAAACGCAGAGTTTCAATCGCTGGACTGCAATAATCATATCATCATGGAACATGAGCCAGCGTTCCCAGGGCTGATATCTGCAATAAGGGTATTTCTTAAGCGTATTGAGTAACGTGATCCGGATGAAGCCCCGCGATCAGCGGCCCATTGCCGACCAACGGCGCGTGATCCGCTTGCATTTTTTCTCCAGGTGACTATGCTTACCATCCAAATTACTGGATCTCTCTCTATGACCGTTTTTTCCACCCGACAATGCAAGATTTGCAGTGTGAATGCAGGCGAGGTGTGCCTGATGCACGGGCATATCGAGGTTGGGGTGACGCGGAGCTGTAACCAGGACCATTCCATCCTCAATTTCGGACCCAGACTAACCTGACGAAGGCAATCGGAAGGCTAGTTTAGAAAAAAGCCTTCCGGATGAAATCAGAAAACCCCGGTAGGCCATAAGAGTCAACCGGGGTTTTTTTTGCCCCCTGGGAAAGTGAGTAATATGTTTGATCTAAAGCTGTTTTCCAGTCCACGCGCACTGAAAAGAGATTTTCTACAGAGCACCGATGTGGCTCCCCAATCCATGGGACCCGAGCTGAGGAGCGATTTTGAGAGAATCCGCGTGCAGAATGCCGATCTCCTGATTTCGGGGAATTTCTGGTGGGACTTCATGCGCACCTATGCGCGGCATCTGACCTTGATCGTAAGCCTTCGCGGCGTCGGTTCGATACTGATCCTGGCCTCGGTACTCGCCAGTCAGCGCATTCTGGATGAAACGAATACTTTGACAGCCTCCCTCTGGCTGCTGTTCTTCTACGGGCTGATCCAGTTAGTTCACCGCGTGACCAACGCCTATGTCGCCATGCTGCAGAATCAGATCCTGGTTTGTGTGCGAACCTTCGTGACCGTGCGTATGAACTGGAAACTGCTGCGCATGGGTAGTCTATCGTCGGCCGAGTTTTCAACCGGAAACCTGAAGACGCTGATCTCATCCGACATCTACCGGATAGCCGAGTTTCTGGGCAGCCTGTTTCGTAACGGCATCCCCTGCCTGCTGGGTCTGATCTTTCTTGGACCGGTTATCTGGTTCTACATGGGTATCCCCGGCATCGTAGCGGTAGCAACAGCTTTTGCCGCACTTCCCATGGCACTTATATTTGGCCGGTACGTCTTCCACAAGGAGGAGATCATCAAGCGACAGGAAGACTCCCTGGCCACCATCGTTGGTGAGTGGGTCACGCACGTCAGATTGCTGCGATATCTCGGCTGGGAAAAACTCCTGGCAAGCAAAGTAGCCGGACACATCCGCAAACTGGTCATTGAGGTCACCAAGCAGCATGGCGTCAATCTGGTCAACTTCGGGATCAGCGTGAGCTGGTGGCTGATGCCGATCATCCCTTTGATCTATACGGCCGACGTCATGGAGGATACCAGCGACTTAAGCACCTTGTTTGCCAGCATCTGGATGCTGAATCACATCACGCTTTACATTCGCTGGCTTCCCGGTTTATTCATCAGTTATGGCGCAGCAGCAGCCTGTATTCTCCGCCTGAACCGGCTGTTTTCACACAGCGATATCGAAGATGAGCTGTTACCGCCGTGCAACCAAGCGCTGCAAGGGGCGATGCCGACAAAGTTACACTTCAATCACGTGAGTTTTGCGTATGAAGAGAAGGAGGCCCTGACGGATTTGGACTTGACGCTGGATCTGAGCCGGTATACCTCCCTGATCGGAACCGTTGGCTCCGGCAAATCCACGCTGCTGAAACTGATCTGTGCGGAGGTGCAACCTACCGCCGGCAAGATCCTGGTGGAATTTGACAACGGCGTCATCGCCGATCTCCGCCACCATGACGTCTATGCAGCCGTTCGACGCGTATTCGGATATATGCCCCAGGAAGCGTACCTCTCGAATGCAACGCTGGCGGTAAATATCAGTCTGGATGAGCACCACAGTGACCAGGAAGTCATGCAGGCAATCCACTTGGCTGAACTGGCAGCGGATATTACCCACTGGGATAGTGGAATAAGGGAGGAAGTTGGTGAAACGGGAGTGAATTTATCCGGAGGACAGAAGCAGAGAGTTAATCTCGCCCGGGCGCTCTATTCGGGCCGACCCTATCTGGTTCTGGATGATCCCTTGAGTGCCGTGGATACCAATACGGAATCCGCCCTGATGCAGAGCATGCTGAACCAGTGTGGGGGTTTCCTGCTGAGCAGTCACCGGCTGACAGAACTGAAGAAAACAGATCGCCTGCTGGTGCTGCATGACGGCAAGGTAATCGAAGATGGTAGCCCAACGACGCTGGCAGAGGATCCATTCTCAGAGTTCAGCAAGCACCTGCGTGCCGCGGAGGTCAGCCATGTAGCATAACTTCGTCACCGCCGAAGAAGTCAGTCAAAAGCAAAACAACGTAATGGCCCTCATACGTTTCATCGGTACGCTGAAATTGCTGAAGAAAATCATCGTGCCCACCTCGATCGTGATCCTGTGTGCAGCAGCAACGCCCTCCTATTTCCTCTGGTTCCTGGGTAAAACTGGTGACTGCGCTCTGCAGAGTGGTTGTCAGGTGACCCATGACCTGCTGGGCTGGCAAGTGATTCTGCCTTTGACTACCAGTTCGCTGCTGGCCATTGCAGTGGTCGCCATGTTCTGCAGGGTTGCTGCCTGGACCATGTTTGAATTGAGCGGCCAGTGGTCAACCCAGGAGATTCAGGCGCAGATGATGAAGTCCATCTGCAAGGTCAGGACAAGCTTCTTCGACGAGAACCCCTCGGGCCGATTGATCAATCGACTGCTCGGCGACTATGGCATGTTACGACTCGATGGTGTCATGTCGATCGGCGACACCGCCAACAGCTTTGCCGACGTGATCTGTGTGGGCCTCCTAATAATGATTGCTCATCCAATTGCCGGTCTGTTGATCTTGCCGGTAATACTTCTCTATGTAGGATTACAGACACAATTGGCCCCGATGATGAGTCATGCTCGGGAACTGAGGGCCGTAAAGATCGGCGAAGCCTTGCACCGGGAAACCGATCTGATCGAGGGGCGCACCATGTTTACCCTCTACAACAAGGTGGACAACCTGCTGGAGAGAATATACAAGGCTTTCAACAATTCACTGAACATCCAACTCTTCTATGCCAAGCTCATGAGTTGGGGGATGTTGTGGATGGGTGTCATCTCCGCGATCTATGCTGTGGTGGTCTATGCCTTCCTGATTGTTGGCATGCACAACCAGACCGTATCGGTCACGGTAGCGGCTGTTGTAATCACAGCGGTGTTTAACCTCAACAATCTCTTTTTTGGTCTTAGTTGGGACATGTCATTTCTTGGCGAGACGGCGTCACACGCACGAAGGGCGTTTTACATCATCGACCTGCCTGACGAGACCGAGCAGGAATCCCATGCACCTCAAATCGTGGACGATGCGCCCATGAAACCACTAAAGGGCAACATCCGATTTGAAAACTACAGCATGTCCTACCGGGAACACCTGCCGAGGATTCTCACTGATCTCAATCTGGAGATACCCATGGGGTTGCACGTAGGCATAGTCGGCAGGACCGGCGCCGGCAAAACCAGTTTGATGCAGGCTCTGTTTCGCCTGGTCTATCATCACGGCGGTGATATCAAGGTGGGAGGGAGATCAATCTTCGGCTTGGACGTAAGTTTCCTACGCAGTCACTTTGGGGTGGTTCCCCAGGATCCTTACCTGTTTGCCGGAACCATCCGATTCAACCTTGCCGGGACCATGGATCTGCCGGATGATCACTTGCGAAGTGCACTGGACCGGGTGGGACTGAAAGTGGGTTTGGATGCAACGGTACTGGAAGGGGGTAAAGACTACAGTGTTGGCGAGAGGCAGTTGCTGTGTCTGGCCAGGCTGATTCTGAACCGCAAGTCCTATATCTTCATGGACGAACCAACCAGTTCACTTGACCGCCGAACAGACGAGAAGATCCAGCAATTGCTACAAACTGAAATGTCCGACCGGACCGTGATCACCATCGCACACAGGTTGGAGAGTCTGTTTCACTATGACCTGATCATGGAACTGTCGGAGGGAAAGCTTGTGCGGCAGGGGCCACCTGGCGAAATGATCCCGCTGCTGCAGTCGGTTTATGGAAATATTGAGGAATCAGCCTAGCAGCTCTGAACTGGCTATTTGCTATCTGAGCTGTCAGCCGTAAAGGCTTGACGGCCCCTTGTCTTCGAAAGGTCTGAGTGCAGATCTCAATCCAAGGGGCCATTCGTACCGGGGTCCGTATTCGCTGTGAGACAGATCACGGCACAATTCCCTCATTGTCGTTAGACTGCGTTTTCCTGCAAGAATTTGTCCGGCTCGATTGATATCGCAATCGACGTATCTCTCGGCGCGGAAGCATCCTGCAACACCAGGGCAATAACTGAGAGCAGCGCACCACGACCCATGACCAGCACAGAGACAGGATTAGGCGTCTTCGAGAAGTACCTGACGGTTTGGGTACTGCTTTGCATCGCCGCCGGGATCACGTTGGGCAAGGTGGTGCCGGAGCTGGCCGTCTACCTTGACGGTCTCGCGATTGAAGTCAACGGCGCACCCGTCGTATCGATACCGATCGCCATATGCCTGTTTTTCATGATGTTTCCCATCATGGTCAAGATCGACTTCAGCAACGTCGTTAAAGCGGGCAAGAACATAAAACCGGTGGCCCTTACCCTCTTTGTCAACTGGGCGATCAAGCCGTTCACGATGTACGGCATCTCCGCGTTCTTCCTGGGTTCTCTGTTCTATACGTTTATCGGTGCTGAGGCCGTGGATTACATTAAGATGCCGCTCGGTCTCGACTTACCGGTTGGTGCCAGCCACGGCGAAGGAACGGTTGTACTGATCGACGGCATCAAGAAGCTCGAGGTGCCTCTCTGGCGCAGCTACCTGGCCGGTTGCATCCTGCTCGGCGTCGCTCCCTGTACTGCCATGGTATTGGTCTGGGGATCTCTGGCCCGTGGCAACGACAGCCATACACTGGCCATGGTTGCCATCAACTCCCTGACCATGCTGTTCCTGTATGCGCCGCTCGGCGGTTACCTCCTTGGCATCGGCGAACTCCCCGTCCCGTGGCAGGCGCTGCTCCTCTCCATCGGTATCTACGTAGCGCTGCCGCTGCTAACAGGTTACCTGACGCGCAAGCGCCTGCTACATGTTAAAGGTGAAGACTGGTTTAACAACAAATTCCTCCGTTTCCTGACCCCCGTGACGGTTATTGCCCTACTGATCACCCTCGTACTCCTGTTCTCGTTCAAAGGCGAGATGATCCTGGCCAATCCCCTTACGATCGTGTGGATAGCAGTCCCGCTGTTGGTGCAAACCCTGCTGATATTCGGACTGTGCTACCTGCTGGCCAAATTGCTCAAGCTTTCTTACAGCGACGCGGCACCGTCGGCACTGATCGGCGCTTCGAACCACTTCGAGGTTGCCATCGCGACATCCGCCATGCTGTTTGGGCTATCTTCGGGGGCAGCACTTGCCACAGTTGTGGGCGTCTTGATAGAAGTCCCCGTAATGTTACTGCTGGTGAAGATATGTCTGCGCACACGACGCTGGATCGACTATGCAGGTCCCGAGATGGCTGTATGACGTCCGGCCGGTTCCATTGTCACTCAATACATGGCATGCTGATCTGGTGGCCATCAACCCCAGCAATATAGTTAGACAGGACAGCATCCACAGCAGTGATTGAAGAAACTGCAACCGACCCCATGGCGGAATTCATGCGCGATCATGGCAGAGCAAGAAAACTGCTGGATCAGAACGCTGACGTCTGTTTCCTAGCAACGCATGATCCGCAAGATGGCGTCCAGGTTCGCACCTTGGTGCTGCGCGATATCGTCGAACGAAAACTGGGAATCTTCCTCAATCGATCCAGCCCCAAGTGGAACCAACTCGAGGCGAACGGCGAATTCCAATTACTTCTGTATTATCCGAGCATCGAACTGCAGTACCGAATGAGTGGCACCCATGCGCACATGGATTCCGATCTGGTTGCCGATAGTTGGCTGCTCAGACCGGACGGCAGCAAATACCTGGATTACTATTACGATCGGATCGGGGCACAGAGTACGCGCGTCGACTCTCGTGAAGCGATGGAGTCTGCTCTTGCGAAGCTGCAGCGCTCGCTACCGGAACCCGATGGGCTGACGGCACCTGAAAGTGCACGCGGCCTATACCTGGAAATCGACACGATCGACCGACTCGATCTATCCGATCGGAGTCGGTTGCACGATCGACGCCTTTTCACGTTTGCAGCAGGCCGGTGGACACAGCAGGTCCTGGTGCCATAAACGGCACGCAGCTATCACTCTGCCATTGCTCAGATAACGACCGACATCGCCAGTGGGTGGTGTCAACACAGATAACGAAAGGCAAGACCTTACGCCAGGCATGCCCCACTTTCTTGACATTTGAAGTGATGTTCTGTTGACTACAGATTCATCGAAAAGACGGTTGGCTGGCTGACGATCTTGAGATGATCCACGCACACTGAGGAGCAACGTTGATGAACGGCAATGACTACATAGCCAAGATTCTGAAGAGCGAGGGGGTAGAATTCATAACCTGCTTTCCCAGCAATCCGCTTATAGAGACTGCCGCCAAAGAAGGCATCCGTCCGGTAGCATTCCGGCATGAACGAGGAGCCATCATGGCGGCGGACGGTTTCAGCCGGATCAGCGACCGTCAGCGATTTGGTGTTGTGGCCATTCAAGCGCAGGCCGGCGCGGAGAACGCCATGGGTGGAATTGCCCAGGCCTACGCCGACAACATTCCCATCCTGGTATTGCCGGGCGGCCTGTTTCTGAATCAGATCGCCGTTAAGCCCAATTTCTCCGCCGTCCACAATTACCAGGGAATTGTCAAGCAGGTGGAAGCTATCTATCGACCGGAGGACATCGGCAACGCAATGCGGCGGGCCTTTCACGCCCTCCGAAATGGCCCTTGCGGACCTGTCGTGGTGGAACTGACGACTGATGTCTGCGGCCGTGATGTGCCGGAGGCGTCACAGAACTATCAGTCGCCTGGGTCCATCCAGCAACAGCCGTCCGCAGGTGCGATCAAGGATGCGGCGGCGGCCCTGCTTGGCGCCTCAAAACCGGTGTTGTGGGCCGGTCAGGGCGTACTGTTCGCTGGTGCGACAGCGGAACTTCGCGCGCTTGCTGAGTTAACAGGTATACCGGTGTTCTGCACCATGCCCGGCAAGTCGGCAATGGACGAACAACATCCCTTGTGCCTAGGTGCCGGCAGTGGCCTGACTACCATGGCTGCAGGCAAGTGGTTGACCGAGTGTGATCTGATCCTGGCGCTCGGTTCGAGCCTTACGCGGACCTTCTATGGTCAGCCCATCCGCGGCAAGAAGGTGTTGATTCAAAACACCGACAACCATCATGACATCAACAAGGATGAATCGGTAGACATCGGCTTGCTGGGAGACACCAAGCTGACCCTCCTGGCTTTGATAGACGAGATCAAGGGACAGATCGGATCGAACGGAACGGGCGATGCGGATCAGACCAAGGCGGAGATCGCGGCAACGAAGAACGAGTGGCTCAAGGAGTGGGAGCCATTGCTCACCTCCAACGAGGAACCCCTCAACACCTACCGCGTGATCCATGAAATCGATCAGACGCTGGACAGGGAGAACAGCATCGTCACGCACGATGCTGGAGCTCCGCGCGATTCACTGGTGCCTTTCTATACGGCGACCACGCCCCATAGTTATGTTGGTTGGGGAAAAACCACTCATCTCGGTTTCGGCATCCCCCTGATGATCGGTGCGAAGATGGCCCATCCTGACAAGTTCTGTCTAAACTTCATGGGTGATGCTGCGTTCGGCATGTCAGGTCTCGATATAGAGACAGCAGTACGCAGCGGATTTGCCATCACCACGGTACTGCTGAATAACGGCGGCATGGCCACCTACCCGGGTGGATTTCCGACCGCGAGGGAGAAGTACGGCGTATCTCACATGCAGGGCGACTACGCTAAGATCGCCGAGGGCATGGGCGCAGTGGGCATAACCGTCAAGAAGGTTGCGGAGATGGCGCCGGCGCTTACCGAGGCACAGCGCCTGAACGCAGACGGCCAGACCGTTCTGATTGACGTGCATTCGAATATGGAAGCAAAGAAGTCCCGCTATTAGGATGACGCACAAACCCCAAAAATGAAGGGGATCATGATCCTGCCGCTCGTGATCGCTGTTAGGGTAATTCGATGGTCAGGTTCGCGATCGTTGCGTCCTTCTCCACCTCGTTGTCAAGATGGATCTCGAGATCCAGCAGGTCCTGACCGTCCTGCTGGTACTTCCGGGCAACCCAACCCCGCGAGGTGATCGTGTCGCCGAGACAGTTCGGACCTTTCATGGCGAACCGAAGCTTACGCAAAAACGCCTCGGGGCCCGCCCAATCGGTGGCAATACGACCGAACAGCCCCTCGTAGAACATGGTGTTGACGAAGATGTCGCGGGCGCCGTTCTTTTTGGCAAATTCACGATCGTGGTGAATCGGGTAGAGATCCCGCGTACCCGAGACGTCGATCATCAAGGTGCGCATGGTAATCGGAAACGACAGGCTGCCGAGTTCGTCACCCTCCTGCACGTCGTTCCAATCCAGCGTCTTAAAGCTCGTCTCCGAGCCCGTGCTGTCTTTAGCCATCGTCGCTCCCCTCTGCTTTATAGCGCAACAGAACCATCGTCGACCTGCCGACAAGGCGGTCGCCGATCTCGGTCCGGTATTCGGTAACGCTGGTCACGAATACACCGCGTCCGACTCGCACCTTCTTCTCATCGGAAACCTCTGTGGTCATGCTGCGTAGCTTTAATCGTCCATCGCCCGGCCCAAACGGTGCAATGTATTCGACCTCCTGCCCGGCGACGGTATTCACCGTGTAGCCATACTCATCGCAGAGGGCATAGACCTTGTTGCCTCCCAATGCAGTTCCGGCGGGATTGAGTGCAGCAGCATCACCAGTTGTCTTCTGCTTCAGGAATTCAGGCGTCCACCAGGCCGCAAAGGTCATGGAGAACAGCGACTGGGGCGGCGCGATGACCCGTCCGAAACGGGACTTCTCCGCAAACTCCCGGTCCCAATAGACAGGATTGCCGTCCTCGGCCACTTCGCAAAATCGACGAATCGCCGTCTCAGTGACTGCGTCCCGAGTAATGCTGTATGGTCCCCACTCGTTGAGGTACGGCTCTGCAAGCTCGCGCAGCGGCTTCGCTGGTACCTCTACCAAATCTGCCATGCTATGATCCTTTGGGAGATGACGCCCAGGCTGGATCAATATAGGTAGATCGAGTTGAACTGTCAAAGAAATGAGCGTCCTCCCGGTATGCCTTTGCAGAGGACGAGGAGAATAAGATGGATTACGAGTGGGATGACGACATTCTTGCTTTCCAGAAGGAGCTGCGTACCTTCTGCGAGGAGTTCTCGACCGACCTCAGGGCGGCTGAGGATCAAGCCGGACGGGATCTCGTATTCAAAAAGGTTCACGGAGAGATGGAAAGGCGCGGCTGGCTCAGAATCGCCTGGCCGGAAGAGTACGGCGGTGGCGGCAAGTCGCCATTCTACCAATTCGTCATGGTGCAGGAGTTCAGCTATGCGGGTATCCCGTACGGCGGACTGTCCGTCGGTTCCATTGCGCCGGCGCTGCTGAACCACGGCACCGACGAACAGAAGCAGAAGTTCCTTCCTGGAATCCTCGACGGTGATATCACGTTCGCCATCGGCTACTCAGAGCCGAACGCGGGAACGGACCTTGCCGCGCTGCAAACTCGAGCGGTCAAAGACGGCGACGAGTGGGTAATCAACGGACAGAAAATCTGGACGTCGGAAGCACACGTGTCGACGCATCTTTGGCTCGCTGCCCGGACCGATCCCACTGCCGCCAAGCACCGTGGCATCTCCATGTTCATCCTATCAATGGATACGCCGGGAATGACGGTACGACCGCTCTATACAATGTCCGGCGTACGCACCAACGAAGTGTTTTTTGAAGACGTGCGGATACCGGCCGACTCACTTATTGGGGAACAGGACAAGGGCTGGTATACAGTTGCCAATGCACTGGACTTCGAACGCGTCAGCCTCGCCCCAACGGGCCAACTTGCCCGCCAGTTCGACCGTACGCTGGAGTACCTCAAGGAGGAACGCACCGAGCAGATAGCGGACAAGGGTACACGGCAGCGGCTGGCCGAACTGAAGATCGACCTGCACGTGTTGCGGGCGCTCAACATCGTCAACGCATCGATTATTGCCAATCGGGAGACGCCCACCATGGAGGCATCCATGACCAAGATCTGGAGTTCCGAGCTCCGTTATCGCCTCAGCAGCATGAACATGGATCTACTCGGTCGTTACGGCGGATTGCGCTCCGACGACGAGGGTCTCACTCCTGTGGATGGTCAGAACGAACAGACCTACCGAGGTTCACCCATCCTGCGATTCGGCGGCGGCACCAACGAAGTGCAACGCAACATCATCGCCCATCGCGGCCTCGGTCTGCCAAGGTAAAAAGGGAGATCCCAGGAAGAAGGAGAACAAACGCAATGGACGTCAGCCTATCCGAAACACAACGACTCATACAGGATTCCGTCAAGGCATTCGTTGAAAGTGAAATTCCGTTCAGTCGAATTCGCGAGGTGGAGTCGTCAGGTGATATGGACCGGAAGCTCTGGAAAGAGCTGGCGGAACTTGGGTGGCTCGGGCTGCCACTCGCCGAAGAGCATGGCGGCCAGGCGGGGGGACTTGCTGACGCAGGCGTGCTCATCGAAGCACTCACGCGGCGCGCAGTTCTCGTGCCGATCGCGGAGAGCGTGGTGGCAGCAGCCACTCTTCAACGTCATGCTCCGACCGACGTCGCAGCCGACATTCTGCCCGACCTCGCAAATGGAACGAGCATCGCGGTGCCAGCGGTCCTGGAACAAGAGGACAGTTTCAAGACGTGGTCGATCGAGGTCGGCGCCGACGGGACGCTGACCGGTAAGAAGTACTTTGTCGATTACGGAGGGCAGGCTACGCATCACTTGGTGGCAGCCAGGAGTGATGGCGAACCGGGGCTTTACCTGGTGCAGGCGCAAACTCCTGCCGTTACAACCAGCGCCGTACAGAACATAGGTAAGGTGCCCCAGGCGATCGTCACCTACGAGGGCGCGGCTGCGACACGGGTCTGCGGTCAGGACGGTTACGAATTCCTGGTGGGTCTGGGACGGCTGCTGGCCGCAATCCAATGCGTTGCCTGCAGCCAGCAGGCACTCGACATGACGGTCGACTACGTCGCTATGCGAGTTCAATTCGGACAGCCCATCGGTACCTTTCAAGCCGTGCAGCACCACTGTGCCAATATGGCGACACACACCCTCGCCTCGCGATACCTCGTTTTCGAGGCGCTCTGGCGACACGACCGAGGGGAAGCGGACGATACGCAGATCGCGGTGGCCAAGACGCAGGCGTCCCGTACTGCGACCGAGGTCACTATGATGGCGCACCAGTTGCACGGCGGCATGGGGCTTGTTACCGAATACGATCTGCACTTCTTCAGTTTGCGCGGCAAGCAGGCCGCTTTGAGTTGGGGCAGCTCCGAGGAATGCCTTGGACTGGTCTCGGATACGATCGAGGAGCCAGAGCAATGGTTATAGACATCGTTTGTGGCAAAGAGGTAGACAAGGATGCGATTAACGCAGCGGTCGGCAATGTCGCAGCCGGCGCACCCGAAACAGATCCTACCAAGGGTACTAAGAGCTTTTACAATGGCACCTGGTACTACTTCTGCTCCATGGCGTGTCGTCACGCGTTTGTGGCCACACCGGACGAGCTGATAGAGAGGGAGAAAGGAGATGATTAGAACATTTGCCAGAGTTGCATGCCTGACTGCTGTACTGCTCGGATCAGCTTCAAATGCAGCGGAAGTCGGCTTTTTCATTACCAGTGCCGGCCCCGGTAAGGGAGCAAATCTCGGCGGACTCGCTGGCGCAGACGCCCATTGTCAGAAACTCGCCGCGACTGCCGGCGCACAAGACCGCACATGGCGAGCATATCTCAGCATCGGGGCGACAAATGCTGCGCCGTCTATCGACGCGCGAGATCGCATAGGTGATGGCCCCTGGTACAACGTCGCGGGCGCGATGGTAGCAGCGAACGTCAACGAGCTACACGAGAATAACAATCTAACTAAGGCGTCAGTACTCACCGAGGGTGGAGCGACGGTCAATGGTCGCGGCGACAGTCCGAACCGACACGACATTCTCACCGGATCCGGCCTCAACGGTACCGCGCCGGACGAGGCATCCACCAGCGATACCGCCCCAGATGCGGACTTCAGCTGCGCAAACTGGACCAGTAGCGGCGCCGGCAGTGCGCTGGTGGGACATCACGATCGAACCGGGGGAGGTGCCAACCCCACGTCGTGGAATTCCGCGCACGGCACTCGCGGCTGCAGCCAAGCGAATTTGCGCGGTACAGGGGGCGATGGACTATTCTATTGCTTTGCCGCCGACTAGACCTTTCTCCCAATTCTCTCTACCGACCCGGCGCGTTGCATTAAACCTCTGACCGTCAAGCCGTTGACATGTGTTATGCGTCGTCGCTGTCGTACTCATATGCTTCTTCAAACATGACATCGAGTACATTGAGGTCCACGTCGTCGAGCTTGTTGACATAGATGCATCCACCGCGACTGATCTTGTGCTTACCCAACCTCTTCAAGTACTTGGCTCGACCACTGAAGTTCGCCAAGTAGAACACAAGTGATTGGGCCCGGGGAGCAAATCCGATCTTGCAGATCTCACCCTCGCTCCCGTTTGCGTATAGATAGCGGTGCTTGCCGAATCCGACAATACTCGGGCCCCACATCTTCGGCGTCTTGCGAGAAACACGCTCCATCATTTTTGTCACTACAAGACTATCTTGGCGCCTTCGCGCATTCTTCACGGCATTGAGAAAGTCCTTGACGCTACCTGCGTTCTCCAGCGTTTTCCGTTCAGCCATGTATTCCGCCTGCGACTATCGCGAGTGCGCAAAGCCTATGCAAAGCTAGCGGGCCACCAACCCCAATGATCGAAGCATGCGACACTCTGTTATCGTTAGGCATCGAACTGCGCAAGGTGTATTAGGACGCCTGTTGGGTCCGACACATAGCATACTTTAGCACCATAGGATTCAGCTTTTGGCGGACTAAGTAATCTCGGATTCCCAACTTCATTTTCTGAGAATTCTTTCAACACTTTAAGCACGTGTTGATACCAAGATTCGACATCTTCAACTGTAAAGTGAAGCATGTATTGCTCAGCAAATTCTTTAGTATTGAAGTCTTGGAGGTAGAAACGACATCCACCCAGTTCATATACCGCCAATTTCTCAGACTCATAGTCCAGCTTGCAGCCAAGTGTCAATGGACAACAATTTTGACCCCCTTTCGGACAATAAGATTGACCCCCCTCCCTGTTTTATGACCCCTTCGATGTTGTCCTCCTGTTGCTTGTGGTGACATGCACGTAGTGCGGCATTAGCAGCGGCTCAATGCCGC
>PVBE012216471.1_pt1 | contig 31009 bp, 26 predicted proteins | sample 1631181 | NCBI WGS metagenome assembly PVBE01 (sample SAMN08397723, study PRJNA350692) | Marine metagenome, whole genome shotgun sequencing project. | isolation source: water | place: Pacific Ocean | collected 2012-04
AGCTCGGCAACTTCCGCAGATTCCCCAACCTGGGAAACGTAGCAAGAGGAATCAGGCAGCTGAAATACCCACCAATGGCTCCTGGCTGGAGAGCCGAAGGATTCTTGGTCCTTTGAGCGCGCTATGTCCTGAGCCTCCCCAAAGGAGCCCACGGCTTGGTAAAGGACTTTTGCGCCAGACTCTTCATGCACAAGCGGCGTAGGGAAACCGTGAAATAGGATTTGTTCCAGCTCCTTCGCCCCCTCAGGGTTCACAAGCTCCAACATCGCCATCGGATGTCCCGTGTCAGCGGACGAGGCGGGAATCAGTTTGGGCTGAAGCTCGGATTGAGGAACATACTCCAAAACCTCTAATTGGAGCAACGGAGCTCCTTCCACCCAATCAAACTCTAAAACCTGCCCCTCATAAACACGGCTCTTGGGAACTTCCAAACCTTCGAACTCTTCAACAAATCCAGTACCAGAAGGTTGAGCATAAATGACTTCAAGGACATCGTGATAATCCGCACGAAAGGCTTCGAGCTGCACTCGAAACGGTTCTCCTCCCCCGGAGAGACGCTTGTCCTGAAAAGGCACCCGCTCGCCCCCTACGTGGCTACGGAAAGACCCTGCTACTTGCCCGACATTGATGTCCAAGGAGCCCCGAATCTCGGAAAGTCTCCCCCAAAAGGCGGCCAACAACATGAGCAAGACGCCGCCGTGAGTGATGACGAACCCATATTTCTTGGGCTTGAGGAGACGACGCCAACCACCTCGGAAGGTATTAGAAAGAACCCCAAAGAATAGAACAAACCAAAAGGAGGCAAACCAATCGGATTTATAAACACGGATGAAGTCAAGGCGGTCACACCAGACGAACGTGGACCACCAGAAATCTCCCCACTGTTTTTCAAATCCAGCAAGCTCTGCATTCTCTTGGCGAACTCGAAGACCTGTGCCACTTTTAGCTTCTAATGCAACAACATAATCTTCTCCGAAACGACTCCTAAGTGGGGCAATATTTCGCCCAAGCACTTTCATCTTGCCATCAATTTCTTCTAGATTTAACGAACATTCCGAGTCCACACCCGGAAGGGAGTGAAAACCTAAACCATGAAAGAAATGGTAAGTGAAATAACTTTGGGCATTGCGGAAAGCAAGAAAGTCCTGGTAAACGCGACGCTCTCGAGATGTCCAAGGAGCGGAATCTTCTTCTAGTTGTTGGCGCTCCACAAGAGAATCAAGACCATCTTGCGGCATCGGGTTATAAGGATCCTCCTGCAGGAAGAGGACACCCAGAATGGAGGAAAGGCCTATAAAAATGAGATTGGTCACGCCAACTTTGACCGACCGGAAAAAACCAAATACAAGGCGTGTTTTGTAAACAAGTGCTCCAAGGACGGGCATTCCAACCAAAAAGAAGAAAGCAAGGGCATACACCCATCTTTCGCTTCCGGGCAAAGCCTGAGCTTTACTTACCAGGTAAACCGTAAGCTCAGCAAGCAGAGCAAGGCCGAACAATGCAATACATGCGGTTCGGAACCCCCACTGAAATGCAGACTTCGGTGTAGAGTCCATGATTAGCGTCGCCGCATTCCAAGAAACATGGTGAGCTCCTGCAGGGCAAGGCGCTCAGGGCACTCGGGAATGGCGTCCAGTGATTGGGCTGCTTGCTCGAGGAAGTCCATGGCTTCTTTCTTGGTCTCAGCAATTTGATGGTTTAGTTGGGTTCCTAATGGGCCCTCAAAGAGTTCCAGGCGACTCTGTCCAGAAGCAAATGCGCTCTCAAGGAATGCCTGGTCCCTCTCATTTAAAACATTTCGCAATCGAATCAAGGGAAGAGTCATTTTTCCTCGTGCCCAATCGGTCCCAAGAGATTTCCCAACTTGCTCCTGCTCCCCGTCTAGATCCAAGATATCGTCGATGATCTGAAAGGCACGGCCTGCCAACAGACCGTGGTGGGCGCAAGCCGCCTGGATAGCTTCCGAGGTTTCGGCGTAATAGGCGGCCAAGCGTCCACCCGCTTCGTAGAGGGCAGCAGTTTTGCCATCCACTTGATTGAAGTAATCCTCTTCCGATAGCCAAAAGTCTCCGCGGGTGAGGTTTTGGTGGATTTCTCCACGACAAACAGCACCCGTTGCCTTGGCCAAAACCTGGGCGCAGACCAAGTCTGGGAATTCCGTGCTCCGAAGGAAGGCTTTGGCATAAATCCAATCACCCAAAAGAACGCTGGTATGAGGGCCCCATTCAATATGGAGACAATCCAAACCGCGGCGCTCTTGAGCCTCATCCAAGACATCGTCATGAGCCAAAGTGGCCGCATGAATCATTTCAATAATGCCCGCTACGGCGATGTGGGAATCTTTGACGCCCCCCAATCCTTGAGCTAAAAGCAAGACTTGCGCAGCTCGAAGACGCTTGCCGCGAAATTGGCTGGCATAGGTCAACAAGGGTGCTATCGCCGGGTGGTCCGGAAGAAACTGCTGTTCAAGCCAGGCGTCCACGGAGGCCAGCGGCTCCTCGATGCAAGCAAGGAATTCAGGGAGTTGCGTGGCGGCTGGGGTCACTATTTAGGCTGAAAGGGGGTTCCGGTAAACCGCTCCCAGTCTTGGGGACGGTTTAAGTTAAGGAATTGACTCTCTAGTTTAGCGGGCACCGGTTGAAGATTGATTTCCTCCTTCACCGTGAGAAGAAAACTCTGAATTGATCTCTCTCCTTGGTTAACAGAGGCTCGCATAAAGGGTAAGAGCAAGGAAGAGTATGCCGCGCAAAGGGGCTCCATTTGAGAGGCCACAAGGGGGACGACGGCAAGGTGCTCGCCGCCCTCTGCAATCTCTTGTATCCACGCAAGAAGAGAAGAATCTACAGAGGGCATATCCCCTGCAAGTGCAAATAACCAAGGAGTCTCAGCCTGCTCTAGAGCAGAGAAAAGAGCCACTAATGGACCCTCGCCGGGTAGAAGATCCGGAATACAAGAAAACGAATCTAGACCGAGGTCTCGACCTACTTGAAACTGCTGGCCGCAGGACTCTCGCAAAGCCTCAGCCGGTATTTCATGAAGTGGCTTCCCTTTCGCTTCCAGGACAAGCTTATCCAACCCCATACGGCGGCTTCCCCCGCCACAAAGAAGCGCGCCCGTCCACAACGGACGGCGGTCAGGAGTAGTGCTCACTTCTCTTCTTCGGAAGAGTCGGAATCGCCATCGGAGGATTCAGAATCTCCTTTGGAGGATTCGCCATCCTTGAGCCCTTTCTTGAACTCATTAATTCCGGAGCCCATGGAACGCATCAGGCTAGGCAACTTTGCACCCCCAAACAAAAGAAGGGCAACAAGGGCAATCGGCCACATTTCTGAAGGCCCAACTGCGCAAGCAGGAAGGGCGAGAAGTAGAGCCGGAGCGAGGAGGCGGTGGGCTATCTTCATGGTTGCTGACTATTATGCCTTAGCGGGAAGATTTCAAGGCATTCGAGCCCGAAGATGGTCGCGGCGGAAGTCCCCGGTGAGGCGTTCGACCTGCCAGCCCGCTTCTCTTAAGCGATTCCGGAGAGTGCGAGCACAGCAGTAACTCGTCAAAACGGCGCCAGGGCGAGAAGCTTTGCTGAGGGCCCGAATTAAGCCATCTGGCCAATCTTGAGGGTGTTTGTTGGGCGAAAAGAGGTCCAAAAACACCCAATCGGCCCAAGGCTCGGCTGGAAGAGCGGCTGGAGCCTTTGCCTTCTTCACGAAGCCGGACCAAAGCCGACCTTGGCAAGTCCAGGGTGTCTCCAAAGAATTCCACCAAGGCCACTCTCCCCAATCAGGGGGCTTCTGGGGCCAGGGCTCAAGAAAAGCTGGATTGGGTTCCAGCCCCATTCCAGAAACTTGCCCCGCGTAATTGATTTCGCGAAGCTTCTCCAAGGCGGCAGCCGTATTGGCTCCCCGTCCAAAACCAATTTCCAAGATACGAAGGGAATCTCTCTCAGAGGGCAAACGGACTTCAAGAGCAGGGTTCACAAAGCAGTGAAGAGCCTCACCATGAGGGTCTTTAATGTGGTGAGCCCATTCGCCCGTCTGAGGGTGCTGGTAACTCAGGTCTGTTGCCCTACTCACCGTAGGCTACAAACCACGTTCTCCACGAAGGGCGGTCAGAGTCGTCCCTAAAGCCGATGGGGTCGGTGAAATGGCGACACCAGCAGCTTCCAATGCAGCTATTTTGGCATCAGCGGTTCCAGCTCCACCAGAAATAATGGCGCCCGCATGTCCCATTCGTTTCCCGGGAGGAGCCGTGCGGCCAGCAATGAAACCGACCACGGGTTTGGTCACGTATTCTTTGATAAAGGCGGCCGCATCTTCTTCAGCACAGCCTCCGATTTCACCAATCATGACAATGGAGTCCGTTTCGTTGTCGTCCTGAAAAGCTTGGAGAACATCAACGAAGTTCGTCCCCGGAAGAGGGTCTCCCCCGATTCCAACACAAGTGGACTGACCGAGCCCTTCATTGGTAACTTGCCAAACTGCCTCATAGGTCAAGGTGCCTGAGCGACTCACAATGCCAACACTTCCAGGCTGATGGATATAGGCGGGCATGATTCCTATTTTGCAGCCTTTGCCGTCTCCCGGAGTAATTACGCCAGGACAGTTTGGGCCCACGAGACGAGTGGGAGAGCCTCGAAGGACTTCGCGCACCTTGGCCATGTCCATGACAGGAATGCCTTCCGTTATGCAAACCACCAAATCGATTCCAGCCTCCGCAGCCTCCAGGATTCCGTCGGCAGCAAAGGGAGCAGGGACATAAATCACAGAAGCCGTAGCACCGGTTTCGGAAATAGCATCCTCTACTGTGTCGAAAACGGGAAGATCGAGATGTGTACTCCCTCCCTTTCCGGGGGTTACACCGCCCACGACTTGAGTCCCATAAGCGAGGGCCTGTTCGGAATGAAAGGTGCCATTCTTGCCGGTAAACCCCTGAACAATGACTTTAGTATCTTCGTGAATGAAAATGGACATTTCAATTTCCTCTTAGGCGTTGGCCGTCGCAACGGCTTCACAGATGAGTTGGGCTCCTTCGTCCAGAGAAGACGCCGAAGTAATGGGAAGGCCCGAATCGGCCAAAAGCTGACGACCCTCTTGAACATTGGTCCCTTCAAGACGGACAACTAAAGGAACAGAAAGTTCCACTGTGCGCGCAGCTCCAATGACACCGCGAGCAATGACATCACATTTCATGATGCCTCCAAAAATGTTAACGAGAATCCCTTCCACATTTGGGTCGGAAAGAATGATTCGAAAGGCTTGAGTGATTGCCTCTTCGTTCGCGCCACCTCCAACATCCAAAAAGTTCGCTGGAGATGCCCCGTGCAGCTTAATGGTGTCCATGGTGGCCATTGCCAGTCCAGCGCCATTCACCATGCACCCAATGGAACCTTCCAACACGATGTAATTCAATCCAAACTTTGAAGCTTCGACCTCCTTGGGGTCTTCTTCGTCTTCATCGCGCATCTTGGCGATGTCTGGGTGGCGGTAAAGAGCATTGGAGTCAAAATTCATTTTTGCATCCAATGCGCAAAGTTCCCCATCTTCAGTCAGTACAAGGGGATTAATCTCTGCAAGTTCGCAATCCAATTCCAAATACGCCTTGCACAAACCACTCAAAAGCTTGGCGGCTTTCTTGACGGTTTCACCCTTCAATCCCAAAAAGAAGGCTGCTCTCCTCGCTTGATATTGCTGGAGCCCTAAAGCAGGGTCAATTGCAAGCTTCAGCAAGGCTTCTGGGCGCTCTTGAGCTAGGGTTTCTATTTCAACCCCTCCCTCCGCGGAAATCATTAAAACTGGCTTACCCAGTTGACGATCCAGAGCCAAACCGACATAGAATTCAGAGACCAAGTCCAAGCCTTCGGCAACAAATACTTTCTGGACTTTCTGGCCCTCAGGGGCGGTTTGGTGGGTCTTCAGCATCATTCCGAGCATTTCGCCAGAGGCCTGAACGCATTCTTCGCGGGAACGAACGAGCTTGACACCGCCTCCCTTCCCTCTCCCTCCTGCGTGAATCTGGGCCTTAACAACAGCCAATTCACCGCCCAACTGGTCCCAAGCAACCCCTGCGGCCTCAGAAGAGTCCGCCACAATGCCTTTTTGGGTTCGAACGCCATATCGTTCGAGAATCTCTTTTCCTTGGTATTCGTGAATTTTCATGGGGTTCCTTGGTTGGAAGCGGAATAGGATAAGGTGTCCTGGGCCTTCCGAAAAGGTCGTTCCTCCTTAATTTCTTCGGAACACATCCCCAGGCCACCGTCTTCCCTTGAGCGCAATGCTCAACGACGTCCAGACTCAACGTTCAGTTTCCTTGCTGGTTTTTATTGTCTTCTAACCTTTGGGGGTAGGCTCGATTGGGAATGCCTTCGTGGGTGGCCATGACGCGACTGGGGCCAGCAGACCTTCGATTCCCCCATCGCCGCCGCCTCGTGGTTTCACTTCCGCATGAAGGAGCGGTTTGCCAAGAATGATGAAGCTCACTCTGATGGCGACTCTTCTTCAGGCGGTGTCGGCGCAAAGCCCCATGTCAGGAAGCGAATTAAAAAGGCCGGACTCCTCTACTCTCTAGAAGAATCCGGCGACTACAGGAAAGAGAAGGCTTTTAGAACTTGCCGTACTTGCGACGCTTGTTCTTAATAATCCGGCGACCTCCGGGGGTTTTGGAACGTGTCCGGAAACCACTGAGGCGCTTCTTGCGATTCGATTTACGTAGTTTGACTTTGCGGCCTTTCACTTTTCTACTCCCTGTAGAGGAAGGGGTTGAGAAGTTTAACGATTCCCGGCATTGCCGTAAAGCAGAAAACCTGTCTTGATGCCGAGTTTAGCCCTCCAATAGCCCCATATCGCGAAGGGCCTGAAGATCGCTGCGGATGGCCTCAGCAGAGGCCTGCAATTTTGCAGCCTCCTCTTCGCCCAGCTCCAGCTCAACGACACGCTCCACGCCACGAGAACCAAGCACGCAGGGAACCCCCATATAGAGGCCATCCAGGCCATATTGCCCGTCTAGCCAGGCTGCTGCTGGCAAAAGCCTGTTTTCGCCACGAATGATGGACTTAGCCATCGCAACGGCTGCTGCCGAGGGGGCATAAAAGGCCGAGCCAGTTTTAAGGAGCTGAACAATTTCAGCACCACCATGCTGAGTGCGAGTGTTGATTGCCTCAATTTCGGATTGGGGCATCAGCGCTGGGACGGAAACCCCGTCAATCGTCGAGAAATTGGGCATCGGAACCATGCTGTCTCCATGCCCCCCCAAAACCATACAACGGACATCTTTGACGCCCCCACCATGATTCTCAGAAAGGAAGTAGGCCATTCGCGCACTATCGAGGACACCTGCCATACCTACGACTCGATTTTTCTCAAATCCAAGGCGGGCGGCCATTAAGTAAACCATGGTGTCCAAAGGATTGGAAACGACAATCACTTTGGCATTCGGTGAACCCTCAACGACATAATCTGCGACGGAGTTCACAATTTTTCCATTCACTTCCAAAAGGTCGCTTCGGTCCATCCCAGGCTTTCTGGGCAAACCTGCGGTCATAATAAAAAGTTCTGAATCCCGCGTGTCAGCAGGGTCATTCGTCCCCACAACATTGCACTGGTACCCCTCAACAGCTGCAGCTTGATTGAGGTCCAAGGCAATGCCCTGCGGCCTTCCTTCCAAAATGTCAATGAGGACCACCTCCTCTGCGACTTCTTGTTCCGCCAATCTTTGGGCGCATGTCATGCCGACAAAGCCGGCGCCTACTACAGTGACCTTGGTCATTATTCCGAAATGAGTTTCGCCTAGGGGGATTCCCCAAGCTTTGGCGAGGAATAGTATCCCTGCGGAGGGTTTTGGACTAGACCGATTTGGGTAGAACTTGCCTCAAGAATCGGCAAGAAACCGCTCTCCGTTCGACTCCCACCAAGATTTCCATTGCTGATAACCCGATTGAATCTCGCTCTCTTTCCCAGTGTGATCATAATCAAAGTTTTGCCCAGTCAATCGCCGCAAAGAGCGGACGGCGGCTTCCCGCACAAAAGCAATTTCATCCAAAAGGGCTTCAATCAGGTGGGGAACGGATGGCCGTGCATTCCAATCCCCAAAAGTGTGGGCTGTCAAGAAACGAGTGAACTCGTAAGGGTCAGCCAGTAAGGGGAAAAGATGGGGTAGCAGACGCGGGTCTTGGAAAGCAGACAATTTTTCTAAAGCGCCGTAACGAACCTCAGGATCATCATCTTGCAATTTCCGCAACAGAGCGGAAATCTCCGGAGAGAAGGAGCTTTCTTCTTGGTCCGGAGCTGCTTCTTCGAGTCGTGCAATTTGGGAGGACAACCGAGCCAATTCGTCTCGAAGGTTCTCCTGAATGGAGCGATGGGCTTGTTGCCTATCCTCCACCACGGAAACTGTCCCCTCCATGCGGCTCAGTCTCGACAAAATACTTTCCAGTTCCATCGTGGTATCCGCTAAGGCTTCAATGGAAGAATCCAAGGACTCGAATCGGTTCTGGCCATCCTCTCGAAGAGTGTCCATAGAGTTCCGCGCTCGCTCAAGCTGTGTTTCCAAAAGCGCCCGAGAATTTTGATATTGCAGAAGGGATTCCGCAAGGCTCTTCGACCGACTCTCGAGCTGTCCGCTGACTTGACTTGCGAATCTTTCCTGGGATTCGAGGATGTTCTTCTCAGCTCGATGGAAATCTTTCCAAATCAAATAACTAGCCAGAAGAGAAAGTAAGGAAAGGGAAAGGGCAGCAACGGAAACGGGCACATAGGTTTTCGAGACGCCCCCTCCTTCGGATTGAACCATTTCCAAACAGGAAGGGCACACCGCCCGATCACCCTCCCCTTGGGCACCGAAAGAAACTAGGTCCGCCTCAGGAATACTCTGGTCACAAAGGGTGCAGAAGAAGAGTTGTGCCATGGGGCTACACCATACCCTCGCCGAATAGCTTCTGAGCCCGCGCTGAAAAGAGGAAACAAAGGACACCAAGGAAAAGTAGGGTCGGGTTCCAAGGGAGGACGGCCTCCCTCTCAAGTTCAACGAATAATTCCTGGAAGGGGTTGGAGCTTCCCCATTCTCTCGTACTCATTCCAAGCAGAGGAAAAGATTTCCCTTGCGGCGATAAGAGGCGATAGCTTCGATTGTCTTGGAGAGGGCCCGCTTCCCAAAGGCCAATGCGAGTACATTCGAATGGTATTCGCTTCCCAGTGGAAGTCACGACGGCCCAGTTCAAGGCTTGAGAATAAGTCTGGAAGTAATTGCCCTTCCTTGCAACGGCTCCCAGCGTTTCCGAACCTCGAAGGTGATGAAGAACGGGAGTCCAAGTGTCCGATGGGTCCGCAGCGAGCCCAAGAAGGCGTCCCGCACCAACTTGTCGCTCCACGAGTACTGCTTCCCCCATCTGTCCCTGCATCAATAGGCGCCCTTGGGTTGCCAGACGGAAGCGAGGCCTTTCCATATTCAAAGAAAGTCTTTGAGGCAAGGAGACCGGGGCGGCCGACACCGGAAAGGCGTCTCCATGAGCGAGAGGCGAGCTTCGCTCAAGAAAAGGACCCCGACCGTCAGAATAGTTCGACTCCACTCCCTCAAGCGCCGCACAAACAACTTCATTGGCGTCATTCCCAAGGGGAACGCACTCCACCCTATTAAAGCGTTCGCGAAGCTCAGCTCCTAGTTGCTCCCAGGAGGACTCAGGCTGATCCCCTGAATTGCCGTCCGAGAAAAGGAGAAAACGCTCCCCTTCCGCACCCTGCGCAAGCAAGCCTACAAGAGATTTTGCCAAGAGAGTTGGGCCGTGAGGGGAAGGCAAATTCTGAAGCAACTCTTCCAGTTTGAAAGGCCCACGTAAACCGTCAGAAAAAGTCCAAATTTGCGGACGATTCTCTTTCGAAAAGCTAAAGGTCAAGGAGGCCATAGCATTCCTGGCCTCTTCCAAGGCGTGTGGAGCCATACTCCCAGAGGTGTCCAATAAAATAACCCATGGCCTTGAGGGGTCTCCAATTTGAAATAGCCCAAGTTCCGCTTCCATCGCAAGAACCCACTCCTCCCTTTTCTTTGAAATCAAAAGGACATCAACACCCGACTCTAAAGAATCTCGTAGCTCAGAAAACGGTGGAAACGGATCACGGTAACAAAAAAGGTCGGCCTCCTCTGGCGGCACAAAAACGGATTGAGAATCCTGCCAGTGAAAATTAGAGGCGACCCTTACCGAACCGGCCGGCACTAAGTGAGTTTCCGCTTCCCAATTCCTCTCTTTCTCTCGCCATTGCATTCGCAAGAGAGCTCCATTCGGAGGGAGAGTAGAGACCTCTAACGGGAGTTGGAATTCCCCATTGGCGCTTAACTGAAGCGCTCCATTGCGAAGGTTTAAAGACGACTCTGAGTCTAAAAGAAGCTCCCCCCTGTCTAGATTGGTGCTAGGAAGTTTTCCTCGCAGCACAAACTGCCCACTGGAAGGAATCAAAGGTGGTCGGTGAATCAAGAGAGCACGTGCCGCGGGCAGACGCTCCCATTGGATGCGGATTCCATCTAGGAGGCTGACGTCAGGCAAAGAGTCGGTCGAAATACCATCTGTATAAACCTTCAATTCATCCCCATTTTCCATTCGAGTCCGGAGCTCCCTAAGGGCCTTCCCTAATTGGCTTTGATTCGCCTCTTCTTCAAAATTGCTGCACAGATTGACTCGTTCTCCAAACACAAAGCAACGTTCAGGAGGAACAGAAGATTCCAATCCGTGCGGGTGAATGCTTGGCAATGAGGAAACGCTTTGGCTTCGGTCCATCAAGCGCCAATCTTGACCAGCCCCCAATCGAGGCGTTTCCAAGGCCATCCCCCAGAGGAGGATGCCAAGAACGGTCAAAATGGTGGGGAGTCTCAAGCTGTAGGAGCAACGAAAGAGAACTCTGCGCGTTCAATCCAAGCCCCTGCTAACATTCGATCCCCTTGATAGATGGCAATTCCTTGCCCCGGGTTAACGCTATCGGCAGGCTGGTCGAAGAAAACTCTTGCTCGGTTTCCTTCTTGAATTTCAAGAGAAGCACGCGCGCCACCTGGGGTGCTTCGATACTGAACCTGAAGGCCCGTCATAGAATCTCCAGGGCTCGCCCTAAATCCAAAACAGTTCAAAGCCGAGAGCTGCACACTCGTACAACCCGTTTCGGCCCGAGTCCCAACTCGGACATCCCCATTCTCAGGGTCGATATCCAAAACATACAAAGGCTCTTTCCAAGCAATACCAAGACCACGTCGTTGGCCTCGCGTAAAGCCCATGTGCCCTCCATGCTCCCCCAGTACATCACCGGAAGTATTCAAGAAACGTCCCGACTGCCCCAGTCCTCCTCCCTCCAAGAGACAGTCTTTGTAGTCGCCGGTTGGAACAAAACAGATTTCTTGAGAGTCCGGTTTCTCCGCAACCCGAAGGCCCGCCTTGCGGGCAATTTCCCGAGTAGTTGATTTTTCAAGTTCCCCTATGGGCAAAAGCGTGCGGGCCAAAATTCGCTCCGGGACAGGGAACAAAACATAACTCTGGTCCTTAAGGGGGTCCATGCCCCTTTGCAATGTGACACCGCTCGTCGTAGTCGCAATCCGGGCATAGTGTCCCGTAGCTAAAAACTCAGCGCCAATCGCGTCGGCAAAAGACTCAAGGGCACCGAATTTCACGTCTCGGTTACAAACTGCGCACGGATTTGGGGTTTGTCCGTCTGCGTAGCTCTCTCGAAAGTAGGCCTGGATTTTGATGAACTCACTTTCCATGTCAAGGGAATGAAAAGGGATCCCCAAAGAATCGGCAACTAACGCAGCGTCTCTTGCGTCCGCCTCGGAGCAACAACCTTGGCGAGGCCGGCAGGATCCGGGCGGGGATTGAACGCCATTCCGCAAAAAAGCGCCAATGACATCGTACCCCTGTTCTTGAAGAAGAATGGCTGCGACGGAGGAATCAACACCTCCTGAGAGGGCGACCAAAACTCGGGGCTTCGACATGTTGGTGATGTTGGGGATTCGTTAGACTATCGGCCATTATCGCATGGCATTCCCCTGCGTGTTCAAGATGGAAAAACTCATCCTTAGCAATCTCCAAGAGGGCGCCCTGCCGTCCGCTTCTTCCATGGCCCCCTCTCCCCCTTCAACGGGAGTCTCGACCAGCCTGGGCATTCCTGCTAATGAGGAATTGCCCGCACCTTCGGGGGGCTTGGGGAGCCTGTTCCTCCCGCTGGCTATTATGTTCGGATTTGCGTGGCTTTTCATTCTTCGCCCGGAACGCAAACGCCAAAAGACTCGAGCTGCCATGCTTTCGGCCATTGGGAAAGGGGACAAAGTTGTCACCGTTGGCGGCATGCATGGAGAGGTCGTCCGCCTTGAAGAGAAGACGGTCACGGTGAAGGTCTCCGATAATTTGCGTTTAAAATTTGACCGTAGCGCCATTGCCCGCCCTGCGTCTTCTGAAGCGGGCGACCCAGCTTCTGCTGAAATTACTGAAGCCTCTGCAGGAGGCTGAAGCCGCGGATAAGGAACTCTGGCAACCCCTCTCGTGGGATGGGATACCAGAAGCAAGGACGCCAAGCCGAAGACGAAATCGCAACCCTTCTTCTCAAAGAAGGTTGGTTTATTCACGCCCGAAATCTTCGCACCCCTTTTGCTGAAGTCGATCTAGTCGGCCTCGACCTCTCTGGGTGCCTCGTCGTTGTCGAAGTTAAATCCCGGCACCCTCTTTCTTGGGGACAGGGTGAAACGGCTCTTGGCTGGGTGCAACGAAGGCGCTTGGCCAGGGCACTAAATTACTTATCGGAAAGGATCCCTCATCTCACAAAGCGTATGGACTTGTGGTGCGTCGACCCACTGGGAATTCAGTCCCCCCAATGTTATTCGGGGATTGAATGGAAGCCTGGCCTCTGAAGTAAGAAAGCACGCCGTAGGTCTTCTCCAAAGGCCTTTCGCTCTTCGCATAGGAGGCGTATTCCGAAACGGGGATGGTCCACACCCCCTCCCAAAATAGACCCCATGTGTCCACCAATCAGAAGAGGAGCTTCGTAACGAACCAATGCATCAGCAAGCCCTTCCTGGAGACAGGAGGCCTGGGTCTTTGGGCCACCCTCGACGAGAAGCCTGCGAATGCCGCGCCCCTGCCTTAAGTAGGCAAAGAGAGGCTCCAAACTTAATTTCCCGTCAGGGAGAGTGGGCACGAAGAAAACTTGGTCCTCTTCACCCTCTCTCTCGGCAAGCGCACTGCATGGCTTCTGTCCCTCGGCGAGAACCCAAAGTCGCTTTCCTGGAACATTCCAAGCTGTTGCCGTGGAGGGAATTTGTCCATCAGGAAGAAGGAAAACTCGAAGCGGTTGATTGATTGCAGGAACGCCCGATGGTCGGGCGCTTAGAGCGGGGTTGTCATGCACAAGAGTGCCATAGCCGACCAGAATGGCACCTGGCAAAGAACGGAGTTGGTGCACTTCTTCCCGTGAGTCTTCCGAGCTCAGCCATTGACTTTCGCCAGAATCCGTTGCCGTTTTCCCATCAAGGGAAGCCGCCCATTTCAGGAGGACCCAAGGGCGAGCATCGTGGCTCAAGGCCTGTAGGAAAGCAGGGTTGAGCTCCTCAAACATTTCTTGACCTCCCTCGACTTGAACCACTTCCACGCCACTCTCAGCGAATAATTTTAGGCCAGCCGACTGGTGTCGAAGGTCAGGGTCGACAGCGCCAACAAGAAGACGAGTCACTCCAGCATCGAGCAAGAGCTGCACACACGGTTGCCTTTGTTTCTCTCCCCCTTCAGAAGAACAGGGCTCCAGTGTGACCACTATCTCGTCAACCACGCCCGGAAGAGGGCAATCCTTAGCTTCGTCCCAAGCTCCAGCGTCTATGAGTGCTGCCTCCTCTGCGTGCGGACCGCCAAAGGCTTCGTGGAAACCACGGCCAACAATATGCCCTTCTTTCAAAGCAAGCGCTCCAACTTTTGGGTTGGGGGCGGTCATCAACCAAGAAGCCCTGGATGCTTCTTGATGGGCTTTTTGAAGAAGGTAGAGTTCCCGTTTGCTCACACGTCCAGAATAGAGGATTCGACCTGGGCAGTTGGAATCTTTGCCTGCATTTCTAACACCTTCTTCTGACTCAAAACAGACTCCACAAAGAGCTCTTTCCCCTGCCAGTCTTGGATTTGAACAGGGATTTGAAGCCCTGGCCGGAAAAGGCCATCGGGGTCGGGTAACAAAGCACTGTGCCCGGTTTGCAGCTTTCCTCTCCAATAGCCTGGGTTCTTCTCTGGCCTTAAATCCAACATGAGGGAACCAGCTTTACCCACTTGGGAAGAAGTCCTTTCGCGGGCAATTTCCGCTTGGAGGTCTAAGAGAAGGCGATTCCTACGGCCTTTTTCTTGAGCGGGAACATCGTCTTCAAGTTGGGTGCTCGGCGTGCCTGGTCTTGGAGAATACTGAAAGACATAGGACTGCAAAAACCCGAACTCCTTCATGGCATCGACGGAAGCTTCAAAGTCGCGCTCTGTCTCCCCAGGAAAGCCAACAATCCAGTCGGACACCAACTCCAAGTCCGGCATCTTTTCTCGGAGTTTTTGAATACGCTTACGGTACAAGTCCAAGGTATATCCCCGCTTCATTCTCTTTAATACTGAATCCGATCCGGACTGCAAAGGGATCGGAAGAAACCGCATAAATTGAGGAGAACGCGCAAGGGCTTCCACGAGCTCATCATTGCAATACGCCGGGTGGAGAGTGATTAAGCGAATGCGGCGTAAGCCTTCCACCTCAGCCAACTCGTCCAAAAGCCTCGCCAATTGCGGGATTGAACCAGAGGAGGATAAATCAACTCCGTAAGAATCAATCGTCTGCCCAAGAAGGCTAATCTCGGTGGTTCCTCGCTCAACGAGACGACGACACTCATCCAAGATGTCCTTGATTGGCCTACTCTCAACTCGACCACGAACAGAGGGGACAATGCAGAAACTACAGTTGAGGTCGCAACCGCGCATGATGGCGACTTGGGATGAAAATCCGCCCGGATGGCCAGCGAGGTCGCGGACAGGCGCATCAACAGCAAAGTCGGAGTCTCCCACTAAGAGGACCCGCCCTTCACCAGAAATCACTTTCTCCACGAGTTTTGGAAGTTTTGGGAAATGACGAGAGCCACAAACCAAATCAACATGCGGCTCGCGCTCAAAGAGTTCTTCGCTTTCTCGATCCGCCATACAACCCACAACGCCCAAGACCACGTGTGGCCTTTCACGCTTAGTCCTCTTCAACGCTCCTAACAGCGAGTGGACTCGCTCTTCGGCATGCTCTCGAACCGAGCAGGTGTGAAAAAGGACAACATCGGCCGCCTCCGGGTTCAATTCTTCGCGATAACCAGCGCGAGAGAATGCACCTCGAATCAGCTCTCCATCATAAGAATTCATCTGACAGCCAAACACCCGCAGATTGAAGCTGCGGGTGTTAGTGGTTTCGGTGATGGCGACGACTGTTTTAGTCATTCGAGACCGTGCGAAGTTCTGGCGCTAAAGAATCGGGTCCAGCCACTACGGCTCCTTCCATCAAGATTTCGTCCAGAATCAATCCCTCTTTCTCCGCCAATTCGGGAAAAAGAAGTCGGTGAGTGGAGCCATCCGCGGTCAAGTAAATCATGGCCGTGCGATGAAAGCGCATAGCATCAGAAACAATGGTGGTATGACCCGGGTCGCTCCTCAGCTTTCGCCGCGCTGCCCGCTCACCAAAATCATTGAAACCGGCGTAGGAAGTAGAGCCAGGACCAATTCCATCCCAGTCATCTAAGTAATCTTCAGGGGTTTGCCCATCCATGACATAAAGGCCCACATCTTCCGCAGGGCTAAAGAACAATTTTGCATTTTTTTCTGTTCGATCTACAACTCTGTCTTTCCAAAGCCGCAAAAAGAAACGCTGTCCATTATCTCTGGGCCAACTCCCACGATGGTCTTGCTGGTAGGAAAGAAAGGTTTGGTACAAACGAGTCATGTTCTGCTCATTTGCAGTCATTTTCGCTTTATCCACCATTTCAGGCATCATCACAACAAAGGAACCACTCAAGATTCCAATAATGAGAATTACAACCATCATCTCGAGAAGAGTGAAAGCAGAAGAAGAGCGGCGAGAACGGGAAGGGTGCAGCATGATTAGGTTCCTTGCGAGTAGTCTGTTGCGTAGGCAACTTGTTCATCAGTCAACTCGTCAATGTCAATTCCCATTGAGGCCAACTTAATGCCGGCAATTTCCTGGTCGAGTTCTTCAGGAAGAACATGGACGCCCTGCCCCATGGTCTCCGCCTTTTCAGCCAGCATCATCATGGCTTGGAACTGATTCGCAAAGCTCATATCCATAACCTCTGAGGGATGTCCTTCAGCAGCGGCAAGGTTAACCAAGCGACCTTCGGCCAGAACATAAATTCGACGGCCATCTTTCTGAGTGTATTCAATGCAATTGTCCCGGATTTCCCGACGAGAAACCGTCATCGCATTCAACTCTTCCAGATTCAATTCGCAATCGTAGTGGCCTGTATTGCAAACGATGGCACCATCTTTCATGGACTCAAAGTGGCGACCAACGATGATATCCTTCATGCCTGTTGCAGTAATGAAAACATCACCCTCTTTGGCGGCTTCGTCCATGGTCATCACCCGTACCCCTTCAAGGGTAGCCTTGAGGGCAGAAGTTGGTTTAACCTCGGTGGCAATAACATTTGCCCCCATTCCCTTGGCCCGGAGAGCGCAACCTTTTCCGCAATGGCCATAGCCTGCGACAACAAAGTTCTTCCCAGCAAGGAGAACGGAAGTGGCGCGGAGGATTCCATCGAGACTGGACTGACCGGTACCGTAAACGTTGTCGAAGTCCCATTTTGTTTCCGCATCATTGACGGCAATCACGGGGTACTTCAATTTTCCATCCGCAGCCATTGCGCGAAGGCGGTGCACACCGGTAGTGGTCTCTTCTGAGCCACCAAAGACAGTTTCCGCCACTTCTGGAAACTGGAAGTGAACCCGGAAAATCAAATCTGCCCCATCGTCAAGAGTTAAAGTGGGCCCAAATTCGATGCACTTATCAATGGACCAGTAAAAGCCCTCCGTGTCCTGACCATACCAAGCATACATTTGAATCCCTTCCTCGGCGAGAGCAGCAGCTACCGCATCGTTCGTTGAAAGAGGGTTGCACCCCGACCAAGCAATCTCGGCTCCAGCAGCTCGCAAAGTGCGGATCAAGACAGCAGTCTCTTTTGTTACATGCAAACAACCGGCGATTCGCTGGCCAGCAAGAGGTTTTGTTTTCTCAAACTTTTCACGAAGGGCCATCAAAACGGGCATTCGGCTTTCGGCCCAATCAATGAGGAGGCGACCTTCAGCGGCCAAAGAGAGGTCAGCGACCTTGTAGTTCACGAGTTCAGTTGTAGTCATCGAGTAATTAAGAGTAGATTAAGGTAAAAGTCTAGGCGTTCTGAGAAGCAGAGGCCAAAACCTCGATTTCTTCGACAAGGTCGAGTTTTTCCCAAGGGAAGCAGTCTCGCCCAAAGTGGCCATGGGCTGCACTCATTTGGTAGGTCCAACCGTCGGGGTTGGATGGCTTGCCATCCGAATCAACTGGAAGTCCAGTAGGCTTGCTCAAATGTAAACTCCCAATAATCCAATCAGGAGTCAAAACTTGATGCTCGGTCCCATGCTCATCTTTCCAAGGGGAAAGCTGTCGAATGCATGCCGCGATGGACTCTTCAGTCCAGCCTTCACATTCGGTTCCGAAGGTATCCACCCGAATGGAAACGGGCTGTGAAACTCCAATCGCATAGGCGACTTGAACTTCGCAACGCTCGGTAAGTCCAGCGGCGACAATGTTCTTGGCAATCCAACGAGTCGCATATGCGGCGGATCGGTCAACTTTTGTGTAGTCCTTTCCAGAAAAAGCACCGCCACCATGGCGGGCCATCCCACCATAGGTATCAACAATAATCTTTCGACCAGTCAAACCTGCATCGCCATGCGGCCCGCCAACAACAAACCGCCCTGTTGGATTAATGTGATATTGAGTGGTACTTTCCAGAAGTTCGGCCGGAAGTACGGGGAAAATTATCTGTTCCTTCACCTGCTCCCGAAGTTCTTCGATCGAGATGTCATCAGAGTGCTGCGTAGAAAGCACAACAGCCGTAATAGCCACAGGCTGGCCGTCCTCGTAGCGGAAAGTGACTTGTGACTTTGCGTCAGGTCTTAACCAGTGAAGTTCGCCGCTCTTCATCAGCTCAGCATGACGAGCCATAAGGCGATGGGCCCAATGAATGGGCGCAGGCATGTAAGTTTCTGTCTCTTTGCAGGCAAAGCCAAACATCATTCCCTGGTCACCCGCTCCGGTCGCAGAATCATCCGCAGCGTTTTCAACGCCCTGGCGAATATCAGCCGACTGGCGATGGAGGGAAGACAGGACGGCACAGGAGTCGGCCTCAAAGCCAATCCCCTCGTGGACATAGCCAATGTCGCGCAAAACGCGGCGAGCAATGTCTTGAGCGTGAACATAGGCTTCTGTGTGGAGTTCACCAGCAAGTTGCACAAGCCCAGTAGTCACCAAAGTTTCACAAGCAACCTTGGAATTAGAGTCTTGAGAGAGACATGCATCCAAGAAGGCGTCGCTTATTTGATCAGCAATCTTGTCAGGATGGCCTTTAGAAACTGATTCGGAAGTAAAAAGTTTTTGTTCCATTAACTATCGGGGGAAAGGAGGCCGGCTTCTTGGAGCAGGACTCGAGTTCGTTCCGTTGCTCCTCTGCCGGATTCAAGTGCGCACTGACCGGTCCGGCCAGCTTCTTCAGCAAGGGAGTCCTGCTTAAGCCACTCTTTAAGACATCTTAGCAAAGCGGTCGGAGTCGCTCCACTTTGAAGGGCCCCGATTCCTCTCAACAGCCTCATTTCTTCTTCAAAATTACCCATATGAGGACCGACTAGAACTGGAAGACCCGCCGCCGCGGCTTCCAGGACATTTTGCCCACCATGAGGAATTAAAGAGCCGCCAAGAAAGGCAACGGTCCCCGATGGATAGATAGCTTCTAATTCACCAAAGGTATCGACAAGCATGACCGAACCCTCTGGAAGCGGTTCCCCCTCTTTCATTTCGCTTCGAAGAAAAAGTGGTCGGGCGCCTAGCAAGGACTTCAGTTTTGAGAAAAGGGAAGCCGCGCGATCAGGATGGCGTGGGACAATGGCTATACAAAGACTCTTCATGTCGGGGTCTTGAATAATTTCCGAAAGAATATCCACTTCCTCGGGACTATGCGTGGAGGCCATAACAAAAAGAGAAGCGTCCAAAAACCAATCCTTCCAAGGTGATTGAGCTTCAATCGTAGGAGGCAGTGAGTCGAATTTTAGGTTGCCTGTGATATGAACACGATCTTCCGGAACGGAAAGAGCGCAAAATCTCTCGGCATAGGCCTCATTTTGGACACAATAAAGTGCAATCTTGTCGAACTGAGGAAGAAATCTTTGCACTCGCCTATAGCCGTCCAAAGACTTTTCTGTAATCCTCCCATTCGCAATCGCAACAGGAATGGAATTCTGGTCGCAATTACGTAGGAAGTTAGGCCATATCTCCAGTTCAAGAAGAACGACCGCAGAGGGTTTTATTTTCTTCAGATAAAGCCATGTCGTCCAAGGAAGGTCCATGGGGAAGGGCAAAACAGTGGTTCCAGGGAACAGACGCTTGGCCGTTTTCCGCCCACTACGAGTTGTTGAAGAGACGATGAGCGAAGTGGATGGATGTTTCTCTTGGATTGCCTTCAAAAGGGGGCGCAAGGCGACGATCTCTCCAACCGAAACTCCATGAAGTAGCAGAGAACCTTCTGGAATACCCTGGGGTAAAAGAAATCCGAGGCGCTGAAAAAAAACTTTAGGCTCTCCATCTCGTAATGCCCGGAAAAAGGAAAGCGGCAGGACAAGAATCGCCAAGAAATGGAGGATGGTGTCGTAAATGAAATAGACGAGACGACGCCCGAACATATCAAGCGTTACGTCCGCAGCATTGTTTGTACTTTTTCCCAGACCCACAAGAACAGGGCGCATTTCGCGCTGGCTTTTTCTGAGCAGTCTGTGCGGGTTGGGAATCCAAAGGCATGCTTGCCGCTTCTTGCGTTTCTCTTTCCTTTGCAAAGTCTTGGAGAGCATTGCCGCTTTGGGAAGGAGGCTTGTAACCGACAGCAACCTGTCTTCCAGGAGCCTGGGCGGGACCGGTAGTAACCGATGCGCCATGGAAAGATGGGTGGCTAGCCTCTTGCCCCTGGAAGGTTGAGCCCAATCGCTCTTCATCGCCCGACTGTATTTGGACCTTCAAAATATAGTCGGAAACTTGCTCAGCCACTTGAGAAAGCATTCGCTCGAACATGGCCAAGCCCTCTCGTTTGTATTCCGCTTTTGGGTCAACTTGGGCGTAACCTCGCAGGCTGACTCCAGCACGTAAAGCGTCCATCCCAAAGAGGTGGTCTTTCCACTTGGAGTCAATCGCATTCAGGAAAAGAAAGCGTTGCAGGTCGTGCATCTTTTCTGGTCCGAGCTCGGCCCCTCGCTCTTCAAGCAACCGCACAGAATCGGAAAGCAAAATATCCTTCATCTGAGAATGGTTACTCGCTTCGATGGACTTATCAGGGTCCAGAAACCCCCACTTCCTTTGAGCCCACAAAGTCAAGGCCTCGTAGTCAGGGGGGACATCCTTTCCGTCACCGCCCCAAACATGGACAGCGTCTTCGACAACCTGTTCGAACATCAATTCAACTTTTTCGTGAAGGTCTGAAGCTTCGAGGGCATCTTGCCTGTGCTCGTAAATAAGGTGTCTCTGCTTGTCCATCACCTCGTCATATTCGAGAAGGTTCTTTCGAATTTCAAAGTGATAGCTTTCGACTTTTCTTTGGGCTTTTTCAATCGCACGAGAAACCATTCCAGATTGGACCGGCTCACCATTACCCATTCCGGCCTTTCCTAGAAAGTTCTTTACCCAATCGCGATAAAACCGCCGCATGAGATCGTCGTCCAAAGAAAGAAAGAAACGTGACCGACCCGGGTCTCCCTGTCTTCCAGAACGACCGCGTAGCTGGTTATCAATCCGCCTGGCTTCATGTCGCTCCGTGCCTAAAACGTAAAGACCGCCTGCGGCGAGTACATCGTCTTTCTCTGCCGCACACTGTTCCAAAAGGGAAGTTCTAGCGGCTTCAATTTCCGAGGCATTGTTCGCCAAAGTCCAGGAGTTCCCAATCATTTTTGCCGAAAGCAAAGCCTCTGCATTTCCACCTAAAACAATGTCAGTTCCACGCCCCGCCATGTTTGTCGCAACAGTAACCGCACCTTTCCTGCCAGCCTGGGCCACAATGTCCGCTTCTCTTTCGTGTTGCTTCGCATTGAGGACTTCGTGAGCGATTCCCCGCCTCGCAAGCATTCCAGCAATCAGCTCGGAAACTTCGATGCTGATTGTGCCCACAAGAACGGGTTGACCTTTCTTGTGAACATCTTCAATCTCATTGGCGATAGCTTTCCATTTATCCTCCATATTGAGATAAATGACATCTCTTTCGTCGGAGCGAACAATAGGCTTGTTCGCCGGAATAGCCATGACATCTAAATCGTAAATCGAAGCGAATTCTCCGGCTTCCGTCAGTGCCGTCCCAGTCATCCCGGAAAGTTTCCTAAAGAGGCGGAAGTAGTTTTGGAAGGTAATCGTAGCCAAGGTCTGGTTTTGGGCACGTGGCCGAATACCTTCCTTTGCCTCCACAGATTGGTGGAGCCCATCAGACCAGCGTCGACCTTCCATTAGTCGACCGGTAAATTCGTCAACAATAATGACCTGCCCCTCTTTAACAACGTAATCAACATCGGCTTTATAAAGGTGGATTGCTCGAAGGCAAGTTTCAAGAATATGCGGCCACTCCATGTTTGCGGCCCCTGTATAGAAATCTTCCACACCCAAAATTCGCTGAGCCGAAACAATCCCTTCCTCTGTCAAGATTGCCTGCTTCTCCTTCTCTTTGAGCTCAAAGTGAATCTCATTCTTTAACTTGCGTGCTGCCTGCACGCCAACCCGGTACCGCTCAGCATCACCGGTAGCAGGGCCGCTAATAATGAGAGGAGTTCGAGCTTCGTCCACAAGAATCGAATCCACTTCGTCAATAATGGCAAAGTCTAAGTCACGCTGAACCTGATCCTCAACCCGGGACTTCATGTTGTCCCGAAGGTAGTCGAAACCAAACTCGTTGTTGGTTCCATAAATAATGTCGCAAGCATAAACCGGATGGCGCTCGGCAGGCATCATTGAAGATTGAATCGAGCTAACTGAAAGCCCTAGATATTCAAAGACGGGCCGCATCCACTCAGCATCTCGCCCTGCCAAGTAATCATTGACTGTGACGACATAGACTTTCCCCACCAGCCCATTCAGGTAAGCAGGCATCGTGGCAACCAAAGTTTTGCCTTCTCCGGTGGCCATTTCAGCAATACTACCTTGGTGCAAAACAATACCGCCAATCAACTGCACGTCGTATGGCCGGAGCCCTAATGTCCGTTCAGCCGCCTCACGAACCATTGCGAAGGCTTCTGGGATTAAAGAGTCTGTCTTACGCCCTCCTGCAAGCTCCTTACGCCATTGGGCGGTTTGCGCCTGCATTTCCTCTTTACTGAGTTGGGATGCCCAGTCGGAGAAACTGTTGATTTTCTGGACGATAGGACGAAGTTTCTTCAGACGCCTGGTGTTTTGGGAACCAAAAATTCCACGCAAGGCACGGCCCAAACCATGGCCTAAAACACCTAGGGAGTCACCAATCTTTTCGAGGTCAACCATCTTTTTAACGGCTTATTTGCAGGCAGAGCGCAGAAAACCGAGGCACAGTATAGCCGTCAGGAGCAGGAAGAAGGCCACTCCAAGGAACGAGACAACTCCGACACAGAAGCGCCTTCCTGCTCAAGAAGAAGGGTCAGTTGGCGGGAGACTTCTCCGAAAAGGGAGGGATTCCGGAAGAAAGCCGTTCCTAGCTGAACAGAAGACGCACCGGCCACTAGAAAGGAGAGGACATCTTCGGCGCTTGAAATCCCACCGCAACCAATCACCGGGATGTCTACGGCTTGAGACGTCTCCCAGACCATCCTCATCGCAATGGGGCGGATAGCTGGCCCAGAAAACCCTCCATATCCCACACCCAGCTCTGGCTTTCGGGTTCGCCAATTCACGGCAAGGCCTAAAACAGTGTTCCCTACTGTGAGAGCATCTGCGCCAGCCTTCTCAGCAGCAATGGCCATCGGGGCAATTCGAGTGACATTGGGGGACAACTTCGCCCACAGGGGCTTCTTCGTTAGTGAACGGCAAGCGTCGAGCACCTCGTGCACAGCTTTTTCGCAAGTGGAAAAGGGCAAGCGACCCCCCCCCACATTGGGACAAGAAAGGTTGAGCTCTAAGGCTTGAAAGCAATCCAAGTCACCAAAAGCTTCCACCATCTGGCAAAACTCATCAACGGACTCACCGCCGACATTGGCCACAATGGGGATGCCCTCAGAGCCTAGCTCCGGCACAACCTCATTCAAAAAGGCCTCAACTCCTTGGTTCTCCAAACCAATGGAATTCAAAAGACCCGAAGGCGTTTCGAATAAACGAGGCGGAGGATTTCCGTGACGGGGTTGAGGCGTTACGGTTTTCAGCACAATCGCTCCGAGCTCTCTTTGACTCAAAAATTGAAGAGCCGAACCATCTTGGCCAAAAGTTCCAGATGCCGTCATGAGAGGAGACTGAAGCTCCAGGCTGCCCAATTGTGTCTTCAGACGGTTCATGGGGCTTCCTTGGGTTTTGGTGCCTGCAGTTCTACGGCAGCTAGGCCAGCAATCAGAATGATGAAAGCAATCGAAATATAAGAGTCTGCCAAATTAAAGATGGGCCAGGGGTGAAACAGCCACGGCAAAACGTCGGGCCACCAGTCTGGTTGAACACCAAGGTCAACGCGAATAAAGTCTCGAACCTCTCCATTTCCTTCCCAGGGCATCCAAGCCGACAGGTTGTCGTAAAGGTTGCCAATGGCGCCTGCCAAAAGAAGGGACAAAGTAGCGGAGCCCTTCCAGTTCGCTCGCGCTTGCCTGCCGAGAAGCCAAAACAAGAGACCAACTGCAAAAATGCGAACAATCGTCAAAGGAAGTGTTAGCCCTCGCCACAATCCGAATACCCCGCCAGGATTTGTAAGAGTCTGCCAACTCAGCCAATCTCCAAAGACCTGCTGAGGCCCCAAATTCCAAAATTGCCAAGCCCAATCCTTGGAGAGAAGGTCGGCAAGAACCAAAACGAAAACAAACAAGTAATACCCTGGGCGCCAGTAAGGGCGGCGATGACTCCCCAAGCTGAGCTCGGCTTCAGTCATCCAGGTGCAAATCTCCGTTTTCAAACTTCTCTTGGCACTCGATGCAATACAAGGCGTAAGGCAAGGTCTCTAAGCGACGAATCGGAATCCAGCTTTCGCAACCCCCACAGCGCCCGTAGCGGCCTTCTTCAAGGCGTTTAAAAGCGTTGCGGACTTCCTGAAGGATGTCATCCTCGTTTTGGATGAGCCCGAGTTGGAATTCCCTAGCACTCCCGCCACCCCCACTATCGCTGTCATCGGAAAGGGAATCATGGTCGGCCAAGAGCACCGATTCTTCCATGTGGTCCAATTTGACCCCAGTGGCCTTCAGAATATCCAATAACGCAGACTGGAGTTTACGTTTCTGGGCTTGGGTTGGTTTTGGCATCTGATTAAACTAGAGGGGCCCCGGAGGGGGCGACATTCTAATGACAACCGGAAAGAAGGGTCAAGCGAACAACCTTCAGCTTCAAGCTGATGTTGAGGATTTTCTGGCCATTCTTGCCACAGAATCCGGTCTTGCCGCCAATACCATCGTTGCTTACCGCCGAGATCTGGCCAAGGCCCGGGAGTGGATGATTACCGAAGGGCTCTCAGAATGGGAGGATTTAGGGCCTTCTGAGGTCTCCGAAATGTTGGCGAGCAGTCGCTCCGACGGGGCGGCACCTGCTACTCAGTTGAGACTGCTTTCCGCTCTGCGGGGTTTTTTTCACTTTCTTCGCGTAGAAAAGCGCCTGAACCATTCTGATCCGACCCGCTTTGGCGGCAAGATTCGCCCTTGGGCGCAACTCCCATCCGTCCTTTCTGTGGAGGACTCCCTGAGGCTCATGGACGCCCCAGCCTCCTCTGGCTGGAAGGGAGAGCGGGACCGGGCTTTATTAGCTCTCTTGTATGGAGGTGGATTGCGGGTAAGTGAGGCCTGCCACCTTCAGCTGAAAGATTTGTCCCTCCAAGTAGCGCAAAAAGATGGGCCTGGCCTCCTTCGCGTTTTCGGGAAGGGAGGCAAGGAACGCCTTGTTCCTTTTGGCGGGGAAGCTCGTGCCCGCCTGGAAACTTGGATTTCCGAGGGTCGCCCTCAGCTTGAGGCCAAAGGGGATTGGGTTCTTTTGAGCAAGAGTGGCAAGACGCTTGACCGCCATCGTGTCTTTCGAATCGTTGAGGAATACTGCAAGCTTGCCGGGCTGCCCGGCCGAATTCACCCCCACTCCCTTCGCCACTCTTGCGCGACCCATCTTCTTGCTGGGGGTGGAGATCTTCGCTCCGTTCAAGAGTTCTTAGGCCATGCGGATTTACGCACAACGGAACGATACACCCATGTCGAAGTGGACGAACTGCAGGCCTTACATCGCCTGCACCATCCACGAGGCGACTAGGGCAAGATAGCTTCTAAATGTTCCTGAACGGCTTTCGCCAATTCGACGTTCAAGCCTTGAAGTGCGGCAAGCTCCTCCAAGGACGCGTCCCGAATGCGCTCCAACTTACCCTGATAGAAATCCAGTAGGGTTTTGCGCTTTGCCGGGCCAACTCCCGGAACTTGCTCGAGAATCAGTCGCAGATCTTCTCTTCGCTTTCGGTGATACTGAATGGCAAAGCGATGCGCTTCATCACGTATCTTTTCAAAAAAATGCCCTTCGGGGCTTCCAGGCTCCAAAATAATTGGGGTGCGTTTCCCCGGCAGAAACACTCTTTCTTCAGCGGCAATAGGACCCCGCCCTTTGCGCGCTTTTGCCAAGCCCACCATTTGAATCTCAGCTGCCAGGCCCCCTAAGGATTCAAGACCTGCGTTGAGTTGAAGCTGGCCACCGTCAAGAATAAATAAATCGGCTAATCCATCGCGCTCCCGGCTCCTCACAATTCTCCCAACAACCTCACGCATCGCCTCAAAATCGTCGTTCCCGACTCCTCCGCCAATAAGATACCGACGGTAGCTTGATGGCTCGGGTATTCCCTCCACGAAACGCACTTTGGAGGCCACACGATCACTACCTTGGAAATGGCTGATGTCCACGCAATCCACGACTGCCGGCAGGGGGAAATGGAGGAGTTCAGACAATCGCAAAGCAAGTGCTGGCCAATCGAGATGACTTTTTTCTCCTGCCATAGCCCGCGCATTACTTTCCGCCATCCGAAGCAAGGCTTTTTTTTCACCTCTGCATGGAACACGCAAGAGAGGCTTCCAGGAAACCCTAGAAGCCTCGGAAGCTAACCACTCCTCGTGCTCCTCCGGCAACTCCGAGACAAGAACAGTTGGAGGCAAGGTTTCGGAGTCCGGTGAATAAAGGGCAGCAAGGGCTTGGCGAATTGCATCTTCGCGGTTAATCCAAAGAGAAGCCTTTCCTCGGCGTGTCCCAACCCAATCTCCCCCTCGATACTGGAGAAGTGCAAACCATCCTCGCTCATCTAGCCCAAGAACATCAAAGTCCTCTGAAGTTGCCAAGCGAACCTTTTGCTTCTCCCTCAATGCCTTCAGTGCCTGAATTCTATTCCGAGAGCGCAAAGCGTTTTCATAATCTAAGGAGGCTGATGCTAGCTTCATGGCCTGGGTTTCATCCGCCACACGAGACCCGACTTTCCCACCTAAAACTTCGCTGGCCCCTTGAATGGCGAAATCGTAATCCTCAGCGGACACCAAACCAACACAAGGACCCAGACACATCCCAATGGAGTGCTTTAGACAAGCACGGGTTCTGTTTCTCAAAGTATGGTCGGTGCAATCTCGAAGCCCAAAAGCCTGCATGAGCAATCGCTTCGCTCGACGTGCAGCAGAAGCGCTTGGGTACGGACCAAAAAAAACACCCTTCCCCTTGGCTTTCCTCCGAGCCAAACTGAGTTTCGGCCATTCCTTTTGAGTCTCAATCTGAATGAACAAAAATGACTTGTCATCCTTCAATAAAACATTCATCGAAGGCTGATGTTTCTTGACCAATCTTTCCTCTAGAAGAACCGCCTCCTTTTCAGAATCGGTAACAAAAAATTCCGCGGTGGAAGCAAGGCGTAGAAGGTCAGCCAAGCGAGCGCGCCCATCGGCACCTGCGCGCCGATACACCTGCACCCGATTCCGTAAAACGCGAGCTTTCCCTATGTAGAGAATCTTTCCACTCTGGTCCCGAAACAAATAGCACCCGGGCCGAAGCGGCGCATTCTTCAAGGTATCGGAGAAGACCTTATTCACGAGACGAGGTCCAATTCCAATGCCTCAAGCCTCCTAACTTCATCTCGAAGTTTGATGGCTTTTTCGAAATCAAGGGAGGCCGCCGCAGAAAGCATTTCTTTCTTCAAAGAATTCAACCGAGTGCGAAGGGAATTCAAGTCTTCAAAATCCACAGAGACCTCACCTGACTCACTCTCCTCTCCGAGCAAAGAAGCTATCCCTTTCCGAATCGATTTCGGCGTGATTCCATGTTTCAAATTGTGCTCCTCTTGAATGGCTCTCCGGCGACTAGATTCTTCAAGGGTTGCCAAAATCGACTTGGTCTTTTTGTCGGCATAAAAAACAACGCGACCGTCCAGGTTTCTCGCAGCGCGACCACAGGTTTGGGTCAGAGAGGTTTCGCTACGAAGAAAGCCTTCCTTGTCTGCGTCTAGAACTAAAACAAGGGACACCTCGGGCAAATCCAATCCCTCCCGAAGCAGGTTAATGCCCACAAGAATGTCGAAAACTCCAATCCTCAAATCCCGCAACAAGGCCGCGCGCTCAAGAGTGTCGATGTCGGAGTGAAGATAACGCGCTTTGAGACCATTCTCCTGCAAGAACTCCGTCAAATCTTCTGAACTCCTCTTGGTCAAAGTGGTCACCAAAATACGATTCCCCTTCCCTACCTCGACCTTGCATTCAAAGATTGCATCCTCAACCTGTCCCAGCGCAGGACGTACTTCACATTTTGGTTCCAGCAAGCCTGTCGGACGAACAATTTGCTCAACGACTTTCTGATTCGCAAGATTGATTTCTCGAGCAGATGGGGTTGCGGAGACGTACAAGGCTCGCTGAAGAAGCCCTTCGAATTCTGGCTCAGCAAGAGGGCGATTGTCCAATGCAGAGGGAAGACGAAAACCGTGACGAATGAGGTTCTTCTTTCGCGAAGTGTCTCCTTTGACCATTCCGTACAACTGAGGGAGAGTGACGTGGCTCTCGTCCATTACACACAAAAAATCTTTGGGAAAATAGTTCAGCAAGGTGAATGGGGGCTGCCCCGGCGCTCGACCCTCGAGATGGCGAGCATAATTTTCAATGCCATGGCAAAGACCAAGTTCTTCCATTTCCTCCATGTCTGCGAGGACACGTCTCTGCAAGCGCTCCGCCTCCAACCCTCGGCCCTTCTTCAAAAGGTTGGCCACTCCCTCTTGCATTTCTTTTCGAATTGAGACCAAAGCGCGAGGCAACTTTTCTTCTGGCTGGACATAGTGGCCAACCGGGAATATGTTGACCCTCTCGAGTTCGTCAAATATTTCACCGGAAAGTGGGTCACAACTAAGGATAGACTCAACTTTTCCCTCGCTTAACTCAACCGAAAATATCTTGTCTTCCTCCTGAATGGGCCAAATTTCAATCGAATTCCCTCTGACTCGAAACGACCCCGGCCGGAAATCATGCTCGGCTCGCCGATGCTGGGTTCGCACGAGCCCACGGAGCAAATCGCTTCGTTCTTGCTCCGCACCAACTGCAAGCTCTAAAGCCAAGCTCCTGTAATTTTCTGGGTCCCCCAATCCATAAATACAAGATACGCTAGCGACAACAATCACATCCCGTCGATGTAGCAGGCTAACGGTTGCGCGATTACGCATCCTGTCAATTTTCTCGTTGATTCGAGCATCTTTCTCGATGTAAGTGTCTGAGGAGGGCAAGTAAGCCTCAGGCTGATAGTAGTCGTAGTAGGAAACGAAGAACTCCACGGCATTTTCAGGAAACAGTTCCGAAAATTCAGAGAAGAGCTGGCCTGCCAATGTTTTGTTGGGCGCAATCACCAAAGTTGGGACCTGTAGTTCTTGCACGACATTAGCAACAGTAAAGGTTTTCCCAGACCCCGTCACACCAAGAAGAACCTGCTTGATATCACTACTCCGAAACCCATCGACGAGATTCTCAATCGCTGAGGGCTGATCCCCGCGAGGCGTGTAATTACTTTTGAGCTGAAACCTGTCCTTCATCTTTTCCCCAGTGAGGAAGAGGCTATCCTAGAAAGCAATGGCCCATTCCCGCTGCCCGCATTGCCAAGTTCGCTTGAAAATCCAAGACGAGCGCCTTCATTCTAAGGTCCGGTGCCCTAAGTGTTCCGAGCCCTTTGTTTGCAAACCGGAAACCGTTACACCAACTCGAGCCACTGCGAGGAGGAGGCCTCCGCCGAAACCTAACTCCCTCCCTATTGTTCTAGCTTGCCTCGCTCTACTTCTCTGCGGGGCCATTTGGTTTTTCTACCCCGATCCACCGGCTCCTACATCTACACAAGATTCCATTGCCGTCCTTCCGCCGAAGCCAGCCAGCGCCCCTCCGCAGATTGCTGCCCGCGAACATCCGGCAATGAAGCGTGTGCGATTTTTCTCTCAATCTCTTTCTGCGCGCAACTTCGAATCCCTCGCTCGACAATTGGATTTACCTTCTTGGTACAAAGCCAAGAACCCTGGCGACAGTCGGGTTTACCAACTATTGCCTGGAGATGAAATCCGAGCCTGGGAAGAGTCCCTCTTCCTCGAAATTTCCAAGAACCCCTTTATTCTCCAATTCGTCCAAGACAGCTTCTTTGATGTTTTTTACCTGGAAACTGACGAGGCTCCTCTTCGAATTGAAGTCCGTATAAATTCCAACCCAGACATTCGCTGGATTTTCGATTTCCTTCAAGACGGCGGTGACTGGCGCATCGCAAAATTGGACATCATTCCGCCTCAGGCGAAACCTGTCGCTGAAGCCAAGGAGCCCGAAGCGAAGCCCAAAGAAAGCAAAATCTATGTTGAAGACGATATAGGTGGGCGAATTTTCCGCGGGAAAATCGTAGCCGTAGATATTGTTCAAGACACTTCCCCCGAAGACCTTGCCATCTTAAACCCACTGCTTGATTCCGCCCTTCAAGATGGCGGCCTTGAATCTCGTGTCGCCAAAAAGGACTTGATCCCATGGGAAAACAAGCCAATCCCCCTTCTTCTGAACCGACTGGTCGAGCTCCCTCTAGACGGAAGTGAAGACCGCCTCATGGAGGTAGCAGCCATTGATGGGCTACTACAAGCTCTCACTCACCGCATCTCCACCCTTCCCATGCGAGCACTCGGAACGGGAGGCAAAGAGGGCCTAGTCGAGCGACAAAATGAAGTCATCGGTTCTTGGTTCACGTGGTGGAAAGTATGGGGCAAACGGTGGGAGGGATGGAAAAAAGAGGCCAACTTTCCTCCTCCACCTCGAAGACGTGGCGGGAAGGGGCGTAACAGCCAGTGAGAAATAGACTAAAATAGACCTCCCCCCCCCTTTCTTTAAGAATCATGAGCGACCGAATTGGAACTTGTACGACCTGTGAAGCCAAATATGGCAACATCCCCCCCAGCTTCCCCCACCTCCGAGTAAAGTGCAGGAAATGTGGAGGGGTTGTGGAAATTCCGGCCCTAGAGGAGGAAGTCGCCCCTGAGCCCGTCGTCGTAGAAGAGCCCGTCGTCGTAGAAGAGCCCGTCGCAGTAGAAGAGCCCGTCGCAGTAGAAGAGCCCGTCGCAGTAGAAGAGC
>PVBE011306156.1_pt1 | contig 31007 bp, 27 predicted proteins | sample 1631181 | NCBI WGS metagenome assembly PVBE01 (sample SAMN08397723, study PRJNA350692) | Marine metagenome, whole genome shotgun sequencing project. | isolation source: water | place: Pacific Ocean | collected 2012-04
AGACGTTTTTTGCGCTGTCACCAGTGATGACGAAGCCAACATCATGTCTTCAATGCTGGCTAAGAGTCTCGGCGCAAGAAAAGTTATTACCCTGATAAATAATCCAGCCTACGTAGATCTCATAGAAGGCCATGATATTGATATCGCGATTTCCCCACAGCAGTCAACGCTCGGCTCCATACTGACTCACATACGCCGAGGAGATGTCGTCAAGGTTCATGCCCTTCGACGCGGCGCCGCAGAAGCAATTGAGGCGATCGCTCATGGGGACGAAACCAGCTCGAAGGTCATTGGCAGATCTCTGGGCGATATCGAACTACCTTCTGGCACAAACATCGGCGCTATCGTTAGGGGTGAAAATGTCATTATTGCCCATGACGATATCGTCATCAAACCAGGCGACCACCTGATACTTTTTCTCGTCGACAAGAGCAAGATTCGCAATGTCGAGAAATTGTTTCAGGCTCCACTCAGCTTTTTCTAGTCAATGCACGTAAAGGCAGCTTTAAGAATACTGGGCAGTCTACTGATGATATTCAGCATAACTATGCTGCCGCCGCTTTTTGTCTCCTGGATATTCGAAGATGGTGCCGCATCCATATTTGTAGATGCCTTTGTCTACACAGTCATTTCTGGATTCATAATCTGGCTTACTTTCCGAAAACACAATGATGAAATGAGAACCAAAGATGGGTTTCTCATCACCGTTTTTTTCTATCTGGCCCTGGGCATCTTCGGTAGCATCCCCTTTCTTGAGGCAGGGGGAGTAGAGCTTGATATTCCAGACGCATTGTTCGAATCCTTTTCCGGATTCACCACTACCGGCGCAACCGTTATCACCGGTCTGGACACTCTACCGCAATCAATCCTTTTCTACAGGCAACAACTTCAGTGGCTCGGTGGTATGGGCATTATCGTCCTGGCAGTTGCCATCCTGCCCATGCTCGGTATCGGTGGCATGCAGCTCTATCGTGCAGAAACTCCTGGCCCGGTAAAGGACAGCAAACTCACGCCCAGAATTAAACAGACCGCCGTTGCTCTCTGGTCAATTTATCTCGGTCTAACGACGCTCTGCGCGATTGCATACTGGCTGGCTGGAATGACTTGGTTTGACGCTATCTGTCACAGTTTTTCCACGGTAGCGATAGGAGGATTCTCAACCCACGATGCCAGCATCGGCTATTTCGATTCCACACTGATTGAATCGGTTGCCGTTGTCTTTATGTTGGTCTCAGGAATTAACTTTGCCCTGCATTTCTTTGCAGTTCGTGACCAGTCAATACTGCACTATTTTCGTGATGATGAGGTGAAGTTCTACCTAACAATACTCCTGGTTTCCACTGCGACGGTTTCTGTACTCCTGGTCTACTTTGAAGTCGCAGAAGGTACAACGGCCTTCCGCCTGGCAATTTTTGAAGTGGTATCCATCTTTACGACAACCGGCTTTGCCATCGCTGATTTCAGCCAGTGGCCTGGCATAATCCCCATCATAATATTTTTTGGCGCCTTCGCCGGCGCTTGTGCTGGTTCAACCGGTGGTGGCATGAAAGTGATGCGTTTCATGCTTATCTGTAAACAGGCTTTCCGCGAAATTCATCGCCTGATACACCCCAACGCCGTATTTCCTATCAAGGTTAACAAGCATCGAATTCCCTCTAACGTAATCGAAGCTATATGGGGATTCTTTTCAATATACGTTATCGTCTTTCTGTTCATGGACCTGGCAATGATGGCCACTGGAATGGACTTTCTGACCGCCTTTTCTGCTGTTGGGGCTGCTATTAATAACCTGGGTCCGGGATTGGGTGATGTCTCTCTGCACTACGGGAACATAACCGACAGTGCGAAACTCCTGCTTTGCTTCACAATGATTCTTGGCCGCCTTGAGATCTTCACCATTTTGGTACTTTTTAGCCCCATGTTCTGGAGAAAATAGATCTAGTAACAGGCTATCCAATCCTAGTGAAACACATCGGGTTTACCAAAGCGGTAGATCCTCTTCTCCCCCGATGGGCGTACCTTGAAGCGTTTATATTCCCACTGATACTGAGCAGGGTACTCCTTTACACAGTTCTCCACGGTGGTGTTAATGGCACGAACCGACTGCTCTAAATCCGTTGAATAGATGCCTTCGTCAACTGAACTAAACCTGATATCAAATTGACCGCCATCCAGACGGACAACACAGGCGGCAACAACCCGTGCCCCGGTTTTGAGTACAAGTCGGCTTATCAGTTGATCCGTGAGGGCTGCATTGCCAAAGAATGGTACATACAGTCCACTGGCTGGTACCTGGTCCGGCAATATGGTGACTACTCCGCCATTTTCCAGCACTCGATACAGCCTGGCAACTCCCTTGACATTAGTAGCAACAAGCTCGTTGCCAAATCGACTGCGCACCCTTTGCATGATCTTTTGCTGGTGGGGTTTGCGGGGAGGTTGATACAGAGCGGTCATCTTGCCCCTGGTAGCAAAATAGGCATTAAACAGCTCCCAATTGCCCAGGTGGGGCAACAGTACAATAGTGCCCTTGCCAGCATCGATCGCTTCATCCAGTAACTCGCTGGAGACTGTGCCGGCAATCCACTTTTCTAGCACAGGGTTGCCGGCCAGCCAGGCGGCGGGAGTTTCCATCAGGGTTTGTCCGGTACTCTGCAGACTCTTCTTCACCAGCTTCTGGCGATCTGCAGCAGGCAACTCAGGGAAGCACAGCAGCAAATTGGCAACCGTCACCTGGTAAGCTCTGGTGCGGAACAGATAGCTCACATACCCGACCAGGCGACCGAGAAACTGACTCACCTGCCTTGGCAGACGCGCCAGAACTAGAAGCGAAAACTCTACAAAACGACCTCGCATATAGCTACGTTACTCTCTCTCGACATTTCTTAGCCAATAAAAGGTGATAATTGACCATCGCGGATCATAATGCCAGTTACTTCAAACGGGCCTCGGCCTTCCTATTCGCCCCCTACCTCACCTTTTGCAATCACAACAAGTAGTTGATCAGAGGTTACCTAGGTATACTTACGCCCTTTTTATGCCGGGACTAAATCGGCTCAAGGCAAGAGGACAAGATGGCAGCGGTCGATACATTTCAGGACCTGATCCTATCACTTCAAAAATACTGGTCAGACCTTGGCTGCGTCATCATGCAGCCATACGACATGGAGGTCGGTGCGGGTACTTTTCATCCAGCCACTTTTCTTAGGGCGATTGGTCCCGAAAACTGGCAGGCCTCCTACGTTCAGCCTTGTCGCCGCCCCACGGATGGCCGCTATGGAGAGAATCCGAACCGGTATCAGTACTACTACCAATACCAGGTCGTGATGAAACCCTCACCAGAGAATTTCCAGGATCTTTACCTGGATTCCCTTCGCCACCTGGGAATCGACCCTCTGGTCCACGATATCCGGTTCGTTGAAGATGATTGGGAATCACCAACTTTAGGTGCATGGGGTCTTGGCTGGGAAATCTGGATGGACGGCATGGAAATATCACAGTTCACCTATTTCCAGCAGGTCGGTGGACTTGAGTGTTATCCGGTCATGGGAGAAATCACCTACGGCCTAGAACGGCTGGCCCTATATCTGCAAGGAGTCGAGGATTTCAGGCAGCTGGTTTGGACACAAAAGGACGATCAGACGGTCACCTATTCGGATGTCTATCTCCAATATGAAATTGAAATGTCCAGGTTCAACTTCGACGAATCAAACGTGGCTGGTCTTTTTTCCCAGTTTGACTTTTTTGAGTCAGAAACAAAGCGGCTACTGGACACAGGCTTGTCTCTACCTGCCTACGAGTATGTTATGAAGGCTTCTCATGTATTTAACCTGCTTGATGCCCGTCAGGCTATCTCTGTAACGGAAAGGCAGCGATATATTCTCAGGGTTCGTACTCTGGCCAGAGGTGTAGCACAAACCTACTTTAAGTCGCGATTGGATCTCGGCTTTCCACTTGCTGATGCCAAGGCGAGAGACTATGTACTGCAGGAGGTAGAAAATGCCAAATGATCACCTTCTGTTGGAGATAGGTTCCGAGGAGCTACCGCCAAAATCTCTAAGACAACTAATGTTAAGCCTGGAATCGAATCTTTCTGAGCAACTTGGCAGTGCTGGCTTCTCCTTCAGCACCACGCGGAGCTACGCTACCCCGAGAAGGCTTGCGGTGCTCATAGAGGATCTGGCCGACAAGCAAAGTGACCAGCAAATTGAGAAAAGGGGTCCTGCAGTATCGGCAGCTTATGACGACAAGGGTGAACCAACGAAAGCTTTGCTCGGATTCGCCCGATCGTGTGGAGTCGAAGATCCAGCGAGTCTTGAAAGGCTCTCATCCGAGAAGGGAGAGTGGGTATTGTACCGCGGCGTACAGGAGGGAAAGTGTCTCCAGGACGAAATTGAACAGCTGGTGGCAAACTCAGTAGCAAACCTGCCAATTGACCGAAATATGCGCTGGGGTAGTAAGCGACTTGAATTCGCCCGACCAGTTCACTGGGTTGCTCTGATATATGGTAGTGAAATTCTACCAGCTAACATCCTTGGCAAGGAAACGGGCCGAGCCAGCAGGGGACACAGGTTCATGTCTGATGGTGAAATTGCGATTCAAAACGCCAAAGACTACCCCGCTACGCTGGAGAAAGCTTCCGTAATTGTTGACTTTGAGCAGCGCAAACAAGAAATTGTAAAGCAGCTAGAAGATCAGGCATCTAGCCTGGAAGCCAATCTGGAGCTGGACGAAAGTCTTTTGGATGAAGTCACTGCACTAGTAGAATTTCCTTGTGTCTTGTCCGGTAGCTTCGGAGCTGACTTCCTGGAAATTCCGGAGGAAGCCCTGATTTCAGCTATGAAAAAGCATCAGCGGTATTTTCATCTTACTAACGATAAAGATAAGCTGCTAGCAAACTTCATAACTGTTTCAAACATATTGAGCAAGGATTCATCCATTGTGATAGCGGGAAACGAGAGGGTTATCAGGCCGCGTTTGGCAGATGCCGTATTCTTTTTTAGAAAGGATTCAGCTACCACCATGGTAGAAAAATTGACTCGACTACAGTCAGTTGTATTCCAGTCTGAACTAGGCACTTTCTATGAAAAAGCTGAACGTGTTTCCAAGTTGGCTGGATCAATTGCCAAGGAATCTCAGATAGATGAGGTCGCTAGCACCCGAGCTGGATTACTGTGTAAAGCAGATCTTGTTTCTGAGATGGTAAATGAGTTTCCAGACTTACAGGGGACCATGGGCGGTTATTACGCGGCCAATGATGGTGAGGACGAAGCCGTTTGCAACGCTATCCGCCAGCACTACATGCCTATTTTTTCCGGGGCGGGACTTCCATCCAACCCTGTAGCCAGCTGCGTTGCTCTCGCCGACAAACTCGATACTGTCGTTGGACTATTCGCGGTAGGGCAACCACCTTCTGGTTCGCGTGACCCCTTCGGCCTGCGGCGCCAGACTCTTGGCATAATTCGTATCTGTATCGAGAACAAGCTTTCGCTGGATATCCAGGGGATCCTTCAGACTGCCCTGGATCTACATCAACGTACCTCTTCTCCAGGGAATGTTTTTGATTACATTCTCGATCGACTGGAAAACTGGTACGGTGAACAAGGGATCGATCAAGATGTTTTCAACTCGGTGCGTTACAGCCATGCAGGAATTACCGATCTGTTGGAGGCTGACTACAGAATCCACTCAGTACAGGCTTTTCGGCAGCACCAGCAAGCAGCAAATCTAATTGAAGCAAACAAGAGAGTTGCCAACATCCTAAAAAAAGCCACCTTTGATATCCTTGAGTCACCTGATCCATCACTCTTCAAGGAGCTATCCGAAGAGAACCTTGCTGATCACGTAAAATCTATACAGCAGAAATTTGCCGAGGGAAGTCTCAATTATGAGGAAAAGTTTCTTCAGCTCGCTCAGCTACAGCCTCATGTAGATAAATACTTCGATGATGTCATGGTGATGGCGGACGACCAGGACCTAAAGGACAATCGCCTTGCTGCACTGGCAGAGCTGAGGATCATTTTCCTGGAGGTCGCAGATTTCTCTCTGCTGCAATCCTGATCCGCAAAGGTAAAGCAGATGAATACACAAGATGAATCAGCCCGGATCGTTATCCTGGATCGTGATGGCGTTATCAACCAGGATTCGCCCGACTACATAAAGTGCCCCGATGAATGGCAGCCTATCCCCGGCAGCCTCGAAGCTATCGCGTTACTACACCAGAACGGGTACAGCATTCACGTTGCAACAAACCAGGCGGGCATCGCTCGTGGTTTCATCGCGGAATCCAGCCTCACCGCCATCCATGAAAAGATGTCGACTATGATTGTTGCAGCAGGAGGGAAACTATCCAGTATTCACTATTGCCCTCACCACCCGGATGACAGGTGTGGTTGCCGTAAACCCGCACCCGGTCTTCTGCATAGGATCGCGACCGAATCGGGTATCGATATTGCTCAAGTGCCTTATGTTGGTGATTCTCTTAAGGATGTAGAAGCAGCCGAAGCAGCCGGCTGCAAAGCCGTGCTGGTTCTTACCGGCAATGGGGTCGAAACAAGGAAGCTCAGACCCAATATGGACCAGGTTTACGATGACTTACTGACCTACGCAAAAGACATAATATCCCTATAAATCAATTAGCTATACACCATTTTCCATTGCGTAGATTGCTTTTGCGTAGATCGCTTATACGTCAAGATTAGCAACCGCTAGGGCATTTTCCTCGATAAACTGACGCCGGGGCTCAACCTGATCTCCCATCAGCGTTGTGAATACCTGGTCGGCTGCGATGGCATCCTCTATCGTTACTCGCAGCATTGTCCTGGTTTCAGGATCCATGGTGGTTTCCCATAGTTGGGAAGGATTCATCTCGCCAAGTCCCTTAAAGCGCTGCCTGCTCTGACCCCGCTGCGCTTCCGCCTGTAACCAACCCAAGGCACCCTCCAGGTTCTCCACGGGTTCGGACTTGTCCCCTTTTGTCACCATTCCGTTCTCAGAAACAACGGTCGACATGCGCTCACCGAACATTGTAAATTCGCGGTAATCTGAGGATGCAAAAAAGTCCCGATCAAGAACATATCCCCGGCTTATTCCATGATTCACGACGACAATACGCGGATAAAACTGATGTCGTTCCTGATCCTCGCTCAGTTCAAAAATGTATTGGGCTCCTTGAAGGCTTTCCTGCTGAACTCTTTGTTCAAGCGGTCCAAGCCATTCGCGAACGGCCGATTCCTCTGCCAGTTCTTCAAGTTCCAGCTTTGGCAAATAGGTGAGCTGTTTCAGTACAACCAGTGGGTAGACTCTGTCCAGGCGCTTCATATGCTCCTGAACCTCGTAGTAGGCCAGTGCAAGATCTCTCAAGTCGTTGCCCGATATCGGTGTCGCTCCTTCCGACGGAACGATGAATGCCTCGTCTAGCGCGAGTTCCAGAACATATTCAGTGAGTTCATGTTCATCCTTGATGTATTTCTCCTGCTTCCCTCGTTTCACCTTATAAAGGGGAGGCTGTGCAATAAGTACATGTCCGCGCTCTATGAGCTCTGGCATATGGCGGAAAAAGAAAGTGAGCAGCAAAGTCTTGATGTGGGCACCATCAACATCCGCATCCGTCATGATGATAATACGATGATATCTCAGCTTGTCCGCATCAAATTCATCCCTGCCAATCCCGCATCCAAGAGCTGTTATGAGTGTTCCAACCTCCGCCGATGACAGCATCTTGTCAAACCTGGCCTTCTCAACGTTGAGTATCTTTCCCTTCAGGGGCAGTATCGCCTGATATTTCCGGTCACGCCCCTGTTTCGCTGAGCCACCCGCCGAGTCTCCCTCTACCAGATAGATCTCTGATAGGGCCGGATCTTTCTCCTGGCAGTCTGCGAGCTTGCCCGGCAGGCCCGCTATATCCAGTGCGCCTTTTCGCCGGGTCATCTCCCGGGCTTTTCGTGCTGCTTCTCTGGCCCTCGCTGCATCTATCATTTTCTGGACAATGGCCTTGGCTTCTTGTGGTTTCTCCAGGAGGTAGGAGGCGAAATGTTTGCCCATTTCCTGCTCAACCGCTGGTTTCACCTCTGAGGATACGAGCTTGTCCTTGGTTTGTGATGAAAACTTCGGCTCTGGCACCTTGACTGAAATGATCGCAGTAAGACCTTCCCTCGCATCATCCCCCGAAGTGTTGACTTGAGCCTTTTTGCCCATGCCTTCCCTGTCAATGTAGTGATTCAGAGTGCGCGTTAAAGCTGCTCTAAAACCCTGAAGGTGGGTACCACCATCACTCTGGGGAATATTATTAGTATAGGCATATAGGTTTTCCTGATATGAATCATTCCATTGCAGGGCAACCTCTACGGTAATTCCGCCTTCATGATCGGAAACAAAGTGAAAAACGTCGTTTAAAGCGGCCTTATTTTGATTCAGATATTCCACGAAGGTTTTTAGTCCGCCTTCGTAGGCAAAGGTTTCAAATTTACCACTACGCTCATCAATCAGCTTAATCGACACGCCAGAGTTCAAAAATGATAGCTCTCGCAACCGTTTTGCCAATATATCGTAGTGGTACTCAATGTTGCTGAAGATCTCCGGAGATGGCTTAAATCGGCATTTCGACCCGGTTTGGCGGGTTTCTCCGACGGCCTTCAAGGGAGCCTCCGGGTTGCCATCATGGTAAACCTGTTCCCACACCTTGCCATCACGCCAGATCGTTAAAATAAGCTCTGATGACAGTGCATTTACAACGGATACCCCAACCCCGTGAAGGCCACCAGATACCTTGTAGTTGCTGTCGTCAAATTTTCCACCGGCGTGTAAAACGGTCATAATAACCTCAGCAGCGGAAACTCCCTCCTCCTCATGGATATCGGTTGGTATCCCTCGGCCATCATCCATGACCGTGACAGATTCGTCGGGGTGTATGGTCACCTCAATATTGGAGCAGTAGCCTTCTAGCGCCTCATCTATCGCATTATCAACCAACTCCTGGACCATATGGTGTAATCCTGTCCCGTCATCAGTATCTCCAATATACATTCCCGGTCTCTTTTTTACTGCGTCCAGCCCCTTGAGCACCTTGATACTACTGGAATCGTAAGTCTTTTCGTCTGTCATTCACTCTCTCCTCGCTGCTCCACGGAACCCTGCTCCACGTGAAACAATTTGTTACTTTCGCCACCCCAGGATTCAATGAGCCTGTCTCGCTCTATACCTGTAGCGAGAATTTGCTTGCCCGTCGATCTCAAGTAATTGCATATCGCCGTTTGATGCTGCAGATCTAGCTCAGAGCCCAGGTCATCGATCAGGTAGATAAGATTGCCAGCTTGTGTATCACTCAACATAGCCCCTTGGCTGATGACCATCGTCCAGGAGATTACCTTGAGTTCACCGCGGGAACATGAGCCGATCGCATCCTCACCGACTACCTCTATTCTAACATCAGCGCGCTGAAAACCGCGCTGCGTGAACCCTCTTTTTCGATCACTTTCTTCTTCTTTTGCGTACAATTCCAGCAATTGCTGATCATGATTCCAGCCCCGGTAGTATTTGCATGAAATATCAGACAATTCAGTCATCTGCGCGCAGTTTGTCAGAAAGACTTCCTGGTACTCTCTGCTATAACCAGCCCTCATTTTGTCCAGCAGCTCCGAATATCGAACCAGTTCCCTGGTCCATAAATTCAGTTCATTTCCTGGCGCCTGCTGACGAAGCAGCTCATTGCGTTGTCGAAGGCATCTATTGGCATTTTCCCAGATTTCGGTAAATGAGGGTTCCACGTGAAACAGTCCCCAATTCAGGAACCGCCTCCTTACTCCCGGGGGCCCCAGTAGCAGATTGACCGTATCTGGCCCAATAACAAGGGTGGGCAGCAGGCTCGCCAATTCAGTCGCACGTTTGACGTCATTCCCATCAACCCGTATTTCCCTCTCCCCTCCACGTTTTCTCTGCACCCCAATCGTGTGTCTTGATGGATGGGAATCGACGAGCCCTCTTACCAAGCACTCTTCCTGCCCCCTTGAAATTAGTGGATCAAAGATGTGATTCCTGTAGGACCTGGCGGCTCCGATAATGTAAACCGACTCCAGCAGACTAGTCTTACCGCTGCCATTTCCGCCATATATCAGATTGGTTTTTGCGCTGAGCTCCAGTGTAGCCTGACGAATGTTTCTTACGCCCGCAATATCAAGCCGGGCCAGGCTCATAACTTCATTGGCATAACCACATAAAGGGTATCTTCACTATCCGGGTCTTCGAGGAGCGCACTACTATTCCCGTCATGCAGGGTCATTCTTACTTTATCGCTCTCCAGAACGCCCAGCACATCCAGTAAATAGCTGACGTTGAAGCCAATTTCGAGCCCCTCTCCATCATATTCTACCGATACTGTCTCTTCTGCCTCCTCCTGCTCGGGATTGTTGGCAGATAACTGTATAGATCCCTTACTGAGGATCACCCTAATACCACGGAATTTTTCGTTTGAGAGGATCGCTGTTCGATTAAGTGCCTGGCGTAATTCAATCCTGTCCGCATGAATGATCTTGTCACCATTCCGTGGTATAACTCGCTCGTATTCGGGAAATCGACCGTCCACTAGTTTCGAGGTCAGGGTATAGTCCTTCGATGATACGCAGATATGGCCTGTACCAAGGGCCAATTGCACATCCCCTTCCAGCTCATTTAATAAGCGCTGAATTTCTACTATTCCCTTTCTTGGTACTATGACCTGCCGCGTTTCATCGTTCTCTGTCTTTATCTCGAGAGTCCCCATAGCCAGACGATGGCCGTCGGTTGAGACAGATCTCAAAAGACCAGCACCAATCTCGACCAACATACCGTTCAGGAAGTAACGAACGTCCTGTTGAGCCATTGCAAAACTGGTGCTATCCAACAACTTCTTGAATGCCTTACTTTCTATCTTTGATGACGTTTCAGACGCTGTACTGTCAACTGCCGGGAAATCTTCTGCCGGCAAAGTTGAAAGGTTTGATCGGAATCTACCAGACTTAATCTCAAGCCGCTGCTCGTTGAGCACAAACTCGATTTCTGCCTTTTCAGGAATTTCGCGACAAATATCAACCAGCTTCCGTGCTGGCACTGTGATATCACCCGGACTGGCAGCATCTAACTCCACCCTGCCTACCAGTTCTACTTCCAGATCCGTACCCGTCATCGACAACTGATTTTCAGTCACCTGCATCAATACATTCGCCAGCACTGGTAAGGTCTGGCGACGTTCTACAACGCCAGCAACCTGCTGCAAAGGTCGTAAAAGGACTTCTCGATTAATAGAAAATTTCATTAGACACCATTATGTATGTGCGTCGATATGTTAGTAAGCGCTTACACTAAGCCTAACTCAACTATAGCATCATTGGGCTGATAACATAGCAAGAGTTTATATCATCAGGGTCAGTCAATAAACAAGCGCTATTCGCATCGGTGAACTCCATGCGCACACTTTCTCCCTTTAGAATAGTCAAGGTCTCTATCAGATAGCCGACATTGAAGCCTATATCCAATGGTAACCCATCGTACTCGACCAAAACCGTTTCCTCTGCCTCCTCGAGGAATGGGTTATTTGCATGCATCCCCAATTTGCCTGGCTCTAGCACCAACCTCACATTACGATACAACTCATTGGAAAGAATCGCTGTACGACTAAGCGCTTCCTTTACTAGTAGTCGATTACCCACTACGACCTTGTCTCCCCCCTCAGGAATAGCCCTGGTGTAATCTGGGTAGGTGGCATCGATCAACTTGGTCGTGAGCGTTGTCTGGGCACAGTGGGCCTGCATATGATTGCTTGAAAATCTCATCTCTACATTCAGATCACCGCCACCCTGCACAAGTCTTGAAAGCTCATTCACTCCCTTGCGCGGTATTATGAACTGCTCGCTTGACCCGGCCTCAACCTCATCAGCGTAGCTGGTAGCAAGCCGCTGACCATTAGTGGCTACGCACCTCACCAGGTTGCCTTCCACCTGGAGCAACAACCCATTGAAAAAGTAGCGGACATCCTGCTGCGCCAGAGCGAAGCTTGTTTTATCCAGTAGCTGACGCAGTGCGCCGGCGGCCAGATCGAAGGTCACATCGCTGGACTCCATCTCAACACTGGGGAAATCCAGTACCGGCAGTGTAGCGAGCTGCGACTTGAAGGTGCCGCTTTCTATGAAGAGCCTGCCTTCTCTTACATCACATTCAACACTAGCGGCCAGCGGTAAACTTCGGAAAATGTCCAAAATTTTCCTTGCCGGTACAGTGATTTCCCCGACTTTATCGCAACCGAATGCTTTAGTTCGTGCGATTAGTTCTACTTCCTGATCAGTACCAGTCAAACTTAGGGTGTCTTTTTCTACGGCTAGCAGCAAATTCGACAGTATTGGCAAGGTCTGCTTGCGCTCTACTACACTACTCACGACCTGTAATGGCTCTAGCAGCGCTTCACGATCTATAGAAAACTTCATCAACTGGTTCTTGTGCGGATTCTAGTATCTAGCGGCCTGTCCAGGGCGGCCCATTCCATCGTAAATGATTGTTTTATATAACTATAATCAGGCCGTCAGTAAGCGCAACAAATTACGATAGTCTTCGTTGATCCCCGGATTACTTTCCCTAAGCTCATCAATTTTTCGGCAGGCATGCAGTACCGTTGTATGGTCCCTGCCGCCAAAGGAATCTCCAATCTCCGGCAAACTGTGGTTTGTCAGTTTCTTCGCCAGCGCCATCGCCAGCTGTCGCGGTCTAGCGACAGAACGATTTCGCCTCTTTGATAGAAGATCAGCAATCCGGATTTTGTAATAGTCCGCCACCGTCTTCTGAATATTGTCTATGCCTACCTGCCTGTCCTGGATGGCAATAAGGTCCCGCAACGACTCTCGTACCTGCTCGATAGAGATTTGACGGTCAGTAAACCTGGCGTTGGCTATAACCCTTTTTAGCGCTCCCTCCAGCTCTCGTACGTTTGACCTAATTCTCTCTGCGATAAAAAAAGCCGGATCATGCGGTAGAACCGTCTGGTCCAGTTCTGCTTTCTTCATCAGTATCGCTACTCTGGTCTCAAGCTCCGGTGGTTCAACTGCCGCCGTCATACCCCAAACAAAGCGGCTTTCCAGCCTCTCCTCGAGCCCCTGGATCTCTTTGGGATAGCGATCACAGGTCAGAACAATTTGTCTACTGTCTTCCTGTAATCTGTTAAAAACATGGAAGAACTCTTCCTGGGACTTGGATCCTTTGGCCAGGAACTGAATATCATCCATAAGCAACACATCGACAGACCGATAGTACTGGGTGAAATCTGACATGGCTCCATGCTCTATCGCCCGAACCATATCTTCCATAAATCGCTGGGAATACATGTAGGCGACTTTAAGATTAGGGTGTTTTTCAATGATGGAATTACCCACAGCATGCATCAGGTGGGTCTTTCCCAATCCTGAGCCGCCGTACAACAGCAAGGGGTTGTAGGAGGCTCCACCGACGTTTTCTGACACCTGCATCGCAGCTGCCCTTGCCATTTCATTTGAACTGCCGGCCACGAAAGTATCAAAAGTGAAGTTATTGTTCAGCTCAAGGAGGGGGTAAAAATTCTCCCTGGCCGCTAGGCTGTTGCCCTCCACTTCCTGTCTATCGGCTTTGACGCCCCGGGTGCTGCTACCAATCTCCAGGTTTACCTCTTTGGACCCCTGTCCTTCTAACAACTCCCTAATCCGGTTCAAAAACTGATCGTTAACTCGATCACGAATATACCTATTTGGAGCCAGTAAAGTGACGTTAGAATCGCCAGCAGTCACCTGTAGCGGCTTAATCCATGTATTGTATTGTTGTGAAGATAGTTCATCTTCAAGAATTTGCAGACATTTCTGCCAGATAATAGCCGCCACAGAACCCTCGCTTTTAGCTTTGTTTTTATGACTTTATTTGTAAAAACTTGACTTTCTCTAGGCCGCTTCTGGATATATCGCGAACCAGTGTAAAGAAGTTATTTACTATCTATTCTTCTTTGTTTTCAGCTTTGAATACTAACGCCTTTGACCGCCTTAAGCCAAGTGCTGGTAGAAAAAATTAGCGTTAAAAAGCTATATTTTTCAATAATTTATACATAAACACGGTCAATAATTAGTTGTTAACCTGTTAGCAACCTGTGCATAAAAATCAACAACCTACCCCCTGGCGCCCTGCTGTGGATAATGGGTCTCTTTGTGCCCAACATATACACACCCCGTAGACCGAGAATACACAAATCACCACCAGCGTTATGGGGCCGCTAACTCATTGAAATACTAACTAAATACTAACTAGTCCACAGAAAGAAGTAGCTTAATAAAAACAACAACAATAAGTTTTATATATAGTTAAATAATATTAAGAGCTTGTCGCGATCACAAGCTTATGGTGCAAAATGAATTGTCTGATTGACTGTAATTCGGTTCTTCATTAGAATCGCGGCTCCTTTTTAGACCCAACCTGACTGGTACAGACAAATGAAGAGAACTTTCCAACCAAGTAATTTGAAAAGAAAGCGAAGGCATGGATTCCGTTCCAGAATGTCCACCAAGGCTGGCCGTCTGGTATTAAAGAGACGAAGAGCTAAGGGTCGCAAAGTACTCTCAGCTTAAGTTTTTGCTTAGCGGGCATGATAGATGGCCGACCAGGGTTTCCCTACCTCGAAAAAGCTAAACAATTCCAAAGAATTTGAAGCAGTTTTCCAATCTAACCCGTTTCGGGTCAGTACGGCTGAAATTCTTTTACTCGTCCGCAGGAACAATGTGAAACATAATAGATTGGGAATGGTCGTAGCAAAGAGAAATACTGCTAAAGCTACAAGTAGAAACAGGCTGAAGAGGCTCATAAGAGAAACTTTCAGAAAAGTATCACCTGCTTCACTTGATATCGTGGTTTTGACCAGGTCAGGAATTAACAAAAAATCAAATCAGGTTCTTAACAGGAAACTGCTGGACGCATTTGCATCTATTGTGGAAAAGTCCGATCAGCAAACAGTGATTGAAACATGAAGGTCTTTCTTCTAAAGCTAATTTGGTTGTACCAGGCGACCCTGAGTGGTTTCCTGGGCCAGCGATGTCGGTTTTACCCCAGTTGCTCTGAATACGCGAGTGAATCGATTACCAGGTTTGGCGTTCTCTCCGGCAGTGGCCTGGCGATTAAGCGCGTGTGCAGGTGTCATCCATTTGACCCGGGTGGAGTTGATCTGGTGCCAGACTTAGCTAGTGAAGAGCGGGAGTAGTAGTGGATATTCAGAGAATAGTAATTCTCCTAGGACTGGCAGTCACTTCCTATCTACTTATTCTAGCCTGGAATGACGATTATGGCAGCAACATTGATCCTCTCGAACCAACTGTTATCGACGATACTTCAAACCTATCGATACCTATGGATGACTTGCCAGAAGCAGTAGTATCGGATGATATACCTGATGTAATTCCAGAGGCAGAGGTTGACGCTATAAGAACAGATATGCCCCGAAAATTGAGTGCACGCCATAATATTTTGGTTAGAACGGATGTGCTTGATATCACTATAGATTTGCAGGGCGGTGATATAGTCCGTGTTGCCCTACCTTCCTATCCGGTAGCACTGGATACGCCTAATGTGCCGTTTTTGCTTGTTGATCCGAAAAACTCGTATGCCGCTCAGAGTGGGTTGATTGGCCCAGACGGATTAGATAAGTCAGGAAAAAGACCACTATATACCACCACACAAAGTCATTATGAACTAGATGGAAATGAACAGCTGAAAGTTGATCTAAATTATCGTACTGAAGCTGGTGTTTACATTACAAAACAGTTTCTTTTCAAGCAGGGAGACTATCTTGTAGAGGTTAAGTATCTTGTTGAAAACCAGTCAGATACAGACCTGCAGGTATCGTTTTTTTCCCAGATAAAGAGGGACGGACAAGAGCCCAAAAATGTAGATAGTAACAGTATGGGTTTACAACCATTCATTGGTGGTGCGGTTAGATCACATGATGAACTTTATAAGAAACTTAGTTTTGACGACATAGCTGACGAAAACTACAAGGCGAAAATCACTGGTGGTTATGTGGCTTTGGTTCAGCACTATTTTGTCAGTGCCTGGATACCATCTAGAGAGACAGAGGTCTCTTATCAGGTGAGGAAACTCGCCAATCAGGATATCTACTTGTTCGGTTTTACCACGCCCATGGTAACCATTCCAATGAACAAGACCGAGCAGATAGGAGCGCATTACTACGTCGGACCAAAAGATCAGTACAGGTTGGAACAAATTGCCGAAGGTCTTAATTTAACGGTGGATTACGGTTTTCTATGGTGGTTGGCGCAACCACTTTTTTACCTGTTAACGCTTATTCACGGAGTGTTTAACAACTGGGGTGTAGCGATTATTCTGCTTACTGTTATTGTAAAGACTTTGTTATTTCCCTTGTCCGCAGCCAGTTTTAAGTCCATGGCCAAGATGCGTAAGCTGCAACCGGAAATGGCACGCTTGAAGGAAAGGTATGGCGATGACAAGCAACAGTTCTCGCAGGCCATGATGGAATTGTATAAGAAGGAAGGAGCTAATCCGTTGGGAGGATGCTTTCCCATTCTTCTGCAAATGCCGGTATTTCTGGCTCTATACTGGACATTAATGGAAAGCGTTGAACTACGACAGGCGCCCTTTGCTTTATGGATTGATGATCTATCAGTAATGGATCCATATTTTGTTTTACCCATACTAATGGGTATTTCAATGTACCTTACGCAAATGCTACAGCCAGAACCCCCTGATCCGGTTCAGGCTAAAGTCTTCAAAATGATGCCGATCATGTTCACCTTCTTTTTCCTTTGGTTCCCTTCTGGTTTGGTTCTCTACTGGTTGGTTAACAATATACTTTCCATAATGCAGCAGTGGTTTGTAACCCGACAGATCGAAAAGGGTAGTTAGAGGCAGGCAGGGATGAGCGAGAAACCCCCTGTTATAGAGGACACGATAGTAGCACAGGCCACTCCGCCCGGCAGAGGCGGAATCGGCGTAGTAAGACTGTCGGGGGACAGGGTTCAGAATATCTGTCAAGCCATAACAGGATTGTTACCAGAACCTAGATTTGCTTCTATCAGCAATTTTATTGATAGTGACGAATCAGTTATTGATAGAGGGTTGGTAATATATTTCCCGAAACCAGCATCCTTTACCGGCGAGCATGTTCTCGAATTGCATGGCCATGGTGGACCGGTAGTTATGAAATTGCTGATCGACAGATGCCAGCAGTTAGGCGCGAGGATAGCAGCTCCAGGAGAGTTTTCGGAAAGAGCTTTTCTAAACGGTAAAATTGACCTCTCTCAGGCCGAAGCAATAGCGGATTTGATAGACAGTGCTAGCAAAGCAGCCGCTAAAAGTGCAGTACGATCAATGCAGGGAGAGTTCTCAAAACGAATCGAAAAATTGACTGAGAACGTCACACTGCTAAGAATGTATGTTGAAGCAGCCATAGATTTTCCAGAGGAAGAAATAGATTTTCTTGGGAACAAGAAAGTGCAGGGTATGTTGGAAAGCATTCTTGCTGAATTTGATGATGTTACTAAAAGAGCAACCCAGGGCGCGCTGTTGAGAGAGGGGGCTAGCCTGGTTCTAGCGGGCCGACCTAACGCTGGAAAATCAAGCCTTATGAATTCACTCACCGGCAAAGAAGTGTCAATTGTTACTAATATAGCCGGAACAACAAGGGATATAGTCGACAACTATATTCATCTTGATGGTTTACCGCTTCGGCTAATTGATACTGCAGGGCTGCATACAGCCGGTGATGTTATAGAGATTGAAGGTGTAAAGCGCGCGCATAGTGAAATCAGGAACGCAGACCATGTGATTCTTATAGTCGATTGTTTTGCTCACAGGGGAGAAATAGCAGCAGCGACGGAAGAACTGCGTGGTGAAGTGCCAGGTGAAATACCGGTAACGGTTGTCGTCAATAAGATAGACCTAAATCAGGAATGGCAACAGGAAGTCGATGCTGTACCAGAGGACTGGATACCAGTCTCCGCCAAGACAGGAGAGGGAATGAAGAGTCTTAGGGGGCACCTAAAACAGGCACTAGGCTTCATCACAGTTGAGGGAGGAACCTTCATAGCGAGGGCCCGTCATTTGGATGCGCTGACCAGGGCAAGGGCCAGCATCGAGACAGGAGAAAGACAGCTCATGGAAGCTGAGGCCGGAGAGCTACTGGCCGAAGAACTAAAGTTGTGTCAGCAGGCACTTGGTGAAATCACGGGAATATTTACCAGTGACGACCTGCTCGGTATGATTTTTTCCAGTTTCTGTATAGGAAAATGATTGAGCCCTCAGGTTCTGGCAAATACCAGCAACTGTTCCTTGGACGCGGGAAGCTTCGCACATGGACATCTCCACTCTCAATCGTATACTGCGTCCTCTTTTCTCTATTTAAATGGCTTGGCGGCTGTTTGCCTGACATGGCATGGCAATGATGGTTAGTGCAACAAAATTTGATGTTATCGTCGTGGGTGGTGGTCACGCTGGTACTGAGGCCGCACTGGCAGCTGCCCGTAGTGGCGCTAGCACATTGCTGATAACTCAAAATATCGAAACCCTCGGGCAGATGTCCTGCAATCCTGCAATTGGCGGAATTGGTAAGAGTCACCTGGTAAAGGAGATTGATGCCCTGGGTGGCGTGATGGCCCTGGCGGCTGATCATGCGGGGATTCACTTTCGTGTTTTGAACGCCCGCAAAGGGCCAGCGGTTAGAGCAACCCGGGCGCAGGCAGACAGGCAGTTGTACAGGGAATATGTTCACCAGACGCTGGAGAGCCAGCAGAATCTAAAGTTATTCCAGCAGCCGGTAGTTGATCTGAACGTAAAGGATGGACGAGTTACCGGTGTAGTAACGAGTACGGGGTTACAATTTTCTTCACCAGCAGTCGTGCTGACAGTCGGTACCTTCCTCGGTGGAATTATCCACGTGGGAATGGATAAGCAGCCGGGTGGTCGCGCCGGAGATCCACCATCAAACCGGCTTGCGGATCGTCTGAGGGAATTTCCCTTTACCGTGGATCGCCTAAAAACAGGGACTCCACCACGAATTGATGGCAACACCGTTGATTTCTCTGGGCTCGAAGAACAGCCTGGTGACGAGCCTCGACCAGTAATGTCCTATATGGCCAGGAGAGACGATCATCCGCGTCAGGTTTCCTGTTTTATTGCCCACACTAATGAAGAAACTCACCAGCTGATACACGCGGGTCTTGATCGTTCACCACTATATACGGGGGAAATAGCCGGCGTTGGTCCTCGTTATTGCCCTTCAATTGAAGACAAAATAGTGCGATTTGCGGACAAGTCATCACATCAGATATTTATAGAGCCAGAGGGGCTAAAAACGACTGAACTTTACCCAAATGGGATTTCAACCAGCCTGCCATTTGATGTCCAGGAGGCCTTTATAAGGACCATAAAAGGTTTCGAAAATGCACATATTATAAGGCCAGGATACGCCATCGAGTATGATTTCTTTGAGCCAAGGGATTTGAAGAATTCACTGGAAACCCGTCATTTGCCTGGACTCTATTTTGCCGGGCAGATCAATGGCACCACCGGCTACGAAGAAGCCGCAGCACAGGGGCTGATTGCAGGAATTAATGCAGCCAGGCGAGCGCGGGGAGAAGAGGCGTGGAGCCCTCGGCGGGATGAAGCCTATATGGGTGTGTTGGTAGATGACCTGATAACCCTGGGGACCAGAGAACCCTATCGCATGTTTACCAGCCGTGCGGAGTACAGGCTAATCCTCCGTCAGGACAATGCTGACAGACGGTTGACTGAGCAAGGCAGAAAACTGGGGTTGGTAGATGAACGACGATGGCGATATTTTTGTGAGAAGGAGGAAGCCATTGAGCATCAGCAATGTGCGCTGGGGGAAACCACTGTACGTGCTGGCACTGAAGCGGTCGAGGCCATGCTTGGGCAGGGGTTAAACCGGGACTACAGTCTACTAGAGCTGCTAAAGCGTCCTGGAGTCAGTGTAGGGGCGCTTTTGGATGCAGTGAACCTGGACTTGCCAGGAGAGGAAGTGGCCGAGCAGGTTGAAATCGATTGTAAGTATGAGGGCTATATTTCAAGGCAGCAGGAGGAAATTGAACGGGTCCAGTCCCAGCAGGAAATGGCGATACCCGAATTCATAGAATATGGAGCCATTAGTGGCCTTTCCAATGAAGTGTGCCAGAAACTGGAACTGGTCAGGCCAGCGACAATCGGCCAGGCGGGGCGGGTAGCAGGCGTAACTCACGCGGCGATCTCCCTGTTACTCGTCTATCTGAAGAAACAGCATTTGGCAGCGTCGAAGGGCAGGCAAGGAGCGACCAGGCCGCAAAAGTCTAGCAGATGAAGGTAGCTGACCTAATTCAGACTGGGTTGGATCATTTTTCATTTACGTTTGGGGATGATGTTGTTTCCAAGTCAACCGCATTCATCGAACAGTTGTGCAGATGGAATCAGGTGTACAACCTGACGGCTGTCCAGGCACCGGAGAAAATGGTCGTGCAGCACCTACTGGATTCGTTGTCGATAGCGCCCTTTATAGGGGGTAGTAGCATCATAGATGTTGGTAGTGGTGCAGGTTTGCCGGGTATCCCGCTGGCGATACTCTATCCGGCCAAAAACTTTATACTGCTGGACTCGAATGGAAAAAAGACACGCTTCATGACGCAGGCTGTGATTGATCTTGAACTGGAAAATGTTGCCGTAGTGCAGGAAAGAGTAGAGCAATACCAAGGTAAGAAATTTGACCATGTGCTGTGCAGGGCCTTTGCATCACTGGAAACTATTGCAGATAGTGTGTCACACCTACTTCGAACTCAGGGAAATGTTCTGGCGATGAAGGGCAAACAAGACCATGACACTGAGCTCGGGCTGGACGCTTGCTTGCAGGTGAGCCGGGTGATTCCTATTGAAGTGCCGTTGCTTGGGGCTAAGAGATGCCTGGTGGAACTTAAGTATCGAGAAACTAGAGTATCGAGAGGCTAGATGAGTATTGTACTGGCAGTTGCCAACCAGAAGGGTGGAGTCGGCAAAACCACCACCAGCGTTAATCTGGCAGCTTCCCTGGCCGCAATGAAAAGAAGAGTCCTGCTGGTAGACCTGGATCCCCAGGGGAATGCCACCATGGGTAGTGGCATAGACAAGCGTGATGTTGAAAGCTCTGTGTATGAAGTCCTGCTTGGTATAAGACCGATCCTTGAAGCCAGAATTGATGCCGAAGCAGCGGGCTATGATCTGCTTGCGGCCAACGCAGAGTTAACCGGCGCTGAGATCGAACTGCTGGATATGGAGGAAAGGGAATTTTGTCTAAAGAAATCGGTCGATGCCATAAGAGAGAGATATGACTTTATCATTATAGACTGTCCACCATCCTTGAGTTTACTGACGGTCAATGGCCTGGTTGCTGCAGATGGTGTCGTGATACCGATGCAATGTGAGTACTATGCTCTTGAAGGATTGTCTGCTTTGATCGACACAATTGACAGAATTACCATGCAGCTTAATCCAAATTTGTATATAGAGGGCATTATTCGAACCATGTACGACCCAAGAAACAGCCTAACCCGTGAGGTATCTGCCCAGTTGCTGGAACATTTTAGCGATAAGGTTTATCGCACTGTAATTCCTAGAAACGTGCGCCTTGCTGAAGCTCCGAGCTTTGGTATCCCGATACTTTTCTACGACAAACAGTCCAAGGGCTCGAAATCCTACCTGGCATTGGCAGGTGAAGTGGTACGGCGCCATGAAGTAAGTGCAAGGGGGCCGAATGCCGCCTAAAAAGAGAGGGTTGGGCAAGGGACTTGATGTACTCCTTGGTCCCAAGACAAATGCTGCCGAGCCACGACAACTATTGAATGAAATACCGATCGAGTGGATAAGGCCAGGAAAATACCAGCCTCGTAAGAGCTTTGACGAGCAGGGTATTAGTGAATTGGCTGATTCAATCAGATCACAGGGCATGATGCAGCCCATCATTCTGCGGCAACTTGGCGAAGAAAGGTACGAGATTATTGCCGGAGAGAGACGCTGGAGGGCTTCTCAGGTGGCGGGATTGGATAAAATTCCAGCCATTGTACGCGATGTTGATGATCGGTCAGCGGTTGCCATGTCACTGATCGAGAATATCCAGAGGGAAGATCTTAACCCCTGGGAAGAGTCTAGGGCCCTGCAGGGGTTGGCAGAAGAATTTGAACTGACGCACCAGCAGGTGGCCGAAGCCGTGGGTAAGAGTCGCAGCGCGGTTACGAACATGTTGCGCCTGGCGAACTTGACCCCGAGGGTGGTTCGCTTCCTAACGGCTGGGGAAATTGAAATGGGGCATGCGCGTGCCCTATTGAGCCTGGATGATGTACACCAGGAGCAGGTGGTGGCAGACATCGTGGAAGGGCATCTCAACGTGCGCCAGGCAGAAGAGCTGGTGAGGAAACTGCTCGCTAAAGGGGCGGGGGAACAGAAAAAGGAGATTAAGGAAAAAGGTGATGCTGATCTCCGTCAACTGCAGGAGAAGATCTCCCAAAAACTTGGACAACCTGTCGTTATTCGGCACACGGTAAAAGGCAGCGGCAAGCTAACTATCAGCTACAGCAGCTTGGATGAATTTGATGGAATACTCGGTTTGTTCGGTGATTTGGATTTGTGAGAGCAGAATTACTCAAAACCCGATCTAATTGGAAAAAAAGAATCCAAATACGGCAAATTAGTAGCGGCTTAAGTTGAACGACTCACGGTAAATCTCTATACTCTGCTGCCGCGATAGACTTGCCGGTTAAAGCTTTGTTCTAGTGCATTTTGGGCCATTTCTAAATATTGAATCACAGGTCGACCGAATAATCGTGATGCAGATAATTGCGGTTGTTTTGGCTTCCGGTATATTTTTGATGTTTGGCTTGGTTGCAGCCTATTCGGTCATGCTCGGTGGTCTCATTTGCATCATACCGGGCTACGTAGCTGCACGCGGGTTGGTGGCCAAACAGGGTTCGCTGGAAACCTTGCCAACTGATGTTGGCTTAAGTCCCGTTATACGAAGAGAGTTAATAAAGTTCGGTTTGAGCGCGGTGTTGTTTTTAGCAACCTTTGTGCTGGTTGAGACGCTTAATAAGCTCCTCTTCTTTGCTGCGTTTATCGGGCTGCAGTTAGTATATATAGCCGTTCCCGCAATAGAGGCGATGGCCAGGCGGCGGCGATATGCAGGAAAGCAAAGCAGTTAAATTGGATTTGGGATCAGGCATTTAGGATCAGATAAGGAATATGGCAGGCGATACGCTTACATCAGCAGAGTACATTCAGCATCACCTGACTAATCTTACCTATGGCAGGTTTGAAGATGGTCACTGGGGTTTTGCCCATGGAGCAGACGATCTTACGGAAATGGGTTTTTGGGCAATCAATGTAGACACCATGTTCTGGTCCCTTTTTCTGGGCTTCCTTTTTCTGGGCATCTTTGCAACTGCAGCGCGAAAGGTAACCACGGGCGTGCCTGGCACTTTACAGAATTGCTGTGAAATTGCGGTCGAATTTGTGGATGACAATATCGCCCAGGTATTTGGCAATCGACCTAACCCCATCATTGGCCCCTTGTCTTTAACGATACTGATCTGGGTATTTCTGATGAATTTGATGGATCTCGTGCCGGTTGACTTCATCCCGCATGCTGCGCAGTTGGCAGGTATACCTTATTTCAAGGTTGTGGCGACAACTGATCCCAATGCAACACTTGGGATGTCCCTTGGCGTTTTTGTGCTGGTTATTTACTATAATCTGAAGATCAAGGGACCGATCAAATTTGGTGCCAGCCTGGTTACACACCCAATTCCTCATTGGAGTATGTACTGGTTCAATTTTATTCTCGAATTCGTTGACATGATTGCCAAACCGCTTTCACATGGATTACGTTTATTCGGCAATTTGTACGCGGGAGAAATGATTTTTATCCTGATCGCCCTGTTGCCGTTTTATGCACAGTGGGCGCTGTCATTGCCCTGGGCGATCTTTCACATTTTGATTATTTGTTTACAGGCATTCGTATTCATGATTCTGACTATCGTCTATCTGACGCAGGCACATGAGACGGGTGAACATTAAGGTTTTAAACGATTAACAGCAGGAGTACGTAATGGAACAATCACTTATCTATATCGCTGGTGGCATATTGATGGGCCTCGGCGCCATCGGTAGTGGTCTAGGAATTGGTATGCTCGGGGGTAAGTACCTGGAAGGCGTAGCCAGACAGCCGGAGCTTCAACCCATGTTAATGACACAATTGTTCATTGCCCTAGCATTGGTTGACGCGGTACCCATTATCGCGGTTGGTATATCGCTGTATATGATCTTTGCCGTTTAGGTTCGCTGGCAATCCTTTACTAATCTATTCGGGGTGAACAGTGAATATTAACCTTACGATGCTTGGCCAACTTATTTCGTTCGTCATGTTCGTGGTTTTCTGTATGAAGTTTGTCTGGCCTTATATTGGCGAAGCCATGCGTGAGCGCCAGAAGCTAATCGCTACTGGGCTGGATAATGCGGTGGCTGCAGAAATGAAACTGGAGGCGGCGAGCGCTTCAGCTGCAACTGAGCTTGATGATGCCAAGAAACAGGCGGCAGAATTGATCGTTCAGGCAAGGAACCGGGCAAGCCAAATTGTTGAAGATGCGAAAGGACAAGGCAGGGAAGAAGCCGATCGCATAATTCATGGCGCCCAGGCAGAAATAGATCAGGAAATCAGCCGTGCCAGAGAGGAGCTTCGCGCTCGTGTAGGCGAGCTTGCAATTGAAGGTGCAGAGAAGATCCTTGAAAACACGATTAACCAGGCTGAACATTCTGAAATGTTGAACCGGCTATCGGCGCAATTGTAAGGATACTCTTTAGATGGCTGAAACAGAACTTGCAACAATAGCCAGACCCTATGCCAGGGCGGCGTTCTCTTTTGCCCTTGACCAGGTTGACGGGCTTGTTGCCTGGTCACGAATGTTGTCACTGCTTGCTGCTACTGCCAGAGAGGATATTGTTCGTCGGGCACTAGATGACCCATCGCTTTCAGATGAGCAGGGATCGGATTTACTGATTACTGTAATGGGTGATGAGCTTAGCGAGGAGGGCCGTAATTTTGTAGCAGTGCTCTCCGCTTACTCTCGAGTAGAACTGTTACCCAATATCGCCGAGATGTTTGAACTGCTTAAGGCAAATCATGAGAAGACGATGGATGTCGAAGTATCCAGTGCCTTTGAAGTAACACAGAGTGAAAAAGGTGCGTTGTCAAAAGCTCTAAACACAAGGCTGCAGCGTGACATAAATCTGGAAACCAGCATAGATAAGAGCCTTATTGGCGGGGTAGTGATCAAAGCTGAAGACACGGTTATTGATGATTCTGTGAGAGGCAAAATACAGAAATTGTCGAATGTACTTGGTTAACACGTCGCTCTCGGTGAGAGCGAAATTTATTTGAACAACTTGAATACTATTAATTTTCCGAGGAACGGAACATGCAACAACTGAATCCTTCCGAAATCAGCGAGATCATTAAGCAGCGAATAGAAAAGCTTGATGTTACTACTGAGGCTCGTAATGAAGGCACGATAGTCAGCGTTTCTGACGGTATCGTGCGAATACATGGGCTGGCTGATGTTCAAAATGGTGAAATGATTGAATTTCCCGACAATCTTTTTGGCTTCGCGCTTAACCTGGAAAGAGATTCTGTCGGTGCTGTTGTACTGGGTGATTACAAGTCACTGAAAGAAGGTCAAACAGCCAGATGTACGGGCCGCATTCTTGAAGTACCAACTGGAACCGAGTTATTGGGTAGGGTCGTTGACTCATTAGGTAACCCTATCGACGGTAAGGGACCTTTGAACGCTTCTCAAACATCACCCGTTGAAAAGGTTGCTCCTGGTGTAATTGATAGACAGCATGTAGACCAACCAGTACAGACCGGACTCAAATGTATCGACTCAATGATTCCGGTTGGACGTGGGCAAAGGGAATTGATTATTGGTGACCGCCAGACAGGTAAGACTGCAATCGCGATTGATACGATCATCAATCAACAGGCGTCTGGCATTAAGTGTGTCTATGTTGCCATTGGTCAGAAATTCTCATCTATCGCCAATGTTGTCCGGATCCTGGAAGAACACGGAGCGATGGAAAATACAATTATCGTTGCGGCCGGTGCTTCTGATCCGGCGCCAATGCAATATATCGCTGCTTACTCCGGCTGTGCCATGGGAGAATACTTCCGCGACCGTGGTGAAGATGCCTTGATTATTTATGATGACCTTACCAAGCAGGCATGGGCCTATCGTCAGATTTCACTGCTGTTGCGTCGTCCACCGGGTCGAGAGGCTTATCCGGGTGATGTTTTTTACCTGCACTCCAGGTTATTGGAAAGAGCTGCCAGAGTTAATGCAGACTACGTAGAGAAGGTGACTGGTGGTGAAGTCAAAGGAAAGACAGGATCACTGACTGCACTACCCATCATTGAAACTCAGGCAGGTGATGTTTCGGCATTTGTGCCTACCAACGTAATTTCTATTACTGACGGTCAGATTTTCCTTGAATCAGACAAGTTCAATGCTGGTGAGCGCCCCGCTATGAATCCCGGTATATCAGTTTCCCGGGTTGGTGGAGATGCACAGGTCAAATTTATGTCCAAGATTTCTGGTGGAATCAAGCTCGCGCTTGCCCAATACCGGGAACTGGCCGCTTTCTCTCAATTTGCCTCCGACCTTGACGATGCAACCAGAAGACAGCTTGAACATGGGGAGCGCATCAATGAGTTGATGAAGCAGAAACAATATGCACCCATGACAGTGGCAGAGATGGGCGTTGTTCTATTCGCTGCCAACGAGGGAATGCTTGAAGACGTAGAAGTAGAGAAGATACTTGATTTTGAAAGCGCTCTGATTAGCTACATGAATTCTGAGCAGGCTGACTTTATGAAGGAAGTCAATGAACAGGGTGCCTATACGGATGAAGTGGTAGCGGCAATGAAGAAGGCCCTTGAAACCTTCAAATCAACTCAAACCTGGTAAAGGCGAAGACCAAAACGAATAAGCGCTAACGGGAATACGCATGGCTAACGCCAAAGAACTTCGAAAACAGATAGGTAGCATCAAGAATACGCAAAAAATCACCAGCGCGATGGAGATGGTGGCTGCAAGTAAGATGCGAAAGGCACAGGAAAGAATGGCATTGGGCCGCCCTTATTCTGATGAAATTCGTGCTGTGATCAGTCATGTCGCTAATGCTTCTCCTGAATATCGCCACCACTTTATGCATGAACGAGAAATTAGGCGAGTTGGGTTCATCATTATAACGACTGATAAAGGGTTGTGTGGTGGGTTGAATATTAATCTGCTTAAGGCAGTCGTTCTGGATATCAAGAAATGGGTAGACCAGGATATCGAGGTTGATTTGTGCCTGATTGGCAACAAAGGTGTGCAATTCTTCAAGAGCTATGGTGGAAATGTCATCGCCGCTAGCAATCATGTTAGTGAAACTCCAGCGGTCAGTGACTTGATTGGTAGCATTAAGGTGATGCTGGATTTGTTCGAAGAAGGACAAGTAGACAAGATCTACCTGGCGAATAATGTGTTCATCAACACCATGACACAGACACCCGCCATCAGACAACTGGTTCCACTGGACCCGGATGAGGATGAAGGGTTGAAACATCGTTGGGACTATATTTACGAACCGGATGCCAGGCAGTTGGTTGAGGGATTAATAGCGCGTTTTCTTGAAGCACAGGTTTATCAGGCGGTTGTAGAGAATGTGGCCTGTGAGCAGGCGGCGAAAATGATTGCCATGAAGAGCGCGACAGAAAATGCTGGCGAGTTGATTGATGAACTGGAACTCATCATGAATAACGCCAGACAAGCAGCAATTACACAAGAATTATCAGAGATAGTAGGTGGTGCGGCGGCTGTATAGCCCGGAACACTTACCGCATGGTTAAGATAAGAGGAAAAAGCAATGGGTAGCGGACGTATAGTAAGTGTCATTGGTGCCGTCATTGATGTGGAATTTCCCCGTGAGGAAGTTCCAAAGGTCTATGATGCGCTGACGGTTGAGGCAGCTGAGCTTACGTTGGAAGTGCAACAGCAACTTGGCGATGGCGTTGTCAGAACGATCGCAATGGGCAGTTCAGAGGGAATCAGTCGCGGGCTTGAAGTGAGCAATACGAATGAGCCGATCTCTGTGCCCGTTGGCGAAGAGACACTGGGCCGAATTATGGATGTTCTGGGTAATCCCATTGATGAACGTGGCCCCATTGGCGAAAAGGAACGTATGCCGATTCACCGGAAACCACCTTCGTTTGAAGAACAATCTGGTGGTCGTGATCTGCTCGAAACCGGAGTTAAGGTAATTGATTTGATTTGTCCTTTTGCCAAGGGCGGAAAAGTGGGTCTGTTTGGTGGTGCCGGTGTGGGTAAAACGGTCACTATGCTTGAGCTCATCAATAATATTGCAACAGAACATAGTGGTTTATCAGTGTTTGCAGGTGTGGGCGAAAGAACCCGGGAAGGTAATGACTTCTACCATGAAATGCAGGAAGCCGGGGTTATCGACAAGATTTCGATGGTATTCGGGCAGATGAATGAGCCCCCGGGGAACCGGCTCCGTGTTGGTTTGTCCGGACTAACGATGGCTGAAAAGTTTCGCGATGACGGAAAGGATGTTTTGTTATTTATAGACAACATTTATCGCTACACCCTTGCAGGAACCGAGGTATCGGCACTGTTGGGACGTATGCCTTCAGCAGTGGGATACCAGCCTACCCTGGCTGAAGAGATGGGTGTTCTTCAGGAGCGGATTACAACGACCAAAGACGGGTCGATCACTTCAATCCAGGCGGTTTATGTCCCGGCTGATGACCTGACAGACCCATCACCAGCGACGACATTTGCCCACCTTGATTCTACTGTTACCTTGTCACGGGATATTGCATCCCTTGGTATATATCCAGCGGTGGATCCATTGGATTCAAGCTCTCGCCAGCTTGATCCCCTGGTTGTTGGTGAAGAGCACTATAATGTTGCGCAGGGCGTGCAGGGTGTCCTGCAGAAATACAAGGAACTGAAAGACATTATTGCCATCCTCGGTATGGATGAATTATCTGAAGAAGACAAATTAACCGTTTACCGGGCGCGGAAAGTGAGTCAGTTCTTCTCACAGCCCATGCACGTGGCGGAAGTCTTCACGGGTCAACCCGGAGAATATGTTCCACTTGCAGACACCATCAGGAGCTTCAAGGGAATTCTTGAAGGTGAATATGACGATCTGCCAGAAGCTGCGTTCAGCATGGTTGGCAACATCGAGCAGGCAGTTGAAAAGGCGAAAACACTTTAACCTGAAAAGGTTGGGGATATAGGACACTATGGCATCTACCGTAACTTGCAGCATTGTCAGCGCCGAGGAGGAGATTTTTTCGGGGCAGGTCGAGATGGTTGTCGCTACTGGGACAATCGGAGAGCTTGGAATATTGCCAGGACATACACCGCTGTTGAGTGGAGTGAGACCGGGACCTGTTCGATTAATTCTAGAGGGTGGTGAAGAGGAAGTCTTTTTTGCGTCCGGTGGCTACATTGAAGTCCAGCCTACTTCAATTACAATTTTGGCTGATACTGCCTATCGGGCAGGTGATATGGATGAAGCAGCAGCCCTTGAGGCACAAAAGAAAGTTGAGCATGAGCTTGCGGATCAGAAGGCTGACATTGATTATGCCAGGGTAACTCTAGATCTACAGGAGACGGCTGCCATGCTGAGAACTATCCGGAAATTTAGGGAAAAGAAAAAGTAGCAATAATTTGAAGTTCGATAAAGGCGGCGAGAGTCGCCTTTTTTGTGATTGGCTTCAAAGCGGTCGCTTTTTCTGTCAGCAGACAGATATAAAGGTAAACTCTCCAGATGTCGGATAAAAGTATCGAAGTCTGCATTCTAGCCGCCGGAAAGGGATCCAGGATGCGCTCCCGGCGACCGAAAGTCCTGCACCATTTTGCGGGCCGACCACTTCTATTTCATTTGTTGGGAACCGTCAAAGAATTTGGTATATCACGGGTTCATGTCGTTATTGGTTCGGAGGCGGAACTGGTCAGGGCGGTATTCCCGGAAGCGGAAGTTAACTGGGTCATGCAGGAGGAAAGACTTGGTACCGGGCATGCTGTAATGCAGGCCACGGAGCATTTTGCAGCGGAATCCAGGGTGATTATTTTGCTGGGTGATGCACCATTAATTACAACCGCGACCTTGGAGGCACTGGTGGGATTAGAGTGTGACCTGGGCGTATTAAGCGTTGATATGATCGAGCCCTTTAACTATGGAAGAATTGTGCGGGATACGAATGGAAACGTCGCTGCAATAGTCGAGGAACGTGACGCGACGGAGGATCAAAAAGCAATCAAAGAGATTAATACTGGTTGCATGATTATCACTGCATCCCTATTACAAAAGTGGCTCTCAAGTCTGGATAATGACAACGATCAAGGTGAATATCTGCTGACGGATATTGTGGCGATCGCAGCAGAATCTGGTTGCAAGGTATCTGCCCACAAAGCGTCGGAGGCAATTGAAGTGACAGGAATCAATACTTTTGAACAACTGGCGGCATTGGAAAGAGAGCACCAGCTCAATAATGCCCGCAAATTCATGGATCAGGGTGTCCATATAATCGATCCAAACAGATTCGATCTCAGAGGTGAATTGACGGTCGGTAAGGATGTTGTGATTGACGTCAATGTAATACTAGAAGGGAAGGTGGAAATCGCGGATGGTGTTGTTATAGGTCCAAATTGCGTAATCACAGACAGCAAAATTGGGCAAGATTCTGTTATCAAGGCTAATTCAGTGATTGAAGAAACTACCATAGACAATGGTTGCAGGGTTGGCCCATTTGCCAGGCTGCGTCCCGGAACTCATTTGAAAAGCGAATCGGCGGTCGGTAATTTTGTCGAAGTCAAAAAGAGCACACTGGGTGAAGGGACGAAGGCCAGTCATCTTTCCTACCT
>PVBE011564638.1_pt1 | contig 31001 bp, 23 predicted proteins | sample 1631181 | NCBI WGS metagenome assembly PVBE01 (sample SAMN08397723, study PRJNA350692) | Marine metagenome, whole genome shotgun sequencing project. | isolation source: water | place: Pacific Ocean | collected 2012-04
CGGTTGTCCATTTTATATTGTTACTGCCGGCTTCAGGCCAGTAGTTAAAGCCAAGGCGGAACGCATCCATGTCCATGTTTTGACCATCAACATCACCCTCTTGGTATTGGGCAAATAATTCTGTGTTGTCGTTTATAAGAAAGCCACCCTGAACAAGCCAGCCAGAAGAATCTTGGTCAACACCGGTTGTTTTTGCGGATGTGTCAACAACGTAGCCAAACACGTTCCAGCCATCGCCTCGCCAAGAAGCATCAATCGTCCAACCACTATTTTTGTTTCCATTTGCGTTGCCATATAGAAAGGAAGTCCCGTTGTCTCGATTGTAGTTTTCGTATGCAACACCTAGCATAAACCCATCTTTTGACCCTGCCTTCGATGTTAGATAACCAAAATCTTTCCAATCCGCTTCTCCAAAACGAAACTCGGTTCGGACTGTCCAGGAATTTGTTGTTGTTCCAAGCGCTTGGGTATTTGATTGACCTGGACCATCAGTGTATTGGGCGACAAATTTTATATCTTCATTATTCCAGCCAAATTCTACTCCCTGTGTCCATCCGTATGTAAAGGCGTTGTTCAACATTGAGCGTTCAGCGGCGAGTTGTTTACCTGAAGAAACAATATTCTCACGGAGAAAGTTTGCTTTGAATTGTCCTACTTTAAACCACGAATTGTTATCGAAACTTTTTCCAATCCATGCGTCTTGAGTAACGGAGTTTGTGCCATTTCGATGCCATGTTGGTTTAACTTTGAACGTCCAGCTTGGGTCAATTATATTTCCTGAAAATTGTAGGTTTGTTCGGCGTTGTTCAAAACCGTGTTGGGATGATCGTCCATCTGCGTCGTTGTACAACCAACGAACTTGAATCATTCCATTAATCTTTAATTTCCAATTTCCGTCAACTGAAGAGATGAACGCCCCTTTGTCATATCCTGCAGTTACGTCATCACCAAGCAAACTTGATCGCGTATCCGCGTCCGAAAGAACGTCATTTATAAGGTTTTTTATTTCACCTGCTCTTTGATCGTTAATCCAACTGTCGGATTTACTTTGCTTCAATTCTGCGACTTCGGCCTGTAGTTCTTGGACAAGGTTTGTAAGGGTCTCGATTTTAGTGTCCTGAGTACCGGTCAGGGTTGTGGTTGCCAAAATAGCTGTTAGTACGAACATATTGTTAATTTCCTTTGGATTAGATTTGTTTCTAAAGGGTAGGGCAATATGTCAAGTAATTGGTTAGGTTGAGTGCAAATTGCACAAAATAAATGTTCTGTGTGAACAATTATTTGCGTTGCGATTCGGTCGATGTGGCAGTATCCTGCTCTATCTATGGCCGTGTGCCCAAGTGGACTAAGGGAACGGATTGCAAATCCGTGATTCGTGGGTTCGAATCCCACCACGGCCTTTAAAAAGACCTGTAGCGTTGCTACAGGTCTTTTTAAATATTAAAAGCAACGCGAAGCGGGCGCTACCCAATTCGGTTCACTCGAATCCCACCACTTTGGTTTGAAATTAACCACCCGCGGGATAGTTTATTTCGATACCATGAAACTGTCGTGAAATCCATACTTCTTATTTTACTTTTTCTCCCACAAATGCTCGGCCAACAAGAAACAAAGAGTTCGAAAACGGGTATTCAAGAGGGAGCAAAAGTTGTTAACGGGGTTGGCAAATTCGCCAAAAAAAGCGAATTGCAACCCACCGGTATTGATATCACCCAAAAAAATCAAACGGTTGAATCGTTTATTCTTTTTCCAAACAGGCGGCTTGAAGAAATGGAGGCGGGGTTTGGAAAAAATCCGAACATACAATTTAGGGTTAACGGTGACATTTATACGCATAAAAAGCATAAGTATTTGCTTGTTCGAGAAGTTACCTCTCTAGTTGAGCATATCAAGCGTGACCTACCAACGACTGTTCCAGATGACCCAAGCCCAGATGTTGTTGAAGAGAATAGCGAGGAAGTTTCGGTTGCAGATATTGTGAAAAAACTTAAAGGCGCAGCGGGCCAACTTACTCAAACCATTCGTAACGCAAACGCAAACCCCATAACCAAGGGTGTTGTTAAGGAGGGCGCAAGAATTTCATCTAGGAGGTGTCGCCTTATTCGTAATACGCTTGGCGCTTGGGTTGCTGTTTTTATTTCTGATTCATCTGGATTAGATGACCCGCCCTGCACTGTTCTTCCAACCTCTAAACTTCTTTCTCTCTCCCGATGGATAAACAAACAAAAACCATCAACGCCCGTTCTTCTAAGTGGTGAACTTCTGAGTTACCACGGTCACCGGTTTTTACTGTTACATTCTTGGCGAGATGTACACAACACAGATCACCTTGACGATTAAATGACCCGCGGGGTAATTAAATACAGAAGCATTATTAATTTATTGGTGGGGTTCTGGGGATGTTTCTGGGGGTTGTTTCTGGGGGTTGTTTCTGAGGATCGTTTATTTGGCGGAACTGAGCGGGTATGAGCCGAATTGTTTTAATTATAGGAGGATGAACCGGCGCCCCAGTTGCCGGGTCGGAAAGCGGAACTGCGGCTATTTTTCTAATTACGTTTCCACCTTCAATTGTTTCACCAAACGCACAGTATTGTCCATCAAGCCGCGCCGTTCCTTCCCTTGATAGACATAAAAAAAACTGTGATCCTGCAGAATCTGGATTCTCCGCCCTTGCCATTGATATCACACCAAAATCGTGAGGCAAATCACTATTCTCAATTGGCAGCCAATATCCGGGGCCACCATATCCCGTTCCTGTTGGGTCGCCACCCTGAATGACAAAAGGATGGCCCTTGCTCGTCATGGGAACCACTCGATGAAATGTTGAATTTTGATAAAAATTACCCCGAATGAGTTCCAGAAAGTTCCAAACAGTATTTGGTGCTGCGTCTGGTCTTAACGCAATTCGAATATCTCCTTCGCTTGTTTCAATGAGAGCATCTTGGTCTGTGTATACTCGCCACCCACTAATAAAGGGTGTTTGAATATCGTCTTCTTCTGCTTCATCTTTCCACCCAACAATTTTGGTGTATTTGTTTTCTCCATCTGGTCGTAACGATTCTTCAACAACTGGAACTTCCCTAGATGTCATGGGCTGAACAACTATGGCAGATTGTACGGGAACATCAAAGACAAAAACTTGAAGCCATGCTGTTTCTGTTATCTCTTTTATTTCTGGCACACGGTTTACTAGATTGTGCAAACCGCTTGAAACTTTTACAGTTGATGAAATCGGGTTGTTGTTCTTGTCAAGTAAGACGAGGCGAACCACATCTATTCCATCACCTGGACTTACGTTGACAACAATTCCGTCGTAAATATTGTTGTACGTATGAATTGGTGTAACTGGTTGTGTTGTTATTATCGTTGTTAGAAGTGCCGTGAGCATATAAATACCTCTACATTATGGTCGCAACATTGAAAGCAACTGCGACCTAACGGCACTTGCGTCTGCTGAACCACCAGAGCGTTTCATTACTTCTCCAATGAGACGTCCTATCGCCGCATCTTTTCCGTTGCGAACATCGTCTGCTGCTTGTGGCTGTGCCTCGATTGCCTCTTCTACCCATGTAGACATTGCGTTTTCGTCCGTAACCTGTAGCAAACCCTCTGATTCTGCAACCGAAGTTGCTGTTTGATCAGAGTCGCATAACAATTCGAATAGCCTGTTCGCTGCTGACGAACCAACGCTGTTGTTTGATCTAAGTTCAATAATTCCAGCCAACTGCTTGGGCGTTATTCCCAATTCATGAATACTGCACCCCTTTTCGTTTGATTGTTTTGACCCAGCATTCAGCAGCCACTTTGCACTCTCGACACCGTTGGACGATTCTTTAACACAAGATTCAAAAAAGAAACAAAGTTGTGGGTCTGCGGTAATTGCAGCGGTGTCTTTTTCTGACATTCCATATTGCTTTTTATATCTTGACCTTCGCGATGCGGGAAGTTCTGGAATTGATGCGTTTACTTCATTAATCCACTCTTGAGAAATTGTAAGTGGCACTAAATCTGGGTCTGGAAAATATCTGTAATCATGCGCATCTTCTTTTTCTCGTTGCATAACTGTTACAAGTTTTTGGTCATCCCAGCCACGAGTGCTTTTTGCGTTTGGTCCCATTTCTTTACCATCTTTTTTCCACTGATCAACCTGTCGAACTGCTTCGTGTTCGATTGCTCCATGAAGGGCCTTAAACGAGTTAAGGTTTTTGATTTCTGCAATTGGGGTTGGATGTTCAACGCCATCTTCGGTTGTAATAATTGTGTTAATGTTCGGTTCAAAACGCATGTGCCCGCGCTGCATTATTCCTTCTGTTACACCCAAAAAGCGACAAATGTCACGAACGGCTTTACCAAACGCTACCGCCTCATCTGCACTAAACATATCTGGTTCAGAAACAATTTCTAGCAACGGTGTTCCTGAGCGATTCAAATCTACTAGCGAACCATCGTAATGTTTTCCACCGGGTAATTCGTGTCCCAATTTCCCCGTATCTTCTTCAAGGTGAGCCCGGGTAATTCGGACGGCTTTTTTGCTGCCATCCGTTTCTATTTCAAGGACACCCTCAATACAAAGAGGTTTGTCGAATTGGCTTATTTGATATCCTTTTGGAAGGTCGGGGTAATAATAGTTTTTACGGTCCCACTTTGTAAAATTAGAAATTGTGCAATTGAGAGCCAGGCCAACACGCATTGACATTGCGACAGCTCGTCTATTAACAACGGGGAGAGAGCCGGGTAAAGCCATCACAAGTGGATTTACTAATGTGTTTGGTTGGGAATCGTATCGTGAAGGTAACGCGCCGTTTGGGGCATCGGTAAACATTTTGCTGTCAGTTGCTAACTCGACATGGATTTCCATCCCGACTAAAACCCTTGTTGACGAAATGTTTGTCACGCACATGGCTCTGAAATCCCAAGGGATGCAGAAGTAAACAGAGACACAAACTTATATCCAGCTTCTTCTATGTTTTCTCTAGCACCTTCTTGCCGGTCTACAACTGCGATAATTAATTCTACGGTTGCTCCGAACCCTTCTATTGTTGTAGCCGCTTCAATTACCTGACCGCCCGTTGTAGCTATGTCTTCAACAATCACAACTCTATCAGAAGAAACTAGTTTTCCCTCGAGCTGTTTCGATGTGCCGTAGTCTTTTTTCTGGTTTCTAATAAAAACACAGGGCAGTCCGCATGCCATCGAAGCTGATGTTACAAGTGGGATCCCACCGAGTTCCGCTCCGGCCAAGACGGTAGTACCATCTGGAAGCTCTTCAGAAAAAAGGTTACCCAATTCTAAAAGGATGTCTGGCTGTGTTGTAAATAAATATTTATCTATGTACCACGTGCTTGTTTTACCGCTCCGAAGCGTAAACTCGCCCCGCAAAATTGCTGTTTCGACAATTCGGTTTGCCAATTCTTCTTTTGTCATCTGTTTATAATATCGCCTATGGTGTTTGTTGAAAGTTTATTGTCCGTTGCCAAATAGTTGCTCTGTCCGCATCTTTACTATTTTCTTCACCCAGCCGTAAACCCAATTTGCAACGGTGTTAATTTCGTTATTGTTTGATTGCATTGCAGCGAGCAAAAACTGGTTGTCAAGGGATTCGTCTGAAACTGCGGGGGATGCAAATTGAATGAGTTGGGCAAGTTGTGAGGTTGTTGTGTTTGGGTTTTTTAACATTCCTTTAACCGCTTCAACTACTGGATCGCTGGACATCGTTGACAATACCCATTGCTGAGAAACTGAGTCGAGTTTTGGGAACGTTGTAAGAATCGCAGCCACTGCCTCGTCCTGAAGAGGGTGGCGCTCACCCTCTTGTGGAGTAAATGGTTCTTCGCCTTGAGGTGGAGTAATCAGTGGTTCTTCTATTGCAACAACCACATTGTCGCCAACAGCCCAGGTCAACAACACAAGAGTAATTAATTTTTGCAGCGTATCGACGTTGGAAATATCCTTTATTGCTTGTTTGAGCCAAACATCATTCAGCCGAACCCCATCAACACGAACCAAATCCGAAACTATTCGAGTTCCAAATCTATTTGGTTCATACACAAGTACTTTGTTGCCTTCTCTTGTGGTTGCTTCCCTTGCGGTGAAGTTTACCGTTGCCTTAAGAGAAATAGTAGATCCTTTAAGTGGGTGTGAGTTGAGCATTCCGCCAACCCAGTGTTTTCGTAAATCCACTGTAACTTCTGTGCTACCTCGCGGTTTGATTGATATCTCTGTATCAATTGGAGTAATTATTGGGGGTGTTGGAGTTTTTGGAGCGCCGGGCGTTTCGACATTTGCTTCAACCAGAACAAGTGGTTGAATCGGACCGTTGCTTGCGATTGTAAGTGGAATTGTAGTGTTGTTTTTAACTATCACGCGAACTAAAATTGGTAGGTATGGTTTGCATGTTCTTTCTTCTGGGATAATTTGAATTTCTATTGGTGGTCTTGGGTCTTTAATAAACATATTCATTGTTTGGAGCACGCCAGACATGAGTTGTTGTAACTGTTCTACTTCTGGTCTTATATTAAATGTTGAGCCAACAATTTCTTGCAGTTTATTCCTTGACCAAACACCTAGGAGCGACCCGCCTTGGTTTTTTGCAACAAAAAGAAGTTCTAGGGCTGCATCACGCCTATTTCCCTGAGCCAAATATACAAGCGCCAGCCCAACTCTTGATGCTGGGTCGTTTGTGAGTTGGGAAAGTAACTGTTTTGCGTTAGTGACATCACCGTTGCGGAACGAAATCCATCCTTTAAGTCGTTGTTTTTCAGTTTCATCGAGTATTGCAACCTCTTCGGCCTGTTGAATAAGTTTCGTCGCCATTTCTGTGTCACTACCAAACCAAAGTTCTAGCCATGCTGCCTGAAGATATATTTCAACAACACGGAGATTTGCATCTTTCGTTTGTGATTGATAAAATTTTGAAAGAGCAAGTAGCGATCCGGTAGCAGCATCGAGTGCCATTTCTGCTCGATCAGTGTCTGGTAAACCCGCATATATTGCGGCGCGGATTGCAGAAAGTTTGGGTACTAGTGGACCATGAATTCTTGCTAACTCCAGCGGTGTTAATCGTGGGTCGTTTTTTCGGGTTTGTTTTCGAAACACCTTGTCAACAGCGGTCTGTTCCTTAACGATCGTGTCAAGTGCTGCATCAACGTCGCCTGAAGCCCACTGGCTAAGGACAATGTCTGCTAGAAGGTTGGGGTCCATCCCTCCTGTCTTTAAAGATTCGCCGGTCAAAATAATCTCGTACAAATCTTTTGCATCTTTGTAATCCCCAAACGCCATCAAGAATTCTGCGAGTGCTACCTGTGTAGTTGTATCGCGAACGTTTGATAGTACTAGCGAAGCAAGTAATTCTGCGCGGCGGTAGATGTCGGCTGTGTCGTCGCCAAAAAAACCGGTCGCCAATGATATGGAGTCGGGATAAGATGGATCAAGGGCTACCGATTCTGCAAGCCATCTTGCAAATTGATTTATGTCACCGGCCTGCTGTTGTAAGTATGCTGCGTCAAGTGCTAATCTAGCAGCAACTCTGGAATCGAGTTCATATTGACGGCTTTCTGAAAGCAACTGTTCATAAATCGCCATTCGGCTATCAATTGTTTGAGCACTACTAATCACCTCTCGCAAACGAGCCAATTGGGCGGTTGTGCTGTTTGGGATAATCCTCAGTATATTTTCTATGGCAACCGCCGAAATATCGGGTCGGTCTGACATATTGGCTACCTCAAGCAGCACTCGCCATGCAGATGGATCGTTTGGGGTTAACTGTGTTGCTTCTGTTACCAAAACAAGGGCTGTAGCAATGGACGAAGTATCAAGGGGCTCGGACATTGTTGCTAATCTGGCAACTCGTATAAACTCCTCTGCTAGAAGGGTTGACGAATCTATGGGTTCCTCAGTTGTATTGGAGGAAAAAGCGGTTCCCAACGCGATCTGATTGGCGCTGTGTGTGGAATTCACACAAAGAGCAAGTGTGGCAATAATGGTAAATAATGGATGGGGCATGGGCGGATATATGTTTCTTGAGGGGCACTGTAGCAGGGTTTTGCGTTCTTTTAATGGTGTAGTTTGAGAGTATGTCCAAAGGGGCGTTGACACCATTGCATAAGGTTGGTAATTTCGTCATTCCACACACTAACGCAAGGTTTTATTATGCAAATTTTTCGACTTATCACACTTTTTTTTACCGTAATCCTGTGTAGCACTGCAACGGCACAGCCACGCAACATTGATAAATTTATTAGCAAAAGCACTATAGATGAAAATAGTGAAAATAAAATTAAAAGTTATGCAATTGGGTGGGCGAATCAATTACAAAGTGATGACGCGGCACTATTAAAACAGGCGCATGAAAAACTCGCTGATCCATTTGACGTTGGCTCTGGCATGACGTTGATTGCAAGGTCTCTTTACGGTAAGTATTTAGAAGAGGGTTTTACTCCTATTCTGGATGAAAACAGCGATAACGACATTGCGGCTGTAAACGCTCTTCAAATAATCTCATTGCTTGGAACAGAACAGGGTTGCGGGGTTCTGTTAAACCATGCAGATGAAACGACGGAAAAAAGAAGTGCTGTGCGCCTATGGGCTTCGATTGGTTTGGGAACTTCTTTTTTAACAGGAGAGTTACCCGTAAAACGCATAGAGAGATACGCCAAGTTACTTCCCGGCTTCATAAACAAAGAAAAGGAATGGTATATCCTTGCTAGGCAGTTTGATTCGCTTGCTGCACTGCAGTCTGTTCCAAAAATAGATAGAAGCCAAAGAAATGAACTAAGAGAGTTATCGTTTGATTTACAAAGGGGGTCAATCATTACGCTTCTTGACTCAATTAGTTCAACCAGTGACGCCGATTCACGCGTTCAGTCTCTTTCGCTTATTCTCCCGTCCATCCGATTGCAACTAATTGAACCGGATGTTACTGAGAGTACAAAGGGCGGTGTTCTAGACGCCATGGTGCCTTCACTTATTCGGTTTGTCGAACATGCTACCTCGGTCTGTTCAAGCGATAATGATAATTCGCTGTGTGGTGCGTACGGAAGCGCCGCTCATGCTGCCAGTTTGCTAATTACAAGGTCCATTGGTTCTGGAGGCGGCGTTCGGATAATTGATCTTTGGAACGATGCCAACTTTAATGCTATTCTTGAGCGCGTTGAAACCTGGAAAAAAGCCAAGTAGTTTTTAATGAACAAATTATTTGTAGCAATCGCACTCGTTTTTATAATAATCGTGTGTGTTGTTGGTCTTGACCGTGACAAGCCGAGAGCTGATTTTGTCTTTGTAAACCGCGGCGATGTTTTCACCCTAGATCCACAACGAATGAGTTGGCTTTCAGATATGCAAGCAGGGTATTGTTTGTATGAGGGCGTCGTCAGGTGGAATACCGATGATTATTCGATTGAGCCAGCAGCATGTGATTCGTTTGAAATATCTGACGATGGACTAAGGTATACGTTTCATTTAAGAAGGGATGCAAGGTGGAGCAACGGAGCATTTGTTACATCGCACGATTTTCGATATTCTTGGATGCGGCTTCTTACACCAGACACGTCTTCTGATTACTCTGGTTTGTTTTTTGTGATTAAGGGTGCAAAAGAATATTGGGATTGGAGGGTTCGATCATTATCAAACAACAGTGTAATTACAATCGAGGAACTAGAACGTGAGTTTAATAGTCGGGTAGAGATATCAATTTTTGATGACCACACTATTGTCGTTGAACTTGAGCACCGCGTTCCATATTTTTTGGATCAGCTTGCGCTTGCTGTTTGTAGCCCCGTGTACAAGCCTTCGGTCGAGGGGTGGGATGTGGCAAGCGGGGAATATGCTCGTGCGGTTGACGATGGGTGGCAAAACACAAAGCCACCTCCGATGAACCAAAGAAAGTGGGTTTCTATTGATAAGTCTACGGGTAAAATAAAGCAAAAATATTTTTGGGCAAGGCCGGGATCGCTGGTTAGCAACGGCCCGTTTTACCTTGAAGGATGGAGATATAAAAGAGATATGAGAATGGAGAGAAACCCCTACTACCACTCTCCAGAAATCACAACACTAAATTCAATTCAAGCAATTACGATTTCGGACCCAAACACCGCCGTGCTTGCGTTTGAGAGTGGTGAAATAGATTGGCTCAGCAGCGTAAATGTTGATTATCAAACAGACATGCTTGAACAAAAAAACAGTGGCGCACGAAAAAATATCCACTCGTTCCCAACATTTGGTACTGATTTTTTTTCGTTTAACTGCAGGCCGCTTCTTTCTAATGGAGAGAAAAACCCATTCAACAATCCCGTTGTTCGCAGGGCCTTTGTCCTAGCAACAGAAAAAAATTCGATTGTCAAACACGCCACTCGTCTACACGAGCCAATAGTAACTAGTTTTGTTCCCCCAAATTCTATCGAGGGATATGAATCGGTTGTCGGACTTGGTTTTGATGTTCGTGCAGCACGGGCTGAGCTTGCTTCTGCTGGCTGGGTTGACCGAGATGGTGATGGGCTGGTCGAAGATGTGGATGGTAAGACGTTTCCAGTAATTGATTTGCTTTACACAACAAACACACCGCGATATAAATGGATGTCCCTTGAGCTACGGAACCAGTGGAGAAAAAACCTTGGTGTGATAGTTGCGCTACGCGGAACAGATAATAAATTTTTTGGGTCTGATCTTCATAGTGGAAACTTCATGATAGCGAGAGGAAGGTGGTACGGCGACTATGGCGATCCAACCACGTTTCTTGATGTCTTTCGTTCTAACAACGGAAACAACGATCGTGGTTACGTGAATTTAGAAATAGATGCTGCGCTTGACGCGGCTTCGGTTGAATTAGATCCCGAAAAAAGAATGAAAATGCTTCATGATATCGAAGAGTATTTATTTACCGAAGAAGTGCCGATGCTTGTGGTGTGCCAACTTTTACAATTATATATGTATGAACCAGAACGCGTTACGGGGTTAACATCACACCCAAGATTGGTACAGCACATTTGGCGTGTTTCTGTTGCGGATTAAGTGTTTCGGGGATATGGGTAGTGGGGCCTTTTTATTTGTGTGTGTGGTGATTATTTTTTTGCTACAGAGCTACATGTTTCTTAGACAAAACCAATTGTCCACCCACGCGCCAATTCCTCTTTTCTACATTGTGTTTTAGATGGGGCGTGGGTCGAAGAAGCGATACATAACATCAACGGCAAGATTAAACAAAACGAGTACGGTTGAATACACCAACACAATTCCCATTAATACGGTAATGTCTTTGCCCAACACGGCGTCAACAAAGTGTGTCCCTATTCCCGGAATTGCAAATACTTTTTCGACGACAAACGACCCTGTCATTGCTGCTGCTGTGGCGGGTCCTAAATAATTAAGAACTGGCAAAAACGCGTTTTTTAGGGCGTGTTTCCACACAACCACTCTTTCTGGCAACCCTTTAGCACGCGCTGTTCGTATGTGGTCGCTTTTTAGTTGTTCAATCATTCCAGTTCTTGTAAGTTGAGAAATGTACGCTGCAAACGGCAAACTAAGTGCGACGGAAGGAAGAACCAGGTGCTTCCAAGTTCCCCACCCGCTAACCGGAAACAGGTGGAGCCAAACCGAAAAAACTATCAACAGCCCAACACCAATAACAAATGAAGGCAAGCTAATACCTAGTACTGCGATACCAAGTGACAATTTGTCCATCCAAGTGTTGGGATGAACTGCGCTGTAAACCCCCGTTAGTAATCCAATACACGTTGCCAGAACAATTGCGCACAACCCAACGGTCATAGATACCGGTAACTGTGCGACCAGAATATCGTTCACTGTCCAATTCTCGTGCCGCAAACTTGGTCCAAAATCAAAAATAGGACCGCCGTGGCTTCCAAAAACCCATGCTAAACCCGATGCCTTCCAAGCATATTCCGTATAAAACGTTACAGGATTATTTAAGTTGTATTGGGATTCCATCTGTTCAACAACTTCTTGGGGTGGGCGCCGCCCTTCTTTTTCTAATGGGTTTCCCGGTATTTGCCATGCAAGCAAAAACGTGGTTGTATACACAGCAAATAAAATAAAGGGGAGTTGCACAAGACGCCACCCAATCAATTTGGCCAGTGGTTTGTGTTGCATTCACGCTCCGTAACTTGCGCTGTCGCCTAGTTGTTCGGCAATGCGAATAAGTTGGTTGTACTTCGCAGTGCGGTCACTTCGACAAGGAGCGCCTGTTTTTATTTGACCACAATTTGTAGCAACCGAAATATCAGCGATAGTCGTATCTTCCGTTTCACCGCTTCTGTGGCTTAGGACAGCCGAGTAGTTGTTTTTTTGCGCCATCTTTACTGCTGCAAACGTTTCGGTAAGTGTGCCTATTTGATTTACCTTCACCAAAATTGAATTTGCACAACCATCTTTGATACCGCGTTCGAGGAATTTAGGGTTTGTTACAAAAAGATCGTCGCCCACCAGTTGTATTTTGTCGCCAAGTCGCTTGGTAAGTTTTTCCCAGCCGCTCCAATCTTCTTCGCCAAGACCGTCTTCGATTGAACGAATTGGATACCTGTCGCACCAGTCTGCCCAGAGATCGATCATTTCATCGGAAGAAATGGTTTTTTCGGGAGCACTACTAAAAAAACAATAGCCCTCCTTACCAATCTTTTTTGCTTCAGAAACAAGTTCACTTGTTGCGGGATCAAGGGCAACAAAAATTTGATCACCCCATGAATATCCAGCCCTGTCTACCGCCTCTTCAATAATGCGAAGTGCTTCTTCATTGTCCGTTAAGTTTGGTGCAAATCCACCTTCGTCACCCACGGCTGTTGACATGTTTCGGTCATGCAATACACCCTTGAGTGTGTGGTATATCTCTACCGCAGCGCGGAGACCCTCGTCAAACGAATCAAATCCCTGTGGCTGAATCATGAACTCTTGAAAATCAACGGTATTATCAGCGTGCTTTCCACCATTTAGAATATTAAACATCGGTACAGGAAGAACGCTAGATTTTGGGTTGAGATATTTGTATAGCGGAAGCCCTGCTTCAACTGCGGCAGCGTGGGCTGTCGCCATTGAAACGCCAAGAAGTGCATTTGCCCCAAAGTTTCCCTTGTTTTCTGTTCCATCCAAGGCAATCATTGTGGAATCTACAGCTTCTTGATCGCGAGCGTCCATGCCAACTACTGCCGATGCTAATTCGCCATTGATGTTGTTTACTGCGGTCATTACACCTTTACCACACCACGCTTCCCCGCCATCTCTAAGTTCGACAGCTTCGTTTTCGCCTGTGCTTGCACCGCTTGGAACAGCCGCCCTGCCCATCGCACCACTTTCAAGGCGAACATCACATTCCAGTGTGGGATTACCTCTTGAATCAAGTATTTGACGAGCGTGAATTTTTGAAATATTTGTTGTCATATTGGGCATGTTCCTCAACCGGAATCATACTATAGGTGCATGGAACAAACCGAACTTGATACCGCTGCTCTTATAATTCTTAAGCAATATGATGGACCCTGCCCACATTGTGGTTTCCATCTCAGTCACCCCCAATCAAACAAGTGTTCCGAATGTGGGGCTATTCTAGTTCTATCACTATCAAAACCATTCCGGTGCACTTCTTGGCTCTTGTTCGCCTTTGGGTTCATTGCCTCAATTGGTGTTTGTGTTGATCAGGTGGGGCTTTTTGTTGCTGCGCGTATAATAAATGGCAGTCCGTTCATCTGGGGGTGGATATTGCCGGAAGTAATTCTGGCTATTGTTTTGTTTGTGGGGTTGTGTTGGTGGTGGAAAGTACGTTCGTGGGCGCTAGGGCTTAGCCCAACTTGGAAATGGGTTATCGGTGGTGTTGGTCTAGCAATGCCGTTCTTTTGGTTCGTGGCATTATTTACTGGATTTTATATTACATTTTAATTTGAAAAGAGGGTTGCTCTCCTCGTAGCACTGCGTCAATGTCTTTCACTACCCAGCCCATGTTTATCGAAGCTGTTTTTGTTTTACACGCAACGTGTGGGTACAGGGTTACATTTGGCACGTGCAACAATGGATATTCGTTCGTGATTGGTTCTGGATTATGTACATCAAGAACTGCTTTGGCGGCGGGGTTGTGTGTTAGATAGTCCGTCAGAGCATAAGCATCCACAATAAAACCACGTGATGCATTGATAAACAAAGTGTTTGGTTTTAATTGACGAAACAATTTTGCGTCGCACATGTGTTTGTTTTCTTGTCGACCGTCAACATGGATTGAAACAACATCGCTTTCAAACAGAACTTGTTCCAAACAAACTTGTTTACAGCCATGCGGGTCTTTTATTTCCAACAAATCATTAAACAAGACGTTAAAACCCATCGCCTGAGCCATTTTTCCAAGGCGGTTCCCAATTCGGCCAAATCCAATAATTCCGAGCGTGGTTTCCGGGAACTCTCTTTGTGTCATAGAAGTTTCGCGAAGTGCATCCCATTCTGTTTGTGTCAGAGCACTTGTTACATTGTTTAAGTTTCGTAAACTTAAAAGCATTGTTGTTACTACAAACTCTACTACTGAATCGCTATTTGCCTCTGGGGTGTGTACAACAGATACCTTTTTATCACCGCACGCTTGAAGGTCTATATTGTCCACACCAGCACCGGCGCGCCCAACAACCTTTAGGTTTGGGGCAGCTTCAAGCATTGCCCTGTCAACCGTTGTATAGGTACGAATCGCCAACCCCTTTGCTTGTGGCAACAACTCTTTGAACCTCAATGAATCAACCGGACAAATATGCAGTTCGCAACGTTCTGCAAGCCAATCGCTGCATATCTGTGGCAAGTTCTCGGTTTGTATAACAATTGGCTTCATGGTCGTATGGTAACTAACTTGTCATCCCACGCGGCACACGGGGATCCGCGGCCAATCCCATTCTTCTGTATTTAATTACCCCGCGGGTCATTTATTTTTGCCGCGCATATCTAACGGTCGGCAATGGAATGCCCACTGGAATTTTCGCTCCGCGTCTCTGCGGGCTTTTTCTTTTATGTTTTACGCGTAAGAGTGCAATCCTGAAATAGTGAAGTTAATGATAATCCAGTTGAAAAGCATCACCGCACACCCAATCAGTGCTAGCCACGCGGTCCACAGGCCTTTATCTTTGACTTTTATTCGTGCGTGTATCAAAACGATGAAAATTATGAATGTGTTTAGTGCAAACGTTTCTTTTGGATCCCAGCCCCATGGTCTACCCCAAGAGTGATCCGCCCAAATAGCTCCCATCACAATACCCGCCCACAATAGAATAAATGACAATTCAACCAAAATCATTGTTGCGCCATCGAGCACCGAGCCAATGTTGTTACTCAGCGCTGGCTTGTTTTTGGGTCGAACCTCAACAAGCGAAGCAACTCCACCAGCGCGAGCATAATCGTCGCGACCATCTTGTCCTTGAAGTTTCTGAATAAATCGGCGAACGAGGTAGATGGTTGACGCAACTGCCGCAACAAAAATTAAACAGTATGCAAAAATTATAAAGTTCACGTGTATGTAAAGCCAAACATCGTGGAGTACTGGCATCTTGTTTGAAATGTGTGGATTAAGTTCAAGTGGATACAGTCGAACTGCCAGGAGTGCAACAATTGCAGAAATACCTGCGCCTAGTGAAAACACATACTTCATCGATGATTTACGAAGAATTATTTCCATCATGATGCCAAACACGCCACCCATCCAGGCGGCTGTGGTAATCGCCTCGAACATGTTTGCGTTTGGAAAGCGCCCCGATACATACCAACGCCAGATTACTGCGACGGTGTTGAGGATAACGGCGAGTGTAAAAAACACTAGCCCTAGTGTTCCGACCCTCTTAAATTGATAAACAAAACCCATTAATAACAAAATAGTACTCACCAAATACACTAGCCAAATGCTTGTAAAGTTTCCCATACGAAAATATAAACTTTCAAGTTTTAGTTTTGTCGCCTCGGGATAGATGTCGCTGCCTGCGCCCAGGGCAGGTAATAGGGTTGCCAGTGTTTGCAACTCCGCGTTTACCGTTGTTGCATCCCCCGCTTTCCACGCATCAACCATAACTCCCCACGACTCAATGATCGCGGAATCAGTTACCCCATCAAGAGTTGTCCACTTCTCATCAAACAAACCACTTTTTGGTGGAATTACTTTAAGAACTGCCCACAGGTTTCGTGGATCGCTTGCTCCAATTGCATTGTCGATTGTCTCAACAGGTGCTGCAAACCGTCGAACATCTTGCCTTAAACGACCAAGAAGTGAACGAACTTTTGCTCTTTGTAGTATCTCGCGAGAAACAAGTCCCGTTTTCATAAAGATATCTGCACGTTCCTTTACACTTGGTTCATTTGTGTTTAGTTCGCCGATAATTGCCGCTCGCAACCCTTTGTGTTTTACAAAAATAATTGACTCGCCCATATATCGTTCGGGTCTAATCAACATATCAAAGTACGTAAACGTTGGACTTTGTTTTTCAAATTTCCTCGGGCCCATTATGTGTGGCATAAACGAGCGTGCAAATGTCTCGAAAGATTTGACGCGGCCGTTAGTAAACACGGCGACTTTATCGCTCCATGGTGTCATTTCTACTTGTGACTCAAATGTTTCGGGTTCAGATGCGTAGGCATTAAACGAGAATAACAGTGCCAATGCTGTTGCTAAATATTTCATTTTGACACCCCGGCATACACTGCTTGTTGGCGTTTTCTTTTAATAATTGGTTTGACGTAAAAAGCCCAAATCATTCCAACAACCGTTAAACAACACCCAAACAACATTAGGAATACGCCGCGCCTGTTTCCAACACCAAGAACGGTGTAATTTAATCCCTGCGAGGCGCTGTCGGGTGGATCCCATTGCGATTGGAAAAACCAGTAATCCCCGTACGATTTTGGGTCATTTACGCTTACTGCCATCTCTGTATCAGAACCATCTAAGAATGCAACGATGCTTCTCCAGTTCAAAATACTAGAAGTAGAACCCGTAAAACCACCTAGATGAGAGTCCACTTCAAAGGTTTCAAGTGCAACCGGAACTTCAAGGTTTTCTTTCTGACGAGAAAACATGATTTCAATTATTTTCCCGCTTGGCAACCGAAGAGTTGTTGGTTTGTATTGAAACCGTCTCACTAATTCTTTTGGTGATTCAAAGGCATAGTGGTGGTATGGAAGCCATGTTGAAACAGTTCCTTCTTTCGATGGAATAACAACCTGAATCATTGAGTACCTGTTGCTGGCGCTTGGGTCGCGTTGCAGCTGTGGCACAATCATTGGCCTCGTGTCTGAAATTGTGTAGGGTTCAGCGCGGTCAATAGTAATAGTTACTTCGTCTGTTAACGGGAAGGGTTTTCCTATCTCGAGCGGGGCGGATGTTGGCGTATCGCCATTAATTGTTGTTAGCAACCTATAAGCACTATCTTCAAGGCCACCAACAATGGTAATTGTGGGGCCACCTGCAGAATATGTCATCTTAATGTTCTCATCAACAAAGGTCTTGCCCGAATTGTTGTGTTGCTCACCCTCTATGACGTCTCGGTTCATTGATGGAGTGTCAAACACCCACCGCTCCCACGTTTCATCTCCGCGGCGTAGTTCTATTATTGCAAGCGAAACCATCACTCCACTAATATTTAGGTTGTTTTGCAACGACTTAATTTTGAAGAAATACTCTGTGTTTTCTATCTGTTGAAATTCTTCATTTGCAACAAGATCCAAAGTGTATAGTTTATCACCAACAGTTGCTTTTATTGCTGGAGCAAGCGATTGCTCCAAGTTCGCAAGTTCGTCCTCATTGCTAACCCACTTAAACGTCATGAGTTTCGAATCTGCTGTGCTTGAATTCGGATCAAGCGCATATAGTTCGACTGATTGAACCGCCTCTTCGCCCTTTTTCAGTGTCACCCATGCTGTGGGAAATAATTCTTCGCCGCCAACAGCGACTTGTGATTTCATGTACGCATATCGTAAATAACTATTCACAATAAAATCGGTTTCAACTGGGTCGCCAAGCGATGGTTGAACTTTTATAGAGAGTGGATAAAGTTCTGGGGTTCTATTCTCAACCAACCATACATCGTCGTAACCAGCAATGTAATCATTAAAACGAGGAAGGTTATCAACCGGGCGTTCTATCCATGGAGAGCGTGGTGTTCCGTCCGCAGAAAGTTCTCGTAAATAAATGGCTCCGCTTTGTGTTACAAAGAATTTGTCTTTAGCATCATATTTCAAAGAGATTTGTAACGATTCATCAACAAGCGGGGTTCCTAAAACATTCTTAGCGCGGGACATTGGCTGTTTTGGGTCATCGCTCTGAATAATATCTTCAGTGTATTCCGGGTAACCAGCAATCAGTTGTCTTAAAAATGATTTGTCCGGCCCCTGAACTGATATTGTAACTGTGTATGCTACCTTTCCTACATCGTCGCCTGACAGGAGTTCCCAAGACGGGTTAATGTCGGTGATTGTGTAGGAGGTATCACCAACGGTTACCGAGTTTGATGGTGTAACAACCATTGAAATTGGTTCTCCGCCAGCGGTCCTTATCTCTACGGCCCTCCGAGACACAAGAACGTCTCCCTCAATTTTTTGAGAGAAATAAACCATACAGCCAAGTACCATCACAATAACACCCCAGTGGATTGTCCAAACGCCCGCGGTAAGTATGTTTAGTTTTATTTTTCTAACGGTAACAATGCTCATGTTTAAACAAAGAACAGCAACTAGCCACTTGAATGGCCACCAGTGAAACCACTCGAACTCGGTCATTTCAAACCCACGCATTTCCCTAAGGTTTACCCAAGCGGTGGGTTCCCAAATAGCAATGCTTATGGGCGCTCCAGAAGAACCAATTGAACAATAGATAAACAAGAACACCAGTGTTACAACACCAAGCCAAACAGAAGAAAACAGGTCTATTAAGGCGAGTGCGACAAGAGTTGGAACGACGATGTACCACCAAACGGTTTCTTCCCCACCAACTCTCCAAAATAAAAGTAAAGATGCAAACAAAGGAAGTAACCACAGTAAACTTCCCGGCCATCGAAAGAAGGGGTGTGCCGGTTTTTTCATTTGTATTATCCCTTGTCGTACTTGTAAACGCCCTGTCCAGACTTATCACCCAGGTGACCTTGCTCAACAAGCTCGACAAGTTTGTTGTTTGGTAGATATTTTGGGTTTTCGTTTAAACCGTTATACATCACCATCATGATATCGCGACAGACATCTAGCCCAATATAATCTGCGAGCCTAAGCGGTCCCATGGGGAACGCGCAGCCGAGTTTCATAATCGAATCGATATCTTCTGGGTCGGCAACTCCATCTGTCCAAGTATGAAACGCTTCGTTAATCATTGGCATAAGAACACGGTTAGAAACAAACCCGGCAAAATCGTTTGCAGGAACAGGGATTTTTCCCATTTTTTCTGAAAGTAAAATTGTTGAGGCGGTAGTTTCTTCGCTCGTTTCCTTGCCATTTATGACCTCTACAAGCTTCATAATTGGTACTGGGTTGAAGAAGTGCATTCCAATAACACGGCTTGCTGCTTCTGGAATTGAGCTTGCCAAATCCGTAATTGAGATCGAAGATGTATTTGTTGCGAGTACAACGTTTTCTCCAAATGTATCAAACATTTGTTCAAAAATTGACTTCTTAATGTCGATATTCTCGGTTGCAGCTTCGATGGCCCAGTCTGCGTCTGATGCGTCACCCATTGAAGACACGTAAGAAATTCGTGAAATCGCCATGTCCATTTCTTCTTGCGTCAGCCGTTCTTTTGACACGCTGCGTGCAAGTTGTTTTTTGTGGTACACCTTTGCTCTGTCGAGTTGGTCTTCATTAATATCGATGACAACGGCGTTGATGCCGTTCGTTGCTGCGGTAAGCGCGATTCCGCTGCCCATGGTTCCGCCGCCAATCACGGCAATTTTATGTATAGGCATTTAACCGTTCCAGTTTCTAAGCTCTTCACCCGTATACCTTGCTAGGGGGCGGATAATTCGATTGTTTTGGTGCTGTTCCATGATGTGTGCACACCAGCCGGTGATTCTTGCAACCACAAATATTGGTGTGTATTGTGGTACGGGAATGCCCATTGCAAAGTAAGTCATGCCACAAGGGAAATCAACGTTTGGATGAATGTTTTTATCACGAAGCATGATTGCTTGCACTTCATCACCGAGATCAAACCACTTCTTTGCTTCGGGATTTGCTTCTTCTGCATATTTAAGCCCCCACGACCGAAGGATGCCCGCGCGGTGATCGCCATTTTTGTAAACACGGTGACCAAATCCCATTAGTTTCTTTTTGGTTTCAAATGCGTGTTGCATAAAATCTTCTGTTGTTGAGCCCCCATCAACGGATGCCATTATTTCTTGGAGCATTTCCATGGCCGCTTCATTCGCGCCGCCGTGTAAATTCCCTTTCAGTGCACCAATACCTCCACAAACACAGGAGTGCATGTCGCCGTTGGTTGAAGCAATAACACGGCTTGTAAACGTTGACGCATTAAAATCGTGTTCCGCATAGAGGATTAACGAAACGTCCATGACCTTTGCTTCGGATTCGTGTGGCACTTCGCCACTCATACACCACAGGAGGTTTGCCGCATGGTCAAGATTTGGGTCTGGGTCAACGGGTGTTTTTCCATCGAGTGCCATTTGGTGTGCACCTATACATGTTGGGATTTTGGCGAGCAAGTGCATAGATTTTTGTAGGTCTGCTTCCGCACTATTATCTTCACACACGGGGCAAAGATGAGACAACAACGAAACCGCTGTTCGGAGTACTGCCATTGGGTGGGCCTCTGGCGAGTTTTGTGCAATATGAACAATAGCGTCTTTTACACTGTTTGGAATTGCTCGCATCGACGCAAGTTCTGTTTTAAATGATGCCATTTCCTCTGGCGATGGTTTGTGGCCGATTAATAGGAGGTGTGCTACTTCTTCAAATGTTGCGTTTGCTGCTAGGTCTGCAATTTCATAACCACGGTAAATAAGTTGAGTTTGATTAACTGAACAAATTGATGTATCACCAATAACCTGACCCGCAAGCCCTCGTTGATTTGATGTTTCTACGTTTGCTTTTTCTTCTATTTGTGACATTGTTAGTTTCGTCTTTCAGTATTATTTATGCGCGTACAATGAACACTCTATTCTATCAGAATCTCTGGTTTTGGTCATGTAAGGGTTAAAACGACCATGCTTCACCGGGAACGTATCCGAGCAAATCATAAAGTTCCTGCCTTGTTTGCATTTGGTCCTCAAAACCCTCTGCCGAACCCTCTTTTTGTAGTTGTTTCAAACACCGGGTAATCGCACCCATTGCAACGCGTTGAAAGGTAACAGGAAAAATGACAAGGTTATATCCATATACACCAAATTGCTTGGAGGAAATGTGGGGGGTTTTTCCAAACTCGGTCATATTTGCAAGAAGTAGCCCAGGACATTTTGTTGCAAAATTAACAAACTCCTCCTCGCTTAGTAAACCCTCTGGAAAAATCATGTCGGCACCAGCGTCACGATATGCACAGCCCCGTTCAATAGCGGCCTCTATTCCATCTACACCGCGGGCGTCTGTTCTTGCAATAAGAATGAAGTCTTTGCTCAGGCGGTTTTCTGAAGCCACTTTAATTTTTTGTTCCATTGCAGATTGTGAAACAAGAGTTTTACCATCAAGGTGTCCGCAGCGTTTGGGGAATTCTTGGTCTTCTATATGCATGCCGGCCGCACCGCTGCGTTCATATTCAACAACCGTCCTTCCAAGACACTCCACCTCGCCATAGCCGGTATCAGCATCAACTATTACAGGAAGTTTACTTGCACTAGAAACCTCTTTAATGGTGCGACACATTTCAGTGAGTGTTATTAAGCCGACATCGGGATAACCAGAGGCATTCGCCGTTGCTCCACCGCTTATGTAACACGACTGAAAGCCAGCACTTGAAATTGCAGCACCAACTAGCCCGTTCCACGCACCTGGGCACATAACCACCCCTTGTTCCATTAGGTTACGAAGTTTGGTTGCTTGACTGTTCATTGTGTAGATTTTATCTCATTCGTGGTGTTTGGGTTTGATGCTCCCCAAATCGCAAAAAACATCTTTGCAGAAGCAACCAATAACACCACGCCGAGCGCGGTTCGAAGCCCCTGGTGCCCAAGTTTTTTACTGCCAAACGATGCACCTAACAATCCACCAACCACCACTGCGACAGCGAGTGGAACAACAAAGTTAGTATTAACAGGTAAACCACCAAAATCTGTTGCAATTCCTCCAAGTCCAGCAAGTGAATTAACAAGGATAAATGGTGCGCTAATTGCTGCTGTCTGTTTTGCAGTAGTCCACCCTAGTAACAGTATTAATGGGCTCAAAAAGATACCTCCGCCAACACCAATCATTCCACTAAAGAACCCAATAAGTGTTCCTGCAATCAGGACAATGAACAAAACTGGTTTTTTTGATTGCTCGTTTCCATTTATTGGAACGAATAGTCGAATCGCCGCATATAACAAAACGATTCCAACAACTGGTTTATAGATTGCGCTTGGAATTTCAATGTATCCACCAACAAAAGCCGCCGGAACACTTGCGCAAATTAATGGAATAAACAAGTTTTTACGAAAGGTGCCCGTTGCTGCAAATTTCCATGTTGCTATGGACGAAACAACCACGTTTAACAATAGTGCCGTTGGTCGCATTTGTTCTGGAGCAATGGCCGCAATCGCAAGAACTGCAAGATACCCGGAACCCCCGCCATGACCAACCGTTGAATAAAGTGCCGCCATCAAGAGGACTGCAGCGGCAATAAGGAGAACGTTTTGCTCAACCATCAATGTATTGTACTACATCAAAGACATGAACCCCTTCGTTATCTACTAGAGTTAATTCTACTTCGCCAACCGATCCAACTCGCAAAACAAGAACTCCAAAAAGATTTTCGTTGGCAAGTTTGTCCGTGTTGTTCTGTGTTGTTAGGTCAGCATGAAGCCAGCTTCTTACTCGAGCTTCCGTTTCAGAATCTATAAAAATATCCCAGCCGGCCACGCCAAGTTGAGCAAGTATGTTAGAGGATGCTCTGTGTATTTCTGGGTCGCTAGATGGCGCCAAATCATTCAAAACCAACACCCTTCCGTTTGGTGTTGGATAATCGAGAATTGTTTTTTGCGCTTCTTCTACAACCGCATCCGACCCTGGCGTGGTCTCTGTTGTTTTCATGACAGCAACCACTCCAATACATATTGAAACCAAGAGTGCAACAATACCTAGAGGCTTTGTCTGGTTGCTACTCCTTTTGAATGGGCCGCCGCCTGTAGACGGGGTTGTTCTTGCGGGCAGTCGGCGCACTTCTTTTGGGGTTTCTGGGTTTGGGTTTGATCCATTAACAGAGGGTAAGTCTGCTGGTCGGATGTTTGAAATGTTGGAAGTGCGTAAAACGGCCTCTATGTCTAGCAACATCTCTTCTATTGAATTGTATCGCTTGTCGTAGTCTGCCATCGCCCGACGAACAATCCAACGAAGCCCCTCTGGACTTTGTTTATTAAAATCACTTAAACAACCGTGTGCGGGAAATGTATTCTCTAGCATGTAATACAACACGGCACCGGCGCCGTATACATCAAACTTAGAGCCATCTATCTGGTGCACCTTAACGCCACGCATTGCCTGTCGGACGAGTTCCGGGTCTCTAAAATACTCTGTCCCATGTGTTGTAAGTGTCATTGCAGAAGCAAGCGGTGTTACAAGTCCTAGGTCAACCAAGTGTGCGTTGCCATCATGAATAATTATATTGTCTGGCTTTATGTCTTTGTGCCACAGCCCTGCTTCGTGATACTGGTGTAGTGTTTGTAACAATGACTGTTGATACAACATTATGAGTCCAAGTTGTTTACTTGTTAGTCCAGATTTGTTTTTGTGTAGTTTTTTCGTTACAACGCCTAGGTGATCTCCTTTGTGGTATGGCATTACATACCAAAACTGGTTGGCATCAAGGTGGTGTTCAAGAACAATACTAAGTTTTTTTGCTGACTCCATTGCTCGAGACTCGCGAACAATCTGGGGGAGTCGCGAGCCAGATGTTATGTCAAAACATTTAATAACCACACTAGACCCATTGTTGTTTGTTTTTGCAATATAAAGTTTTGCACCACTGCCACCTGGTTCTAGTGTTCCGTTAATTGTGTAGCCCTTAAAACGATGTAACGATTTTGAGTGATCGAGACCCATTGGGCTACCTGTATGCGGAGCCGAGGTGTCTGTTTCAATAGCAAACAACTGCAACGGATTATCAATAAAAATGGCAATTGTGTGTTGCCACGATTCTCTTAACCTTCTTTTTGCGGCATTCATTTCTGGGCTGGCAATGTCCCAGCGGGCAAGAACTATGCAAAGTGTCGCCCTTATTATCTTTACTATAAAAACGATGAGGGCTATTGGCAAAAGAATTATGGAGCGCATTTCTTGAAACACAAAACGAACCAGTCTTCCAAAAAAAGTTAAAACGTGAGAAGCAATCGGAATCACAACGTATATCAACATCAAAACCAAGCCAACAAGACCAACTACCACTCCAAAGCATGTAAAGAGGGCTGTTACCATATTATGCGCCACTCTCTTTTTCTAGAAACAGTTGGTGGGTGTGATATGTTTCGCTAATTGCAGCATCAAATTCTACGTCGTTTCCAGAAACGCCCACCATAGACATTTCCTTTTCTTCCTCGGAGGTAAAACTGTATTGCATTACTACATTCATAACTGTATCTCGAAGGTGGTTCCTAATTTTTGCCACATATCTACTTATTGTGGGTTCGCTAATTCCTAGTTGAGCAGCAATTTCTTTGCCCACCAGGTTGTCAAGAACACGCATTCTCCAAACTTGGAAGTGAAGGAAATCGACCTCTGTTTCAGTTCTTCGGATTGCAGCACAAATTTTTGCACCAAACATGCGTTGCTCAAAAATTTCATCAACCTGTAACACGGACGATGATGAGTCGATACGTTCGTCAAGAGAAAGTGGTTTTACACCGCTCCCGCGTTTTAGGGCGTTTCTTCGATCCATTTCGTCACCCAAAATGTGTTTTGCTATTGCAAGTAGCCATGTACTAAACCTCGCACCGCGATTTGGGTCGTACCTATCGATGCATTTGGATAGTTCGGCAAGGGTGTCTTGTGTTAAGTCTTGCACAGTTTCCATTCCAACCCTTCCCCTTCCCCATTTTTGTAACTGAAATCGTATTGCGGGGCCAAAATCCTGCCACAGTTCAAACCATGCCGACTCATCACGCTCGCGAAGTCGACGTACAAACGTTGTTGTAAGGGCGTTCATCGGCACACCTCTTTATTCGTTTTTTGCATGTATTAATTTTACTCCAGTATTAGTATTGGGTCCTGATGTGGTTTATGGTCAAAATAAACAATTGGTTCTTCCAGGTTTTGTGGGGGTGGGGTGTTCCTTTTTTTGCCCAATAACCACGGGGAAACTTTCTTGCTGTGGGTTTTTCTTTTTGTGAAATAGAACTAAGAGTTTGCCCAATGACAGGATAGACACAGAGTGTTTCTGTGAAAAAACCATAACATAAGGAGGTTGCCATGGGCACCACAACACGTTTTATTGTTCGATGGGGACTTATCGGGGGGCTTGCTATTGGTGGCATAACCATGCTTGTGGGACCACAGCGAGTTATGGCATGTATCGATCAACTTAGAAAACAAGCAAACATGGTTGTCGAGGATTTGGTTGACGACCCTGTAGCGATTCGAAGGAAACTTGATGATCTTGCAAAACAATATCCTTCACGAATTGCTGAAGTTCGAGGAGAGATTGTTCGTTTGGACTACCAATTGAATGAGTTTAAACGAGACGAAAATGTATCTATGCGTGTAGTTGAATTAACAACGGCAGACCTTAAAAGTTTAAGCGACCTCGTTGATGACGCAGAATCTATATCGCCCGTTGTCGGCAGTGCGGCTTATGTTCGTTTTGAGGGTGTGCGCTATGATCTTGAATCTGCATACGCCGAGGGTCGACGAATTAGAACTGTTCGAGCCAATTATGAAGACCGTCTTGCTTCCGATCGGCACCAAATGGGACTACTCGGTGAGCAAAGGGTTCGACTTGTTGACATTTTGGGTAACATTGAACAAGAGTATGGAACTTACAAAACACAGTTGTGGCAACTTGATCGTGAAATAGATGCAATTGAACGCAACGCCAATATTATTGCAATGGTTGAGAAGCAACAAAAAACACTTGCGAGTTTTGACAGTGTAGGCGGAGCAAATAGTCTAAGCCAAGTTCGATCGCGATTGGCTGAAATACGGACTGTTCAAGAAAGCACTATTCATGCACTTACAAACTTGGGAACTGGCTCAGAGTATGAGACTCGCGCAAGATATGACGCTTCTGGCGAATATTACAAAAACCCGTTTGTAAGCGATTATGAAAAAGCGGGTGTTCCTTCAGACACATCCTTCGCACTCCTTGGTTCTAAGAAGTAATTAGACCAACCAAACCCTGTCTTTTCAGGGCGTTTAGTGCAGACGGCGACCGTTAACGGTCGCCGTCTTGGTGGTTTGGGCATGTGCAAACTCATATCTAACCACAGTCGGGCGGGACGCCAAATAACATTTTTCTTCGCGAAGTTGTTATGTTGGTGTCTCCGCTACAAGGTGCATTTAATATCAACATCGGGGTAATACCACATAAGAATGTCTTCCCATGATTCACCGCGGCTTGCAAGTTCTTGGGCGCCGTACTGGCACAACCCAACCCCGTGACCCATTCCAGTTCCATCAAACTGGATGTTTGAGCCGTCTTTTTTTGCAACTAAATTAGAAGACCAAACCCTTGGTGTTGGTTTTGGTAGCGATGAAACGTTTGTGTTAATAGCACGCACAAAATCTTTCGCCTTGACTTCCGTAGCCTTGTTTCGGCGATCATAAATGGCTAAGCGTGTTGGTCGTCCGTGTTTATTTGTTTCAATCGGTTCTATTGAGCGAATAGTGTGAACGTTCAAAAACTCTGGCACGTTCATGGTTTTTGCACACCGGTTTATTCTTTTCCGCGTTGTTCTTGATGGTCTTGCAACAGACCACTTGTGAATCTTGAGCGATTTGCACAGGTCTGTTCCTTCTCTGCCAAGCAGCGGAGGGACGTTGTGAATTTGTGCGGGGCTAATGGCATCAAGCGCTGTCGCGGCAACCCCACCACAACATGCACAATAATAACTTGGAATAATATTATTATTCCAAGTTAGAACAATGCTAGACGATTCTTGAACGGCCCGGTGTGCGACATCAAGCGTAATTTGCCCTAAAAACATTTGAGAGGATGGTCCATCGTCAACATCAAAATAACTTGTGTTTTTTCTTTCTAGGCACTGTGCTGAAGCGTAGCTTCTTGCAGCAACTGCCTGTGCAATAAATGTTGTTTGGTGCCAATGGGCATACAATTCTCCGGCAAGTACTCCTGGCAGATATTGTTCCATTGGAATATGTGCAACTACGTCTAGGGTGTCTTTTTCTGCAACTTTTTTGGGGTGCAGTTGAATTATCCCACTAAGTATTTTTGTTTTGTTGCCAATCGTAATTTTCGTGTTGGGTTTTATTTCAATTGTTTTTGGGCTATCTCCGACACCGCTGATACTAATTGTTTTGTTTCCGATTGTTAGTTGTTGTATGTTTTTCCCAATTCGAACTCGTATTTGGGTAGGCGTGGTTGGGACTATTGTCTTGCCGATGGTCTGCCTCGCTGGCTGGCTGCCACACGACAGGACATTGCCGGCAACAACAAGCCCGCTTGCAATTAAAAATTCGCGGCGATTACATAATTGAATGGTGTTTTTTGGGCTTGTCATCTATTCCTATAGTGTATCGATGGTACATTGCTCATAAGGAGGTTTCTTTATGAAATACGCATTGCTTTCTTTTGGTGTAACTACGGTGGTGGTGGTGGTTGGGTTTGTGTTGGTGGTCTCCGTTCTTGTTATTGGTATATTCAACCGGCTAATTGGGCTAAGGAACAGGGTTAAAAACGCATATGCTCAAATTGATGTGCAGTTAAAACGAAGGTATGACCTTATTCCAAACCTTGTAGAAACTGCCAAGGGGTACATGAAACACGAAAAGGAAACGCTCGAAGCGGTTATTAACGCAAGAAACCAAGCTGTTTCGGCTGCATCGACCTGCTCAAAAGACCCTACGGCTAAGGGGGCTATTCAAGAACTCGCTGGAGCAGATGGAGCTTTAACAGGTGCGCTTGGTCGTCTTATGGTTGTTATGGAACAATACCCAGACCTTAAGGCAAATGAAAACATGATGCAGGTACAGGAAGAGTTGACAAGCACCGAAAACAAGGTGGCATTTTCAAGGCAATCCTACAACGACGTTGTTATGGGTTATAACAACAAAAGGGAAATGTTCCCATCAAACATTGTTGCTGGTATTTTTGGTTTCAAATTCGCTCAAAGTTGGGAACTTGACGATGAAGCGGCGAGGGATGTTCCAAAGGTTAATTTTTAGTTTGCTTGTGTGGCCGGTTGCTAAATGAATTTTTATGAACACCAAGATCGGGCTGAAAGACGAACAAAAGTTATTGTTTTATTATTTGTCTTAGCAGTGTTGTGTATTGTTGCTATTGTTGGTGTTCCGATTGGGTTTGCAACCGAATGGAATCCGGTGGCGGTAGGGGCAACCGCCTTAACCTGTCTCCTTGTTGTTTGCATAGCAACATTTGTAAAACTTTCACAACTTCGTGGTGGTGGAGAAAGTGTTGCGGTTATGCTTGGTGGAACCGCTTTACAAAGAAATGATTCGGACAGCGCAGAACAGCGTGTTCAAAATGTTGTTGAAGAAATGGCTATTGCCAGTGGGATGCCTGTTCCGACCGTTTACCTTATTGAAGACGATGGAATAAATGCGTTTGCCGCTGGGTGGAATCCGGACGATGCGGTAATTGGTGTAACTAGGGGTTGTATCGAACAATTAAATCGGGATGAGTTACAGGGTGTTATTGCCCATGAATTCAGCCATATTTCTCATGGTGATATGCGAATTAATATTCGCCTTATTGGGATTATTTTTGGAATTATGGTCCTTGGGATAACGGGTTGGATTCTAGTTCGCTATGTTGGCCCAGCAATTTTGCGGAGTTCTTCTAGATCAAGATCAAAGGAGGGTGCTGGCGGAGCTGGCATTGGCCTAGCAGTGATTGTGTTTGGCTTGTTTTTAGCTCTTTGTGGTGCCATTGGAACTTTTTTTGGCCGTTTGATTCAGGCGGCGGTTTCGAGGCAAAGAGAGTTTTTAGCTGACGCCTCAGCCGTACAATTCACCCGAAACCCCCTTGGAATCGGCGGTGCGCTACGAAAAATAGGTGGAATGAAACCGCTTAATCACGCCTCGGCAGAAGCGGGGCAGTGCAACCACATGTTTTTTTCTCAAGCAATGCGCGCGGTTTTTGCTAGTCACCCGCCAATCGCAGAGCGCGTTGCTCGTGTCGAGGGGATTGATGCAGACTCTCTGAAAAGTGATTACCAAGAGGGCTGTGATGTACAAACACAACAAGTTGGGTTTTCTGGTCGTTCTGGGGTTTTAGTTTCTTCGGTCAACAACTCTGTTGAAAACAGGTTTGGCTGTGGAGGCGAACATCTTCAACGGGCAAAAGAAGCCATTTTGCGTATTGACCCGACGGTTAAAGATGCGCTTATGAGTGGGTGGAGTGCGCGGCTTGTTTTGTTTGCCCTTGTTGCAGAACAAAACCAACAAACAGAACAAATGATGGCAAAAGTACTCTCGGTGGAAGAGCTCGCGGAGCTGCGCGTGCTTTTACCTCTTGTAAAGGCGTGTGAACCAGAAACGAGGTTGCCAATTATCGACCTTGCAGCTCCCGCCCTTCGTTCGTTAAGCCAGAAACAATTGATTGCATTCAACAACAATCTTGTTGAGGTGATTAATATCGATGGGGTTGTTGATCGCTTTGAGTGGGTAATGGTTTCGGTATTGCAAAAACACCTTTCTGTTATTTTGGGAAACAAAAAAATTAAAATTAAAAACGCCCTGCTCTCATCCTACGGCTCGGATGTTTCTTGCGTTATTGCAGCCCTTGCATATTGTGGGGCGGACAGCCAAGAGGGGGCCAAACTTTCTTTTCAAAGGGCAGTAACTTCTCTTGGTTTTAATATTCAAATGCCTGACATAAAAACATGTGTTATGAAACATGTAAGCGATGCTTTAAAAAACCTGCAATCCTTGCGGTTTGTTGACAGGGGAGTATTTATTGGGGCGTGTGAGTTGTGTGTTGCACACGACAAAACTATAACTGTTGTGGAAGCGGAAACAATTCGTGCTATTGGTGATATTCTTGATTGCCCGATTCCAATGTTTGCATAAACCGGCCGATATGTTGGTCTATCAATTAGTCGATGTTTCTGAGTTCTAAACCGTGTTCTTTTAGTTTTTCGTTAATCTCAACCAAACTTGTTGTTCCAAAGTTTTTGATACCCATTAATTCTGCTTCTGTCCGAATAGCAAGTTCGCCGAGTGATTGGATGTTTAACGCTTGTAGCGCCTTCCTTGCTCGTACCGTTAGGTTAAGGGCAGAAACGGGTTGCTTCAATATTTGCTCTGGTGCGTGGTTGAGCAGTTCGTCGTATCTGTCTTGGTGGACCCGACTTATGTGACCACCCTCTGCTCCTTGACCTAGACGAAGCCCGCGAGCAGTTAGCATGTGTTTGATTTCTACAAGTGATGTTTCGCCGAAATTCTTATAACTTAACAGTTCGTTTTCAGAAACCTTTAACAAATCTCCAAGAGTTCTAATTTCCATCTTTTTAAGGCAATTTCTTGCACGAACCGAAAGTTCAAAATCTGTAACGGGAGTGTTCATCATAGCGGCGTTTTTGGCTGCGTCTCGAGCCACTTCTTCGTCATAGTACATGTCTGTCGAAGACCTAACGTCAACAATATATAATTTTGCGCGCTTGTGGGTTGGATCGGTGTCTAATATTTGCTTTAGACATTTTTCTGCTTTATTTAGATTGCCCCTGTCTTCA
>PVBE011150956.1_pt1 | contig 31000 bp, 28 predicted proteins | sample 1631181 | NCBI WGS metagenome assembly PVBE01 (sample SAMN08397723, study PRJNA350692) | Marine metagenome, whole genome shotgun sequencing project. | isolation source: water | place: Pacific Ocean | collected 2012-04
ACCGACGGAGGCTTCCGGGGCAGGGTCCCTCCCCGGTTGACGAACACCTGATGGCTCAAGGGGTGGTTCACCCGGGCCTTCCAGTCGTCGGCGAAAACGCCGTTCTCTCCGATGATGCCCTCGGTGATCTTCTCGGTAAGCTTGGGGCCGAACACCAGTAGCTGGTTCTCCTTGCCGATGCTCTGGTCCCAGCGGCATAGGAGGAAGCAGGGGTAGTCGATATTGTGGTCGAAATGGTGGTGGGTGAAAAAGAGGTAGTCAACTTTGGTGGGGAACAGGCCGGCCTTGACCAGCTTGTGGGTGGCGGCCGGGCCGCAGTCGAACATCAGCAACTCGCCGGCCACGCTCAGCACGTGAGCGCTGCCAAACCGGGTTGCCGTTGGGGTCGGCGTGCCCGCTCCCAGCACGTAAATTTCCGCCATACATTTGCCCTCCGGGTAGACTGATGCGGATTAGGATACTCCGATGAGGCCTGGATGGCAAAGCTGGTGGCCTCACGCCGGAGGATTTCCCAAAATACCGGCGGTCCCGGCAAGCCGCTTTCGCCATCGTAGGGCTGTGCCCATTGGCCCCTGGCGTGGGGTTCGAGGGACTCGCGGTGTTCGGTCGGTACCCGGCAGTTGGAAACGCCGGCGCCATCGCCCAAGTCGACGGTCCGCTGGGTGGGGCCGGGGTGAAACGAGCTACCCGCCGGCGTTTTTCGATTTGACAGCAAGATTGTCCACTGGTAAATTATATTAGTTGTTACTTGGCGCTCGGGCGACCCGAGCGCTAATTGGAGTTTCCCCGGAGGGTCCTGGTGCCTCGCTACGATTACCGATGTCTCAGTTGTGATGACGAATTTGAGTTGGTCCAGAGTTTTGCTGAGGCCGGTACGGGCACTTGCCCCGCGTGCTCGGGGGCGGGCCGCCGCGTGTTCCACGCCGTGCCGGTGATCTACAAAGGCTCCGGCTTTTACACCACCGACTACGGCCGCCCCAAGCCGCCAATTGAGAACGGGTCGAAGGATAGCCCGGCCAAGAAATCCGAATCCGGCGAAAGCGCATCGACCAGCGAAAACGGCAAAGTAACCGGCAAGGAAAGCTCCTCCAACGGTTCGTCCTCTTCGGATAAGTCATCGGCCAAGGCCGGCAGCGATACCAAGGCTTCTACCTAAGCGCGATTCCGGGCAAGGGCCTCCAGGGACGTGATGCCACCAGGGAGCTGGCTCCATTGCGGGCGTTAATCCAACGAGTGGCGAGCGCCACGGTGCTGGTGGAGGACCTGGAAGTGGGGCGAATCGGCCCCGGCCTGGTGATCTTCTTGGGGGTCGGCAGGGAAGACGAGGAGTCCGACGCCCAGTACCTGGTAGACAAGATAGTCAACCTGAGAATCTTCGCCGACGAAGAGAACCGCTTCAACCGCTCCGCCCTGGATGTAGGGGCGGAGTTCTTGTTGGTCAGCCAGTTTACCCTCTACGCGGGCACCCGCAAAGGCCGGAGGCCCGATTTCACCCAGGCGGCCCAGCCCGAGGAGGCGCGGCGGCTCTATGAGCACGCGACAGACCTCTTCCGCCAATCTGGGTTGAAGGTGGCCACGGGCCGGTTCCAGGAGTATATGCAGGTGCATCTGGTGAACGACGGGCCGGTGACCATCCTCCTGGACAGCGCCGACCGCCAGCGGCCCCGGCGCGGCTAACGGTGCCAGCCCATCCCCAGGAAGTACCCTCGTAGATAGGCGATTTGCCCGCCGTGGGAGACGGCGTCCCAGGTCATCTGCCCCAGGGCGGAGGCCACGGTCCGGGGCTCGTTCGAAGGCGGGAAGACGATCGTGTTCTCCAGCTCGGCAGGTGTGACGGAGGATAGGAACTCCCTGGCAGCGGCTCTCACCGCCTGGTAATACCCTATCTGCACGTCACTGGCCGGCGCCGACCACGCCGCCACCTGAGCGGCGGTCCAGCCCACTCCCCGGTCATCGGGGTCACCCGCCATGCCGAACCTCCGGTGCCAGTCTTCCGATATCCATAGCTGCGGCTTCCCTCGAAACCGGGTGGTCATGAAGGTGTCCACCACCCGGCTCATATGCCACAGAAGCCAGGCGATGGAGTTGCACTGGTCCGACGGCTGCCGGGCCAGAGTGGCGTCATCCAGGCTCTCCAGGGCCCGGTCGATCATGTCCCAGTTCCGCTCCAAGGCGGTGCCAATGGATTCGGTAGCCGCCATCGTGGCCTCCTTCTAGTCCAGTGCCTCGTAGATTGCTTGATCCCGTTCGTTATCCCGGTGAAGGCCGGGACCCAGGTAATGCTTCCGTGGGTTCCGGCTTTCGCCGGAAAGACGATCGTCGGGAGAGGATGTCGCCCGGCTCCGCCGACGTAAAGCTATTTGCAAGAGAGAACTCAGTTGAATTCGAGGTCCAGGCTGATGTCCAATGCCCGGGGTGAGTGGGTCAGCCCGCCGATGGAGATCAGGTCCACCCCCGTCTCGGCAACGGCGCGCACGGTCTCCATGGTGATACCGCCCGAAGCCTCCACCAGCGCCCGTCCCCCAATGATGTCCACCGCCTGCTTCATCACCGGCGCCGGCATATTGTCCAGCATGATGATATGGGCGCCGGCCTCCACCGCTTCCCGCACCTCCTCCAGGGTTTCCACCTCCACCTCCACCTTGATGGTGTGAGAAGCGCGGGACAGGGCCAGGTGGATGACCTCCTTGAGGCCCATCCTCTCGGAACGCAGGGCTTGAATGTGATTGTCCTTGATCAGGATGCCGTCGGCCATATTCAGCCGGTGGTTGTGACCGCCTCCCATGCGCACCGAGTACTTGTCCAGAAAGCGGTGGCCCGGCGCCGTCTTGCGGGTGTCCACGATGCGGGCCGGGCACCCCTCGATGGCCTTCACGTATCGATTGGTCTCGCTGGCGATGCCGCTCATTCGTTGCAAAAAGTTCAGCGCGGTGCGTTCGGCCCGCAGGATGCCGGCTGCCGGGCCCTCCACCCGGACGATGCCGTCCCCAGGGGAGAGGGCCGAACCGTCGGCAAGTAACACCCGGGCGTCCAGGCCGGGGTCCACTCGCCGGAAGACGGCCAGCGCCACGTCCACTCCCGCCAAGAAGCCGTGGTCCTTGGCGCGAACCATTCCCACGCCGGTGACCTCCGCCGGCACCAGGGCCGCGGTCGTGGGGTCGTTGAAGGCCTGGTCTTCAGTGAGGGCGGCGTCGATCAGCCGGTAAACCTCGGGGGGCAACTCGCTCACGAAAACATCCCTCCTAGGCCAACACGCCATAGCTGCTCGGCCTTAAAAGCACCCTGGCATTTGTCACCCCGAGCGAAACGAGGATTCTGGGGTTGTGGGTCCAGGCCGCCGAAGGGAACCCCGCACCAGATTCCTCGTCATTTCGCTCCTCAGAATGACGATATTGGGGCAAGACCCGCCGAAGCTGCTCGGCCCAGGTTGATCATAGCACACCTTCCGGTGGTGCAATTAGCCTTGCTGAATATGCGGAATTAACCCTGGGGTGGGGTATGATAGCTATAGTGACCACTGCAATTGCATAGCTATCATCGATGGCGGGAGACGGCATGAGCCGGCAAGCCTCCGACTCGATGGACCAACTCACGGCCGCTCACACGACGAGCTCCATTCAAGCCCGGCTCCGAGCCGGCCCGACCCACAGCTACTTTCCCGACTTCGTCTACGGCGCGATCGACGGAACGGTGACGACGTTTGCCGTGGTTTCCGGGGTTCTGGGGGCGGAGCTGTCCTCAGGCGTGGTCATCATACTTGGCTTGGCGAACCTCATCGCGGACGGGTTCAGCATGGCGATCAGCAACCTTCTGGGCCGGCGGGCTGAGATTCAGATCCGAGAGAAGGCCCGTCGCACGGAAGAGCATCATGTGCTCACCGTGCCGGAGGGAGAAAGGGAGGAGATACGCCAGATATTCGCCGCCAAGGGGTTCTCGGGGGACGACCTGGAGAGAGTGGTGGAGGTCCTGACCGCGGACCGGGACCGTTGGGTGGATACCATGCTCAAAGAAGAGCTTGGCCTGGCCCTTGGCGGCGGGTCGCCGTGGCGCGCCGCCTTCGTCACCTTTGCCGCCTTCCTGTTGGCCGGATCGTTGCCGCTTCTGGCGTTCCTGTATCAGGCGGCGGTCCCGGGTGGCCTGCCTCAGCCCTTCATCTGGAGCGCCGTGATGACCGGCATCGCCTTCTTTGCCGTCGGGGCCCTCAAGAGCAAGGTCGTCGAGGGACGCTGGTATCTGGGAGGGTTGGAAACCCTGGCGGTTGGGGGCACCGCCGCGGGTCTGGCCTACGTGGTCGGCATGCTGCTGAGAGGAGTGGTGGATGCCGTGTAGACCGGCGCCGCCTCCGCCGGCCTCTAGCGAATCACCGGTCCGGATTCGGCCTCGAATCCATCCGGATGGAGGACACCGGGTGCGGCGCGGCCCCTACCGGAGCGCGAGCATCCGGTTCAGGGCGACCTGTGCCTCGACCCTAATGTCCTCAGGCACGGTGATCTGGTTGACCACTTGACCTTCGGCCAGGCCTTCCAGCACCCACAGGACGTAGGCGGGATGAATGCGGTACATGGTGGAGCAAGGGCAGGTCACCGGGTCGAGGCAGAAGACCACCTTGTCCGGGTTGTTCAGCGCCAGCCGGTGGACCAGGCTGATCTCCGTCCCCACGGCCCACCTGCTGCCGGGAGGGGCCTCGTTGATGGCCTTTCGGATGAACTCGGTGGAGCCGACCAGGTCGGCTGCCTGGGCCGTCTCCATGGTGCACTCGGGGTGCACGATGACGTTGATGTCCGGATAGCGTTCCCGAGCTGCCTGAATCTGTCCCACCGTGAACCTGGTATGGACCGAGCAGTGGCCTTGCCAGAGGATGAGCTTGGCCCGGCGCAGCTGGTCCGGTGTGTTACCGCCCAAGCGCCGGAACGGGTTCCAAACCACCATCTCCTCTAGGGGGATGCCCAGCTTCAGCCCGGTGTTGCGTCCCAGGTGTTGGTCCGGCAGGAAGAGGATCCGCCCGGCCTGCCCGAAACCCCACTTCATCACGGCTGCGGCGTTGGACGAGGTGCAGACGGCGCCTCCGTTGCGGCCGCACAGAGCTTTGATGCCGGCGATGGAGTTCATGTAAGTGACGGGAATGATACCGCCGGAGCCTCCCAGCACCTGTTCCAGGTCCTCCCACGCGTCCTCCACATCGTCCATGGGAGCCATGTCAGCCATGGAACACCCGGCGGTGAGGTTGGGCAAGACCACTTTCTGGTGGGGCGCGCATAGGATGCACGCGGTCTCCGCCATGAAGTGGACGCCACAGAAGACAATATAGCTGGCGTCCGGCAGGGAGGCTGCCTCTTGAGACAACAGGAAGGAGTCACCCTGGAAATCGGCATGCTTGATGACCTCTTCCCTCTGGTAGTGGTGTCCCAGTACGGTCACCGATTTGCCCAGGCGTTCCCGGACGCGCCGGATACGCTCGTCCAGCTCCTCGGCCGTGGAATCAAGGTACTGGCCGGGGATCTTCTGCCAGCGTATGTTTACAGCCAGTTCTTCGGCCAACGGCCGGGCGGGCAGTTCGTCTTCCGACTTGCAGAAGGCGGAGTGCTCGATCTCGGTTATCGGGATTTCAGGGTTACGGGTCTTGATGACCACGGTCGACATCCTCGTAGGGGTGATTCGGTTCAACCACCAGCCAGCGTCCCCTGGAGCGACCAGGGGGTGGCCCGGGTAATCTTGACGTTTTCCAAACGTCCCAGATGGTCTCCTTCATCCTGGAAGAACACGAGCTTGTTGCTCCGGGTCCTTCCCTGCCACTTGCCTTTATGGCGCCCCTCCACCAGCACTTCCTCTTCACCGCCCACCAACGCGGCGTTGATCTCCTCCAGGATACTCTCTTGTAACTGTTCCACGCCACGGCGGCGCCGCGTCTTTTCTTCGTGAGAGATGTCGTCCTTCATCGTACGGCCGGCAACGGTTCCGGGACGAGGCGAGTAAGCGGCGCAGTGGACTTTATCGAAACGCAGCTCCGAAACCAGGTCCAGGGAGCGCCGGTACTGCTCGTCGGTCTCACCGGGGAACCCGACGATCACGTCGGTGCTCAGGGCGACATTGGGGATGGCATCACGCACGCGCCGGACCAAGTCGGCGTAAACGGCGCGAGTGTAAGGGCGGCGCATGCGGTGGAGGACTTCATCATCCCCTGCCTGCACCGGTAGGTTAATGTGCTCGCACACCTTGGGCAGCCGGGCCACTGCGCCGATGATTCTTTCGCCCATGAAGGAAGGGTGGGAGGTGAGGAATCGGATCCGTTCCAGCCCGGAGACCGGCTCAAGCCGCTCCAACAGGTCGGCCAGGTCCGGCTGGTCCGGCAGGTCGTTGCCGTAGGCGTCAACCGTTTGACCCAGCAGAGTGACTTCTTTAACCCCTCGGGCAGCCAGCAATTCCACCTCGCCAACTATCTCATCCAGGGGCCGGCTGGCCTGGCGCCCCCGGCGGTAAGGTATTATGCAGAAAGTGCACATCAGGTCGCAACCGTGGATGATGGGAACGTAGCAGGCCACGCCGGGCCGGTTCGGGGCCAGTGAGGCGATACACCTTTCCCAATCCAAGCCCAGGCGCTCCCCCACCAGGTCCAGAAGGGGGCCGAATTGCTGGGGGCGCATGAAGACGTCGACGTGCGGGAACCTCCGGCGAAGCTCCTCGGTCTTGGACCCCACCAAACAGCCCATGAGCGCGACCAGCCGGCGGGGCTCCTGTCGCTTCAGCGGCCGCATCGCCGCCAGGGTGCCCGTAACCTTGTCTTCGGCGCTCTGGCGCACGACGCAGGAGTTAACAACGATTACGTCGGCCTCGTTGGCTTCGCTCACCGAGTGCAAGCCCAGCTGTTCCAAAGCCGTACCCAAACGCTCGGAGTCCGCCACATTCATTTGGCACCCGATAGTCGAAAGGTGAAAACTGTGCATATTTGTTAGCCGAGGCGGCCGTAGGTACAAGAGACGGCGGAGGGAATGGGATTCGAACCCATGAACCCGCTTTCACAGGTTAAGCGCTTAGCAGGCGCCCGCACTAGGCCACTATGCGATCCCTCCCTGCTTGCATACATGTTATCAAATGGGCTCAACCCCAGCAATACCATTTTTCGCGCCACACTGCAACCAGCCGTCCCGCAGGCGTGCGAAACGCAAGAAGCCCAAGAAATAGCGGAGTTGCAGGTTAGCAAGCCCCTCAAAAGGCGGTCTGCAGGCCCCTCGCTACGCATGACCGTTATCAAAGCCGACGAATGTTCGATACTCCATAGGTTCGAAGAGGAACTTAACGTCAACCAATCGACTAGAGCCAATTCGTAAACCAAGACGCCATTCGCCGATCCGACAGCGGTATTGACAACTTATCACCCCCAGCCTATGATTGATTGTGACTACCTGATCCAAGAAATTATGGGGAGTGGCACCAATGGACGAATTGGACCGCAAGATTATCGGCCTCTTGCAATTGGACGGCCGAGCTTCAAACGCAAAGATTGCGCGGGAAGTTGGGGTCAGTGAAGGTACAGTGAGGCGGCGGTTGCGCCGGTTGATTCAAGACGACGTGGTCAAGGTGATTGCCGTCCCCAACCTGGAAAAGCTGGGATACGCTACCACGGCCCTGATCGGCCTCCAGACCGGCCCCGGCCGGTCGGATGCGGTGGCGGAGGCCATCGCCAGCTTGGACGAAGCCCACTATGTAGCTATCACCACCGGGGCCTACGACGTTTTCATATGGGCTGGGTTGGAGTCGGCCGAAAGTCTGGGAACCTTCTTGAGGACCAAGATCGGGGTCATCGAGGGCGTCCAGCGCACTGAGACCTTCGTGAACCTGGCGATCAAGAAGCGCACCTACGGCTTGGTCCTGTAACTCAGACCAGCCGGCAACCCGCACCGGATGCCCGGCATGGCGGCCGCTGATGGGAACACTGGGGAGTCATCCTCAGTTCCGAATCGCGGTCGCCGGTTTTTGCGTAGACCGGTTTTTGCGTAGATAGGCAGCTCAAAGCCGGTGGGACTAAGCCGCTTCGGCGCCGGGTCTCGATCCGGCCAGGCCCGTTGTTGCAACCCGGTGGAGCTATGCTATAATTCGTTCTGGCCGCTTCGCAAATATGCAGGCGCGCCGGGGGTTGGTGTCGCCCCACCTACTTCACAAGGAGCCGTGAGGAATGACCTACATAATTACCGAGCCGTGTGTCGGCGTTAAAGACTCGGCGTGTGTTGATGTTTGCCCGGTTGACTGCATTTACACCCGAGACGAAGACGATATGTACTACATCAACCCCGATGAGTGCATCGATTGCGCCGCTTGCGAGCCGGTATGCCCGGTGGCCGCCATCTTCGCCGAAGACGCTACCCCTCCCCAGTTCAACGCCTACATCGCGATGAACTACGACTACTTCAAGAACAACGACGCCGCCGACCTGAAGCGGTAATAGGGCCTTTCCGGGCCTGTTATTTCCCCTTCCGGCCGGGGATGTGAAGAACCTTTAAAGGAGAACCCTTTAAAGGTTCTCTATTGTGTCTGAGAGGAGTCTACTGATGAGCGCAGTCGAGTTAACCCCGGAAATCGTAGCCGGCGTGTATCAGAAAACGGCGCGCAACCTGGAAGTCGTCCGGGCCCGGCTCAACCGCCCCTTAACCCTGGCCCAAAAGGTCTTGCTGGGCCATTTGGACGACCCGGCCGGGGCCGAACTGATTCCGGGCACCAGTTACCTTATGCTGAACCCCGACCGGGTCATCCTGCAGGATGTCTTGGGGCAAACCGTGATGCTCAACTTCATGCAGACCAAACGGGCTACCACCGCTGTTCCCACCTCGGTTCATACCGACCACCTCATTCAGGCCAGGGTGGAAGGAGCAGCCGACCTCAAAGAGTCCCTTCAAGAGAACGATGAAGTCTACAACTTCTTACGCACGGCGTCAGCCAAGTTCGGAGTTGGGTTCTGGGGACCGGGGGCCGGGATTATTCACCAGGTGGCGTTCGAGAATTATGCCTTCCCCGGAGAGATGATGATCGGCACCGACTCCCATACCCCCATGGGTGGCGGCCTGGGATCCATTTCCGTCGGTGTCGGCGGAGCCGACGCCGTGGAGGTGATGGCTGGTCTGCCCTGGGAACTGCTCTATCCCAAGGTCATAGGTGTGCGCCTAACCGGGGAACTCCACGGGTGGACCGCTCCCAAGGACGTAATACTCTACCTGGCAGGGGAGTTGACCGTTTCCGGCGGAACCAACACGATAATCGAATACTTCGGCCCGGGGGCCAAGTCCATCAGCGCCACGGGTAAGGCCACCATCACCAACATGGGTGCCGAGCTTGGCGCTACCACGTCTCTTTTTCCCTACGACGAGCGTATGGCCCGGTACCTTCAGGCCACTGGCCGAGGCGCTCTGGCCGACTTGGCCGAGCAAAATAAGCACCTGCTGGCGGCCGACCCGGAATGCGAAGCAAACCCGGAACAATACTTTGACCGCATCGTGGAGATCGACCTGTCCAAGCTGGAACCTCACCTGGTGGGACCCCACTCTCCCGACCGCGCGCGGCCTATCTCTCAGCTAGCTAGTGAGCTTCGGCAGAGCAGCGATTTGGTAGACGAGATTTCATCGGCCTTGATCGGCAGCTGCACCAACTCGTCTTACGAAGACATGAGCCGCTCCGCCGACGTGGCGGAGCAGGCCAAGGCCCACGGCATAAAATTTGCGGTGCCCTTCATGGTCACCCCTGGCTCCGAGCAGGTGCGGGCTACCATCGAAAGAGACGGGCAGATGCAGTCCCTCAAAGACATCGATGCCGTCGTGTTGGCCAACGCCTGTGGCCCGTGCATCGGCCAGTGGCGTCGGGCCGATAAAGCAACCGGCGCACCCAATACCATTGTCACCTCCTACAACCGGAACTTTCCGGCACGCAACGACGGTCAAGCATCCACCATGAACCTCATCGGCAGCCCGGAAATGGTCACCGCCCTGGCCCTGGCCGGCCGGCTGTCCTTCAACCCGATGACCGACACCCTTACCGCGGCCGATGGTACCCAGTTCAAATTGGACCCGCCCAAGCGCGCGCCCGAGGTCCCGGAGCAGGGCTTCAATCCAGGTCATTCCTCTTTTGAGGCGCCACCGGAGGACGGGAGCAAGATCGAGTTGGCGGTAGACCCGAAAAGCGAGCGGCTCCAGCTGTTGGAGCCTTGGCAGGAATGGGATCGCAACGATTTCCTGGATATGCCGGTCCTGATAAAGACGAAAGGTAAGACCACCACCGACGACATATCGCCAGCGGGTGTTTGGCTTCGCTACCGGGGCCATTTGGGGAAATTCAGCGACAACATGTTCATGGGCGCCATCAACGCCCACACGGGGAAGGCCGGGAAAGGGCTGGATGTCCTCAGCGGCGAGAGCGAGCAGTCTATCGCGGTGATTGCCAGGCACTACCAGGCCGAGGGCTTACGCTGGGTGGCCGTCGGTGACCACAACTACGGTGAAGGAAGCAGCCGGGAGCACGCCGCCATGTCGCCCCGCCTGCTGGGCGCTGCCGCCATCATCAGCCGCAGCTTTGCCCGCATCCACGAGTCCAACTTGAAAAAGCAGGGCCTGCTGCCTCTGACCTTCCCGGACCTTGGCGACTACGACCGGATACGGGAAGACGACCGGATCAGCCTCCTAGACCTGAACGGCCTGGCTCCGGGAAAGCCGGTGAACTGCGTCATCAACCACGCCGACGGCACCCAAGAGACCCTGAACCTGCACCACACGCTGAATCAGGGCCAGATTGAATGGTTCAAGGCGGGCTCGGCGATGAACCATCTAAAGAATACGGAAGCAGCCGGAAGCTAGCCAGCCGCGCCCCCATTGCGTAGGGGCACAGCATGCTGTGCCCCTACCCCAGTTCCGGCGTGCTGTGCCCCTACCCGGGTTCCAGCATGCTGGACCCCTACCCCGTTCCGGCATGCTGTGCAACGCTTGGCTACCCCAGGTCGTCCAGGCACTCCCTCAGGGGCTTGTGAATGCAGGTGAAAATGGGGGTGTCCCGCAGGGTGTAGCGACGCCCTATCGCCTCTCTTAGCTCGGTCACCAGCTCCAGAAAATTCGGCGGGTCGTCGGTCTCGAAGCCCAGCACGAACTCCTGGTCGTCTATGCCGAAAGAGTAACCGGTGCTTATTTTCACCGAAGGGTAGCGGTGCCCGATGGTGAAATGCTCGTCCATCAAGGTCTGGCGCTCCTCTTGGGAAAGGAAGTACCAGTCGGGGGTTTTGACGAAGGGGTAGACGAACAGATACTTGCGCCCGATGATCCGCATGGTGGCGGCGGTCCCTACCTGTCCTTCATGCTGGTGGTGCTCCAGGTAGGGGGACCGGCGGGTCATCGACAGGTAAGAGTGGGGCATGGAGAGGAATTTGCCCAGCTCGGTGCGGTTCAGCTGGGCCAGCAGCTCGTTGATGGCCTCCAAGGAGGGGCTGACCTTCCAAAGCAAGAGGTCCACGTTGCCCCGGGTGCCCACCAGGCTGTAGCTGGCCGTCGCCAGGCGGCCGGAGAACTTGGCCACCACCTCGGCAAACTGCTTCTTACCGTGGTCCCGTTCCCCCGGCGGTAGCCGCCGCCACTCAGGGGATACCTTGAGAAAGCTGTGCTTGACGTAGTCCCTTCTACCTTCCTGGGCCATCGATTCTCGACCTCACGCCTGTTCCGCATTAGCACCGCGCCGGCCGGCCCCTCCCGGAGCACCGCCCGGCGGTCCACTAAGTAACTATCCCAAAACCTTGAGTGCCGACTCCAGCGATCCTTCGACAGGCTCAGGACGAACGGATAGGGCGCTCCTCCCCCGTTCGTGGTGAGCTTGTCGAACCACCTTTTGAGATAGTTACTAGATATATGTCTCCAACCGGACCCTCGGCCCGTTCGCCTTCGGAGAATTGGGTGGCTCCCCGGCCTATCGGACCTAAAGGGGGCCCCAAGTATCCGGGCCAAACGATCCCGTTAACGAAGAACCTATACCTCATGATACCAAGTTCAGGGCAACTCTTCGAACATTGCCCGGATCTTTCCGGCCGGCCGTTTCGGACCTTTCATCGAACCAGCCGAAGACCGGGGCGGAATGTTCGTGAATACGGGCGGCATCCGGGTGCCGGGTCTAGTGATAAACTTAAGTATGCTATTGACTTTTTTAAGTATTCATGTATCATGCATATATATTCTTAAGGATGATGTGATGGCTGCGAGCTGGCAGGAGTTGACCAAACTGACCGGAGGCGCCCCGGTCATCGTCGAGCGAGTGCGCTTGGCGGACGGCGGCGTAACGCTCCAGGGTAGCTTCGAGCTGCCGCCGCTGGCCCGGCTGTCCGGCGAAGACCAGGTGTTCGTCACGGTTTTCGTGCGCAGCCACGGCTCGATCAAGGAGATGGAGCGGATTTTCGGGATCAGCTACCCCACGGTAAAGAACCGCCTCAACCGCATCTCGGCCCAGTTTGAGTACGTGGAAACGGATCCCGTCCCCTCCCAAACAGAGGTCCTGAGCCAGCTTCAGCGCGGCGACATTACCGCCGCGGAAGCCATCGAGAGGTTGTCCGAATGAGTTGGCCGCCGTCGTTCCTGCGTCTGAGAATCCGAGGGCGACGCCGGGGCTTTGGCCTGTGGCTGCCGCTCTTCATCATCGGCCACCCATCGCCTTGCTGGCAGTTGCCCTATCCCCGTTGGTAATCGTCCTGGCGGCCCTGCTGTGGCCCACGGGTTGGGGCCGGCCGATGCTGCTGGCCGGACCGTCGTTCTTCAGGTTGTTCTGCTCGCTTCGAGGGTTTCGATTGGATGTAGATGGGCCTTCCGAGCGGGTGTTCATCTCGATCAGGTAGAGATATAGCCCTGCGGAGGTTTTGATATGACTCAAAATCGAAGGCAAATCCTCGATATGTTGGCCGACGGCCAGATCAATGTGGAAGAAGCCGAGCGATTGCTCGGCCTGGTTGACCGGCCGTCCGCCGGCGAGCCGAACCGGCCCGGCTCGAAAGATACGCCCAGGCCGTCGCCAAAGTACCTGCGTATCGTGGTTGAGCCCGACTCCAATGGGGACTCGGAGTCCGGCGGTGAACGGGTGAACATCCGGGTCCCCATGGGCCTAATTCGCGCCGGAGTCAAGCTGGCGGCCCTAATTCCCAACAATGCCGCCACGAGCGTGAACGAAGCCCTGGGGAATCAGGGGATCAACGTGGACCTGCATAATTTGAAGACCGAAGACCTGGAACAGCTCGTCGACGAGTTGCACGACCTGGAGGTCGATGCCCAGGGCGACAAGGAAAAGGTACGCATCTTCGTGGAGTGAATCCAAAATAAGCGGAAATGCGGCGCAACGACCCGCTCAAGCCAGGGCTTGTGTCAGGTCCTCCAATGCTGCCCTGCTGGGATTGCCCCCGCGAGCGTAAATGTACCCGCAGGGATAGCTGCCGTCGCCGGTTCGTTCAAAGGTAGTGGAGAGGCGGAGTGACCGCGCCGGTTTCGAGGTCAACCCGGTGCCCCGCGTGGACCGCTAGTGTTTCAAACTTCATGGGTCTCCTCCTGCGCTGTCGCCACCGTTAGTATAGTAGGTTCTATTGCTCCGGCGCCATGGCACGGCTGAGGCGGCTGAGGCGGCGTGGGGGCCGGTCCATTGAAATACCGCCTGTTGGTGTTACAATCGTCGGCAGCGGCCCCCGGCTGCGCCAGAGAGGGGCCGGACATGAAGGACGAGGTGACGCCATGGTGGCATTGGGTACCGCGAAATTCACCTACGAAGTAGCCGAAGGCTGGGGCAAGCTGCCCGACGGCTGGACCTTCAAGGAGTGCGGCGGTGTGGGGGTGGACTCCAAGGATAACGTCTACGTGTTCAACCGGGGGGAGCACCCGATGATAATCTTCGACCGGGAGGGCAATTTCCTGCGCTCCTGGGGCGAGGGCGTCTTCCCCAGGGCCCACGGCATCACCATGAGCCCCGACGACACCATCTTCTGCACCGACGACGGGGACCACACGGTCCGCAAGTGCACCCTGGACGGGAAAGAGTTGTTCAAGTTGGGCATCAGCGGCAAGCCCGTCCCCTTCATGAGCGGCGACCCCTTCAACCGCTGCACCCACGTGGCCATCGACCCCAAGACCGCGGATTTTTACGTCTCCGACGGCTACGGCAACGCCCGGGTGCACAAGTACTCGCCGGATGGGAAGCTGCTATTCTCGTGGGGCGGGTCGGGGACCGGTCCAAGCCAGTTCAACATCGCCCATAACATCGCCACCGACAAGGATGGCTGGGTCTACGTGGCCGACCGGGAGAATCACCGCATCCAGATATTCGACTCCAAGGGGAAGTTCGAGACCCAGTGGACCAACATGGCCCGGCCCTGTGGTTTGTACATCGACAAGTCGGGGGACCAGAGGGTCTACGTGGGTGAGCTGGGCGTATGCATTGGCTCCAACGCCAAGGCCGTTGGGCTGGGCCCCCGGGTCGGCATCCTGGACATCAAGGGCAACTACTTGGCCAAGTTGGGGGACGTGCCCGAGAGTGAGGAGCCCGGCAGTTTCCTGGCGCCCCACGGCATTTGCATTGACTCCCGGGGCGACATCTACGTGGCCGAGGTTTCCTTCACGCACCTGAGCCACACCAAGGTGCCGACCCACATGCCGCGCTCCCTCCAGAAGCTGGTCCTCACCGGATAGTCGGGCAGCCGCCGGGGGTTTGGGGCGCAGCGCCCTTTTTCAGCCTTTCACGGGAGGGTGGCCGATGGCCCAGGACGTCATCGCCATTATTTGTGACTGTGACGGCACTCTGTGCCCGGACTCCACCGACAAGCTGGTCCGGGAACTGGGCCTTGAATCCGGCCGGTTCTGGAAGAGAGACGTGGTCGGCCTCGTCGAGGACGGTTGGGACCACACCCTCGCCTATCTGAACCAACTTTTGGAACCCACCCAGGACCGCCCAGCCGGCCCATTAACGAAGTCGAAACTGGAAGGCGTGGGCGGCGATGTTGAGTTCTATCCAGGCGCATTGGATTTTGTCGACCGGCTCCGTGACAAGCTGTCCGGCCAAGCCGAGTACCGGGAGGCCGGTGTCACGGTCGAGTGGTACATCGTCAGCAGCGGGATCGAGGGAGTCCTGGGCGCCACTCCTCTCGGCCGGCTGGCCAACGACATCTTTGCCTGCGCTTTTGCCTACGATGATGCGGACCGGGCCGTGGCCGTAAAACGGTCGGTGACCTTCACGGAGAAAACCAAATTCATTCACGCGATAAGTAAGGGATTGTCGGGCACGGAGCTGCGGCGAAGACCCTTCCGGGTGAACGACGCCATCAAGGATGAAGACCGGCGGGTGCCCTTCGAGCACATGGTCTACATCGGTGACGGACCCAGCGATATCCCTTGCTTCTCCATGATCCGCCGGTTGAAGGGAAAGGCGATCGGGGTGTGGCCGCCGGAAGACACGGAACTGAGGAAGCCCTACGAGCTGGCCGAAGGCGAGAGGCTGACCGTCGGCCCGTATGCGGCCGATTTCCGGGACGGGAGCGATCTTTTCAAGATGCTGTGGCGCATCGTTCAGGGCATTGCCGACTCCATCCTGGAAAAGCGGGAACAGCGGCTCCGGTCGTCGCCCGGCCATTGACAGCCCATCGAACAACCAGGCGCCGTGGTTCGACAAGCTCACCATAAACAGGAAGAATCCGTTCGTCCTGAGCCTGTCGAAGGACCAAAAGCGGCCTCATTTGGAGTTATTGGATAGACACCAAGCGAATTGCAACGAGGAGAAGGCGAACGATATGGCGCCACGAATCCCGTCAGAAGAAGAAGTCCTGGAGTATTTCAACACCCTGAGCAACTGGGGCCGCTGGGGAGATGACGACCTGCTGGGGACCTTGAACCTGGTCGACAACGAGACTCGGATCCGGGCCGCCGCCCTGGTCAAGCTCGGCATCACCGTCGGCTGTGCCCGGCCCATCTCCACCGCGCCGGCCATCGATACGCCCATCCCGCCGTTGCACTTCATGCTGGAAAGCGGCGAGGGCTACAACCTGGCTTCGGCCGGGGCCCGGGGTCCCCGCCAGGCGGTGGGGGACCTCATCGCCCTGGCCTTCCACGGCCTCTACTGCACCCACATCGACGCCCTCAGCCACGTTTTTTGGGACGGGAAGATGTACGGGGGACGGCCTGCCGAGATGGTGACCACCAGGGGCGGGGCGACGGTGAACGACGTCGCGGTGCTCAAGGACGGCGTCATCACCCGAGGCGTCTTGCTGGACATCACCAAGGTCCGGGGCAAAGAGTGGTTCGAGCCGGGCGAGGCGGTGTACGTGGAAGACCTGGAGGCTGCCGAGGCGGCTCAGGGCGTGCGGGTCGGAGTTGGGGACGCCTTGTGCCTCCGCCTGGGCTGGTACAAGCGGCGGCTGGCCCTCGGCCCGGTGATCCGGGTCGACGGAAGGCCCGGCCTCCACGCCGAGACGCTGCCCTGGCTGAGGGAACGAGGCGTGTCCTTGATCGCCTCCGACGCCGCCCACGACGTTATCCCCAGCGGCTACGAGGCCCTCGATATGCCGATTCACCAGGTGGGTATCGTTGCCATGGGGTTGTGGCTCCTCGACAACGCCAACTTCGACGACCTGGTGGTTCAATGCGAGGCCCTCGGCCGGTGGGACTTTATGTTCACCATGGCGGCGCTCCGGTTTCCCACCGTCACCGGCTCGCCGGTGACCCCGCTGGCGACCTTCTGAGGATTCCGCAAAATCCCTTGAACATCTGGCCCGCCGCAGAGGGTCTCCACGAGAACGAAATGGACACCGCATCGTCATCCCGAGTCCTTCGCGGGAAGGACTCGGGATCTGGGGAGGTGGAGGAGAAGCCCTTCCCCAGATGCCTTGACGCCACGGCTGGCACAGCATGGCACTTTCGAAAAAAGATACGGCTTTGAGGCAAAGCCCCCTTTCATGAAGCGGAGCGAGGGAGATTTGCACACAGTAGCATTACCAGCAACTTCGCTACCTAACCGCTCTGATCCATTCCCGCTCCACCCCATCTCGGTGACCTCCGCGATATTCATGCTCCTGGCCATTCCACGGGGCGAATGTAGTGAAAGCCTCCGCCATTACCCGTCAAACTCCAGTTCACGACGCCGCCGGACAGGCTGATGCGCTTGATGAGATGGTTGACGGCATTCGTGATTGATACTACTATGGCTCTGTTCTGAGACGGCACGCAGGTTGCCTCCGCGCCCGTTGAAATGGGGTATCCCAGTGGGGCGCGGTCCAGTAGCGATCAGAGGGACAAGTGAGCCTCCGTGGAGCAGGTCCGCCTCCTCACCAAAGATCCGGCGTCCCTGTTCACGCTTCAGCCACCGGAGGCACAAGACACCGGGAAGGCGGTCGCGCCGTCCGGGGCGGTGGCAATACGCCGGGGGTGAACCATGGGCGATATCTTAGAGGGCATTCGGATTCTGGAATGCACGACCTTCCAGCATGGCACCGCGGGGGGTTACATGCTGGCGCAACTGGGAGCTGAGGTCATCAAGGTGGAGGAGCCCGGAGTGGGTGACGCCTCCCGCCACTTCTATAACCTGTGGGGCTCCAGCATGGCCCTGCCCGGCGGCCGGAACCTTTTCATGGAGACCGCCAACCGCGACAAGAAGAGCATTACCCTCGACCTGAGGCAGGAACCCGGCCGGCAGATCTTCCACGAGCTGGTGGCGAAGACCGACGTGTTCCTCACCAACTTCCGGCCGGCCACCCTCTGCCGCATGGGCGCCGACTACGAAACCCTGCGCAAGTTTAATTCCAAGCTCATCTACACCCTGGCATCCCCCGTCGGACCCCGGGGACCCATCACCTCGAAGCGCTTCTTCGACCCTCTGGCCCAGGCCCTCTCGGGGGTGATGTGGATGATGGGGGAGCGGGACCACGACGAGCCGTGGCAGGTGGTGGGAGGACTCTTCGACCAGTCGGGGGCGACCATGAGCGCTTGGGGCATCCTGGCGGCCCTGCTGCACCGGGAGCGAACCGGGGAGGGTCAGATGGTGGAAGCGTCTCTCCTCGGAACGGCCCTTCACATGCAAGCCGTCAACGTAAATACCGCCCTCATGCAAGGGCGGGCCATGGGACGCCACTCCCGCGCCCGCGCCCGCAACCCCATGTCCAACCACTACCGGTGCTCCGACAACAAGTGGATCATTCTGGCGGAGCCCCAGTCGGACCGTTACTGGGAGGAGATGTGCCTCCTGATGGACCGGGAGGACCTGGCCATGGACCCCCGGCTGGAGAACGCCGTCAAGCGGCGGGAGCACTACGGAGTGGCCATCCAGGGGCTAGAGGAGGCCTTCGCCACCCGGCCCCGGGACGAGTGGATCTGCATCTTCGATGAAAACGGGTGCCAGTTTGGCTACGCCCCCGTGCTGAACACGGAGGAGGCGGTCAAGTATTCCCAGGCCGTGGAGAGCGGCTACGTGGTAGACCTTGAGGACGATGATGGGACCCCCTGGAAGCTGGTGGGGCCTCCAGTCCACTTCGAGAAGACGCCGGCCCGGCCCAGGGGCCTGGCCCCCCGGCTGGGGGAGCACACCGAGGAGGTGTTGAGCGGCATCCTGGGCTACAGCCCCGAGCGCATTGCCCAAGTCAGGGACTCGGGCGTGCTCTGAGCAAGAACAAAGATGAAGTGGTTCGACAAGCTCACCACGAACGGAGCAGGAGCGCCCTTTCCGATTGTCCTGAGCCTCACCGCGAACGAAGCAGGAGCGCCCATCCCGTTCGTCCTGAGCCTGTCGAAGGACCGCTGAAACCGGCACTCAAGGTTTTGGGCTAGCAACTAATCACCCGATCCAATCGAATGACCAGGACTCAGCCACCCGGAAGAGCCCGGATGGGCTCGAAAATTGAAGATGACGGCCCAGTGCCGTTGAGGAGGCAGCGACATGGTGCAGACCCTCCAACGTTACCCAATCAAGCCCCTGGAATGCTGGGCCAAGATGAAGGAGTTACGCCGCGCCCATCACGTCCACAACGAGCAGACGGCCAATTCGGGTGGAATGGTGGCCGTGGGCATCATCGAGGAGTTCCAGCCCTTGATGGCCGGGTTCGGGGAGTATGCCAGCTGGCAATACGAGCCCCGGTTCACCAAGATGGTGCGCTCCTACGACGAGAACGTGGCCAACCTGGAGCTGTTGGAGACCCGAGGCTACCCGAAGGACCTGTGCAGCTCCCTCAAACTGCACCTGGGGGGCGTGTACCGGGGCCACCTGACCGAGGCCCTGGAAGGCCGGAAGCCGGACTTCGTCTTCCAGTGGGAGCTGTGCCCCTTCACGATGAAGATGGTCCAGTCGGTGGTGGAGCACCTGGGAGGGGTCCCCATAGTCACCCTGGACCTGCCATTCCGCTACGGCTACCAGTCGCCGGACCTCCAGTACATGGTGGACCAATTCCATATCGCCATCGAGGAGATCGAAGGGATCACCGGCAAGAAGTTTCAGGACGAGCTGTTCCTCCGCGCCCTGGAGCTGGACTGGGAGACCAGCGCCCTCTGGTCCCGCATCTGCGTTCTCAACCAGGCCGTTCCCGCACCCCTGGACTACCGTATGCTCACCTCCCTGCGTATTCCCCTCATCCTGGACCGGGACAAGCCCCACATCCTGGAGTTCTACCGGACGGTGTACGACGAGGTGAAGCAGCGGGTTGATGAGGGCATCTCCGCCCGGGGCGTGGAGACGGCCCGGCTCCTGTGGGACGACTTCATCCCGTTCTTCCCCGAGGGGCAGAAGCTCCTCCGCTACCCCGAGGCCTACGGGGCCGTCCTCGTCGGGGGCAGCCTTCCCTTCGTCAGCTTCGGGGTCTGGGACGTGACGCCCGACGGGAGTTGGGTGCCCTCCAAGACGCCCAAGGAGCGGGGCTGGGACGTGCGCACCCGGGAAGACGGGCTGTGGTCCATGGCCGACCGCTATCTGGGGGGAGAAGGAGTCATTCGGGCGACCCAGGTCACCTGCCGGCCCATGTCCAAGGGCGACGAGGTCCTGGCCCAGGTGCGGGACTGGAAGGCCGACGGGGTCATCCTGGGATTGGAACGGCGGTGCCGGCCCAGCTCCCTGGGCGGGTTGTCCCGCATGGCCGAGATCCAACGGGCGGGAGTCCCGGCGGTGGATATCGACCCCAGTACCGCCGATCCCCGGGAGTTGAACATCCCGGCCGCCCTGAAGACCCTGGACGCCTTCATGGAGGGGATGGGGCTCCGGCCCATCGGGGAAAGCCGGTCGGCGGGCGCCGCTCCGGCGGGAGATGGCAATGAGTAATGCGCTGGCACAGTTGGCGGAGATCACCCGGGACCGGCACGCCTACCCAAAAGCCTGGAAGGAGCGAACCGGGGGACAGGTCTTGGGGTACACCTGCACCTACGTCCCTGAGGAGATCGCCTATGCGGCGGGGGTCCTTCCGGTGCGGATCTTCGGCGACCTGGGATACCCCGGATCGGCGGACCGGTCCATGGGCGCCACCTGGTGCGGCTTCTCGCGGAGCTGCGTCTCCGCCGGGCTGGACGGGCATTACGACTATCTGGGCTACTTCGTGAGCACCCTCACCTGTATCCACATGACCCAGATGTACGAGATCTGGCAGCGGGAGATCCCCGGCCCCAAGAAACACTTCATCGACGCCCCCTGGAACCTCCAGACTCCGGCGGCCCCCGCTTACTGGGGCCGGGAGATGGAAACCTTCCGGAAACAGGTCGAGGAGTGGCGGGGCGAGGCCATTACCAACGAGGCGCTGGACCACGCCTTCGAGGTGTACAACACCAACCGCCGGCTGCTGCATCGGCTCTACGAGACGCGCAAGAGCCCCACCCCGCCCATCACCGGAGCCGAGGTCCTGGAGGTGGTGCTGGCCGGATTCTACATGGACAAGGCGGATCACAACCAGCTGCTGGAGCAGCTCCTAGGGGAGTTGGAAGGCCGGCAGATCGACCTTCCGGAACTCAGGGGCATGCTGGTGGGCAGCGAGCTGAACGACGTGGAGTTGGTGCGCACCATCGAGCAGGCAGGGATGCTCATCGTCACCGACGACGAATGCGCCGGCACCCGCTACTTCTGGAACGAGGTGACTCCAGCCGAGGACCGGATACTGACGCTGGCCCAGCGCTACATCGACCGGCCCCGATGCCCCCTGCGGGACTGGACTAGCCGCACCCGCGTCCCGCACATCATGAACCTGGCGCGCGAGTACAACGTCAGCGGTGTTATCTTCGCCCTCCAGAAGTTCTGCGATCCCCACGGTTGGGAAACGCCGGTCCTGGAAGCCAAACTGAAGGAGGAAGACATCCCCACCCTCCGGGTGGAGATGACCTTCCCTACCCCATACGGCCCCATCCGCACCAGGGTGGAGGCCTTCATGGAGACCCTTCTAGAGAATGCCCTCTTCTAGAACTCGGGCCCGGATGATAAGGAGCGTACCATGTACGTCGTGGGAATTGACGTAGGATCAGAGGTCACCAAGGCGGCCATCGTCGGCCCTCAGGGCCTGGTGGCCACCGCGCGGGTCCCCACCGAGTTCGACATCGATGCCACGGCCCAGCAGGTCCTCCAGGAGGTATTGAAGCTCGGGGGCCTGGAGCGGGGCGACCTAGGCTATCTGGTGGCCACGGGCACCGGCTCTACCTGGGTGTCCGGGGCCAACCACACGGTGACGGAGATCGTTGCCGTCGCCGCGGGGGCCAATTTCCTGGCGCCGGAAGCCCGCACCGTAATGGACGTGGGAGCGGAGGACGCCCGGGCCATCCGGGTCGGCCCCCAGGGTCAGATGGAGCGCTTCGCCACCAACGATCAGTGCGCCGCCGGTACCGGCTCCTTCGTCCGGACCGCCGCCCGCATGCTGGAGGTCCCCCTGGATGAGGCGGGCCGGCTCTCCCTCACGGCTACCGAGGCGGCGGACATGAGCGCCACCTGTGTTGTTTTTGCCGAGACTGAGATCATCTCCCAGATCCACGCCAAGACCCCCCGGGAGAACATCATGCTGGCCATCCACGTGTCCATGGCCCGGCGGCTGGCCGCCCTGGTCCACCGGGTGGGCGCGGAAGAGGCGATGATGGTGTGCGGCGGCATGGGCTGGGACGTGGGTTTCGTGGAGGCCCTGCGCCAAACCCTCGAGGTGGACCACCTGGAGGTGCCCGATCCCCCGGACATGGTCGCGGCGGTGGGCGCCGCGGTCATGGGGGTGCGAAACGCCCAAAGCGAGAATCGAACGGCTGCCCTATAACCTTAGAGGAGGACCATTCCATGGTGCGCGAGGTGTTGGAGCGAGGAGATCGGGAATACTGGCGGTGGGAAGAGTACCGCTGGCACGCCGAAGACACGGGCGGGACCGATGGCGCCCTCCTGACCGGCGGCATTGACGTCGGTTCGGTCAGCACCCAAGCCGTTGTGCTGCGGGACGGCCAACCCTTCGCCTTCGCCAGCATCCGGACCTCCGCCGACAGCGCCTCAATAGCTCAGCAGGCCATGGAATGGGCCCTGGAGCCCGCGGCTCTCTCCCTCGAAGACGTGGCCTACGTGGTGGGCACCGGCTACGGACGAGTGAACATCCCCTTCGCCCAGCGCCAGATCACCGAGATCAGCTGCCACGCCCGGGGGGCCAACTTCATCTACGGTCCCACCGTCCGCACAATCTTGGACATGGGGGGGCAGGACTGCAAGGCCATCCGCTGCGACGAAAGGGGCAAGCTGGAAGAGTTTCTCATGAACGACAAGTGCGCCGCCGGCACGGGGCGGGGCATGGAGACCATGGCCGAGCTGATGAAGGTCTCCGTAACGGAGATGGGCCCCCTCTCCCTGAACGTGGAGAAAGACCCTCCCGCTGTCAGCAGCACCTGCGTCGTCTTCGCCAAGTCGGAGGTCCTGGGTTTGCTGCGCACCGGCTATTCCCGGGAGCTGGCCCTGGCCGCCTTCTGCGAAGCCATGGCGGGCCGGGTGGTCACCCTCTTGGAGCGCATCGGCCTGGAGCCGGAGTTCGCCATCACCGGGGGTATCGCCAAGAACCCCGGCATCGTCAAGCGCATCGAGCGGAAGCTGGGGGTAAAGGCCCTGGCGCCGCCCGAGGGTACAGACCCCCAGACCGCCGGCGCCCTGGGCGCCGCTCTCTTCGCCAACAGCTTGGCCCTGAGGGCGAAGGCCAAGGGATGAAGCGGCTGACGCCCGCGCCGGCGTGCAGCGGGGCGCCGGCCCCACGCTCCTACCCTGGGGAGGGGCGAACCAAGACGGTGCTTTGGCGCGGAGGCCGCGAACCGTAGCGTAACGAGGCAGCAGGCAGGTATGGGATACATCGCTCACTACGGGTACACCGATGGGTCGGGTGACTGGTACATCCGGGTGGATAGCGGCCGCTGCGACGGCTGCGGCGACTGCGTCCCGGCCTGCCCGGCGGGGGTGCTGGAAATGATGCTCGACGACTACGACGACACGGTGTTAACGGTGTCGGAAGAGCACCGCAAGAATCTGAAGTTCAGTTGCGCCCCTTGCAAGCCGGTGGATAGCCCTCCGCCGCTCCCCTGCGTTCTGGCCTGCCCCCACGACGCCATCGTCCACTCCTGGTAGCCCGCCGCCCGCCGCCCAAATGCCGGAAGGGAGAAAGAGAACGCATCATGCGCCGGCCCCCGAAGTTTCCACTGGAAGACACGGCTCTGGAGGATGTCCCCGATAGGGAGGGCGTGTACCAACTCCTGGATGAAAAGGAGCAGGTGCTCCGCATTGCCGGGGCCCCAGACCTGCGGCAAGCCTTGAAGGCCGCCCGAGAAGAGGTGCCCCCGGCCCGGTTCTTCCAGTACGAGACCACCCACATGTACACCATGCGCGAGAGCGAGCTTCTCCAGCAATACCTCCGGCGACGCCACCACCTGCCGGAGTACAACGGTGTGGAGGAGGACCTCTTCTAACCCGGTCTGATGTATCGTAAATGGCATGACACCCAATCCGTCATCCCGGCGAAGAGCCTGCCCCCGATGCAATCGGGGACGATCGTGGGGAGAGAGTGTCGCCCAATCTCGCCGATGTAAAGCTATTTACAGCCCGGTACACTAACTGAAACGGCATCAGGGACGAGGTGCGGGATGCTGACCGAGGAGATCAAGCAAGCCATCAGGGTTCGCTACGGAAAGTTCGCCGCGTCAGGGGGCAATCAGGAAGCCTGTTGACCCAGCAAGGCGAAGCCCGGTTCGGGCTACGCGGTCGATCAAGGGCTCTACTCTCCGGAGGAGCTTGACCTGGTGCCGGAGGCCGCCCTCAACCTCACCCGGGGTTGCGGCAACCCCACCGGCTTTGCCGGTCTCCGGAGCGGTGAAGTCGTGGTGGACTTCGGCTGCGGCGGGGGCATCGACGTGGTTCTGGCGGCGCACAAGGTGGGCCTCGACGGCAGGGTGGCCGGGGTAGATTTCGCCCCCGAGATGATTGAGCGCGCCAACCGCGCGGTAACCGAAGCCGGGCTGGCCGGCGGGAACGTTGAACTGCACGTCGCCGACCTGGCGAACACCCCCCTGGTGGATGGTTTCGCCGACGTGGTAATTTCCAACTGTGTCATTAACCTGTGCCCGGATAAAGCGGAGATATACCGGGAAGCCTGCCGTGTCCTGAAAGCCGGCGGGCGGCTGGCCATTTCGGACATCGTCCTCACCGAGGACATCGGCCCCGAGTTGCGAGAGCGGTTCCGCTCAACCTGGTCCGGGTGTTTGGGAGGGGCCATCACCGAGGACGACTACTGGCAAACGGTGAGTGAAGCTGGTTTCTACGAGGTCCGCATCGTCAACCGCCACCTGCTCACCCCGGACGAACTGGCAGCCATGGCCTGTTGTCCCGGAGAGGAGTTCACCCCGGCCCCGGCGCAGGAGGAGCTGGCCCAAGTACAGGGGAAGGTGTCCAGCGTGAAGTTCACGGGAATCAAGCCCCGGCGGGCCTAGCCGGCGTACTTGCGCCAATCCGTTACATCTTGGGGCAGGATCGCCCGACGAGGAACCTACGAGCTTTGTACAAGTTGCTAGACTCGGCGATGCGGAAATCCCCCTGAGTCCCCCTTTATAAAGGGGGATTTGGCCCCTCAATCAAGTCTAGCCGTCTATCCGTGGGCCCATAGTAGGCAAGGAGGAACACCATGAGCGGAGGAAACCACGCGGCCCCTCTGAGCGGGATCCGGGGGGTGGACTTCAGCCGCACCCTGGCCGGGAGCCTGTCAGCCAACATCCTCTCGGACCTTGGCGCCGATATTATCATGGTGGAGGTCCCCAGCCGAGGCCCCCGGGGCATCGCGAAGAGCGGGCTGGCCGCCACCACCTCCGGCGGGGTGGACGCCCGGGGCAACTACGAGTGCCGGGGCAAGAAGAGCATAATTCTGAACATCAACGAGCCCGAAGGTCTGGAAATCTTCCGGCAGATGGTAGAGCACCTGGACATCGTCCAGAACAACTGGCGTCCGGGGACGGCGGAGCGGATAGGAGTGGACTACGAGACACTGAACAAGATCAACCCCCGCATCATCAGTTGCTCCATCAGCGGGTACGGCAACAAGGGGCCCTACCGGGAGCGGGGTTCCTTCGACAGCGTGGCCGCGGCCCACTCCGGGATGCTCAGCATGACGGGGGAGCCCAATGGGCCGCCCATGCTCGCCGGGCAGGCCTTCGTGGACTACTCCACCGCGGTGTGGGCCTCCCAGGGAATCCTGGCGGCCCTCTTTCACCGGGAGCACACCGGGGTGGGGCAAAACGTGGAGGTTTCCCTCTTTGAGGTTGGGCTCAGCACCCACACCTTCTTCGCGACCCAGCACCTCCTCAGCGGGAAGGTCCCCCGCGCCCCTGGCTGGTCGGTGGGCATGCTCAGCCTGGCGGGCATCTTTCCGACCAAGGACGGCCACATCACCCTGGGTGTGCTGGGAGACCGTTCCTTTCCCCCACTCTGCCGGGTCTTGGGCCGGCCGGAATGGGGGGATGACCCTCGCTTCGCCACCGAGACGGAGCGGATGAGAAACAAGCGGCTGCTCCTGGAACTGGTGCATGAGGTCATGGTCCAGCAGCCCACCGAGTACTGGTATGAGCGCCTGGTGGAGGCCCGAGTGCCGGTGGCCCCGGTGAAGACCCTGGATGCCGCCCTGGCCGATCCTCAGGCCCAAGCCCTGGGCTGCGTCGTCAACGTGGAGGGCGTCGAGGGCAAGCCCGTCCCGATCGTGCGCAACCCCGTCAACCTCTCCAGCCACCAGCCCATCTACGATCCCGTGCCCCAGACGGGGCAGCACACCGCCGAGGTGCTGCAGGAGTTACTGGGATACTCCCAGCAGAAGATCGAGCAGCTTCAGAGGCAGGGCATCGTCTCCCTGGGTGAGAGCGGGAACGGACAGTAGCGGCTCGCCCGTTTCTCCGAACGAGGAACTTCGCCGCATCCCAACCACCTCAGGAGGTGCACCATGCCGTTGCCCCTGGAGGGCTACCGGATACTGGAACTCGCCATGATGGCCGCCGTCCCCTATGGTGTCCGGGACCTAGCGGACATGGGGGCCGAGGTCATCAAGGTCGAGGACCCGGGCATCGGGGACCGGTCCCGGCACACCGCGACACCGAGCAACGCCAACTTCTTCCCAGCCTGCTCTTACAGCTACTTCTTCGAATCGGCCAACCGGGGGAAGCGATCGGTGGCCCTGAATCTGCGAGAGGAAGGGGGCCGGAACGCTCTCTATCGCCTCGTGCCCCACTGCGATGTTCTGGTCACGAGCCTGAGGATGCAGTCTCTGAAGCGCATGGGCCTGGACTACGCCACGGTGTCCCGCTACAACCCAACCATTATCTACGTGCACCTGAACACCTACGGGCCCCTGGGGGACGATGCCGAGCTGCCGGGGGTTGACGTCGCCGCCCAGGCCCGAAGCGGGTTCCTAAACATGATGCGCACCAGCGTAGAAAACGACCCGGCCACCGCCGGGGTGTACGGCGCCGCCGACATGACCTCCAGCATCCAGGTGGCCTACGCCGTATGCGTGGCGCTGCTGGCTCGAGAGCGCACCGGGCTGGGCCAGGAGGTAAAGGTCTCCCTCATTGGGGCCATGCTCACCGCCGGCGAGCTGCTCCTGGAGGGCTGCCTGAGCACCGGTAAGGACCCTCAGCCACCGGAGCGCGCCAGCATCTTAAACCCCACCCGAAGCCTGTACCGCTGCCGCGACGGCAAGTGGATATACCTGGCGATGACCGAGAGCGACCTGTTCTGGGGCGCCTTCTGCCAAGCCATCGGGGAGCCCGCCCTGGCCCAGAACGCCCGCTTCAGCCATGGCGACCGCCGGGCCGAGAACAACCGGGAACTCATCGCCATCCTGGACCGGGTCTTCCTCACCCGCACCCGGGAGGATTGGTACCAGGCCTTCAAGGAGCACGGCTGCCCCGCGGCCAAAGTCCAGTCTTATGCCGAGGTGGCCGAGGACCCTCAGGTAACGGAGAACGGGTACGTGACCACCGTGGACCACCCGGTGCACGGGCCGATGCGGACCCTGGGGGTGATGGTGAACCTCAGCCGGACCCCGGGAAGGGTGGGAGGTCCCGCCCCCGAGGTGGGTCAGCACACCGAAGAGGTGCTCATGAGTCTGGCGGGTTACGCGCCGGAGGAGGTACAGGGCTTGGTCCGGGACGGCGTCGCCGCCTGTGGCTAGGCCTGGGGCCGGCCCCGGCTGCCGGTAATTTCGACTTGCCCGCCTCGCCCCGGCTCACCGGCCTAACGAGGCGCCCCGGCCTCAAGGCCGATAACGATGGGAACGGGCACGAACAAAAAAGCAGCGCCCCGACCTGTCGGGGCGCTACCGCTTCACAGAGCAAAGCCGAGATTATAGGCTACAGGTCTCGCTGGCCGAACATGCGGATGCCCAGGGGTGGCAGCACCACCAGCGGGATCACCAGGGCCGCCATAACGGGCCATTGGAGCGACCACTCGAAATCTCCTTGCAACACGGCCGGCACCCGGCCCAGGACCCCCACCGGGGAGAACTCTTCTGCCTGGTAGGCCATCAGCAGGCTGATGGCGGTGTACCAGAGGATGTAAATCATCCCCAACGAACCGGGGGTGTTGGTGACCACGGCGCTGAAGGTAACGCTCAGGAACACCAGCACGGTGAGTAGCAGCCCGATATAGGCTAGGGCAACCATGATGCCGTTGGCGTCCAGGTCGTTCGAGACGCCGTTGGCCATCATGGCGAAGGCCACCGGAGCGATGATGAGCACGGCCATGCCCAGGACGGTGATAGTGCGGGAGAAGAGCATGGCCATCACAAACTGGATGGGAGTAACCCCGTGGCTGATTATGGAGGTTCCCAAGGTCCTCGGGTCGGTGCCGCCCGAGGAGGAGCCGATCGTCATGACCATGAAGCTCCCCAGGGCCACGTACAGCACCAAGAACCAGCCCAACAGGAAGGAGGTGCCCTCCTGGTCGAAGGTCCCCGAGAAGATTACACCCGAGAAGCCCCCCAAACCGCTGATGGCCAGCCACATCCACACCGTCACAGAGCGGGACATGGCCGCCAGGTCTTCTTCTAGCAAAGCCATGAACGCTTTCATACCTGCTGCTCCTCCGCCACCCCGAGTGCTCCATTCACTCGCTCTTCGGGTAGAACCTGGTCGGGGTCGGTCATCATGGGCCGCATCCCCTCATTCTCGGAGGAGCGTTGAGCATCGAAAGCCCGGTTGAATCCCTTGAGCCGGTCGGCCTCCAGCCGCTTGAGGAAGGCGTCCTCAATCTCTCCACCGGAGCGGATGGACAGTAGCTCCACCGGCGACTGACAGACCAACTCCAGCATCCGTCTGAGTTGCTGAGAAAAGCCGCGTTCGTCGCTGAAGTTGACCCTGATTACATCCGGGCTCAATTGCTCCCACCGGAGGACCTGGCTGTCGGCGGACAGGGACTGGCGGAAGTGATTCAGGTCCCCGGCCAGCCCCAAGTCGACCACGTTTTCCCGCACGAATTGCTTCATCTCCATGATTGAGCCACAGAAAACCATCTTCCCCTCGTTCAACACCCCGATCTGGTCGCATACCTGGTCGGCGTCGGGCAGCAGGTGGGTGGAGACGATCATGGTTTTGCCCTGGCTCTTCAGTTCTTTAATCAGGTCCAGGGTGTACTTACGGCCCGTGGGGTCCAGTCCCGCCGTGGGCTCATCCCACATCAGAAGGTCCGGATCGTTGACCATGGAGGCGGCGATGGCCATGCGAGTGGTCATGCCCGCCGAAAGTTTGCCGATTCGGGTGGAGGCAGCGCTCAACAGGTCAACGGCGTGGAGCAGCGACGAGAGGCGGCGGGCGCACTCTTTGCGGGGCACGCTCCGCAGCTTGCCCACCAACTCCAAGTAGGCGATGGGGGTCATTTCCCGGGGGTAGTGCTCCCCCTGGGGCAGGTACCCAATGCGGCGGCGCAGGTGACCGGTGTACATGCTCATCCGCTCGCCGAACACCTTTACCTCTCCGGCGGTGGGATGCTGCAGGCCCATGATAAGGCGCAGGGTGGTGCTCTTGCCGGCTCCGTTGGGCCCCACCAGGCCGAAGGTGGACCCCTGAGGAATTTTGAAATTGATGCTGTTGACTGCTATCCAGCGGCGCTGGAACATCTTGGTCAGGTTGACTGCCTCAACCGCGTACACTTCACTTTCCTGACCGTTGTTCTCGTTCTCAACGGATTTCTTCTTAAAGGGATTAAGTGCACCAAACACATCGCTCACCTCGTTCCGGCGACTCCCAGCGCCTCGGCCGGCTTTCGTCACCGCCGGCCGAAACCGCTCTCGCAATCGTTGCTATTCTCTTAACATAATATACGAGCAAAATTCAAGACTTTAGTCAGACAGCTTTTAGCGCCAACGGGGTTTATAGCTAGTCGATCCGGCCCAGACGGCGCCGCCGGCCCGTTCGCCAGACGGGTATTCCAGCAGGTTAGCATACCTTTCCCGGCGCTTTCACCCGCAACTACCGGAATAGGCTCCGATGAGCCCGGACCAACTGCTCCGGGCCTGAATTCGCCCGGGAAATAGTCAAAACAAAAGCCCCGACCCCTTTTCAGGGTATCGGGACTCAATTCTGTATCTAGTTTTTTGGTAGCGGGGGTTGGACTCGAACCAACGACCTTCGGGTTATGAGTTCGATATCCTGCGTCCTTGAACGTCCACCAGGGTTTGTAGTGTAGCTAGATTCTCATGATTTGTCCGTCCTTGTCCATCAACATTCTTCAATATTTGCCCAGGTTGCTGTCAAAATTGCTGTCAAAAGCGATAGCTGGCTCAGATACAGACGATTTGCCGCTTACACGGTCTCATTGCCCCATCCTTGGCAGCTTCGATATCGTCCTCTCGTTGTCCACTAGCCCTCCTCACACGTTTCATTCTAGCTGAGTATTCTACTTGCCGCTGCTACTGGTCTAGGGGGGAAGGTCAAATTTGCTTTGCTGTCCCAGGTACATAGTAGGCCTCCACGAACGGACCCCTTGCGAGACCTACAAATTATATGTCTCTCACTGGAGAACCACCTCATCATCACAGCACCCAAGGGTGGGTGACTTTTCGATCATCACAGTGGGTGGCTTTTGGGTTGACAAACACAGGCCGACTAGGCGAGATTGAGGAACTCAACAGCTGGTTGGCTCTGACCATCAATATTTGGAACGACACGCCACAACCCGAAAACGGGGTCATCCTCACCAACAGGCAACTGGCCGCGTTTGAGAAGGCCCGGAGAAACAGGAAGCTCACGCGGAGATTGACCCGGAGCATCTCTGCTATCTGGGTGCACACGATACCAACTATGTGGGCACCATCACAGGCGTCGGTAGGATTTACCGGCAGACGCTCATCGACGCCTACGGCCGGGTGGCTACTCCCAAGGTTCACTCCGAGGAGACGGTCTGTAGACCGTCAGCGATAATGGGACACATTGGGGTGTAAGAAAACCCGAGAAAGTGGAAGTGGCGTGAGCTCCTGGAATGAAGGTACATTACTTCCAGAAAGGAGCAAATGTGTCCCAGTCAGAAAACATTAAGGCCAATG